>Ga0209121_10004896_pt1 | contig 12346 bp, 11 predicted proteins | sample Cruoilmetagenom3_FD_187292 | JGI IMG/M metagenome (GOLD analysis project Ga0209121, IMG submission 187292) | Oil polluted marine microbial communities from Coal Oil Point, Santa Barbara, California, USA - Sample 3 (SPAdes) (version 2) | ecosystem: Environmental > Aquatic > Marine > Oil seeps ... | reverse complement strand
AATGCGCAGGTAGTACTAGCCACAGCCACTCCAGTTAACAACAGCCTAATGGACCTCTATTTTCTATTTTCCCTATACCTAAAAGAAAATTGTATAGATGACCTATTCAACCAAACATTGAAAGGATATTTCACAGCGAATCAGAAACGATGGCTTCAACACCAAAAGATCGAGATGGAACAAGTGTTAGAACGCTTCATAGTTAGACATTCCAGAGAGCTTGCCAAAGCCCTTGACACAGAAGGAAAAATACACTTTCCAAAACGGGAGCTGGACGCTGACCCACGAGACAAATATTCAACAAACATAGATTATCAGAAGATTGATGACATTCTGAAGAAAATGAACTTCACCTTCTATGACTTATCAGTTGACAAGATCGCAGGTCAAATGAAGCTACCTGACGGGGAACCAATATCTAAAGCGGTGGAAGAGCAAAACAAGGAGTTTCTAAAGAAGCTCATCAAGATAATTGTTATCATAAACATATTCAAAAGGCTTGAAAGCAGCACTCAGGCATTCAAAACCACACTTAACTCATTGGACGGATACATAGTTAAAGCAACCACGTATGCCCAGAAAAAAGGATATTTCGTTCCTCCTGCACTAAAGGGAGATCCAATCTTCAGTATCGATGAAGGACTACCAACGCCTGAGGACCTATTCGCAAAGCCCAAATATGCTTCAATAATAGAAAAACTGAAGCTTAGACCCGAAGAAACCAAAAAGTTTGTAAATAACTGTAAAAAGGACAGAGGAATGATTAAACGGCTTCTAGAAACCCTGCCATCTGCCGACAACAAGTATGCATCATTCAAGGACAGGATTAGGGATGTGGCTAAAAAGATAAGACCAAACTCAAACAACGGCGTAATAATATTCTCTCAATATACTGCAACCGCAACATATCTCTACAATAGATTAAAGGAAGAGAACCTTGGACTACCTGTCATGCTTACGACAGGATCAATCTGTCAAGATAGCAAGGGAAAGAGAAGCAATAAAGTGAGAGTGATCAAGGAATTTCAGAGATCTGGGGGAGTGCTCGTCAGCACAGATGTGCTAAGCGAAGGTCAGAACCTTCAGAATGCTCAATACGCTGTAAACTACGACTTCCCATGGAATCCAGTTGTACTGATTCAAAGAGTCGGGAGGATAGACAGAATGGGCTCCCTACACAAAAAAGTCTACCTCATCAATATGCTTCCAAAGAATGGAAACCCTGAAGACCCTGCAAGTCTTGAATACTTCATCAGATTAATGCAAAAGCTCTACAAAAGACTAGAAGCCATCAGATCAACAATAGGTCTAGATGCTTCTACACTTGGGGAAGAGGCTGCACCAAAAGATTTCGGATTCCAAGAAGCAATCGCGAGAAATGATCCAACATTGTTTGAAGCTATGTCAAAGGAACTTGAACAGTTCACACGCACGCCCATGGATGCCCTTGCCAAAATAATGAGCGAGAAAGGATTAGACTGGCTAAAATCACTGCCTAAGGGAATCGGCGCATATAAACAAAGCAACCGCGATGGGCTGTTCATACTCTTTACAGATGGAAAAGAGTTCTACTGGAGACTCAAATATCACGACAAAGGAAAAGTCGTGTCTTCACCCAACGAAATCATCAATGTCCTCTTGAAAGATGAAACTCACAACAGTGGGGAGAGCATCAACTATGAGTTGCTCATTAAGCGAATGATTGAAATGAAAGAAGAACTTAAAACAGAAATTGAATCCAGCAGAAGAAGAGAAAAAACTATCGAAGGAATGGCCCCGCGTGCGACATCAATTATTAGAAAAATCTACGATGAACTTGCCAAGTCTGGCGATGACGGCGAGAAGCTGGCAAGTGCATTTAGAAAAGCTGCCAGTAGACAAAGTGTGGTCAACGCTTTGCAACGAGCAAGAAAGAGAGGAAATTTGATAGAAAAAGCGAGAGAACTGCTCTTAAGAGAAGAAAATGCGCCTGTCAGCAAACTCGAAAAAGAGAAGGAAGTAAAACTCACCAGAGTGTGCTGGTGCTGGATACAGCCTTAAGATAGATTGCTGCACGAGCGTGAAGACTACGAAAACAACTCTGAGACTAAAATGTTCTTATTGCGGTCATTGGAATAGAGTTCCAGCAAGCAAGATTTTCATTGAACAAAATACTTTTGATTCTAAAGTTAAGGCTTACCTTCGGGTTTACGAGCCTTTAGAAGTTGTTAAATGTAAGAAATGCGGAAAACTTATAGCTGAACCAAAAGAAATAATTAGAATTCAATGATACAAACTTACAGAAGGAAGCGCAATGACTCTAATATTATGTTTAAAGGGAAAAGACGGAATGGTTCTCGCATCTGACAGCAGAGGAACTTTTGGAGACCCAAGAGGTGTAACTGCACAAAACGACAATATGAAAAAGCTCTATGCTGTTTCCCAATATGTGGGAGTTCTACTAGCAGGAAGTGGCGAACTCGGTGCAATGATTATGGAAGGGATATCTGACAAACTCAGGAACTCCAATGTGGAAGGCGTGACGCCAGTCATGAACTTTCTAAGAAAACACCTAATGAAACAATATGCGGATTGGTTTAAAGGATTCTTAATTAGACCAGTTCCTAACTCTACAACTCCACCTCGACCTACGATTATGGTTATAGTGGGTGGCTATGAAGTGGACGATGGGGGAAAGCCCACCGTTCAGAAAATATACAGCCTAAATTGTCACAACAATTTTGCTCCTCTATTGCACGACTACGGTTTCGGTCTTAGTGGCGTCGCACAATATGCCCTTTATTTGCTTAACAGACTATACACACCAGAATCAAATGTTGAAAATCTACTGGCTCTTGGGGCTTATGTCATCACTGAAACAGCCAGCCAAGATGGAAAGGTTGGTGGACCAGTTCAAATGGTCAAAATTTTACCCGATGTTGGCTGTGTGACGCTAAATTCAGAAGAAATAAATAGGGTAGTCAAATCTAATACTGATAGGAGTAAAAAGCTCAAGGTTTTGTTCTTCGGTGAAAAGAATGTCTAAAGAGAAAATCACCGTCATAAAGTCGCCGATTGTACCAATGCCAGATTTTGGAGAAGGGACAATTATTTACAGTGACCAAGTGGTCTACTACGTTCAACTTCCTAATGGCATTCTTGTAACAAAACCCGAAGACTTTCCTACCGATGACAAAGAAATGGTAGAGAAAGAAGGGTAGTCAAATCCGAAGAAGTATCTGAATACGTCATACCTCTTCAGACAATGATTTGAACCTAAGAAGAAGCTCAAAAGATACTGGACGAAAAACTGAAAAAGGGTGTAGAACTCGTTAAGAAGAAATAGCACCCTAGATTAAAAAGAAAAAGGGAGATTTTGGCGTTTCAGCCTTTTTTACGTGTTTTTTCTGGTTTTGACCGCTGTTCCACGATTGGTTCTAGGAAGTCGGCTCCTTTGAAGCGTTCAGCGTCCTCTTCGGAAAGCTCAACAACTTCGCCTTTACTGTAGCGTTTGTCGCCTATGCGGAAGCTGTGTACCTTAACGATTTTGAATTTCGGCATGACCATTTCGCCTACGTTATGCCCGTGATCTCGCATATTGCTGTTGGCCTCTTTATCCTCGGCACCACTGCTTAGTAACACTTGAAGAAGTGGTTCATGTCTTTCAGCTGAATGTAAAATGTTTTCAAGTCTTGAGCAACACACAAATCAGCGTTCTCAGCTCCCGTCTCCATAAGTAAAGCGCTGTCTGTTCCACCGTCAGCCACCTTCAACGCAGGCGTAACATAAACCTTTCCACCTATCAACTCACGGATCTTGTCAATCTGCATGACCGCCGTGTTGCCGATAAACCTGTGAGCATCCAAAAAAGCCGACGGCTGCAATATCAAGTCGTAAGGTCCATAAAAATTGTCCACCGTGAGCTCCTCCATGGCGTTTTTGACCGTGTTGACAGCGTTTGGACTCGTTGCCCATGCACCTACACTTGCTACGCTGTTGCGTCCGGTAGCGCACGCTAGAGTGCGTCAACATCTATTCTCATGTGTAATAAAGCCCTCAAATACGTCGAACAACTTTTAGTGAAAGAGAGGATAAACGATTTCATCTTGAAATGTATAGGTTTTGAAGAGTTACGAGCTGTGTTAGAGCGTGCACTAAGATCCTTTGCAGTTTTTAGCTAGCCCCGTTTGCGTGTTCCATCAGCTTTAAGCTTTAACTAAAATTTGTTTAGACAGTACATCCGCAGTTCGCCTGTCTAAACCGTAATAATAAAGCACTCCATCGCTGTCAAGTTTCTTTATCCACCCTTTAACTGCAAGATCTTCAATCACCTTCCTTTCTTCAGTACTGAATTCGTCAGCGCGTTTCGCGTCTATTCTACATCGAATAAGTTTGGCTACAAAGCTTGGCGTAAGCGCAAAATAAACTTTCTTTCTCCCGTACAAGTCAAACTTGTCGCGCTCTTTGAATAAGACTATTAATCCCCGACTTGCCGCTTTAGTTCTCGCTGCTTCTATATTTAAAGCGTGAAATGGCTCAAGCGGTCTCGGCTCCTCACAAGCTTCCCCGCTAACTTGTTCAGGTTCTTCAGGGCTTAGTTGATTTTCATTTATAGAGCATGGAGGCACTTGCCAAGATTCAGCTTTCATCACGTACTCAATTTGCCTTGAACTTTTTCTGTGAACGAAGAGCTTGTAGATTTTAGCTGCAGAGTAGGCTGGCAACCATGTGAAAAGCCCGAAGATGCATATGGTAATTATTTGAGAGATAGAATTTAAGCTGCTAAGAGTGGCATAGAACGAGAGCGGCCATATTAATCCGGCTACAATCCATATCTCAACGGCGGGTTTCAAAAAGTTTAGGAAGCCGAAATCTGGGTTGGCCGAACCTCCAGTCAAAAATCCTATTATAATGCCTAAACCGAATGTCGCCACAAAAGTGAAGAGAAGGGAACCCACAGAGAGACAGAAAGATTCAGAGGTACCAAGTGTTTTGTCTTTACAGATGGAATATGTAAGTCCCGTAACAAAAAGTGCCACTGGCAACCTCAAAAAGAGCCAAGGTATAGACAAATCTTGCAAGGAAACGGTGTCTAAGCTAAAATAGCATTTCAGAACCACATTTAGGAAAATTAAAGCGGGCATTAGAAGCGCTGCTATACATAATACCTTAGACAATGATTTGATCATAAAACTCTAGCCTCCGAAAACATGTGAGCATCCTTTGTTGCAGAAACGTGCAAAGATGTTTTAACACTTATACACCTATATATTTATGCATCATTATTATATTTAAACGTTGCGTTTAAGGTTAAAAGTGCTAAAGCTTATAAAGCGATAAGTGCATAAGGTTATCTGATCTAAAGTGGGAAGAATAAACATAACATTGCACGATGAACTCGAAAAACAATTCAGAGAAGAAGTAGCTAAGCGCCTAGGATTCAAAAAAGGAAATCTACAAATAGCCATAGAACAAGCCATCCGAAAATGGCTAGCCGAGGGAAAAAAATAAACGAAAAACTGTTGCAAATTCTTCAATTGAAAAACGGTAAGGTAAAGCAGTCTCTTTAAAATCAAGCCTTTAGCTACAAGTCCTCTGAACTTTTACTGTTTCATGCATTTAACCGTATAACCAGTTAGTCTCAATTGATTAGCGTTCTCTATAAATCGAGGTTTAAGTTTCATGTTAAAAATTGTAAGTACCCATATCCCATTTTAACGGCTTTTCCAGTCAGAACCCTTAGATTAAGGTGCTGAAAGAAAAAACTGGTCAAGGATATGGAACTGATCAAAGCTACTCTGAAGAAGCTTGAAGGATGATGAAAGTATTTGGAACAAAGTTGGATAATCTTCCAGAATCTGGATTACTGATTCATAAAGAATTTCTAAAGAGGCGTAGAAAAGAAAACTTGGTGTACAAGATGGGAATTCATAGCGTAGCAAAAAGTGACCTTAAACAAAAAAAGGAGGCTAAGGAAGATAAATGGCATACACGCAAATGGTATAAACAAAACTTTGGTGTTGACCCGTTAAAGCTAAATTTGCCATTCATAGAGGCGAGGAACCCACATTACTCAAAAGCTGCACCTATGAAACTTTGGAAAGAATCTGATGTTTTGCCTTTTAAAAGTGAAGAAGGAATCAAGAAATATCAAAAAAGAAGAGAGGCTGGACTAAAAGCATCTGAAACAAGGAAAAAACATTTGAAAGAATGGTTTACAGAGATCAAAAGCGACAATCCAAGAGTAAAAGAAATTTTAGAAAGACTATGGAAAATTGGGGAAAGAATTTCTGAACTTCATCGTCTAAAAGAAGAATGCCGAGAAAGTGACCCTACATATGACTCTGAGACTCATTGGGAGCTTGGGATTGAACACTGCGAGGACTGCGAAAGGATGTCAGAAGAACAAGCTGAACTGAGAGAAGAAAGAAGCGAATTGTTCATGGAGTTAGAGAAAATCAGTAAAAAAGACAAGAAGACAATTCAGCTTGCGAGAAGATATTTGAGAGAAGAGAGATTCTAAAAGAATAATAGGAAAACCAGAAACAACCACACAAAAAGAAACAGTAGAAATTAAACCGAAAATAAGAATATGCAAATCCTTAGAAAACGCTGAAAAAACAGAACGTTACGTTGAAAAACCCGTGTGCCCCCGCAATTGATCTCCTTTAGGATTCTCTCTTTTTAAATCTCGTTTCCACAGTTAAGTGCACTTAACGTTTTATGTTCTGCTTCTTGTATTTTCTTCTTCGGTTTTCTTCTGCTTGTTTTCCAGATTCATGTTTTTATTTGTGTTCTCATTTGTGTTACCATTGTTAGCCTCGCTTCTGCCTCTCTTTTCTCCAAAAACTTCCGCAAATTTTTGTCAGAGTCCGACGAATATGTTATGTGTGGTTTTTTCATGACTAACCCTTGGTTTATGGTCTGGTCTTATGGATTATGGTTCAAATCATGAGTTACAAAACCCATTTATTACACCATAAAACATGGAAAACGTAAAACAAAAACATGTTATAAGGGCCCCTCTCAAAACAAAGCAGAAAACAGAAAAGAAACTATCACCCAAACCATACAAGAGCAACGGATAAACCCTGCAAAAACCTGTGCAGATCACTTATAACAAAAACCAGAGTAAAAATTCCGCTTTCATTAAACTCTTCATGAAAATCTGAACCCCTGCAACCTTTAAAACTCATCCAGACAACAATAAATCGTCAACCTAAACCACTTTATCCACCACAACGTTTAATCGTCAACCCCAACTCACACGGCGCCGTTCACAAGCAACGGGGCACAGTGCAGTTGTCTTTCTCTCGCATGGAGTTTTCAGTTTCATGTTGTGCTTTTTTTTTAGCAAAGGTATCTAAGAAGAGAAGAAACAGAGAGAACAAGAGAAACCAAAACAAACAGCACTAAACACTGGTTCAAGAATATGCCGTTGATAATAAAAACCGTAGAAGAAAAAGAGAGACTGCAAGAGTTTTTTCGGGGGCGGTGTGCAACGGGTGGACGAATCATTGTTAGAGCTTTAAATACTCAGGATTACTTTAACTAGTGGATATCAATCTTTAAGCATATCCTCCCTTTATGGGATCTTTGAAACGCCTTTGAGCGTTTTTGGAGCGTTGCTCTCCTACCACCACCCTAAAATTTAGGGAAAAAGTGTGGAAAACGGGTTCGTTTTGGCTAGTTGTTAGTATTAATCTAAAACTATTTTTTGTGGAAAAAACGCCTAAAAACACGTTCTAGAACAAGTTTTTGTGGAAATTCTGTGGAAAAGTGTGGAAAATTACGTCACCTAAAACTTTGACGAAACATCTACTTTGAAGCCGCAAGTTTTCCTGTATTTTAAAAATTAAAGGAGGTGAAACCATCAATGTTACGCCTTAAAAAATACTATGCATTATCCTGCCCCGACTGTCATTCTAAGATGCTTGATGCTGTAACCGTGCGAGATCTGGTTAGACGTGTAAGAGGAAACAATGCTGTTGGAGTCTTAGCCACATATTTGAAGTGTTCTAACTGTCATGAGCACTGGGGTGTTGTTATACTGAGTGACAAACGTTGCTGGATGATATCTACGGTTAAAATCAAAAATTTGCAGCAAGAATATGAAAGAATTAAAGAAGCAATAAAAAAAGGTATGACCGTTCAAGAAGTGCTTCTATGGACTTATCAATACGAAGTCAAAGAAGACATTGCGTCTTAGAAAACGTATGATTCCTTATTTTAAAAAAATAATGGAGGTGAAAATATTGGAATTTATTCATGATGAAAGAGAGTTTTTGAAAGCTTTTAAGGGCAAAGACACATACATGATGCCGAACAGCTATATTTTTTGCAGCAAATGCAGCGCAACCTTGCTCGAACCCGCGGATCTTTGGGAAATGGCACTAGAACGATGTGCAAAGTGGCAGCGTCAAAAGGTTTGGAGGAAACATTGGCAGCACATTGCATCTTTCAAAGTTACATGCAGAACTTGCGGTCACGAGAATTTTATAGCACTTGTTTTTCTCAGGTATAACAATCGCGTTAAATGGTTTACGCTAGGATTTGAAACAGAGCAGCAACTGCAGGTATTCCTCGAAAATCAAAGAAAAAAGTACGAGAATTCTAGGACTAATACATAAGAGGAAAACGATTTTTACCAGTGAATACCAAAAACCCCATTTTTTCCCTTTTTTGTCAAACTTAAAAAGGTATAATCCGGATGTGAGGACCGGCGGCATATAGCTCTCACGTTCGAACTTCGGGTCATATATGGGGAATCGTATTATGATCCTATGAGCTGGAAATTCCTCCTGACGAAAGCTAACAATTTAGTTAGCTTGCTTCTGACGAAAGTTAGAGGTTGACTTCATCCTCCAGCCACGGTTCAAACTGTGAATTGGGATGAAGTCGAAACGCCTAATTTGGGCGTCGAGGAGTTTCTTTTTCTAGCTGCGTTTTTAACGCGTAGCTGGAATAGCGGGCTTTCATATGCTCTTGTTCTATATGGTCTGCCGTATCTTTTGATCTCACTTCCAAAGAAGATTCAGCACCTGCGTAAAAACTGGAGAAGAAACTTAAACGAAAAAAGAAGAAACGACAAATCAAAATCTCCCTCCCATTTTAACACTCTTTTTTATCGCAGTTCGTTGCCTCGCCAGGCAACATTCTGGTTTGAGGGTGGGCAACAATTATCTTTTTTTAGTCCTTTTTAAATAAATGTTATGACTGCAGAATGTATTTTCACTTCTTAATAGAAAAGCCGCCATATGTGGGGTTTTAGCTAAGAATGGACGTAAGCGCGCTCTAAGAAAAATTCATCATGAAACGACACCGAGCACTATGACGCTTAAGTGGTTAAAATAGGAAATCATAGAACCTTTTTAAGGCTAGGACTTTTTATATGGTGGGAATAAAATGGTTAAAGAATTCAGTTGCAGGGGAAGAATTGTTTTCGGTTGTATTGGCGTAGCAGGCAGTATAAGCCAAAGCGGTTTAAGTGAAATGACTGGAACGGAAACAAAAAAACTAAAAAGAATTTTAAAACGGTTAGTCAAAAAAGAACTAGTTCGAAAAGAAGGAAAAGAATATGAACTCACCGAAAAAGGAAAGCAAAAATTTGCGGCGCTTTCTTTGTACGGTTACCACGCCGCAACAGCAATCAGCAACATTCTCGCTGTAAAACAATATCTTGAAGAAAAAGCAAAAGCCACTCCCGCCAAAGAATTTACTCTAAAAGATCTTCACAACGAAATTAAAAACTTGGAAATTAGCAATAGAAAGATAGGGATGGTTCTTGCCTCGCTCGGCTGCAACAAAAGAGAGAGCAACGGGAAAACAATTTATCAAGTGCCTCAAAAAATTGAACAGCGAGAACTGCGAGACTTAACCAGAACAAAAAAAGATCAGCGTAGACATGAAACAACAAAAAAAGAACGGTTTGGAGAATCACAAAAAGTAATTTTGATTGCGATGTATGTTTTGCAAAAAAAGAGAACGTTGAACGTAAATCGCGCCATGATGATAACAAAAGACGGCCACTACACACGACTAGGGTATTATTTAGAACAAAGAGGGGTAAAAATTCCTGAAAAGGGAGAAGAGGAATCAACTGATACAGGACACATTACAAAAGGTATTTTGAAAGATGAAATTCTTGGCGCGCGGGCACACAACGTGGCGTTTGCTCATACGTGTCAGCGGCTGGAAAAAAGGGGTTATTTGATCCGCGCACTCCCGACTCGCAGGGGATATTTTTTGATGAAATTGACAAAGAAAGGACAAAACGCTGCGGAAAAACTTATCACACAATCCAAAGAATTCCCCCAAGACTCCTTTAAACATAAATTCGCGCTTAGGGCAGAAACACTATGTAAAGCATATAAATACGCTAATCAACCAATTCCCCCATCCCTTGCGGAAGAGGCGAAAGAAGATGCTAAATGGGAGGAGGTGATGAAGGGACTGTTGGGACGACGTTAATTATGGTTTCCATAACATTGCCACTACCACGTCAACCTACTGGTTGACTTTTAAGTGGTTAAATTCGGAAGTATGTTAAGAGGTTATGTTTTCAATAGTGATTTCATCCATAAAATTTTTTGGTGGGAGGCCCCTCAACACGTGTTTTTGTGTTACTTTTGCCGTGTTTTTTCGTCTAGGAAGACTATGATGTCGCCCCAATAGTTGAGGCTTTTTGAAGCAAATATCCCGGGGTAAATGGCTTAGAACCTCGCCAAAATGTAGAAAAAACGAAGTCCGCTATGACGTGGGAGGACATATTTCCTTTTATTCTCTCTAGTCGCTTCCCACGTCGCCCGGGCATTCGATCAAAGACTGTGGCCATATAAAAACCTAACGATGATAAAAAAAAGGTTTGGTCAGTTCACCGCGCGTGCTCAGCTTCGCCTAAAAAAAGAAATGATTTTTTAAAACATAGTGTGTGTGGAGTCGCCCCCATCTCTAATCAAAAATACACGTTTTTAGCCTTCTGAGAGTGTTTCACACGAGTTTTAACCGTTTAAGATTTCTCTTTTTCTCAGCTATCACAAGAAGAACTTTATAAAAAAGGCGTTTAGAAGGGGAGAGAGGGGGTGCTATATCTATTGTTTTTGTATTTTTTTGTACAGCTTAATGGGGCCTATATATATAATATAATATATGATGTAGTGTATTCTTGGTTAAAAACAAGGTACAACAACCACTCATAATATGCTACAGTATATGGTACAAATATGTTTTTATGTTTTTCAAGTATGGCCAAAAAGGACCTGGCCCCACACACAAACTCACGGAGCACGCATTTTTTCAAGTTCATCCATGAGTTTTTGGGTCAATTCCTCAGAAAATTCCTTTTTTGTTTGTGGTTTCGGAAGCCAGCCATGTTTCTCTTGTATTTTTTGACATTCACTATCAGTCAGTATGTCGTTGACAATTAAAAAAGAACCTGCACGTTGGACAAATTTCTCCTCTACTATTCTACATATATAATTTTCACACGTATCTTTTCGTGGGAGTACTCCTATTTTGGGGAGAACTTTTTTTCGGATAACTGAGGAGTCAAAATTGACCCTTAATTTTTGATGTTCTTTACAATTCAAATGAGCTATTACTTTCATATATTCTTTGAAAATATGATATTTGCCTCTTGTTTCTTGCTTTTCCTTCTTTTCTTTTGGAGAGAAGAACGCATCTATAATCTCTTGCATTGTCGCTGTAAGTGTCATATGCTGCTCCTTTGCATATCTACGTACTTGCTCGTTTTGTTCGGCATCCACCCAAAAATGGATTTGGCTGGCTTTGACATATTTATTAGGTCTTCCTCTTTTTTTACCCATTTCTACATCTCCATCCTATAAAAAATCCCTAAGTATTTAAAGGTCGAAGCTTCAATTTTTCCTTTTTAGTTGAAAATAGAAAATTATGAACCTATTAAACCGTTGGCTGGAGGAAAAGCGCCGGTACTATCAGGGTTTACCTCCCCCTATGATCCATAAGAAACGCGCGCGGGGGAGTTAAATAATTGATGTGGAATTGGTTTTGTTCTTTCTTTTTGGGATGATTGCACTGTCTGTGGATGGCCTTTCGTTACTGGTTTCAGGCTTTTTTCTGATGGTGAAGGTTTGCGCACCGTCTTGGTGCTTAGGCTGGTTGGCTGAGGAGTCCAGCCCAGTCTTGAATAGGGTGGGTCCTACTGTACCTATCCTGCTTACGTTGGGTTATGCGAAGTAGGCTATGCTCCTCGCTAAGTCTGGACGTCCCAGTTTCACGGCGGCTATGGCTACGGCGTAGATCACGCTGAATGTGAGGCTATTGTGGATTGAAGCGTTAGCCAACCCCTGCCAAGTGAACTGGTGATAGTGCAGCCGGGTCTTCACAT
>Ga0209121_10004895_pt1 | contig 12348 bp, 7 predicted proteins | sample Cruoilmetagenom3_FD_187292 | JGI IMG/M metagenome (GOLD analysis project Ga0209121, IMG submission 187292) | Oil polluted marine microbial communities from Coal Oil Point, Santa Barbara, California, USA - Sample 3 (SPAdes) (version 2) | ecosystem: Environmental > Aquatic > Marine > Oil seeps ... | reverse complement strand
CAGGTATTTGGCATATCAGCTCCAGCCCCTTCTGATCTGCTGGGTCAGCAAACAGGTCGCAGGTTGTAGCAACCAAATCATTTAGATCAAAATCTATATAATCTAACTCCATTTTTCCGGATTCTACTTTAGAAAAGTCCAGAATATCATTGATAACATTAAGTAAAGCCTGTCCCAAATGAGTGATCGTTTGAGCATAATGTCGTTGACGCTCATCCAATTCCGTATTACTCAACAGTTCTGACATACCTAAGATCCCATTCATGGGAGTGCGAATTTCATGACTCATATTTGCCAGAAATTGTGACTTGGACTGATTCGCCGTTTCAGCAGTATCTTTTGCCTCTTCCAGAGCCAAATCGCGCTGCTGAATCTGTTCCAGCATTGTATTAAACCCCCTATTGAGCTGGGCAAACTCATCCCTACCATCTGCTTTCACTCGCAGAGAGTAATCATTACTGTCGGAAACGCTTTTCATCTGTATAGATAAATCAAGGACCGGTCTTGAGATCAGCATCTGCAACCAGTTGGTCAACAGGAAGGTCAGCATCAGAGCAACCAATAATAAAATGCCGGCAAAAACAACCTGTTGCCGAGCGGTAGCATAAAGGCGATCTAAACTGCCCTGAAGGATGATGTAACCAACTAATCCAGTTTGAGCTTGTATAGGTTCGAACGCTACAATATGGTCACCGTTAAAAGTAACTGATTGCTTCTCCTCTATAATGGTTGAAGGAACCGAGCTCACCTCCTCGTACAATTGTTGAACTACTTTTAGCTGCTCACTATGTTTCTCAAGCGGGCTTTCATAGACAGCGTACTGATTCCAGTGCTTATCATAGAGCTGAGCAGCGATCACATCCTCGTTGCTACTTAATGCAGCCATGATCTCTGTAGCGGTATCAGGGTCGCGAAACACTAGCGCCGCACTCGCATTGATACCTATGGTTCTACTTAGGATACTGAGCGAATCGCCCAAATCCTGACGTTTAGAATGCCATTCGGCATAGCCAACAGTTGCAAGAACCGTTATCAAAACAGACATGCTGATCAACATAACAATGGTAATAATCTTTTTCCGTATTGGCAGGTTGCGTAGGAAATTCATCATTGTTCATTTCCTTTGTTACCATTAATACGCTTTACCAAACGCAACAACTTAGAACTGGCTGATAATTTAGCCGCCTCAAGTCGCTCCGTATTGATAATGGGGTGTATCCGGCCGTTTTCCATCATTAACTCAATCATTCCCCATTTTTGAGCAAACCCAGCCCTATCACTGACTGTCAGCACGCTGCTGTTAGCCACTGCTTCAATAACACGCGCACTTTTGACTGGGTCATGTTGATCAATGAACAAGAGATGGCAAGTTTGGATTGCACTCATATTGCTCACTATTTTTAGTTCAAATTTACGCGCTGTATTTGACTCGCTTGCAAACAATTCAGCCAGTGACTCACTGATCGCACTGTTGCTATTAAAAACGCAGTATTGGATGGAACTGGCAGGCTCTACAACTGCCGTCTGTGGCCAAGTAATATAAAAAGCAAAATTATATAGATAAACAGCCTTGATCTCAGCTTCAGAAAATTCCTCAGCACGACCTTGTAGGGGCAGTAAAGCCAGCAGCAAAGCCAGCAGTAAAGCTAGGTATCGTAGCCGCTTCATATCTGCAAGTGCTAATAGTCGGAAAAACATGTTTTAGAAGTGCCACTGAGCTTTTAAATACAGCTCACGTTCCACCTTAGTCGCAGTGGTTTTAATAAGGCTTGGAATCGACTCTGTGTGTTCATCGTTTAATAAGTTGCGCCCTACTAGTGATAACTCAAAGTCTTTCCGGACCTTCCACTCTAGCCCAGCATCTAGTTCAACATAATCTTTTACATTCTTAGAAGGGAGTTTATCCACGTAACGACCAAACAAAGAGAACGTCAAATCAGGGTTTAAGCGATAGACTGAAAGGAGATTTAGTTGTTGATTTGGACTATTTCCTTCTTCTTTTTCGGAAACATTATCAACACTGCCTTTACGCGTATGTAACTGCATTTCCAAAAAAGAGTAACTGGCAGTTAATTTCCAATCCTCAGTCGGCTGCCATTTTGCTGACAACTCAACACCATAGGTCTCCCCAAACAAATTATTGCCGAGTGTTGGGAAGATGCCTATAGCCGTAATCGGGGCTGCTGCAACTATAGTAATAGGGCTTTCTAATGATCTAAGGTTTTCATAGTCATTATAAAATAGATCAAAATTCAGGTTGAAAAAAGCGTTGGGCGCGTATTTGTAGCCCAACTCATAGGTAATAAGCTCCTCAGATTCGAACCCTGAGCCCCCAATTATTCCCGTCCCAATAGGTATGGGGTCTGTGGAAACAATATCTAATAAAAGGGAGGCATCATGTTCGGAGCGTGTCGGTATGCGTACCGCTCTCGAGACCGCTCCCCAAATCATTTGGCTATCACGTGGCTTCCAGCGCAAGCGAGCACTGGGCTGAATCTCAAAGCCGCTATAATCGTTATGTTCCACCTTGCTGCCCAAGGTCAGCCAGAGTTTATCAGTCCATAAGGTAATATCGTCCTGAATGAAACCACTTAAAAGGTGATCGGTACGATTTTGCGGGCTAAACTCTCGAAACTGTCCGATTTTTTGATCACCCAACGTTTCTCTATCATGGGTTAAACGGTACCCTAAACCCCAAATTATATCGTGATGCCCCGAAGGAGCCAGGTGATATTTGTAGTCAATATCTAAAATATTGCGAGATTCTTCTAGAACCCACTGATCTCGTTTTGTATGATCGAAATAGATTTGTAACTCACCTGAAGCATTATTGTCGAAGGTTTGTTTCCAACGCCCCAATAAATTCGCTCCTCTGGTATCTATCTTGTCGTTGCGCTGCTCGGTGAATGTCGCCGACGTAGCAGACATTACCTGTATATCTTCTGACAGATCACCCTGGTAGACACCACCCTGTAAAGTAAATTCATTAGCATTATTTTGCTGCCAATCAACCCGAAAACCTGCGCGTAGATCCTCACCATTATCATTAGCATCAGAGCCATCTAGGAAGATACTGTCATCTTGATCATGATATTTGGCATAGAGTCGATAATAGGTATTCTCAGACAGGGTACCACCACGACGTATGGAGTGGATACTTTGCTGCGTACCCACCGTGCTACTTAATAGAGTACCTTGAGTGTCACTTGCCTTCTTGCTGATGATATTGATAACACCATTAACCGCATTAGCCCCCCAGACCGCGCCACCAGGCCCCCGTATGATTTCGATACGCTCGATATTCTCAAGCATAATATCCTGCTCATCCCACATAACACCACCAAACAGTGGGCTATATATACTGCGGCCATCGATCATAACCAGTAGTTTATTGGTAATGCGACTGTTAAAACCACGGCTGGAAACCGCCCATTTGTTGGCATCAAGACGGGCCACATTCATACCTGGCACCAAACGCAATGCCTCAGGGACGTTAGTGGCACCTGAGTGACGAATATCTTCCTGACTGATCACGAACACTGCCGCCGCAATATCACTGGTCTTTTGTTCAACCTTACCAGCGATGGTGACTTTTACGTCTGCCAAATCTTCCAAGCTAAAAGACTTCAGGCGGTTAACTCTGGAGTCAGCAGCCAAGGGAGACGAAAAGACACTACAGAGTAAAGCCGTTGTTAGCAGGCAGGATGATAATTTATGGGTCGAATATTTTGTTCGTCGTGAGTCGCATGGTTTCATTGAAGAATAAAGCAACAGCATCTTAGCCTTGTTTTTAATAAATACAGCGTGCTTTTTCATACTATCAACATTGTTTTGGTTATTTAACTTTTTGCTCATGAGCTCTGCTTGCCTAGTAGCGTATTATATTTCAAACACTCGATAAACGGGGCTATTTCACTTGCCAGTATGGGTTTACTGAACAGATAACCTTGTGCAACTTCACAGGATTGTTCTTGTAAAAACTGTAGTTGATCTTCGGTTTCCACCCCTTCGGCAACAATAGTAAGGCTTAGGTTCTGGCCCAAAGCTATGATAGCTCGAGTAATGGCCGTATCATTCAAATCAACACCGATCTCTCGCACAAAGGATTGGTCGATCTTCAAGGTATCTATAGGGAAACGTTTCAAATAACTCAAAGAAGAGTAACCGGTACCAAAATCATCTATCGATAGCGAGACACCCATTGCTTTAAATGCCTCTAAGGTCGCAACCGTATGCTCCACATCGCCCATGATAATACTTTCAGTCAATTCAAGCTCCAGATACTGCGGTTTCAGGTCGTTTGCTTCGAGGGCACTTAAGACAATGGATTGCAACTTTTCTTGTTTGAATTGCAAACTACTTAGATTGACAGCACCTTTGAAGAAAGGCAAACTCGAATTTTGCCATTGCTTGAGTTGCTGACATACCGTTTGTATTACCCACTCACCAATCGGGATAATCAGCCCAGTTTCTTCTGCTAAGGGGATAAAATCAACGGGGGAGACCATACCCAATGTTGGGTTTTTCCAACGCAGCAACGCCTCGACACCAACCATCTCGCCGCTAACTAGATCAACCTGTGGTTGATAATGAATGAATAATTCCTCTTGCTCCAAGGCTTTACGTAACTGGGTTTCCAGTTCAAGTCGCGCCTTTGCCTCGGCGTTCATAGAGTTGGTATAAAAACTATAGGCGTTCTTACCCTCTTTCTTTGAGGCATACATGGCAGCATCAGCATTTTTCAACAATTCCCCTGCCGTAGCACCGTCTTCAGGATAACGGGCTATCCCGATACTCACCGAAACAAACAGTTCGTTTTTGGTTGCTTCCCCTGCCCCATTCTTCGCCTCAAGCTTAAAAACCTCAATAAGGCTCAGCAATACCCTTTTAGCAATAATGGCTACCTCCTCTACCTTACCAATCCCGGGAAATAACATCGTAAATTCATCTCCACCAAGTCGAGCCACGGTCATCTTCTCTCCATTAGGTGAGACCATATCATTGCTCCACAATGCAGACGTTAAACGATTTGCAAATTCTTTTAACAACAAATCGCCGACATGGTGGCCGAGTGAGTCGTTAACACGTTTAAAGTCATCCAGATCCATAAAGAACACCGTCACTGGGGTCTGCGCCTGCTCATGTAATATGAGTGAGCGTTCCAATTGCTGCATAAATGATTCCCTATTATCCAGCCCTGTCAAGCTATCAAAATAGGCCAGATTGTGGATTGTCTCTTCCTTAACTCGTAGCTCAGTAATGTCCTGCACAACACCCATTGCCCAAACAGCCTTGCCGGATTCAGAAATTACGCTCTTACCATGCACTTGGAGAATTCGAATCTCATTCTCAGAGGTAATAACTCTATATTCCAACGTATAGGAGTCCCCCTGAGTGAATTTATTAGCGATCTCTTGCTCAATTCGTCCCCTGTCTTCTGCGTGTACTATTTGCATAAACGAGCCTATGCTAGAAAAATCCTCTCTGGGACGGCCATAAACTTCACTGCATTGTTCTGACGCATAAAAATGATTTGATTCCATATCCAAATCCCAATACCCCAACTTTGCCACTTGCTGAGCATCCACCAGACGTTGCTGACTCTTTTTAAGCTTTTCAAAGGTAATTGAAGCACGAAGGATATAATGGATCCGCTGGATCAGAACAGACCAATTGATCGGTTTGTTGTAAAAATCTGTGGCTTTTACATCGAAAGCTTGCTGAGAAGCCTCCAGATCATCTCGACCCGTCAGCATAATCACTGGAATATCCGCTTTATCTGGCAGAGCGCGCAAGTTTTCACAGACTGCAAAACCATCCATTTGCGGCATTTCCACATCCAACAGAATAAGGTCAAGTGGCTGCTGCTTTATTATTGATAATGCCTCTATGCCATTTTCAGCCAAGAGAACGGCAAAGCCATTTTCTTCTAATATATGTTCCGCGATCATCCTAACCGTAGGGTCATCATCCACAACCAACACTTGCGCGCTAGTGTCTTCGACAGCACCACCCGAATCATGCGTATTCACCAAGGCTGCATTACCAAGCCTCTCCTTCTCGGAATCTAATTCATCGTTTAAATTCTCGGGCAAGGAGGCAGTTATCTTATTATTTTTGTTCGTATCTGACTTACTCAACTTCTTAGGCCTTTTTAAAATAAAAACTTCATAGACATAACAATATAGTTGTAAGTTATATTAGTCTAATATTCTCAGATTAGTGTCCTTTGAACAATTTTCTTGCTACATATTTGTATTGGCATAGTTAAATTGGCCACATTAAATCCAATTTGAAAGACCAAAACTAAAAAAGCATATTCAATATCAGTGAATACTGTTATATATTTTCGTGTTCAAGTAGCTACCTAAGCTCGCTTCCACTCAACGCCCTAATGACTGTTTTTAAGAATTTACATTGCTATGTGCGCCCCGCATCAATCATGGGCACTAGCCAATAGTGAATACCGGTCCCTTTTAAGTCTTCTTTAAGACGTTGGATGCTCTTATGAGCGGAATCAAGCTCCATATGAATATGAAATACAACCTGTTTCTTTCGTCCTTCTACTTGTTCAGTTACATTGAGCTTTTCTGGATCACTGCCGTGACCATAGGCTTCTAAACTGGTAAAACCAGTTATTTCTGACTGTTCTAATAACCAATCAACGACTATTCTCTCAATGGATGGAGCGCAAACAAGAGTTAATAACGTTTGGTTCATATTTCTCTCCTTATCGATTACTAATCCAGCGGTACAGTACCGGTAGTAGTAACAGCGTTAATAATGTAGATGTAACGAGTCCGCCGATCACTACGATGGCAAGCGGACGTTGTATTTCTGAACCAGGCCCTGTCGCAAACAATAGTGGAATGAGTGAAAACGCTGCAATACTCGCTGTCATCATCACCGGGCGTAATCGCCTTTTTGCACCTTCTATAACAACATCGTTAATGTCATACCCCTGCGCCTTTAATTGATTAAAGTACGAAACAAGTACCACTCCATTTAACACCGCTATGCCTAGTAAGGCGATAAAACCAACAGATGCTGGAACCGACATATATTCACCTGCGATCCACAAAGCGACCACGCCACCAATCATCGCGAACGGGATGTTAGTCAATATCAAGAAAGACTGACTCACTGACCTAAACGTGCTAAATAACAATAAAAAAATCAGTCCAATAGCCGCTGGAATGACAATTGCGAACCGTGCCGCTGCGCGTTGTTGATTTTCAAACTGACCGCCCCACTTTAAGTAATACCCCGTTGGCAATTTTACCTGTTCTGCGACTTTTAGCTTGGCTTCATCAACAAACCCAACGAGATCACGTCCACCAACATTAGAAACAACCACAGATGAGCGGCTGCCTGTTTCTCGCGTAATCATCACTGGCCCTTCAACTCGTTCTAGCGTCGCCAAATTGGTGAGAGGAATGCTGCGTCCATCTTCAAGCGTTAAGCGTAAATTATAAAATTCATCGGCAGATTGGCGTAAGCCACTCGCGCCTTTAATGATCAGCGGAATGCGTCTTGATCCTTCATAAATAGTCCCCATATTTTGGCCTTCAATAAGAGAACGTAAGTTGCTTTCTACATCATCAATAGATAAACCTAAGCGTCCAACCGCCAATCGATCTATCACCACCCGCAGGTATTGCACACCATCATTTTGTGCGGCAAAAACATCTTCTGCACCGTCTAGCTTTTCAACGACGCTGGCTATTTCTTTTGCCTTTTCGTTTAGTGTATTAAGGTCGTCTCCAAAAATTTTGATGGCAACATCACCCCGCACGCCCGTTAGCATTTCCGAGACACGCATTTCAATCGGTTGCGTAAAGCCAAAAACCAAACCTGGGAAATTACTGAGTACACCCCTTAATTTTTCTATCAATTCATCTTTAGTATCAAAACTCCATTCATCACGCGGTTTAATTTCTAAAAACATATCAGTTTGGTTTAACCCCATTGGATCCAAACCGATTTCATCCGAGCCTGTACGCGCAACAATACCTGTTACTTCGGGTACTTTGTCTATGATCGCCTTCGCAACTAGGTCATCAATACGTAACGACTCGTCTAAATCAATGGACGGTAATTTTTCTGTCTGCACGATAATATTGCCCTCGTCCATCGTTGGCATAAAGCTTTTACCCAGCTGTAAATACAGCACCGTCATTAACACCAATGATGCCAATGCGATAAAAACAGGCACCTTACTAAATTTCAAACAATACTTGAGAACAGGGACATAGGTTTTTTCTAAATACCTCACCAAAATGGGGTCTTTATGGCTGACATTTTTTAGCAAACTAGCCGCCAGAACTGGAATAACTGTTAACGATAGAATCAATGAAGCACCCAGCGCAAAAACGATCGTAATCGCTACCGGTGAAAACAATTTCCCCTCAAGCCCTTGTAGCGTTAGCAGCGGAAGGAATACCACCATAATAATGATGATGCCGGTCGTTACCGGTAGCGCCACATCAGCGACTGCACGGTAGATAATATGCAAGCGTGGTAATAACGTGGTTTTCTTTTTGTGAGCCAATTCGGACACAATGTTTTCAACCACCACGACGGCGCCGTCAACTAACATACCAATTGCAATCGCCAGCCCCCCAAGGCTCATCAGATTCGCTGATAAATTAAATTGACGCATCAAGATAATGGTGCCCAAAACAGCCAGTGGTAATATCAACGCAACGGTTAATGCGGCCCGTAAGTCACCTAGGAACAAGATCAATAGAATCAATACTAAGATGGTCGCTTCTGCCAACGCCTTACCCACGGTTTCTACCGCTCTATCGACTAGGTCACCACGATTATAGAAAACACGCGTTGTGACGCCTTCCGGTAGCGACGATTGCAACTCATCTAACTTTTGAGAAACGCCGTCCACTAATTCCCTTGCATTCGCACCTCGCAAGCCTAACACGAGCCCTTCGACGGCTTCACCTTGACCATTTCTAGTGACACCACCATAACGCGTTAGCGACCCAATGTTTACCGCTGCAATATCACGAACAGTGACAGGCTCAATGGGGTGTGCTTTAACAACAATATCACCAACATCTTTCAGCGATTGAATACTGCCATCGCTCCTAATCAACAACGTTTCTTCACCATCAATGAGCTGACCAGCGCCGTCGTTTCTATTATTGTCTGTTAAGGCTGTGCGCAAGGTATCCAGTGTAATGCCTTGTGCATTCATCAGTGTGCTATCAGGGGTTACTTCAAACGTTCGCACCAAACCACCCAAGGCATTAACATCGGCAACACCGGGGACTGTCCTCAATGCTGGTCTTAACACCCAATCAAGTAATGATCGCTTTTCCATAATGGACAAACGATCACTCTCAATGGTAAACATAAACATTTCACCCAGCGGTGTTGTCATTGGAGCAACACCACCGCCAATATCGGATGGGAGATCGCCCCATATGGCACTCAAGCGCTCTGAAACTTGTTGACGCGCCCAATAGATATCGGTTCCATCTTCAAAATCTACCGTGATATCCGCCAACGCATATTTGGACATTGAGCGCAGCATATTCTGCTTAGGGATGCCCAGCATCTCAACTTCAATCGGCGCTGTAATGCGAGTTTCAACTTCCTCTGGCGTCATTCCCGGCGCTTTAATAATCATCTTCACTTGCGTCGTTGATACATCTGGAAATGCGTCAATCGGCAAAGTTTGAAAAGATGTCCAGCCGGTAATAACGAGGATAATCATCGCCATTATCATCAGCAAGCGCTGCGTTAAGGCAAATTGAATCATTTTATTAAGCATCGCCTTCTACCCCTCTCCGCCCGCACCTATCAGTATTGCCTTCAATGAGACGGCTCCACTGGTGACAACAGGCACGGAAATATTTTTTTGTGTAGCGATAATTTGCTCCCCTTCACGTGTACCAATAACCTCTATCTTAACTGCCTCATAACCCTGTTCATGCTTAATAAAGATCATGGTTTCTTTATCTATCCGAATGATTGATTTACGTGACACCATATAACGTTGTTGCTCACCTGTTTGGATCGCAACACGTGCTTGAACAACTTGCCCCGGACGTAACTGTTCTACATTATTTTCAACGAGTGCTCTTACCAATGTGCCTTGATCAGCCGCATGCACCATCCGACCAATTGTGATCACTTTTCCTTCAACATTAAGGTTAGCAATGGCGACCATATCACCCAGTTTCACCTCACTAATAACAGAAACTGGCACATGAATTTCTAACCATAACGGTGCTAGTTTTCCAACTTTAAACAGCGGGTCTGCGGCCCCAAGTTTCTGACCGAGTATGGCCATTTGTTCTAATACAACCCCATCGAATGGCGCTGTTATCGTTAATACACTGCTGAGCTTACGAGTTTTTTCTAACTGAGTAATGGCCTTGCTACTCATGCCAGAAAATTCTAATGTTGTTTCTTGTTGTTCCTTTTGAGTCACCAACTCTTGCCAGATGCTCAACGATTCTAGATAACGACGCTTAGGTATAATGCCTTCATCCAACAGTTGTTTATTTCGACTCAATGAAGATTTCGCTAAATTAAGTTGACTCATTGTTTGTAATAAGTCGCGCTGTAATTCCAACACGCCTGGGCTGTTAATTTTTGCGAGCAATTGCCCCTTTGTTACACGCTCTCCTTCGGTCGTCATCAAAGCCTCAACTAAACCACCTTGTAATACGCTAATAACTTGCAATTGCGAATTAGGCACAACCACCTCAGCTGGGTAACGAGCACCTAACACGTCGCCGGCTTGTTTCAACGGTGCAGTGACAATGCCATACATGCTTGATTGCTCAGCGGACAAGCTAATAACATTGTCGTTAGCAGACGTTTCTGCTAGCGCATTGGCACTAACGAAAGTCATTAATACGATTAAAAAATACCTCATGGAATAATCCCCTTTGCTTGGTTTAAGCGAGCCGTCTGCAAGCCCATTTCTAAGTGCTTTTGGTGCATATGTCGATCTATTGTGAATGCCTGTGCCTGCACTCTAATGAACTCGAGTAAGCTCGTTTCGCCCAGCTCAAATGCCTTACGAGACATTTCTAAATTCTGTTTAGATAATTCATTTTGGCGCCGCGCAAAACTGTATTGTTCTACTGTTGTGCTGAGCTCTCTACTAGCGTCTTGAATCGCAATATTTAACTCACGGTGTAACGATTCCATCTGGCTACGGCTTTCACTTAAATTCACTTCTGCTGCGGATAATTTCGGCTGGCTGTGCGACTTCAAGCCAAAAGGAATGCTCAAACTGAGACCAATCGCATCGACATAATCTTCATTTGACACGCCCCTTTCCCGGCGTGACCCCACAAACAAGGAAGGGTTGCCTCTTTTTTCAATCATCATTTGGTCACGCTCAGCGATGCTTTTAGCAACCCTGTCATGAGACTCTTTCAATAAAGGGTGCTGCATACTAATAACAAGGTCGTTAATCGCTTCTTCTTCGACGCTCTTAGGCATCACAGATAGTCCCGTCACCATAACGTAACGGTGCTGTGCATGACGATGTTCCTGATAAGCAACCCGCCAGGATGCCTCTTTTGATAATGATTCTTGCTGACTAATAATCAGGTCAGATCTTGCAAGATCGCCGAGCTCAACGCGCTTCTTTACATCCTTTTCCAGTTTTTTAACAACATTCCACTCTTCTTTAGCCACTAACATCTGGTTTTTTCTAAGTGAAATATCCCACACTATTTCTCGAACAATACCCGCTAAATGCAATTTTAATGCGGGTTCCGAGGCATCTACGAGTTGCTGCTGCCGTTCGGAGGTTTTCAGCCGAGCATCTCTCTGTCCGGGTAACCAAAGCGACAGATCAAACCCCGCCTCCCACTCTTGCAGCCCCTCACTCGCATTTACTCGGTCACTGTAGTGGCTTAGCGTAAAGGATGGGTCAGCGGACCAAAAACTGCTTGCTTGCTTCTGTAAAGCATTTGCGTGTTGGAGCCGCGCTTGCAATACTGCTAATTGTGGATTTCGTTGAAACGTTTTTTCAATAACGTCGCGTAACGATAATTTAGCTGAGGTTATTAAAGTGGCTTTATGCGCATGATCAATGGTTGAGACTTGCTCGCTTTCAGCAAAAACAAACATTGATTGGCATAGCCCAATAATCAGTAGTGTTAATTTAATTTTCATAGATAACATACTAACTCATGAAACTGAAATGAAACTTAAAATTCCAAAGCCTGCCGCCATTAGCGGTTAAAATAATCCCATACCAGCCTTTACCCATATTGTTTAATATAGAGGTAATAAAAAGTAAATGAGGATTCAGAGTAATTTATGAGACTTCTGTTAGTTGAAGATGACAAATTGATTGCC
>Ga0209121_10004893_pt1 | contig 12354 bp, 11 predicted proteins | sample Cruoilmetagenom3_FD_187292 | JGI IMG/M metagenome (GOLD analysis project Ga0209121, IMG submission 187292) | Oil polluted marine microbial communities from Coal Oil Point, Santa Barbara, California, USA - Sample 3 (SPAdes) (version 2) | ecosystem: Environmental > Aquatic > Marine > Oil seeps ... | reverse complement strand
CCTCGGCAAAACCCATCTCTCGCAGATTAACGCCATTTTTCTCGGCAATGACTTTAAGTTCGTCCATATACTTCCAATAGGCGTGTACCATGATCTCCTGTTGTTCGCTCAAGATGTACAGCTTGGGATGCTCGATCACATCACCAATAGCGTGATAGGTTGTATCGCCTATCTTGACTCCCAGCCGTTCCCATCCCTCTACAGCAGTGTTCGCTTTAACTTTCCTGGGGTCGCACAGAGCCTTCGCTATTCTGCCGTCAGCTAGCCGAATTTCCGTTATGCCGAATGTCTTTATCGGATTGCCCAGGTGTTTCAACGGAGACAGCGCGGTGGCTGTAGCAAGCGAGCCATACTCCCTCATTCGCCCCCAGGCTATCATCGCCTGTCCTATTTCGGTTGTCACAAGAGCTGACCTGTTGGCCATGTTTATAAATGGACGCAATAGGGGCACCTCCGCAAATGCCCTGGCAGCCCTGCGAGCACCGTCGCCCTGGAAGCCCAGCCTTATGAGAGCCTCAATTGTTAAGCCTTCAATAAACAGCTTCGAGGGAACTCTTGATTCCATCGCCCTGACTACATTGAATGCCCTGGCCCCCTCGGTTGCAACACTACTTGTCATGCCTTCGGGAATATTAACCGACCGAAATATAGATTCGCCGAATGCCTCATATCTTGCCAGAGACACACCCTTCGCCGGGATGCCAACGGCCGGGCGCAAACCCGCAAGTTCCTCATGCCGGAAAACTTTCTTCAAGGCAGGCACATAGAACCGCTCTTCCATAGCTAGCAACTCCCCTGTTTCCAAGAGCCTCCTGACCTCTACCAGATCACGCGCAAGAAGGTCAACACCATTGCCTGCAACTCGGTAGGGATGTCTCAACAAACGAGCAGCCGGTGCAGGAAGCTTTGCCAACTTGAACCCCGTATCGTCTGCCAGTTTCGTGAGAACCTCAAACTCAGGCCCAAGCGCCCAGCGCTCAATGGCCTTATATCCCTTACCAGCACCATAGACAAAAGGTCTCGTCGCAAGCCTCAGCCCCCCCGCAGTGACCTTACTCACCACGGTTTCACCCAGCTTGCCTGTCCATAAAATGCTTCGCGCAGGAGCGCCTGCGACAGTCAACGGGACGGAAAGGGCCTCTAATGCAGGGGCCATACGTGCTATCTGAGCAGCCCTGGCAGGGTTCCTGGCAGCCCACTCCGAATATCTGAGCATTCTGGTGGCCTCGGCTCCTGCCCTTGCTCCTCTACCCGCACCCGCCACAACCTTTAAAGGTAGGGTTGCTAGCTCCCCCCCCACAACCCACAATGGATGAGTAAATTCAAGCGCCCATTCCCACGGTGCGCCTACTTCCTCATATATTTCCCTGGATCGTTCTGTCTGTTCCTCAAGAGTGGAAAGGTTGTATCCACTTCTACTAAGTAGCATGTGTCCATAAATCCCTGTTCTCCATATGTCTCGAAAGTCGTGCTCCTCTATACGTTCACGTTCCGCTCGATATTCAGCCTCACCAGGTTGATAGCCTGGGAGCATTGTATACAACCCGTACAAACCGGCAGCCCATGACTTCTCCCCCCACCAGACATTTTCAAACTTCTCCAGCGTGGGTACACCCCACTTATCGAAGTACGTCCCCGTCATCAAAGTGCGACCTACTTTGCCAAGCCCCCCACCAGTCTCGATCCCCCATCCTACCCGCCCCCACCAGTCGTCAGGTATCTCCGCTTTCTCTTGGAATTCCTCCAGATTTGCCCTGTATGTGTCAATCCACGTTTGTTGTTTCTCTTGTCCCTCTTCGGTTAAGCCGGACATATATTGTTGCGCGTCAGCCTCATAACGACTTAGCGCCTGATAGGCGTCATCAAATTTGCCGTCGTCAATGGCATTCTGTACTTCTACATCCAACTCATCTATTTTGCCCTGCCATTCCTCAAGGGTATTCTGAGTGGACTTTATACCCTCCTCAAACTGCGCCTCCATCTCCTGGATTGCAACCCCACTTGCCTCTATAGCCTCTTCCATAGCCACAAGCGCAAAGATGCCTTCGGCTTTCCCGATGGCCTCCCCTTCCTTATCGAAACGATCTACACTGAGCGTCACAGGTTGCCCTTGTTCGCCCACTACTTTCGGATACAACAGGGATTGGAGAGCCATAGTCTTCATGTAACCCTCAGCCTGGGTATACCCCATCTTTTCAGGGAATGGGTCTTCTTCAAGACGAGCGGGCATCCCCTCTTCTTCCGGCATAAACGCAGGACCAGGCATCCCACCAATGCGCTCAAGCTCCTGTTCATACCACTGTCTAGCAGTCACTCCTGCCGGTGCGCCTGTTTGTGGCAGGAACAAGCTCATCTGAGCTTCCAGTGTCGCTATGTTTTGCTCAACCTGGGAGCGCCCAGCCTCCTCCATCCACTCCTCTTTAGCCGCCTCGAGCTGCATTTCAGGGGTAATAGCCCGACCACTGTCGACCCCTAACAATTGACTTAATGGTAATTCTTTGTACTGCGTTTCAGGAGGAATAAGCTGGCCATCTTCAACCTGCCATTGCCATGGTGCGGTGTGTACCCACACGCCAGCCTCGTTCTTGTGCCAGCCTTCTTCGGCCTCGCTCGTTCCTGTGCGCTTCGCATACGCGAGTGGAGCGCTCGTTATCTCACTAGGTTGTGTATCGCCGGTTACAGGTTCATCCATCCGCTCCCCACTCACGGGGTCGTAGACAGCGCTGAGCCTATACTTCTTCTTGATCTTATCTGCGTCAAACATTCCGATCCTTTCTCTCGATGAACCGATCCATCTTCTCCGCCTGTTTGTCAAGGTCGGGGTATCCGAATACCTCATCTACACCATCAAGTACGGTCTCGAACATCTCGTTCACACCGTCGGTTATTTGGTCAAAAAACGACTTCTCTTTATTCCTGGCCACTGTCTCCACTCCGCTTTAACCACCCCATGTCGCAATACTAGCCCTCTTTCGGCGACCTGGTGATCGGCGCACGATCCATCATGGCATTCTCCTGTATTTGGTTTAGATGGTCTTCACAGGCAAGCCTGTCAAGTTCTCTATTGAATATACATTCAGTCAACGTTTTCCCTTCACTATTCTCAGCCATCGGATGTCTCCTCTCTCATGACTTACTATTCAGCACCGACTCCTGTTACAGCCTCCTCCGATGCGACAGTGCCACCCACACTCGGCTTCTCGGTCAACGGCATCAGGTTTTTAAGCTGTGATGATTGCCACTCTTCCAGAGGCATTCCCTCATCCACCTGTTGGCCACCTCTGCGTTCCGACTCAGCCTCACCTTTCTCGATAACATCCCCAAGGCCCCTCTTCCTGGAAGCCTCAATAGTCAACGCCCTCTGCATCTCTTGTCCACCGAATATCGTCTCAATGTATATTTGTTTCTGCATCCCCGTCTTATCTTTCATGCCCAATAAGTCCCAGGCATAGTCCCTGCTGATTATAGGACCGGTCACAGGGCTCCCGTCGAGTAACGTCTTCACAAGCATGATCTCAGCCCGTCGCGACAAGATGTTCTTGACATCGAATTCAACAGTGCATTTGTAGTACCCGTTGAGTTGTGTGGGGCCAATCTTGCTCCCTCTGAGAATAGGCTCCCGTATGATCTTGTCGACATAATACGCAATGCGGTACAACCTTCCCTCGATGATCCTCTTGAGGGCCTCCAGTACGGGCTTGTATGTCTTCTCGGCCTGTTCGAGGAGCATCCCCTCGTGGTGCCCCGACTCGACGCCAATCACACGGTTCCCCGCCAGGAGACGCATCCTACTCCCTTGTTCCTGTTGCTTCTGGATGAGCGTCATATAGGTCCACAGGTCCTGCATGACATGCGGCTGGTCCAACCACTCTAGGCTTACATCTCTGGGCTTGTACCCTATGTCACCGGGAAACTGCGGCAGTTTGATTTTCATGGGATCATCACTCGCGGCTTGTGGGAATGCGTACTTCTGGATGATAACCGACATGGCAGTCATCCATCGTGCCTCTTCCTCGCAGATAGCCTTGAAGTCATATATCAGCCCACGTTGCTCATATTCCAACCGGCCCTTGTGATCCATCTTGCCGTGGCCGCTGAGGGCTATTGTATATGGATTCCCGAACACATTAGGGACATCGTGAATTGTTGTGCCGTCGGCGGTGATGATTCTCCGCTTGTTGATCGTATCCGTACAACTGAGGTATTCTACCTGGTCTCCATCATCTTTTCCTCCCAGGACATTCTCGCCCCAGACCTCACGCAAGTCTCCTATATATTGTCTGCCGTACTCCATAACGACACGTGGTTGATATATTCGCGCATCGTCATAGTACATGAGTGGAGTAAGAGGGAGTACCTGAATCGGGAAGTTGTTGGCCTTGGCTGTTTCATACTCTCGCTGGCGATATTCCCACTCGTCGGAGGTCTCCCCACCATGTCTGATCGGCGCGGTGCCCCACATCTCCTCTTCCATCGGGAGTGATCGTTCGCAAGCTTTCCCGTAGGCCAACAGGTTTCTCAGGTCTTCAAAAGATGGGTCGATAAGCAGGCTGTCGGCGTAACAATCAAGCACCTTCATGTAGAAGGTCTCTACTCTGTCAGCGTTGGCCTTTTCCTTTGAGGAGAATGGTTCCACATGAACGTTTATCCTCTCGGGCAACAGTTCTGCGGCAAGCAGATTCATGAGATTCATCGCCGTCATAGGCTTGATCTCATAATGACCTTGCGCGTAGAGGGCAGGGGACAGGATTGTGTAGTCATTGTGAATCAGGGCATCAGTTTGCTCCCAGTTCCTGATCGCCTTTGAGTATCTCCGCTGGAATGCGATTTTTCTCTTGCTCACATAGTCCGCTGCTTGATCCATTACATTCCCTAACACCTCTACTGTAAGTAGCCATCCACTCGGCTAGTAGTAGTCGTAACTGTCGTCTCCTTGGTTGTATCCTTCGGTATTGTGCTAGGCTTGCCGTACTTCGCTCTCACACAATCAACAATACCCTCGACAGCTATGACAACTGCTCCCAGCCCTGCCTCAAGCTGGAGTATCAGCTCTTCATCAACACCCATGGTCGCGCCAGCTGCGATGATAAGAGCGCCAAAGGTGCCTCCCGTGATCATCCGTTTCTTCTTCAGGTTATCCTTTAAGCTTATCATACTCCTCCTTCCTATGCTCCACACATACGAGTACTCCACTCGTTCCTGTGCGGAGCGCACATACGCTTCGCTTGTTTCCTGTGCGCTCCGCTCGTTCCTACCTTCATGTACGTGATCGTTATCGTAACTGTGCCCTTTAGATTTTTCTTGGCTTTACTACCAGTGCATCAATCACGCCATTGCTATCATCGCCGGCGTAAGCTTCCATAGCTATTGCTATGGCCATATCACCAGCTGCGGCTTTCATTGCTATACCTGCTTCGGTGAACGTTCCCAGATAATTACCAACAACAATGTCCACAATCCCATTAACTTTCATGAGTGTGGTTTTGCCCTCAGTCAATACTCTGCCTTCAGCGTTATTAGCTATATCCTCTGCCAGTACTCCTGTCACCATGTCATTCCCTTGCGCTACCGTGGTGGTGAATTCGTCCAATGTTGGTACGGCTTTGTAGACTACCACTGTACCAGCTGTTAAGTCTCCCCCACTGCCGTTAGTCATGTACTCGTAATCCATCTGGTCAGCCATAGACAAACCGGAATTATTCTTGATAATGCTCGCCATACAGGGATCACCCGCATCACTTGCACCCATATGTATCTTGCCAGTATGCTCCTTGAATATCGTATTTCCAGTGATAACCAGTCCTGCCTTGTAATCAGTTATATCTATCCCATATTTTTGGGTGTCATTCTCCGGACTACCTATCGCATTTCCAATGATACTTATCGCATAGTTATATCCAGGTGCGCCTCCATCACGAACAATGCCACTATAATTCCCCGCATTCTCATAGGAATTATTGTCGATAGCGCAACCGCCTATGTACATACCTTGTACACCCTCAAATATACGCACCCCATTTTTTTTGTTTTTATCTATAGATGAGCCTATTATTCGAGCCTCTTTTGAAGTTTTCACTAAGACCCCATTCTCACCGTTCTCTGAAAATCTACAAGCCATGGCTACAAAGTCAGATGTCTCTAGGTATACGCCCTCACCTTCGCAATATTCCACCCAAACACGATTCAACTGGTTATACCAAGAATCAGTATGATATATCCCACTTTTCTTGCAACGAAGCACAAATACATTCTGGATTATAGAATCACTATAATCACCAATGCCACATATTCCATAACCACCTGTAGTCTGATTGTCCTTGTTGCCATGAATTTGCATATTCATTATCGTCGGGAAATAGATATGCGTACCACCACCATTTATCTGAATCACATCGCAATCTGTGTCATTGTTTGGTTGTATCAAAGTGCTCCATCCGCTACATCCATTAAGTTTAATCGGCTTATTCATCACTATGGCAACATTCGTCCGGAACGTGCCTTCCGATAGTTGTATCTCTCCTCCACTGGAGGGCGTAGCTGCAATCGCCGCCTGGATCACCTCGTCATCATAGTTCCCTTTGCACTGTTCATCCGCCTTGAACGGCCACGTGGCATCAGCCGCAGCGATTGTGAAAGTGGCCGATGATCTCCCACTGTAGTGTGTATCCAGTAGACCTTCAAGAAATGCCTGTCTCTCCTTCACCTCCGATCCTACAAACATCCTGTCGTACTTTGTCTCTGTCATCGTTCTACTCCTCCTGTATTTATCAAGCCTTCATGTACGTGAGCGTTATTGCAATTTTCCCCTGAGCACCCGCGCCACTGATTATATGTGTAATGTCATCATCCTCAGTGAATGTAATCCTTGGGGTCTTCGCGGCTGTGACAATATGCGCCTGGCAATCGCTCTCGCCCCAGAACACATCGGTTGTGTGGTTGAATGCGTTCTCTCCAGGATCTGCGGTAAGGTTGAATGCGTCAAGATCACCGACATACCCTATCATCATTGTCAGCGTGGCCGTGTTGTCGGAGTCCCATGCCTCCGTGAAGTCGCACTTGACAGCTTTAACAACCGACCCAGCAAGGATCTCGTCGTCGAAGTCTATGTGGCCAGTAGCCCCACCGTCGTCGATGATATCAGCGTGGTCTATATCTTTTCGTAGAGTCACCACATCGCCAGAGGCGGTATAGCCTTGGTTGCTTGAGAATTTGACACTATATGTGTTTGTGTCTGTTGAGTTAGGAGTAACGGAGGCGAAGTGGCATTTAGTTACTACACAATATTCAATAACTCCCGTTCCAGTGACGTCCTGCCTGACTCCTATAACAGATGCGGCACTGCTCCCGTTTAGATGATAACCCATTAGTATATTGTTTGAGCAGCTGTTCCCATCGCTTGCCTCAAAATATATTCCCCTGGTACTGGCATCAGCACCGCTAGGAGGATAAAATATACCGCCACTCACAGTACAATCTTTTGCATTGAAGAAATGTATCCCACATCTATATTGTGTCATTGGAGCTGTCCATACATTTGCCAAAGATGTTCTAACACAAGCTAAAACAAGACTACTATTGAGATCCATATCGAAGAACAAATCGCTGCCAACATGCTCCCCTCCCCCACTCAGGATCATCCCATGAGAGGCATTGCCAAAACTCCTCAGGCTGTTGAAAACCCATCCGAAGCTATTGGAAATGAAATATCCCGCACCCTCATTATATACAGACCAGCACCGCCGAAGGGATACATCATTAGTTGTACTACCATAAAATCCGTGGCTTTTACAATCATCCACCCTAATGTTTTCACAGGATGATTGGACCATTCCTGTCAAATCAATGCCATAAGTTCCTGTAGGATTATTAGCAGAATTCCCAGATATGCCCAGGTCTAATATCCTGCAACGATACCTTGTCGTGCCAGGGGTGTCTTTAGCAATCACCACACAATTGGCCCCATTTGCCAAGGTTATTTGAGTAGAAGTGGGCCCCATACCCCGCAAAGTTATATAGCCTTGATCAGGGATATAAATAGGGGCGGCAGGTACGAAAATACCCTCGCTTAATTGAACCTTGCCACCATACACATTAGCACCTACAGCATTAAGCGCGGCATTGATCACCTCGTCGTCATACACTCCCCTGCACTGTTCATCCGCCTTGAACGGCCACTTGGCATTGCTCGCAGCGATTGTGAAAGTGGCCGACGACTTCCCGCTGTAGTACGTATCCAGTACCTTTTCAAGGAACTCCTGCTTATTCTGCCATTCCGATCCCGTTAATATCTGATCGTACTTTGTCATTGCCTCACTCTTCCGTCTTAGTCCTGTGCGCTTCGCACATACGGGCGCTTCGCTCGTTATCTAACCATACTGTGGTCGCGCAATCAGAGGAGGTGAACTCGTAAGCCTCGTCCCACTCAGGGCATCTGAACTTCACCCCGTTATGGCAGTCAGGGTACATCCAGTATCTGATACAGGAATAACAACACTCAAGTGGCGTTCTTACAGGGGCGGCTTCCGACTCCTGTGCGTTCCTGTGTGCTTCGCACATACGGGCGCTTCGCTCGTTCCCGTGCTCTTCGATATCAAGTTGCTTTACAAGCTTGTTTATCCCATCGAGGAATGCATTCTGGTTGACTGCGCTCTGCTCTGCCTGCGAAGTATCAAGAGGGGCAGGACTCGCCTTTGCGGCCTTCCTCTTCGCAATCACCACCTCCATCTTCGCCCTCTGTTCCGGAGACCAGTGCCCACCCTTCTTTATGAACTCTCCCATTATTTTTTCCCTTTGACCGGCTTGGCGGCAAACTCCCGAAGCTCCTTCTTTGTCATGCTCGCTGCCATCTTCGCCGCCTGTGGGCTGGAACTCTTTGGCGCGTCCCCTCTTTTTATTGCCAGGGCCATGCCAGCCAATCTGCGTTGTTTCTCGTTCTCACTAGGCATAGCTATTTGTCAACCTCCTTCTTCCAGTCCCTCTACCTCTCCATCCCATTGTGTCGTTTATCTTTGCGTCCTCACTACTAAATGTAACATACTTTCGCATTTGTACACACCCGCCAACAGCCAACGGGTAGTCGTCGTGTCCGCCGCTCACAGCTTCGATCCTCCCGTACTTGTCCGGATTCCTTATGCAATCAAAGAACTGGGCCATCCCCGCCTTGCTCGGGATTATAACCCCATAACTGTTGACCGCCAGGATCAACTCCCCGTACAACAACACCCTGTCGTTTCCCATCGTTGGCCCCGTGTGCCAACCCGGAGTCAACTCCGACTGCGGCTTGTCACTCCGTCTGCCTGCCTTCTGCCACTCTCGGCAGAACAGGTTCTTTGCACCTAGCGCCATCACGAGGTAGATCACAAGCGCTCCCCATTCATTGTCCTCTATTCCCCACAAAGGCTCTCCATACATCTTGTGAAGCCTGTAGCTCTCACTCGCAAACTCGGCTGGCCCCAGCCTATTACTCTGCACGTCCGCTACTACCATCCCACTCCGGCACTCCATAACAGTCGTCACCGAGTCATCACCCCCTACTCCATGCGATGTGTCCGAGAACATGGCATATGTCTTACCTACTATGTACTCCTGCCAGACGTTGACCTGCCCGTCTACCTTGTTCGGCAAACGGCAGTCATCCTGCATCGACTTAAGAACGAGCGGATTGAATGCAGCAAGCGCCTGCGCCGGACTCAGGGCTTCCATGAGCGTCCGGGGATAGTTGGACTCCATGTTCATGTCAGGCGTTAAGCCGGACTTGGCCAGAACCTCATCATTCCGTACCTCAGCCTTCCTGCGCTCATACCACACTTCATCACGCCCGGGCCTCACATTATATGGCCAGAAAAACAACCGCCACCCGTTGGGTGCCTGGTGTCCCTCCGAAGGGATATCCCACAGTACGTGCCCGTCCTCCGTGTGCTGCGCCGCTTTAACCATGGCCTTGAATGTCGTGTCCATCTGCAACTTGTCTACTGTGCTTGATAAGATCAGCTTCCCTCCGTGGTCTATAGCCGGTTTGGCCGCTACTATGAACTCAGCGGCATATTGGTGGAACTCAAACTCATCTCCGATTATCCGCGTGGCCGTTATCCCGTGCCCAGCTCGCGCCGTGCTCGGTCGCGCCATTATGCTCCCACCGGTAGCTCTGAATTTCAACTCCTCCGTGTTGTCAACAGTCAACCCTGCCCGGAGATGCTCCGGCAGATGGCTCCAGATCGACTTAACCTTGGTCAATAGCACCTTAGCGTCATCTTCTCCTTGCGACATCAGCAGATCTACAGTGCTTGCCCAGAACATCGCGTCCCATAACACTACTGCCGCCTCTCCCCATGACGCCCCACCCTGCCTTGTCTTGATGAGTATAATGAGCTGGTCTCTTGCCATCGCCCGGGCAAATTCAACCAGGTGCGGCCAGGGCTCAAACGCCACTACTTCGTGCAACTGAGGATCGTCGAAATAAACAAACTGCTTGTCCTTGTCACCCTCATCTCCAAACATCGAGGGCCACAGAAAATACAGGAGGTTGTACTTGCACTTTACCCACTCCTGTATTTCGGTCTCACTTATCTTGATCGTTCCTGAAGTCATTCCTGAATGTCCTCACTCATATCCTCTGTGTCCTCATCACCATCCTGTGTGCTTCCTGTGTGACTACACACACGTGCGCTTCGCTCGTTTCGCACATACGGGCGCTTCGCTCGTTCGCTCTGCAACATGTCAGCCTCAGGTCTGTGCGTAAGCTCACACGAGCGCTTCGCTTCGTTCTCCACCATCTTGTAGATCGCGTCTGCCGGACAGTCCGCAACTATCGCCCTGACATCCACCTTGTCTACAAATCCCCCCGTGTGCTTCCCCAGCTGCGCTAACGCCTGGTTCGCTACTCCACCCTCATATCTGTATTCCCCCGTCTCGTTCCCGTCTTTATCCAGCACAGGGTTGCTCTGCATCGCTCGTCCCACGTTCTCTACCAATTTCTCAACCACCCAACAAGTGTCCACCCCTGTGTCGTGTGACACTTGATCTCTCAACGCACAGATGCGATCCTTTACCTCCGCCTTCTTCATCCACTTGCGCGCTATCGCTCCAGGACTAGGACTTACAGGCAATGGTAGATCACAGTCTTTGTGTGCCCTGGCTACCGCTGCCGCAAGCATAAAATCAACCACATACTCTTCACAAAACATCTCCTGTAATTCGGTGAGACCTGTCTTCGGCTTGTTCGATAGACGGTTTTCTCTAGTGTCCCATGGAATCTCAGGCTCTACCTTTGGCGGAACTATCATGTGCGAAGCACTCATAAGAGAGTCACGCTTTCTAGTCCCACCTCTCTCGATCAGGTTATCTATATTCTCGCGACTCTCTTTACTCCAGCTTAACTGGCCTGTCGGATCCTTCTTCAGGTCGCTGACCAGATACCCTGGTGGCCAATCCTGTGCAGCTTGTTCCTTATTCCAACTCATGCTACTCCCCTCTGATTATCTCCTCAACCTGCTCTACCGCTGGGACTTCCTTCTCCCTCGCCTGGCACAGGAAACTCCTCATTGCCCACAACGGTACTATCGGCGCTAACTCCTCCCTGAACAGCAGGAACAAGTCCAACGATAACCTCTGCCCTGCACTCATGAAATACGCTGGGTTGATGTAATACTGGGACTTACCATTGATGTCTACCCTCTGCATGACTCGTAACTTGAGCATCCGGTTGATGAATGCATAACGCTGGCTCTCTGACCTTAGCCCAACCAGTCCACCTATCTCATAAGTTGTATAGGCTTCAATCCGCCGTCCCACTCGGTACCCCAGCATGTTCGTTCTACGGATCATCAACTTTGATAATACCGTCATCCTCCCAATATCTATATAGAGCATCTCCTTCGGAAATTGCACATCCGCAAATAACCTCGCTCCCAACTTGTGAGACGGTATCCTGTATCCCTCATCCGTCATCGCATCAGGATATCGGTTGAACGTCTCATTGACTATCTCCCCTTTATCGTTTATATGCTGGCGCTTGTCTATCATCTCTCCTCCTTCCTGCGGAAACTTACTCCGAAAAAATCGGAGTAAACACCCCCTCTACTCCGAAAAAATTGGAGTCTTTTAGCTACGATTTGATACAGTGATATAGTATCTCCTCTTCATCACTTGCTTTTTGCGCCCCGTTGTGTCCCTTGCACCCTCGGATGTTTGTTGGTTCTATGGGTCGTATACCTCGCTTTTTACTCAAAATTTTGCACGGCTATTTTTTGGGGCTTCACATACATATACATACACCCACCCCTAGGAGGGGATTAAAGTTAGAACCACAACAATTAGTGGGACTCACATATATAGATAACTTAATTGATGCCACAT
>Ga0209121_10004892_pt1 | contig 12358 bp, 12 predicted proteins | sample Cruoilmetagenom3_FD_187292 | JGI IMG/M metagenome (GOLD analysis project Ga0209121, IMG submission 187292) | Oil polluted marine microbial communities from Coal Oil Point, Santa Barbara, California, USA - Sample 3 (SPAdes) (version 2) | ecosystem: Environmental > Aquatic > Marine > Oil seeps ... | reverse complement strand
GATCGAGAACCGAATCCAGCAGGATACCGTCATCACTGAGCAGCTTGCCCTGTGGGGTCGTGGTGGTTCTCGAGTTATCCGCGGCAACCTGCTGATGATTCCCCTGGGCAAATCCAATCTATATGTGGAGCCGGTCTTTCTCCAGGCAGAAGCTGGGGGGCTTCCGGAGTTGAAGCGAGTTATTGTAGTTGCCGGGGACCAGATAGCTATGGAACCCACGTTGGAGGAAAGCCTTGCAGTTATCTTTGGTACGGAGGCGATACCGCCTGAGGAACCTGGGGTTGAGCCACCAACTGCAGGAGAGCCGGAAGAGCCGCTAAGCGCGGAGATAGCCAGTCTAATTGAGGAGGCTCAACAGCATTATGACAGGGCTCAGCAGTACCTCAAAGCGGGTGATTGGACTGGCTACGGGGAAGAACTGGATGCCCTGAAGGCGGTGCTAGACCAGCTGGCAGAACTTGCTGCTGAAGAGACAGGATAGACTATTGGTTCGACAATCTGGCTTATTGCTGTCAGAGGCTTTGACAGACAGGCAGCAGGGGTTAACGTAGCCACAGTAGTTGATATAGGCAGAGCCTACCTGATGGCAATGATCGACAAACTGCTTAGTGAAGAGCATAGCAAGTCTGGCGCTGATAGTGAGTACGGTGCTGTGTTGGGTATCGATGTAGGGTGGAGTCCAAAGAAGCCTACGACAGGGCTTTGCCTCATAGAATGGGCAAATCTGGAAATAGATGTGCGCTGTTGCCAAGCAAGGGCCGATGAAGATGACCGCCGTAGGAAACTTGACCAACTGAGCCAGGGAAGGAAACTGCTGGCTGCCGGGATCGACGGCCCCCTAATTCAGAAGCTAGAAATTGCTACTCAATATCGCGCCGCGGGGGCGCTCTTGTCCCGGGGCAAGTTTTAGCAACGAGGCAAGCCAGGTCCTACTAGTGGTGGGAGCGGACGAGAGCTGCATAGACAGGCTACAAAGTTGGCCAAACTCGCTATTAACACTCAGGATATCGCCTCTGCGATGTATCCCTATAAAATTCACGAGAAAGCAGTCGTAGAGGCATTTCCCAATGCTTTTCTGGCAGTTCTTCACCCTGATAAAGAGTTTCCTCTCAAGCCACAGGTGAATCGCCGGTGGACTGACACGTTGTTCCCGGAGTGAAGCAGGAGCTATGGCGGTAGCAAATGGGCCGGAGATACACTTTGTGATAACTGGACTGTTATTCGGCGCCAATTCAGAGATGCTGAGCTTTACAGGGACAACAAGCTGTGGATGCCGTGATAAAAATCGTCCACGAAAGTGTTACATTCTGACGGGACGTTCACTTGGTTAGCCTTACTGTCTTCCTTCTTGTTTCCATAGAACTACTGGTATAAGATGAGGCCGCCTGGAGAGGTTCGGATCCTACTCGGGGAGTGGGCACTGTGTTTAGTTAGCGAAGTATTTCATCTACGGTATAACCATCAGTGTTTCCCTGATGAGGGAGGATGGCATGGATAAGAATTCAAATGTTGCCCACTCTGTTACTAATTCAAATTTGAGAGATTCTCTTGATAAACTCGCTAAAACAAATTTCGCTAAAAGAGTGCATGTCGCTCCCGGCATACCGGAAAAGCAGTTGAGAAATGCAACTGAAAGCATGGGGGTATCTGCTGGCAGCGATGTTCTAGTTCTCGTTGATGACAGCTTAACCAAGTCTGGGAAGGCAGGAATTTGTGTCACAAATGATGGAATATATTGGAAAAAGCTCGGAACCAAGGGAAACGTGAAATTTGGCGGTGTTAAACAATTCGACACAAAACTAGGCTTTCTTATCACTTTCAAAATCAATGGTCAGGAAATCCCACTGGGTCAATTCTCCAAGGAAGAGATTAACCCTTTTGCAGATTTCCTTCTTGACGTTGTGACACCCAAGCGAAAACAGGCCCAGGTAACGAAGAAACCCATAAAGCCTAAGATAGAGAAAACCCTGAATATCACAGAATTGACAGCGAAAAAAGATGTTGAAGGATTGATAAAGGCTTTGCGGCATAAGCGTGCGCAGGTGCGCCAAACAGCCGCCAGGGCTCTGGGAGAAATGGGAGATGAAAGAGCTGTTAAATCACTGATACGGGTGTTGAACGACTCGGATGAGCCTCGGATAGTCAGGAGAAGAGCAGCAGAGGCGCTGGGTAATATTGGAGATGAACGCGCTGTTGCCCCTCTTACCAAAAGCTTGGAGTACTACGATGACATCGGTAGGGTGGCAAAATCAGCTCTGGCAAAGATTAGCGGGGGTAAGTTTAGCATCAAAAGAAGTAAATGCCCTATCTGCGGGATTAAGCTTGATTTATGGGAAGGCCGGAAACTGAGATGTGATTCTTGTGGGGCTGACCTGAAGGTTGAGCAAGGTCAGTTAGTGGAAATAGTGGCTGAGAAGGTAACTGAATCCCCTGTATATGAAGTCACACTCCCCATCCGTCGAAACATCCAAGAAATTCTCTCTCCTGTAATCACGTGGCCGACCTTTTGCTGTCTTTGTTTAAGACCAGTAGAGGAATCTAATTTTTACAATATCGCTAAGACAGAATATACGGGAACAGAATTTACCGGGATGGGGGAATATAAGACATACTATACAGAAACAAAGCTGAAAATACCCTATTGTAAGGATTGCCGCCATAAGGTAAGGAAATTTTTTGGGCGTCCTGAGCAAGAAGGGGTATCAATATCTAGTACTTCTCTCCATAAAATTACACTCAAGTTTCGGAACCCGCTGTATGCTGAAATATTTAGGGAAGCAAATATGGGAAAGTATGGGAAATCTTACCTGGGACTTGTTGCCCTGTGGATATGGCAAATCTTTGATGCTAAGGGTGTGTGTTGGAGGCACAATAAGCAAGTAAGTGGTTAATCAGCTAAACTAGGAAAATAAGTAGGCGACCAGGTGTCCGTTTATGTAGCTGTTAGCCGCCATTTTAGATTAAGGGATAGTAAAATTCAAAGGTCTCAAGAAGGTAGGAGGTAGAATTATGGCTAAACAAACGATTACAGTTCAAGCCACTTCCTTAGACGAAGCCAGGAAGAAAGCCAAATCACGGGTACCCAAAGGTCTTGACATTATTTCGGAAGAAATTCTTTCGGACGGAAAGGCGAGGAGTATAAGAGGTGTTGCAGATACAATCGAAGGTGCGTTTGAAAAGGCACAAAGCAAGCTCCCGTCTGACGCGGAGGTTATAGAGAAGCAGCAGCAAGTCATCCCTTTACAGAAAGTCATTGCAGTAGAAGCATTTGATGAAGAAAGCGCCAGAGAGCAAGTAAAAAGAGACATCGCCAAAACTGCAAGAATCGAAGGCGTTACATTGAAGAAACCAGGTAAGAGGGGGCTACTCGGCATCGGGAAAAAGCCTGATTGCTATGAAGTTCAAGTGTTTGAGCAGGCCGTGGTTGAAATCAAATACAAAAAGAAGGCGAAAATCCGCGTGAAATTAAGTGAGTCTCCTGGGTTCTGGGCTCAAAAGTTAAGTGAGAAGAAAGATTATCGTGCGTTGGCTGCGATATTTAACAGCCAGGACTACAGCGAAGCATTCCAGAAGCGGGCAAAGGAAAGCCTTGCCAAAGAAATCCTTTTGAAAGCTGGCCTTGAGGCCGTTGATGCTATTCTTGAGGAACTGGCAACAGACGGAGTGGGCAGCGATGACTTGGCCGAATTGCTGGTGGTGATAGGTGACCCAAAAGCTATTCCACTCCTAAAGAAAAAGCTTGACCGCGGGGATTTTGCAGGTTATGTGACTACCATAGACAAGATCAAAGAGTTTATCAAGAAATACCCTGACCGTATTGGCCCGGTAGAAATGGCAAAATGCCTACTATGCGGGAAGACACGCCCGATTACCCAAATGCGGGGTTGCGAGGAGAAAAAGGGGCAAATCGTGGGGTTCTGTGCCAGAACATGCTGGAGAAAGCGAGGGCTCATACTCGGAAGCAAAGATGGTGTTGGCTGCCCCTATTATACCAAAGACAGGATGTGCGTACCGCCGATGGGTACGCCATCCCTGTGTACTTTCACATTTAAAATAGGCCCGACATTCACTGCTTGCTATGTCTACCGTACCTACCCGAGAAGATAACTCGTCATCTTGTGACTAAGTAATACGCTTCGCAACAACCTGCTGCCATGAAAACACTGACCCCTCGAACCATAACGAGGCTCAGGAGGTGCGGCAATGCCTTACACAGGCTTGGATTTGCATAGAAGTTTTTCTTATATCACTACCATGAATGATAAAGGGGAGATAATTGATCAGAAGAAACTACCCAGTAATGGCGAGGTGGTAGAGTTTTTAAGGAGTTTGGCAAGACTATGAAAGTGGCGATTGAAGCTACACCCAGCAGGTACTGGCTTTATGACTGTCTGGAATACGAGGGCTTTAAAGTCAGCCGTGCTCCATCTCATCGAGGTGCTCAAGGATAATGGGAGGGACGTGTGCTGAGCAGACGGCGAGTCTCTGAAAAACTGCGCAAAAATGGGGAAAAGACAATAGGTATTGCTCCTGAGGAAGTGAAGACAACTGATATGCATTGTGGCATAATGTCCTTTGTGGTGGTGCAAATAATAGGTTTGGCTTTGCTGGTAAAATTTCGGGAAATAATCTTGTGGGTGCCAGAGAAATTTATTGGGTTTTAAGGAGCTGGTTGTGCCTGTTCCTATAACCACTATTGCTTCACCTTTGTGGCGTGACTTCTAAATAGGGTGATCAAATTAAAATATTAGAGGAGGTATTGCTAGATGCTTGACTACTCTTTTCTATCTCAAGCAGTTATAGAGGGCGACTGGAATAAAGCTACTCAATTGACAACTGCGGCCCTCGATTCAGGCGCAAGCCCCCAGCATATCATTACTCACGGGCTTCAAACTGCAATGAGTGTAGTTGGCGAGAAATACTCAAGCGGAGAGTACTTCTTGCCAGATATGCTTATGGCAGCGCGGGCAGTGGATAGTGCCATTGAAATGCTTGAACCTTTACTTTCCGATACGGGTGTGCCAACTCTTGGTAAGGTCGTTCTTGGCACGGTCAAGGGAGACATACACGATATTGGAAAGAACATAGTGGCTATGTTTCTAAAGGGTGTCGGTTTCGAGGTTTTTGACCTTGGAGTGGATGTATCCGATGAAAAATTCGTTGAGGCAGCGCAGAAGATAAAGCCAGATATTCTGGGGCTCTCTGCCTTACTTACCACAACTATGCCATCTATCGGCAGTGTTATAAAGGCACTGGATGCAGATGGCTTGCGTTCTGATGTCAAGGTAATAGTCGGAGGAGCGGCGGTAACACAGGGTTACGCTAATCTTGTTGGGGCTGATGCCTATGCACATGATGGGGGTGAAGCTGCCCGAGTATGTAAAGAACTTATAAGAAATAAGGTGGTAATATAAATGGCAATGACTCATAAGCAAAAGATATTGGCTGCAGCTAGAGGAGAACGCTTAGACAAGCTCCCCTTTGGAGCACGTATAGACCTGTGGTATAACTACAACTCAGCCCATGATAGCCTCCCAGAAAAGTACAAAGGCTGGAACCAGGTGGATATTCTACGCGACCTGGGTGCTGGGGTTCAGTATCGTCACCTTCCTGTGGTTAAAGAGGAATACCAAGATATGGAAGTGAGCGAAAAGAGTGATCCACCGTATGTAACAACAGAGTTCAGAACCCCCTTGGGTTCAGTTTATAAGAAGGTGCTGTTTAACCCCTACGAGGGCCCTTGGCAAGGCTATGACGTAGAGAAGCTTTTCAAAAGCGAGAAGGATTACCCAATAATCAAGTATGTGCTGGAACATACCATTCCGGTCAGCGACTTTGAAGAATATCGTAAGGTAAGCGACCAAGTTGGGGAAGATGGCATAGTGAGGACTGGAGGCGCGTCTCCAGCGCAATACATCATGCGAGATATCATGGGCTATGAACTCTTCTTCTATGAGCTTATGGACCACCCCACAAAGGTGGAAGAATTATTGGAACTCGTTAAGGACCTCGAGAGAAAAAAATACGAGATAGCAGTAAAGCTGGACTTGGAAATTATCCAGGTATGCGAAAACTGGAGCGATGATGTTCACACGCCGGTATTTAAGAAATATTTCACTCCTTGGTTTCAGGAAATAACCGATCTCCTTCATGCTCACGGGAAGTTGGCCATAGCCCACCTCGATGGAGAAAATAAAAGGCTAATCCCGTTGTTTCTAGATACCCACATCGATGTTGCGGAGGCTTGGACTCCAGCTCCCATGACCCTGGTTACTACTGCGGAGTTGAGAAAGGCTTGGGGTGATAGAGTTACCATCTGGGGTGGAGTGCCGGCAACACTGTTTGAGCCCACGTACAGTGATGAGGAGTTTGATGACTACGTCATTAACCTCTTTAAGGAAATAGCACCTGGCTATAACTTCATCGTGGGGCTGGGTGATAACCTGCCTTTCGACGGCAAGATAGAGCGTGTACGCAGAATAGTCGAGCTTATAGATAAATATGGCACCCTTCCCATTAATTTTTAATCCCACACCTTCGATTTGGTTTGGAGGCAAAGCTAGGGTGCATATATTTTTACTAAATGGATGGGTGATATATCCATAGTATTAACTAGGAACTTGTAAAAGATAAACTTGAAATTATATCACGTGGAGTTTGAACCTGTAGGCCGGCGTGGGAAATGCTCGGCTAGGCGCTCGCTCTTAGATTGTGCACAGCAACTAGGTGTAGGCTTAGTTAGTATATGCGGAGGGCTCGGACTGTGCCACAGCTGTAAAATACAAGTTCTAGATGGAACTGTCTCAGAGCCAACTTCCATTGAGCAGCAGAAGCTCTCGCTCCCAGAGTTACAGGAAGGCTACCGTTTAGCCTGCCAGGCTTATCCAACCAGCGATTGCAAATTGCGGGTGCCAGCTGAGTCAATGAGCACCTCACAGCGAACTCAAGTGGAGGGACTAGAACTCAGCATTAGCCTCGACCCACCTATTTGTGCCTATCACTTAGAGTTACCAGCCCCGTCTTTATCAGACCTACGGGGTGATGCCGAGCGTGTGCTAGAGGCGCTGGGGCAACAGCACCAAGTGCACTGCCTCACCATCGATGTTGATGTACTTCGGCATCTTTCGCCTCGACTGCGGTCATGGAATTGGCAGGCTCAAGTTTCGGTGCGTAAGGAAGAAGTAATAGCTCTTGGTCCCTGGCCTAGTCGCCAATTGGGGCTGGCCATTGACTTGGGCACCACCAAGATAGCTGGTTATCTGGTCGATTTGAGCAATGGTCAGACTTTAGCTGCCAAAGGGGTTATGAATCCGCAAATCAGTTATGGGGAGGACATTGTCACACGCATCTCCCGTGTCATAGGGTCACCAGCGGGAGGCACACAAATGCGTAAGTTGGTCGTAGAGGCGCTAAACAAACTGGCCAGAGATCTATGTACCAAGGCTGATGCTAAATTAGAGCAAATCGCTGAGGAAGTAATAGTGGGCAACACTGCTATGCATCACCTATTGCTGGGCTTGCCAGTAGGGCAACTGGCCTATACTCCCTTTGTGCCAGCAGTCCGCCAGGCTCTGGATATCAAAGCTCGTGATGTAGGCTTCCATATCGCTCCAGGAGCCTATGTACACCTGCTACCCAACATCGCTGGTTTTGTAGGCGCAGACCACGTAGCGATGCTACTGGCCACAGAAGTTGGGCGAGCTAATGGTCTGTCAGTGGCACTGGACATCGGCACCAATACCGAGGTTTGCCTCGTAAGCGATGGTAAGATGACTAGCGTCTCCTGTGCCTCTGGTCCTGCCTTCGAAGGGGGTCATATTAAGGATGGCATGCGAGCTGCTAGTGGTGCTATAGAACGGTTGCAATTGGTAAATGACGAGGTCAAATACCAGACGATCGATGGAACACCACCAGTTGGTCTTTGTGGCTCTGGCATTATAGATGCTTTAGCTCAGCTTTATCTCAACGGAATAGTGGATGAGAAGGGCAGGATAAGGAACGGTCATCCACGAGTGCGTACTCATGAGGGTCAGCGGGAGTTCGTAATAGTTAGCGAAGAGGAGCGGGATGGGCGCTCAGCGATTACCATCACCCAGCAAGATGTGCGAGAGCTGCAACTGGCTAAGGCAGCTATCCAGACGGGTATTCAAGTGCTCTTGGAAGCCGAGGGCCGCTTAGAGAAAGAGATTAAACAAGTTATCATTGCTGGGGCCTTCGGTACCTATATAGATGTTTCCAATGCAGTAGTCATTGGCATGTTGCCGTCGCTACTCCTGGATCGCTTTCGACAGGTAGGAAATGCCGCCGGAGCAGGAGCTAGGCTAGCTCTGACATCCTGCAGCAAGCGGGCCGAAGCACAGACCATAGCTCGTCGGGTTGGTTATATCGAATTAGCTACATTCCCTCGCTTTATGCAGACCTTTGTTGAGGCGACGTATATAAGATCACATGCAGAGAGAGGTTAGTGATATGGAAACCAGAGTATCAAGCGCTACAAAGGAAGTAATCATAGGTGATGAGCGGCCAACAGTGCTTATAGGTGAGCGCATTAACCCTACGGGCAAGAAGAAGCTGGCGGCAACACTACAGGCTGGCAGCCTAGAACTTATACGCCAAGAAGCCCTGGCCCAAGTGCAGGCTAAGGCAGATATTTTGGATATTAATGTTGGAGCAGTTGGTGTGGAAGAGATAGTTTTGCTGCCTCAGGCTGTACAGGCAGTGATGAATACAGTAGATGTACCACTGTGTATCGATAGCAGTGAGCCAAAGGCTCTAGAAGCAGCCCTTAAGACCTATCGGGGCAAGCCCCTCATCAACTCGGTTACTGGACAGGAGAACTCTCTGAAGGAGGTTTTACCGCTGGTCAAGGAATATCAGGCAGCAGTCATCGGCTTGACAATGGATGACGAGGGTATTCCAGAGGATGCAGCTAGACGTGTATCCATTGCTCGTAAGATTATAGAGCAGGCTGAGGCACTAGGTATTCCTCGTGAGGACATTATCATCGATTGCCTGAACTTGCCAGTGGGAGCAGATGGCAGAGCCGGTTTGACGATAATCGAAGCCATCCGCAGGATTAAGGTCGAATTGGGAGTGAACCAGACTCTGGGAGGCAGTAATATCTCTTTCGGCTTGCCTGACCGTGAGCTGATTAATGGTGTCTTCCTAGCCATTGCCCTCGAGGCAGGGGTGACCTGCCCCATTGTGGATGTGGTGAGGGTACACTCGGCTATCCTCGCTGCTGACATAGTGCTAGGTCGCGATGAGTATATGAGACGTTATATTGAAGCCTACAGGGAACGCCACAGGTGATGGTAACTACCATGGCAGAACCATATAATACTTTGTCTCAGTTTAGCTAATGCCATTGACGTCGACATAGCTAAAGCTATTACGAAAAAGATAGAGAAAAGTCAGGCTAAATATCCAGAAGATCTATTTGAAGGCGGCTACAAAAAGTACACTGAGCTTAGAGGTGACAAAGTTGGCCAGTATGCCCCATTAGCCAGTCGAACTTAGTTCAAACGGGATACCTTTGCTAGCATTGTATTCCAAGGTTAACTAATGGTGACTATTCGTGAGCCTTACCGCTGGGTTAGGAGAGCATATATTGTAGTAAGGATGCAGCATGAGGTGATTAGGCCTTCCACTAGCTTGCGTCAGTCTGTGTAAAACCTGAGGCAGATTAGGTAAGATGATAAATGAAGCGACACTGAGCAAGCGCAGCCTTATTTTTTTAATATACTTACAGGAGGGTATTGGAATGTTATCTAGATTTCCGGATTCTAAAGATGAAATCATAAATCGAGTCAAAAAGAAAGCGGGAGACTACGAAGAGTTATCAATCAATTGTGCCCAGGGAACATTACAGGCTCTTCAGGAAGAATTCAAGCTAGGTAGTGAGTCAGTCCTGAAGGCGGCTTATTGGATGCCGGGGCTTGTGAGTAGAAGGGAAACATGCGGTGCTCTTATTGGTGGGCTCATGGCGCTGGGATTAGCGTTTGGCAGAGACAAGCTATACGATACTAGCTGTCAAACCCTCGGGGGGATAGAAGAATACTGGGAAAACAAGAAGAGAGCATGGAGATTTTGTGAGGAGTTTAAAAAGGAATTTGGTAGCACGCTGTGTGGCGACATACGTCCCAAAATAATGGGCAGAGACTATGACTCGATGGATGCAGTACAGCGGCAGCAATTCCTTGCAGATGGTGGAGCGAAGAAGTGCCGGGTCCCAGCTGAAAAGGCAGCTCAGATTGCTGCCGAGATAATACTAGAAGAATTAACAGAGGATGCAGATAGTCGCCATTATTAGCAAAATGCCTTAGGCTGACCGCTGCGAGTGGCAACCTCAAACATATAGAAGTGGTCGCTTAGGTTTAAAGAGTCCCGAGATAGCGACTCTAGCCTGTGAAGAAAATAGTTACTGTAACACTTAAAGCCTGTGTGTACCTTTTGTAGTCAATAGTATACTCATTGTATACGCCGGCCATGGATGTTTTGTTTGTGCGAGGAATTTCAATATGGCTTTATTCTTCGTCTAAATTTGCCTCAAGCGCTGAGATAAAGTTTTGCTATTTGCTCTCTCTCCGTATTTGAAGGAGGGCTTTTAACCCTTTCACGGATAGCGGATTTAACAATCCGATGAAAGGTGCAAGTATACTGCTCACCCATATGAGGTATGTTGGAAGTTATAAATTGAGTGCGCAGTACTACGAGTTGTCTTGCTTATTCCGCTTAAGGCGTACCCGGTAGCCTTCCATCAATAAGTGGGACGACACATATCAAGCGAAGAAGGTCTTCACCCGTGTTAGCGAAAGAATGGTGTTCATTAGGAACAACCAAGACGACATCCCCCTCGCTCAGCCGCCTTTCAGCTTCTGCGCTTCTAACTACGCCCCACCCAGAGAGTACAAAGACCTCATGTTCCCAAGCATGGGAATGGTAAGGGGTGGAACTTTGTGGTTGTATCTCAAAGACGCGCATAGCGAAATTCGGCGCTCCCTCAGCAGGTCCGGCAACAATGCGCATAATCACTCCTGGTACATCTTCCTTGCCCTTGACCTCACGATAGTTCTGAATTTTCATTTCTGCCTCCTTGTAGGAGAGACCTGCCTGGATAGACCAATCTCCTGCTAATTATCCAATTACAATGCCTAGCGTGTCAAGGTATCTAAGTGGCATATCCTACGCTCAACAGGAACTTTACCTTGCCCCAGCTAATTTCGCATTCGCTGAACAGAGCAAGATGCCCAATTGTGGACAAAATGGCTGTTTGTTCAATCCTTGTTAAGCACTTGAGGGTTGGGACGAAAGGTTTTCAGGTGCAACAGTATAGGTTGGCTGCTGGAGCCTGTTTTGCACTAGTTCCTCTTGACGCCAGCGAGTTGGGGATTTAACATAGCCACAGTGCTGGGATATGAGGTTATTTAACCCTATCCTCCACGATCCCCCTTCATAGGGAAAGGGGGGAAATTTCCTTAAATGGCCGTTCCACCAAAATTACTGTGATTACTACTCCAGAGTAAGAAGCGAGGAATACTTAATACAAACGCTCCTTATGGAAGTAATTTCCCGGGAGGAATGGAACTGATGCAGGCAGGTGAAGCCACGTTTAGTGCTATTTCAAAAGGGGGTTGCCTTCTTAAAAAGGCAACAGCGCGATTGGAAGGTCACAGTAGCGCGGACATCTCTATCGAGATTCGTTTATCAAATGGTTCTTCCTTACCAGTCTATTTATACCGTATCTTTGGGTGCTACTGTCACCCAGTTGGGCATCGTTAACAGCATTGGAATGGGCATCGCCGGCCTATTGAGTCCGCTCTCTGGATGGCTGATCGATAGGATTGGCACTAAGACAATTTACCTTATCGGCATCGGGCTGCTTGTTATCTCATATCTTACCTACGGTGTGGCCCAGAGTTGGATAATTATTATCATCGCTATGGTAACATATTGGCTAGGACATACAACAAGCATTCATAGTTGTGCTACCGTTTGTGGGAATTCGCTAGCAAGCGAGGATCGGGCTACCGGCATGGGTTTCTGTGAGACTCTTGCCGCGGGGTTACTAGGGATTGCGGGCCCCATGCTTGGAGCTTTGCTAGTCACAACCTTTGGTGGTGTAAATGTTAGTGGCATCAGACCCTTGTTCTTTGTTTGTTTCGTGGTCACTATTGCCACATTTTTTCTTATACTTACTCAATTATCCAACCGTAAATGGGGGAGCCTAGCTGGGAGTAGGACTAGCCTCTTCAGAGACTTTTCTCAACTATTCAAGCAGGGGCATAGCTTAAGGCGATGGCTTGTTATCACCTCTATAAGCTATCTGCCGATGGGTATGGTTCTTCCCTTTAGTCAG
>Ga0209121_10004890_pt1 | contig 12358 bp, 14 predicted proteins | sample Cruoilmetagenom3_FD_187292 | JGI IMG/M metagenome (GOLD analysis project Ga0209121, IMG submission 187292) | Oil polluted marine microbial communities from Coal Oil Point, Santa Barbara, California, USA - Sample 3 (SPAdes) (version 2) | ecosystem: Environmental > Aquatic > Marine > Oil seeps ... | reverse complement strand
GCAGGGAGCTTCATCAACTACAATTTGTTCAGCTTCCTGATACATGCCCAGGCGAAGAGAGCTATCCTGCTCCACGCCCGCCCTATCCAGTAAGGCATCCAACTCGGGATTACTATACTCAAAAATGTTGTTCTCGGCATCGGTATAAAAGAGGTTGTCCAGGAAGTTATGCGGGTCAGGGTAGTCAGCAACCCAGCCCAGCACGAACATCTCATCCTTTTCTCGTTTCAAGTTATACAGAAAGTTTTCCGTCTCCAGTTGCCTTACCGATACCTCGACACCGAGATTCTCTCGCCACCCCTGAATGATGGCTCCCAGGTAATCTGGAATATAGCCGCCATAACCCGAGATGGTGATGGTAATGGGCGGCAAGTTGGAAGCATCCTTATATTTTGAGGCAGCGATAAGCGCTTTTGCCCTGCCTACATCATAATCCAGTCCCACGATGTCTTCATTGTAGCCAGGCATGCCTGGAGGTAAAATACCCTGAGCTACTTCTACCATGCCTCTCAGGGTAAGTGCCGCAATTCGTTCCTTATTTACCGCATGACAGAAAGCACGGCGCACATTGACATCATCAAAGGGAGGCCTGGCAGTATTAAACCCAATATAGTCAAGGCTGAGCTCGGGAGTTATCTCCAGTTCATGGTGAAATGGGCTGGCTTCATCTTCGACCAGGTCAATATAGCTGCTGGAAATGGGCGTGACATCAATCTCACCTTTCTCATACAAGGCCATAGGCATGCCTGATAAAAGATGAAAGGAGACCTGCCTGAGTTTAGCCAGTTCGCCATAATAGAGTTCGTTTCGCTCCAGAGTTAGAATATTGCCAGCTTCCCACTTCTTCAATTTGAAAGGGCCTGTGCCGTTGGGTCGGCGCCACCAATCCTTCCCGGACTCCACATTCGTCTTATCCACAACAAAAGCCGTGGGGTAAGTCAGCTTGCAGAGGAAATAAGCCTTGGGGGCATCAATGGTGACTTCGAGAGTGTAATCATCAATAACTCTGATTCCACGGATTCCCTCCGCCCTGCCTGCCAGCATATCTCTGGCACCAACAATGTCACTCAAATAAGCAGCCGCGGTTAAAGAATGGGTTTGAGGATCACAAGCTCGCTCCCAGGAATACTTGAAATCAGCAGCTTTGACCTCTCTGCCATCATGAAACTTCACCCTCTGGCGAAGATAGAAGGTGTAAGTTTTACCATCCTCGCTTTTCTGCCAACTCTCGGCAATATCAGGCACGACTTCCAGCTCATTGTCAAGGCGAACCAGGCCGCTGAAGATTTGCATCACATAACTATGAGAGGTCATCTCATTAGAGACTGCCGGGTCGAGCGTTATTGGCCCTATGTTCCAGAGATTGAGGGCTTCATGTGTTGCCGAAGATGGAGCCAGCCCAAGCTGGCAGCCAGCTATGGGCAAAAGCAATAAAGCACAAATAAGGAGAGGCAGCACTACAAATTGCCAGGCTCTTTTCATCGGTCACCCCCAGCAAAAAAAGACTCTAAGGCTGAGAACAGTTGGGCTGGGTTACTTATATTCTGTGCCAGCTTCTCAAAGGGACATAAATCAGTGCCATCGTGATTCAGGATATAAGGAACAACACTATCACTGGCAACATCCACTCCCTGCTCTTTCAGTAAATCCAACGCTTTTTGACTCGCCGTGCCGGCATATGCTGAAGCCACGCCAGCATAGAGACAGAGCATAGCTGCCGCCGAGCCCACTATTCGGTCAGCCACCGCCGCACCGGTGAGACTACCTCCTTTGTCCAATACAGTTTGAAACAGAGGATATATGCCTCCATCACTGGAGCTTACCAATACCTGCCCTTTCTTCACCACAACCAGATTCAGCTTCTCTTCCCGCCAGATGCGGCAAGCCAACTCGAGGTCTTTCATATTATTTCACCTGCGATAATTCATACACCATATTGCCCAACCCGAGTTCATGAGCAGTTCGAATCTGGACTGAACTGTCCGTCCCATGTATTTTCCCAAATATATCGGGCGATGCCATCTGGCTGTATTCCCCTATAGGCTTCATTTTGGCGATTAAATCCAGAGATGCTTTATCAACAGCCACCACATCAGTGGAGGCGAGTATGCCGACATCGGGCACTATGGACAAGCCTGAAGGGACCGCACAGTCACACAACGGGGTCACATCCTGAACAAAATTGATAAAAGCCACTTTATTTTTCAATTGGTTCAGCACTCCAGCAGCAGCATGAGCCAGATAGACCTGAAACCTCTCCTTGGCATAGGAAGGTAAATATAGAGCTTTTTGAGAGCAGACATAAAGGCAATTGTTGCAGTTCATGCACTTCTCATCATCGCGCTCTACCTTTTCATCAACAACGGACAACGCTTCGAAGGGACAAGCTTCAACACAGTCTCCACACCCAGTGCACTCGGCAAGGTCAATCTCAGCTCGAGCCACTTCATGCTGAGCCGCCTTGGACTCTTTGGTGACACATCCCATAGCCAGGTTTTTAATAGAAGCGCCAAAACCTGAGAGCTCGTGCCCCTTAACATGGGACAGGATTATGAGGCAATCAGCGTTGAAGACTTTTCTGGCTATCTTTATCCTATTCAGGGTGCAATCTGAAACCTGCCTGGGAATGTTTACCCATTCACCATCATAGCCCTCCTCACCATCGGCGATGACTACGGGAACCCCCAGTGATTCCATGGTGAAGCCATTGAAGGCTGCCGTGACCAGATATTGACTGGCAGTGAATCGCCTCAAGGGGTAAAGCGTGGTGGTATCAGTGACAAACGGCCTGCCCCCAACTTCTTTAATCAGGTCACAGACTCGGCGCACAAATGCCGGGCGGAGATAAGTACTGCCGCCATATTCTCCCATGTGAACTTTAACTGCCACTGTATCACCAGGAGAGATAACATGGGATATCTTGGAGAAAAGCTTTCTCAGTCCCCCAAGGAAACCTCCACCACCATATTGAAAAAAGAAAACTGTGCTTACATTTCCAGATTCTGCCATCGCTGCCTCAGCACAAAGAAATTCCTACCTTATTTCCCAACTTATCCCACCAGATTCAACTAATATAGCTCTTGCCGCTGGCACAGCAAATTGAAGCCAGAACTCCTTCAGGTCTCAGCGTCTCCCGCCAGCGGGTGTCAAGTCCATCTATGTCGAAACCATAAACTTCGGTTAACGCCTCATCGTAGGTACTGCCCTGCTTGAAAAGAGTTAGCAGCTCAAGCATTTTATCCCCACCGTAGTTGTTGATAAGGTATTCCACCAGACTATAGCTTTCAGCATAAGAGAGGTAAGCCTTCTCAGGCTCAGCAGAAAAGGGGCTGCACAGGCTGCGCACCGAAATAAGCTTATCTTCAGAAATAGCCTTGTCCAACCAGGAACGAAGTTGAGAGTCAAGCTCACCTTCATTATACATAGCAAGCCCTTCATCAAGCCAGGTAGGAAGCCTGCTATAAGGACTGAAGGTTGCCTGATGAACAATCAAATGTGTCAACTCATGAACTAAAGCTCCTTTCCCCCAGTCAAGCTGGCTTGGCGAGATGCCAATGGCAATTATGCCAAACTCGGTAAAAGCAACACCTCCAGTCCACTCCATGGGGAAGACCATGGCACCTCGCAAATCCTTACTTGAGGCGTAGACATATATCCTGATAGGATTTTGTGGATAAACACCCGTGTCCTTTGACAGCCTGGCAAGCCCTCCCTCACAAACATCCAGCAATTCTTGAGCGAAGGAAGTGCTACCTTCATACCAAAAAAGATTCAAGTCACTCGTCGTATCATCCGTTGAGTTCTGCCACTCATAGCGATTATCATCGAAATAGACGGTGTCTGGAGAGGTGGCGAAACGGTTGCCACCCTTATCTTCAATTGTCCACCAGTATCTTACCGCGACCCCGGGAGGTAAGCTCACCTTTCTCATATCCCACACCCAGCTCGTCTTAACCCTGGCTGCCGGGGCAAAGCGAGGCCAGCCTTCGCTGGTAACTTCAGCGTAATTCATCTTATCCACCTGATAATGGAGACGGGCAGCAACGATATCACTGGAGCTCTGGGCATCAAGGTGGAAAACAAGCTCGCTGGGAAAGTGTGCTTCTACGCTGCTATCGAGAACATAAATATCTCCATTGGCTGTGGCAGAGGTGGGAATGAGCAACAAGAGAAGTATCACAGCTAACAGGAGAATATGCTTAATCATTTCTCTTCACCTATTTTAGATTCGAGGCAGGCAGTGATAAATCCATCTATTTCACCATCAAGCACTGCCTCGGCGTTGTTGACTTCGTAACCAGTGCGATGGTCTTTGACCATCCTGTAAGGGTGCAGAACATAGCTTCTAATCTGATTGCCCCATCCAGCCTCAATGCGCTTGCCTTTAAGCCTGGCTATTTCCTCTGTCTTCTCCCGAATCTTCAGAGTGAGCAGGCGGGTATAGAGTATTTTCAGTGCTGTTTCTTTATTCTGATGCTGAGAACGTTGACTCTCGCAGGTAGCCACTAATCCCGTGGGCAAGTGAGTCACTCTGACGGCACTGCTCGTCTTTTGCATGTGCTGCCCGCCAGGACCGCTGGATCTAAAGGTATCTACTCTCAAATCCTCGGGATTTATCTGGATATCCAACGATTCTTCTGCTTCAGGAAGAACTTCCACCAGGGCGAAGGATGTATGGCGCGCGTGATCGGCATCAAATGGTGAAAGGCGAACCAGGCGATGAACTCCGTGCTCATATTTGAGATAACCATAGGCATAATCTCCCTTGATCTCAACCACGGCGCTTTTGATGCCAGCCTCTTCTCCAGGAGAGGTATCCAGTATCTCAGCCTGGTAATCATTTCGTTCTGCCCACCTGATATACATTCTGAGCAACATATTCGCCCAGTCCTGAGACTCCGTGCCACCGGCCCCGGCATGAAGGGCGACCATGGCATTCCTGGCATCATATTCCCCGGCAAAGAGCAATTGCTTTTCTTTCCGCTCCAGTTGGGAGGTTACTTTCTGCAATTCCTGCTTTATCTCCTTTTTGAGAGAATCATCGCCCTGTTCCACAGCCAGGGTGGCTATCTCATGAAGCTCAGTAACTTTTTTCTCTATTGCCCGCCAGGCATTAACCAAATTTTTCTTGCCGCCAAGCTGCCTCATAGTAGCTCGAGCTTCAGCAGGATTGCTCCAGAAATCGGGTTTCGCAGAATCTGCTTCTATACGGGTGATCTCTTCTTCCCTGGCAGGGATGTCAAAGATGCACCATGATCTCTGAGATTCGGCGCAGCAAAGCTTCCAGATTTTCTTTTTCTTCTTGCATTTGATGTCACTCCCTATCCATATTATTGAAATAATCTCGCCTGGCGATTTGCTGCGGAGACTAAGTTGCCACCAGCAGCGAGATGAGCTAACCTGGTGGGCTCGGGGAGTCGGTAATTACGACAGCATCTCCCAACCCAGAATAAAGCTGAGGTGAGACTAATCCTATGACCAACAGAAACATATATTGGTTTTACACCAACCCTGGTTCTCAGTGCTGCCCCAATGACCTCGCCCCCATCAATCAGTTCAGCATATGAGCTAACTGACTCTCCCAGGGGCTCGTGTCTGCCGCAAAGAATCGATTTAGCACACCCTATCGTGGGAGTGTCAAGAAAAAGCCCCAGGTGTGAAGCAAGCCCGAAACGTCGGGGATGCGCAATCCCCTGACCATCAACCAAAATGAGGTCAGGCGTGTTATTTAGCTTCTGACAAGCAGCCAAAATGACAGGGCATTCTCGAAAGGAAAGCAAGCCAGGGATATAAGGAATCCTCAATTCAACTTCAGCCGTTTTTACCTCAACCAGCTCAAGTTCAGGATAACTCAAAACCACCACAGCCCCCAGCCCCATACCTTGAGAACCATGTAAGGATATGTCCACACCGCCAATAAAGTGTGGTTCAGTTTCCAGGCCTTCAGTCACCACTTCCTTCGATAGATGCAATTGTATTTTCTTAGCCTGAGCAATATCAACTTGCCAGCTATGAAGGTTGTATATTTTCATCATTTGAATTATAGTGACTATCAGCGCTAGTACGCAAATTGTAGAGGAATGCGGACTTATAGAACCCCCAGTTTAAATGCTCTCTGGTTCCTGATAGCCTTAAACTTCGTAATCTTCATAGTTTCCTTAACCAGGCCAGAAGATGTATATTCCTGGCTCGGCTTGTGCACGGCAACTTTTCTGCATCAACCCTGGACTATCATAACCAACCTCTTCGTCCACGGAAGCTTTGGGCACATCTTCTGCAACATGATCAGTCTTTTCTTCCTGGGAAGATTCGTGATCCAGTTAATAGGAGAGAACAGATTTCTTATAGTGTATTTCCTCGGGGGCATAGTGGGGAATATTCTTTTTATGCTTCTGGCACCGCCTTTTGCCATAGCCATAGGCGCTTCAGGAGCCATTTTTTCACTCGGTGGCATACTGGCAATGATAGCACCTAAAATGAGAGTCTTCATTATTCCCATCCCTATCCCCATTCCACTCTGGATAGCCATTGCAATCTTCCTCCTCATCTCTTTTCTTCCCGGTATAGCCTGGCAGGCTCATCTCGGCGGGCTGCTGGTTGGTCTGGGAGCCGGCTACTACTTCAGAAAGAAGAGAACTTACTTTCGTTAAATCTCCCTATCTTCAAACGCCTGCCCGACAACTTCTCGATGTAAGTTGAAAGAGACCTGTATTCTCAGTATAATGTTCGTGTTTGTGGTGAGTGTAGCCCAGCGGTCTAAGGCGCCAGGTTGTGGCCCTGGAGATCGAGGGTTCAAATCCCTCCACTCACCCCAGTTTGTTCTTGCGCCTATAGCTCAGCGGACAAGAGCACCGGTCTTCGGAACCGGGGGTCGTGGGTTCAAATCCCACTAGGCGTGCCATTTAGTTTATCATCTTGGTCGAATCCTCACCTTAATACCGAAGCAGCAAGTGAAATAATGGGCATGTCTAAGGTTGCTCGTTGGTATCACTGAAGGGAAAGGATTAAAATAAGATAGCGTTTTAGCAACAATAAAGAGAGAGGAGGTAAAAATGAAAATCACCATTATTTATGACAATACTGTTTATCAACGAGGTCTTAAATCCGATTGGGGTTTCTCTTCCCTGGTAGAAGTAGAGAATACACCCAGAATTCTTTTTGATAGCGGCACAAATGGCTCTATACTTCTTTCGAACATGAAAAAACTTGATATCGAACCAGCCTCCATTGATGAGGTTTTTATCTCCCATCCCCATTTTGATCACATTGGTGGGCTTTCTGATTTCCTTAAAGTAAATCCAGAGGTCAAAGTTTATGTCCCTCTTTCATGCCCTAAACCTTCCGGAGCAAAAGAGGCAGTTAGTATCAAAAAGCCTCTTCAAATCCACGAAAATGTTTTCTCCACCGGCGAGCTCGATGGGATAGAGCAGAGCATGGCAATCAAAACAGATAAGGGGATAGTACTAATTGTAGGATGTTCTCACCCAAGAATGGCACATATTCTTGGAGCCGCTTCAGAGTTTGGGAAAATCTATGGAATCATTGGTGGATTGCATGGATTTCATGAATTTGATTTATTCAAGAATTTGGAATTGATTTGTCCCTGTCATTGCACGCAATTTAAGTCAGAAATAAAGTCTTTATACCCCGAAAAATGTATTGATGGCGGAGCTGGGAAAATAATCGAAATTTAAGCACTCGAAGAAGACAAATAGCACTAACAAACAAGACCACGCTGCTAGTGAGCGCTATTCTATCTAACACTCGCAGCAATTCGCATTAACCATCTTTAAGCTCGATACCGACAGGACAATGATCAGAACCCATCACTTGAGGCATGATAAATGCCCTGGTCACGGAGCTCAGCAGGTTTTCGCTAACAAAAAAGTAGTCAAGTCTCCAACCTATGTTTCTGCCCCTGGCTTTTGTCCTTAAATCCCACCAGGTATATTGATTTGGTTCTTTATTAAAGTAGCGAAATGTATCAACATAGCCATGAGCTACCAGCTTGTCCATCCAGGCTCTCTCAATAGGTAGAAATCCCGAGGTCTTCTCGTTCTTCTTGGGATCAGCCAGGTCTATCTTCTTGTGAGCAGTGTTGAAATCGCCACAAATGATGAGCTTGCTATTCTTCGCTTTGATTTCCTCAAGAACCTCAAATGTAAGCTCATAAAAGTCTAGCTTATATTTCAGCCGTGTTTCGTCTCTTTTGCCATTGGGGAAATATACATTTAAAAGGATAAATTGAGGGTATTCTGCAATTATAATCCTTCCTTCTACATCAAATTCTTCAATGCCAAGGTCATATCGCACAGTGGGAGGAGGTTCTTTGGTGAAGGTAACGACCCCACTATAGCCTTTCTTTTCGGGGTAATTCCAATATTCATGGTAACCCTGGGGTTGTTGAAGCTCCTGACTTAGTTGGTCCGGGCATGCTTTAGTTTCCTGTACACAGAGAATATCGGGAAGCTCATGATACAGCCATTGTAAAAAGCCTTTCCGCTCAACCGCTCTGATGCCATTGACATTCCATGATAATATCTTCATTGCTCTAACTTACTTGCTCTTTCCTGCAATAATTTAAGAGTTCTCCTCAAGTATAAACACCAAAATAAAGGCAGTCAAAATTAATGAAGACCGTAATTCATAATGGAAGCGAGCATAGATTCCATGGGATTGTAACCTGCCTTTGCAACTAAGCAAGGGGGCCATTATCGAAAAAACACGTCTCTTGGTTTATAAGGCTGCCATTTTCTTATTATTTCTCATCATGATTTCGATGGCCAAACATGCTCATGACAATGAGCTATAGTATAAGGGAAAACGAGTCTGATTGTTGTGAGGACACCATTGACTTCTCCTTCATAGCTAAGTTCTTTTTCCGACTGCTGAAATTGATATAGGTCAAAGGGCAAATCGCCTAAAAGCCAATGAAATTCGTAACAATTAGTGCTATACATCGCACCTTTTATGTCGCCCATCAAGATACTTGTTTTCCTTGCTTCATCAAATGGGAACTCAAGATTGATAACATCCAGGTCATAGTTTTCCAAGGCTTTCTCAAAAGAGTCGCTCTCTTCGGCTTCAAATTCCTTTTTTGATTCTAGAATCCCAGAAAAATCTTCACTGTTCCAGGAGGACTCTCTTTGATAGTGCAAAATCTCCCCTTCTGCCTTTATTTCTATAGCATTCTTCAACGGCTTTGCTCCCTCAAGCTTTGGGGCACTCCCGGCTTTCCAGCACCCCCTCCCTCTTTTTCACAACCCACCATCGCCATTCCGAAAACAAGCAATCCAATTACTAACAGAAGACAGAAAAGCTTCTTACTCATTATAAAATCTCCTCTTTAATAAGAGGAATTTCATTATATATCAATATAGGCAAACTTGGTTAACAACACATTAACTTCCTCTATGTCACCTGGCTCAAGCTGATTCTCGTTGATTATTTCGTAGAAACAACCGAGAGCATCATACATAGCAGCAAAAAAGGGAAAGGGAAATGAATACGATGTATACGAGCGGGTTCAATGATATCTCAGATTGTTGGCACAAACAGGCAGCCGAGGGAGCAGTTTCACTTCTTGATACCACTGATGAACTCGTCCACATCCATGGCGGCCAGGGTCATGGTTTGAAGTGTACCCCTTGCGCCCAGCGCTATCGCTAACTTAGATATCGCTTCGCTGTTGGGAGCTTCCAGAATGTTGATAAAGTCATATGGGCCCAACATGGCATACTGAGCAAGAATTTTTGCTCCCATTGCCCCAACCTCTTTGTTGACTTCTTTGATCCTTTCAGGGTTGTCCCTGATGGTTTTCCTTCCTTCATCTGTGAGCGTTGTTAACATTATAAATTTAGCCATCTGCACCTCCTCAGCATTTTACACTTGAAAAGACCTCGGCCTATGCCTGCTTGTGCCCTCAAACCTAGACTAACATTGCTAGACTTGCCACCTGCAGAAATTATAGCACGTGAACTCCACTAAGCAAAAAACCAATAGCCCCAACTAGCCAGAGCTCAATTATGCGGAAAGGCTTGCTCACATTCCTCCCTTCCTGAGAAAACTTTCTCCAAGAGCTCTTTTTCCTTAGACCTCATCTTGCTTTCATCTTCCGGCTTTCGATGGTCATAGCCTAAGAGATGAAGCACACCATGAATAATGAGCAATGCCAGCTCTTTATCAAGGGAATGCCCCTGCTCCCTGGCTTGTTCCGCCGCCTGGGGATAGGAGATAATTACTTCCCCAAGGCGAGTTACACCATCAGGGGGCAGAGCAAAGAAGCTATCTTTGTCATCTTGTTGGGGAAGCATGTAAAAGGCAATCACATCTGTAGGGGAATCCACTCCACGATAATCCCGGTTGAGCCTTTGTACCGTCTCGGAATCAGTGAAAACCAGGCTCACCTCATAAGGAGAAGCCACATCTTCAGCCTCAAGAACATCCCGGGCTATCTTTCTTGCCCAGTCTTCGTCAATTAAAGCCTGGAAGCCTTCCCCAACGGAAATTCCAATTTCTTTTAACACGATAGAAACCTTATCTTAAACCGAGACGCAGTTCACCTTAGTCTATTATGCATAATAGTGAGCATTTGTGAACTTGTAAAGCCTCAATTGAAACGAAGTGAAGCTGCAAATGCTTTGCTAGGCGAAGCTTAGTTATTTCGCTAATTGACTTCTGATTTTCTCTAAAGATTCCTCAGCCAAACTAACCGCTAAAGCGTGAGAATCCATAGATTCTACCGATCGTTTTTTGAAAGAATTTGGGAAGAATTTCTTCTCGAACTCTTGCGCCGATCTATACACCTGAACTTGTTTCTTACCTCTTACTTCTCTCTTCTTTCCTCTCATTTTCCTCCTCCTTGTAATACTTAGCAAAGAATTGAGGGTTTAATTCCGACTCAAAGTAATGCTTTCTTTTGATCCAGATAAACCCATCACCCTTAGAGATTACAGCAACATCGACAGGCCCCGCAACTGTTTCAGATCCCAAGGCAACTTTCCGTTTGAATGAAGTTAAATTTACAAGCGTTTCTGCCATCATTGCCAGTTCATCTTTCGGAAGTCCAGCAACAACTTTCATAATAGGATCCACACAATTGTCCTTTGTGTAACTCGTCACACGCTTTCGATAAGCTTTAAATATGCTGTTACTTACCTGTTTCAATTTTTTTAAGAGTGCCCGCTTTTCTTTGTCGTCAAATTTTTCGATGCTTTCCACAATAATTTCCGGATATTTCTCGAATATCTTAGATAAATCGTCTTCTATATAGTTTTGTAGACCAGGAGCAACCCCCTCCATAAATATATGTACCATTTCTTTTTGGGCAAAGGGGATAATTCTAGCAATGGTTTTAAAACTAATTCCCGCCGAATATTGTTCTTTATGTTTCAGTTTGTTATCAACTATCCCCTCAATATCAAATGATTTAAGTGACGGGAAGGTCTCTTCTTCCCCAAAACCGGCAATCACTACACCAGAAATATTAGCCGGGAAAATATCTTTTGAAAATAAACTTGCAGCAATCCTTCTCAATTGAGTCAGAGAAACACTGGATATTGGTAATTCTTCAAACACTTCTTCTCTTGCTTTATTAATAATATCACCATATTTATTTATTATGTCTTCAACATGAGTTTTTGGAATGGACGGTAGCGTTTCAGCGTTTTCCCATTTATCATAGTGCTTTTTTATGACACCAGAAGTCATCTGCTTAATCTGGGTATCTGTAATTTCCCCTTCTTCGTCGATAATCGATTGTACTTTTTTTCTGATCTCTCCCTTAATAATAAGGGCAAAATAACTAAAAGTATTCCCGTATAGATACTCTTTTTGCTGCTCCTCTGGAAATAATGGATTACCATTATTCAAGAAGGCTATGAAGTCGTCAGCATATTCTTTTAATGTGTCAACCTTCCGCTTGCCCAAATTTCCCCTATATATCTTTATTATAGTTTCCCACGGGACTCCCATAAAACTAGCTCTCCCATAAACCATTATGCCCACAGGATAATATTTAGAGAGCGTAAAAAGCTTGTTAGCTGAAGTAAACACCTTTTGTTCCCATTCCCCTTCTTGCCCCATTGTAACAGCACTATCGGCTGCGAGGGCAATCGCCTCTTTATTCATTATTGCAATCTCAGCTGTCATGTTATTATCCTCAGTATTAAACTAAATTTCACCCAACTTCAGTATATACGAAATTCCTTCTCACTCCAACAGTGAAGAATAGCAGACCTTTAATTTTCTTTACCTCCCCTCTCTCATTATAGTGCTTTGGCTGTTTTTGTTGAAGCCTTCACTCTAATGCCTGTTGGCTTTATATCTCTTTAACTACTAAAATAATATTGATGACAAC
>Ga0209121_10004889_pt1 | contig 12358 bp, 12 predicted proteins | sample Cruoilmetagenom3_FD_187292 | JGI IMG/M metagenome (GOLD analysis project Ga0209121, IMG submission 187292) | Oil polluted marine microbial communities from Coal Oil Point, Santa Barbara, California, USA - Sample 3 (SPAdes) (version 2) | ecosystem: Environmental > Aquatic > Marine > Oil seeps ... | reverse complement strand
AACAGGAGGCTTCCATGCGTAAACCAGTTATCACCATCCTCGCCGCAACCACGTTAATCACCGGAGTCAGCGCTGGCGCGGCCCTCGCCCAACCCAAGCCCTGCCCGCCCGGCCTTGCCAAACGCGACAACGGCTGCCTGCCACCGGGACTGGCGAAACGCTACGTCGTCGGCCAACCGCTCCCCGAAGGTCTGACATATGAGCTGATCACCGATTTGGCGCGATACGGCCTGACGCCGCCGGACGGCGAGTGGCTTTACTATCTCGTCGACGGCGAGGTCCTGAAGATTGCGGACGCAACATTTGTCGTTCTGGACGCGCTAGGGTTGCTTGGCAACTAGGCGTTAGCTATCGCCGCATCAAGCGTATCACTGGCCCGTTCAACACAGGCGCGCCCCTCTGCAATGGCCTCTTTAGCGTTGTAGAACTCCAAAATCGTGAAATTCCTGAGGTTTACGTCCAGCATCACATGCGGCGGGTCCCCGATAAGACGGCTTCGGCGCACCTGATCCACCAGAACATCAATCGAGGTCGCGATCACGTCAAAATAGTTCGGACCTTTGATTTCCGCAGTCTTACCTCCAACCGCTTCGAATGCGGCGCGAACCGATAGCGGCAAAGCCGTCTTGATCGATTGCCAAGTCTCGTTCACTGTTTCCTTCGGCGGCTCCCAAACCACACTATATTTCTTGGCTTCGGGATTCACAGCAATCACGATGTCAGCCCCCAGCGCCCGAACCGCCGAAACCGGCAACGGATTGGTCAACCCTCCGTCGAGCAACCAGCGGTCCTTGTAGCGCACAGGACTAATGATGCCCGGCAACGCGATAGACGCGCGCACCGCATCAACAATCGGGCCGTCCTTCAACCAGATTTCGCGCCCCGAGCGCATGTCGCTGGCAATGGCCACGAAGGGAGTAGCTTGATCCTCGATAAGTTCCGGCATCCCGAGTTTGTTCAGAAATTTCACCACCTGCTTGGCCTCGATCAAGCCACCGCTCAGCAGGTTCACATCCATCAGCGTCGCCATTTTGCGATGCGTGATCGACAGCGCCCAATCCTCCAACTCGTCCAGCCGGCCACCCACATAGGCCGCCCCGACCAGCGCCCCCATCGAGCAACCGGAAACGTAATCCGGCACAATTCCGCGCTCCTCAAGCGCACGGATCACCCCGATCAAACTCCAGCCACGCGCGCCGCCACTGCCGAGCGCCAGTCCAATTTTAGGTTTGGTCATATTGCGTCACTATCTCCGCCAAAAACCGCCGCACGTCCTTGCGCGACTTCAAATGATATTTGTTAATGTGGCTAGGGGCTGTCTGATACGCATTTAAGCAACGATCTCGCCCACCCCCACGCGGATACCCGACAAGCACCCATTTCATAAACGTCCAGTCAAAGCGTTCAGGACATCCTTCAGCCATATCGGGGCGCACCTCACCGTAGAATTTCACCGTCCGCGTGACAACACCCCAGACCCGCAACCACGTCGGAAAGTCGAGAAACACCAGATGACCCGCGCGCTCTAGGCGTTCCGAAAAGGTAGAGCTGTTATTACCCTCAAAAATCCAGTGATCCAGCCCAGCCACTTCGCGCACCATTTCGTGGGTCTCGACTGCATCCCTTTGAACCCAGCCCGCTTTCCAATACATCGGATCAATATGAAATACCGGTAGCCCCGTAACCGTCCCCAGCATCTTGGCCAGCCACGATTTACCCGATCCAGAACCGCCAATAATCATAACACGTTGCATTTTATTAATCTTTTACCCAATTCACCGGATTTTCGCGCCGCCCCCATAAAAAATCATGGCACCAATAACGAATCCCAGATCATACCAACTGCCTGAATTGGATCTGGAATACATCTCGACGTCGGTAAAAAACGAAAGGATCATCGTAAAGAATGAAATCAACCCGTGAAATATACCAATAAAGAATCCCGGCTCCTTGGGCATCTCGACCGGCGCCACATAACTGCAACTGGCTAAAACAAAAACCAACGACAATGAAATAAGCAGCCGCATCGCCTTCTCCTTTGCAAAAATACTCATCTTGAATCCGACATTACACCCAAATCGAGAATTTCAAACACAAAAGCACGCCGCTAAAGCATATCCTTCAAATACTGCCCCGTATAGCTCCCTTTAACTTCAGCGATTTCCTCGGGCGTTCCAACTGCGATAATTTCGCCGCCCCCGTCACCGCCCTCGGGCCCAATATCGATCACATGATCCGCCGTTTTCACAACATCCAGATTATGCTCGATCACGATCACCGAGTTCCCCTGATCCACCAGCTCATGCAGCACTTCCAACAACTTCTTAACATCCTCGAAATGCAAGCCCGTTGTCGGCTCGTCCAGAATATATAGCGTCCGCCCCGTTGAGCGCTTCGACAACTCCTTGGACAGTTTTACACGCTGCGCTTCACCCCCCGAAAGGGTCGTCGCTGATTGGCCGACTTTGATATAACCAAGCCCGACCCGCATCAACGTTGTCATCTTCTCGCGAATGGACGGAACCGCCTTGAAAAACGTTTCGGCATCTTCAACTGTCATATCAAGAACATCCGCTATGCTTTTGCCTTTAAACAAAACTTCCAGAGTTTCACGGTTGTAGCGCTTGCCCTTACAGCTCTCGCATTCAACGTATACATCCGGCAAAAAGTGCATCTCTATCTTGATTAGACCGTCGCCCTTACACGCCTCGCAACGCCCGCCCTTGACGTTAAAGCTAAACCGACCGGGCTTGTAACCGCGTGCTTTTGACTCCGGCAATCCTGCGAACCAGTCGCGGATCGGCGTAAACGCCCCCGTATAAGTCGCAGGGTTTGAACGTGGCGTACGGCCAATAGCAGATTGGTTAATATCGATAACTTTATCAAGATATTCCAATCCCTTAATCGACTCCGAAGGTGCCGGAACCTGTCGCGCTCCGTTCAGTCGCATCGAGGCGGTTTTGAACAACGTCTCGATCGTCAGCGTCGACTTCCCGCCGCCGGAAACACCGGTTACGCACGTAAACGTGCCCAAGGGATATTCAGCGGTAACGTCCTTCAGATTATTTCCGCTCGCCTTCTCGACCACGATCTTTTTGCCGGTCCCTTTTCGGCGTTCGGAAGGAATTTCAATTGAACGTTTTCCTGTAAGATATTGACCAGTAATAGATTTATTGGAAGCACAAATCTGCTTGGGTGTACCTTCAGCAATAATTTCACCCCCATGCACACCCGCCGCCGGACCGATGTCCAGCACATGATCCGCCTCGCGAATGGCTTCCTCGTCGTGTTCAACGACAATCACGGTGTTCCCCTGATCGCGCAGGTTCTTCAGCGTTACCAACAAGCGGCCATTGTCGCGCTGGTGGAGGCCAATCGAGGGCTCATCGAGCACATACAGCACCCCCGTCAGCCCAGACCCGATCTGGCTGGCCAACCGGATACGTTGACTCTCGCCGCCCGAGAGCGTGCCAGAATTGCGCGAGAGCGTTAGGTAATCCAGCCCGACGTTTACCAAAAAACCCAACCGTTCGCGGATTTCCTTCAATATAGCCGCCGCGATTTCGTTTTTCTGAGCGCTTAGCTCAGAAGGCACCGATTCAACCCAGTCAAGCACCTCTTTGATGGACATCTGCACCACCTGCCCGACATGCAGTCCGGCAATTTTCACAGCCAGCGCCTCGGGCTTCAAACGATAGCCCTCGCAAGCCGCGCAGTGACGATTATTCTGATAGCGCTCGAACTCCTCGCGCACCCAGTTGGAATCCGTCTCGCGATAGCGGCGCTCCATGTTGGGGATTACACCTTCGAACGGGCGGGAAACCTCGTAAACACGTCCACCCTCGTCATAGCGGAACTTGATCTCTTTCCCCATCGAGCCATACAGCATCACCTGTTGCACTTCTTCGTCGAGATCGCGCCACGGAGCGTTCTTTTTGAAGCCGTAATGCTTGGCAATCGCCTCGATCGTCTGGCGGAAATATGGCGATTTTCCTTTAGCCCAAGGCGCAAGTGCGCCCGCATAAAGGCTGATGCTTTCGTCTGGCACCACCAAACGCCGGTCGAAATACAGCTCCACGCCCAAGCCGCCACAATCCGGACAGGCCCCGAAGGGGGCGTTAAAGGAGAACAGTCGAGGTTCGATTTCCGGGATCGTAAATCCACTGACCGGACAGGCGTATTTTTCCGAAAACACGAAGCGTTCTGGGTCGCCTTCGCTTGGTGCGGTCTCCAAAATTGCAATTCCATCGGCAAGGTCGAGCGCAGTTCGGAAGCTGTCCGCCAACCTGCCCTCGATACCAGTGTTCACGACCAAACGGTCAACAACCACGTCGATATTATGGCGGAACTTCTTGTCGAGCGTCGGCGGTTCTTCCAACTCGTAAAACTCGCCATTAACCTTAACGCGCTGGAAACCCTGCTTGCGGAGCTCCTGAAACTCCTTGCGATACTCGCCTTTACGGTCGCGGACGATAGGCGCCAGCAGATAGGCCCGCGTCCCCTCCTCCATTGTCGCGACACGGTCCACCATGTCGGAAACCTGTTGTGCCTCGATCGGCAGGCCAGTCGTCGGGGAGTATGGTGTGCCAACCCGCGCAAAAAGTAGGCGCATATAGTCGTAGATCTCGGTAACCGTACCAACGGTCGAACGCGGGTTCTTTGACGTTGTCTTTTGTTCAATCGAAATTGCCGGGGAAAGGCCACTAATATGGTCCACGTCCGGCTTTTGCATCATATCGAGGAACTGGCGAGCATAGGCTGACAGGCTTTCGACATAACGCCGCTGCCCTTCTGCATAGATAGTATCAAACGCCAACGAGGACTTGCCCGAGCCCGAAAGGCCGGTAATCACCACAAGCTTATTGCGGGGGATATCCACGTCAATATTCTTGAGGTTATGCTCGCGCGCGCCGCGCACCTCGATATTTTTCAGCTCAGCCATTCTAGCCCCCTTTTACCCGCGCCGTTCTAAAGGATACCTACGGGAAATACGAATTGCACAATGGGAACAAAACAAGATCATTGCAAGGTGTTTCCCCAATATTTACATTTGATCATAAAAAATAGTAGACATATTCAGTTTTTTGAATTATTTCATTTCTCAACGTTGAAATCAGATGGGGGTCGCCTATCTACCATTCCAACACTGACACAAACTGTAAGGATACAACATGAGCTTCTTCGGCCGCAAACCAGCTACACCAGCCCTGTCCGCACAGGACGCAATCAACTTGTCCAAATCGGGTGAAATCAACATCATCGACGTTCGTGACATCTCGGAACTGAAACAAACAGGCAAAGCAAAAGGCGCACATCACATCCCGTTGATGATGATCCAGAGCCACGCCAACCCAAGCCACCCAGAGTTCAACAAATCTTTGGACACAAGCAAACCAGTTGCAATCTATTGTGCATCCGGCGCCCGTTCCGGCATGGCCGTTCGCGCATTGCTACAGATGGGCTTTGAAAGCGTACACAATATAGGTGGCCTAATGCACTGGCACTCCGCTGGTGGCGACCTCGAAGCGGCTTAAAGGCCGAGTATCTTTTTGACGTAGTTCTGCGTCTCTTCATACGGCGGTACGCCGCCGTATCTTTCCACGGTTCCCGGTCCGGCATTATATGCCGCCAGCGCCAGCTCCCATGTTCCGAAACGGTCATGCTGTTCGCGCAAATACCGCGCCCCACCTTCCATATTCTGAAGTGCATTCCACGGGTTTACACCCAACTGCACAGCAGTGCTCGGCATTAGCTGCGTCAGGCCAACTGCACCCCGGTAAGAAACAGCCACCGGATCCCAGTTGGATTCCGCCGCGATCAGATTGTGGAAAACCTGCTGTGGAATATCATAACGCTCGGCCATCCGCGTCGCGAAATCGAAAAATCTGTCCGGTTTCAGTTCTTCGATGGCTTGTGGCGGTTCGGTCAAAAGCCTAATCCGCAGCGCGTTCAACTCGGCCGACATGCCTTGAGCAGTTGCGGCTTCCTGCTGTTCACTTTCCACAAACCTGTTAACGCCATGAAAGACCAGCCCGTTCACGGCCACTTCTTGCGCGGCACTCGCCGTTGCCAGCGCCGACACGATCAGAAAAGATGTCCAGATTACCCGCATTGCGATCAGCCCACAAAATCATTCCAGCGCAGTTTACCATAGGCGTTTCGATTTGCACCGGTTAATTTACGGATTGTTAGCCATATCTGTGGTCTACCCCTGCAATAATGGTTAATCTTCGCGGTATAGATTCGGGCAAGGGAGAGCGTAATGGCCGGCAGTGTGAACAAAGTAATATTAATCGGAAATCTGGGCGCGGACCCTGAAATCCGGACGTTCCAGAACGGCGGAAAGGTTTGCAATCTGCGGATCGCGACCTCCGAACGCTGGCGCGACAAGAATACCGGCGAGAACCGTGAGAAAACCGAATGGCATCAGGTTGCCATTTTTAGCGAGGGCTTGGTGCGCGTCTGCGAACAATACCTCAAAAAAGGTTCCAACGTATATCTCGAAGGCAAGCTACAGACCCGCAAGTGGCAAGACCAGTCCGGCAACGACCGCTATTCAACCGAAGTTGTATTGCAGGGCTTTGACAGCAAACTGGTCATGCTTGGCGGTCGCGGCGATGGCGGCGGAAGTTCCGGTGGCGGCTATGGCGGTGGTAGCCAAGGCGGCGGCGGTGACTACGGTGGCGGTCAGGGCGGTGGTTACGGTGGCGGTTCCCAAGGTGGCAGCTCGCAAGGCGGTGGCGGCGCAGGTAACCTCGACGACGAGATCCCGTTCTAGAAATAACAGCAAACCCCGCTCCGGCGGGGTTTTCCTTTGGGTCGCCTAGCTTTCCTTGAATTCCGCAATCAACCCGTCTACCACGGCCACACAAGCCTCGTGCGGTCCAGCACCAGCCTCGACCGCTGACTTAAAGTTTGCCCGCTGCCGATACGCCGAATTGCCCTGCTGTGTGATCTGCCGGACATGCGCCAACTCCTTCGCGCAGCCAAGTCGCTCCGCATCCGGCCCGACCAATTCGATCAGCTCTTCCATCAATTTCGACATCGGCGCCAATTCACTGCGACCATGATCAATAAGCTTGCCATGCGCCCCGTGCCTCTGTGCTTGCCAACGGTTCTCCAGAATCAAAGTTTGCGGATACACCCTCCACCGCTGGTTCTTTTTGCGCAGACGAAACAGGAAGGACATCACCGATTGGTAAACAGCCGCAATCGCAGCCACATCCTCGACCGAGCTGCACACATCCGTCACCCGTTGCTCCACCGTCGGAAACTTCGACGACGGCCGGATATCCCACCAGATTTTACTCGAATCCTCAATACAACCTGCCTTAACAAGTTGCCCCACCATACGATTATACTCCCCGTACGAGCCCAGCACATCCGGCAGTCCCGTGCGCGGAAGCGCATCAAAAACGGTAAGGCGATAACTCGCCAACCCCGTGTCCTCCCCCTCCCAGTAAGGCGAGGAACAGGACAGCGCCAAAAGATGCGGCAGGAAATAGGTTACCTGATTCATCAGGTCTATCCGCAGATCCTCATCCTCGATTCCGATATGCATATGCATCCCGCAAATCAACATCCTCCGGACCGGCTGCCCCAGATCATCGTGCAACGCGTCATAGCGCTCCTTGCGGGTATGGGTTTGCTCGCGCCACTTCGCAAACGGATGAGTCGAGGCTGCAATCGGCGCATAGCCAAACGCTTCCGCCGCCTCGCAAACCCCTTTGCGCAACCCAACCAGATCATCGCGCGCATCGCTGACGCGGTGGTGCGGATTGGTGCCGACCTCCACCTGACACTGCAGGTATTCGCCGGTCACCTGCTCGCCAAGTAATTCATCGCAAGCCGCCAAGAAACCCGCATCCGGTTCGCGTACCAGATCGCGCGTATTCCGATCAACGATCAGATATTCTTCCTCGATTCCTAGGGTAAGGCTGGGTTCGGCAATCATGGCGGCTCCTCACTATTTGCGCCAAGCTTAACCGGATATTTCGTAATCGCAAAATAAAAGCCCCGGACAGACAGGCTGTGCGGAGCTTTTATCACAAATTTATAACGTAATTACAGCTGCGCCATAACCTCGTCCGAAATCTCGAAGTTCGCGGTGACGGTTTGCACATCGTCATCATCTTCAAGCGCCTCGATCAACCGCATCAGTTTCTCTGCACCAGTCAGATCCAGCTCGGTCGATGTTTGTGGTTTCCAGATCAGCTTGGACGATTCCGATTCACCCAACTCCGCCTCCAGCGCGTTCGACACCTCGTGCAAATCCGTATCAAGGCAATATATCTCGTGACCTTCCTCGGTGCTTTCAACATCTTCGGCACCCGCCTCGATCGCCGCCATCATCACAGTGTCGGCGTCACCGGCCTCAACCGGATAAGAAATCAAACCTTTGCGATCAAACATGAAAGACACCGAACCGGTCTCGCCAAGGTTTCCACCGGACTTCGTAAAGATAGAACGCACCGAAGATGCCGTGCGATTGCGGTTGTCGGTCATTGCTTCGACAATCACGGCAACACCCGCAGGCCCATAGCCCTCATAGCGGATCTCGTCGTAATTATCGCCATCCCCCGCCATCGATTTCTTGATCGCGCGCTCAATCACATCTTTAGGCACAGAAAGCTTCTTGGCCTCCTTAACCGCCATACGCAAACGCGGGTTCTTCTCGGGATCCGGATCACCCATTTTGGCCGCAACCGTAATCTCTTTTGCAAGTTTCGAGAACATCTTCGAACGCACAGCATCCTGACGTCCCTTACGGTGTTGAATATTCGCCCATTTTGAGTGGCCAGCCATGGTAATCTCCGCAAACTAATTCCGTTTGCGTCTATATAGTCCAGCGACGCGCAGAGGTTCAAGCTAAAGCCGCCCGCATCTTTCCCGCGACCGGCTTCTTCTTTGCCCAAATACTCAAAAATTCGATCACAAAGGCCAGAACACCGGTATCAGAAAACTCGCCAGCATCCCCGTCGACAGGTTCAGCGGTATCCCGACGCGCATGAAGTCGGTGAACTTATACCCCCCCGGCCCATAAACCAGCGTATTCGTTTGATAACCAATCGGCGTTGCAAAACTGGCCGAGGCCGCAACCATCACCGCCACCACCAGCGGGCGCGGATCAACCCCGAGCGCCGCCGCCAGCCCGATGGCAACGGGCGTAACAACCACCGCGACCGCATTGTTCGAGACCAGCTCCGTCATCACGGAGGTCAGCAGATATATCCCCCAGACCAGCAACGGCGCCGGCAAGCCCATCAGATATGGTGCCAAAGTTTCCGCGATCATCTCCACCGCGCCCGAGGATTCCAGCGCTGCGCCGATCGCCAACATCGAAAAAATCAGCACCAGCAAACGGCCGTCGACAAATCCGAACGCCTCTTCGGCGTCGATGCAACGTGTCAGCAGAATGACCGCGACTCCGATCACCGCCAGCATGAAAATCGAGGCGACGCCGAGCGCGGACAAGATCACGACCCCCGCCAGCACGCCAAACACGATCGGGGCATGGCGGCGGCGATACGGGCGATCGGTCGGGGCCGACAGATCAACCAGCCCTTCGTCCACGGCCAGACGCTGGATGTCCTCCTCCGCGCCCTCAAGTAGCAGCGTATCTCCGACGCGCACGATCACATCGTCCAGCTGCCGTCCAATATTCTGGTTCCGGCGATGCACCGCCAACGGATAGACACCATAGCGCCGCCGCAACCGCAAACCTCCAAGCGATCGCCCGACCAGACGACATCCCGGCGAAATCAACGCCTCGACCGTGGTGGTTTTTCTGGACGACAACTGATCGACCATATCAACCTTGCGGCTTTCCTTCAGGCCCAGTAATTCGTCAACACCGGTGCGCAGTACCACGCGATCACCCGCCTCCAGCGTTACGTCCGCCAGACCGCGTCGCAAGGATTCATCGCCCCGCAACACATCAATCAGCCGCATACCCTGCCGTTTGAACACTGTGACACCGGTCACTGCTTCACCAATCAGCGACGAGCCTTCAGGCACCGCAACTTCGGTAAAAAATTTCATCTGCTTTTTGTTGACCAACAAATCGGTCATCGAGCTTCGATCCGGCAGCAGAATTGGCCCGAGATACCGAATATGGAGCATCCCGAATATCACCAGAATAATTGCCATCGGCGTCACTTCGAACAGCGAAAACGGCTCTAGCCCATGCGCCGTCGCCACCCCGTCCACCAGCAGGTTCGTCGAAGTGCCGATCAATGTCAGCATCCCGCCAAGGATCGCCGTATAAGATAACGGGATCAGCAATTTGGACGACGAAATCCCCATAGTACCCGCCAGCGAGACCGCCACCGGTATCATCAAGACCACCACCGGCGTGTTGTTCATAAACGCCGACGCGACAACCGTGAACGTAACCAGAGACGCCAAAACCAGCTTCGGCTGGCTACTGGCATAGCGCGAAACCATCCCCGTCAGCGCGTTCAAAGCCCCGGTTCGCACCAGCCCGCCAGAAAGTATAAACATCGCAGCAATCGTCCACGGCGCGGGGTTCGAAAACGCCGCCTGCAAATCCACCACCGGCAATACACCCGTGACCAGCAGTAAAGCGACACCGCCGATTGCCACCACCTCGGTTGGATAGGTTTCACGGATGAAAAAGACGAACATCAACGCGACCACCGACAGGCTGATAACGGCAGGGGTCAGAAATTCGGGCATCGACTGCTCCTATGCGCGGGAATCACGCGGTCTGACCAAGCTTATCCCAACCAGCATCAGCGCAAAAGCCATCCAGACCCAGATCGAATACCGCTCCCCCAGCAGCAGCATCGACCACACCACGCCCCAACCGGTTACCAAGTAGGCGACTTGCGAGGAAAACACCGGTCCCGCCTTGCCAATCATCCAGATATAAGTTGCGTAAGTGCCCCAGCTGATCACGGCCGCGCCGGCGATAGCAAATTCGGGCGCACCCCAAGGCGCTAGCGGGTTGATGCTCTGCCCCGTCAAAAACGCCGAGGGCACCGCGATCAGGAAACCGACCAATGAGGCGCCAAAAAGTATCTGCACAGGGTCCAGTTTACGCGCACCGAACCATGTCAGGAAATTCCCCTCCGCCCCGTAGCAAAACGAAGCGCCGAGGGCGACCAACACGAAAATCGCCTTGCTCGGGTCCGGCAATCCGGTGTCCGGCCCGACGATCAGCACAATCGCAACCGCGCCGCAAAGTGCGCCGATAAACCGGATGACCGACGGCTTTTCGAATCCCATTACCAACGCCAACGGCATGGCGAACATCGGTACAAGTGCGATCAGGATTGACATAATACCGGCAGGCAGATGGACCGCCGCCGTGAAGTTCAACATATTCGGGATCACGGCCCCCAGCAGCGAAACACCAAGATAGAGCTTCAGATGTGCCAAACTCAACGGCAGCTTTCGCCCCCGCCCCCAGGTCACGACCCCAGACAAAACCACGCTAATCGCACTCGTCCAGACGATCATACCAAAGGGTTGATGCCCAGCCGTCACCGCGATTTTCACCAGAACCGGCGTGACACCCCAAGTCGCGCCCATGACAACCAAAGCCAGATACAAAAAGCGCGTTGACGCAACCATCCCTACCCCTTTGCCGTTTCACGTGGCTGCACCAAAATCACGCCGAGTATCATCAAAGCGAAGGCCATCCAGACCCAGATCGAATAGCGCTCGCCAAGGAATAGCATCGACCACACGACGCCCCAGCCGGTAATCAAATACGCCACTTGCGAGGCAAACACCGGACCGGCCTTTGATATCAGCCAGACAAAACCCACATAAGCACCCCAGTTCAGCAGTGCCGCGATCAGTATCGCCCATTCTTCCGGTTGCCAAGCCTGAAACGGCGAGATCATCTGCCCAAAGCCAAGCGCCATGGGCACGGATATTATCAAACCAACCACCGACGCCCCGAACAGGATTTGCACCGCATCCAGCCCTCGCGTGCCGTACCATGTTACGAAATTCCCTTCAAACCCGTAGAGCAATGGCGCGAACAAGGCCAAAAACAGATATCCGATTTTCGTGGGGTCGGGCAGGCTCGCGCTAGGACCGACAATCAGGAAAATCGCTGCCGCCCCGCAAAGTGCCCCGAACGCCCTTATAACTGAAGGTTTCTCGAAGCCCAAAACCAGCGAAATCGGCATGGCGAACAGCGGCACCAACCCGATCACAATCGAGATGATCCCCGCCGGAAGATGTGCCGTGGCCGTATACGAAAAATAGTTCGGAGCGAGCGAACCGAAAAAAGCGATGCCGAAAAACAGCCACCACGCCTCGCGCGCCCAAGGTAGTCTTTTGCCGCGTAGCAACGTGATGCCGCCGGAAAGCACGATGCCGA
>Ga0209121_10004888_pt1 | contig 12362 bp, 13 predicted proteins | sample Cruoilmetagenom3_FD_187292 | JGI IMG/M metagenome (GOLD analysis project Ga0209121, IMG submission 187292) | Oil polluted marine microbial communities from Coal Oil Point, Santa Barbara, California, USA - Sample 3 (SPAdes) (version 2) | ecosystem: Environmental > Aquatic > Marine > Oil seeps ... | reverse complement strand
ACTTCGCCTTCTATCGGGAACGGCAATTCGCGCGTCGTATCACCATAGCCCGGCTCAATCAGATTGCCCTGCTCGTCGATGAAATAATACTCGTCTGGATCACCGAAGAAATATTCGTCATCGGGCTCCAACTGCCATTCGGGCAACTTCAGTTCCGTGTCGAATTCCTCAACCGGACGATCCTTGACCGCATAGCGCATATAGGCGGCAAAAGCCTGCGCCGGAGCGCGCCCGCCTTGCAATCCGGCCACCCGCTTATTGTCATCCCGGCCCATCCACACACCCGTGGTTACGCCTGAGGAAAAGCCTACGAAATAGCCGTCTTTATTGGACGATGTGGTGCCAGTTTTACCCGCAACGGGCCGTCCGATTTGCGCGGCGCGTCCGGTTCCGGTGTTGACGGCGGTTTGCAGTAAGTCAGTAATGCCCGCTGCAACATAATCGGGCACCAATTGCGAGGCGCGGCCACGTTCGTGCTCATAGATCGTCTCGCCATCTGCCGTGGTCACTTTGACAATACCAAAGGGCTCGACCGAAACGCCTTTGGCAGAGACCGCTGCAAAGGCGCGCGTCATGTCGATCAAGCGCACTTCGGAACTGCCCAGGACCATGGCGGGATAAGTCGAAATGGGTGTCGTGATGCCAAACCGGCGCGCCATCGAGGCAACCGAGCCAAACCCCACTTCATTGCCCAATTGTGCCGCGACCGTGTTGATCGAATAGGCAAAGGCGGTGCGCAGATTGATCTCTCCGGCATTGCGGCCGGAAGAATTGCGAGGCCGCCAACCATCGATGTTCACAGGGGTATCCACCACCCGGGAATCGGGCGTGTAGCCAGCCTCTAATGCGGCAAGATAGACGAACAATTTCCAGCTTGATCCGGGCTGACGCATGGCATTGGTCGCGCGGTTGTAATTGGTCTCGACATAGTCTGTGCCGCCAACCATCGCCAGGATCGCTCCATCGCGGTCGAGACTGACCAAGGCACCTTGCGCACCATCAGGAGCATTGGCCTGCACAGCGGCGGTGGCAGCCTTTTGCATGCCAACATCTATCGTGGTCCACACCTCAATTGGCTCGTATGTTTCGGGCAGCAGCAGATCAAGCTGAGGCAAGGCCCAATCGGTGAAATAGCGCACCGAATTTTGGCTTCCGCTTTCCCTAATTTTGACCGCATCGACATTCACCGAAGCCTGACTGGAGCTGATGAAGCCCTGCTCGTTCATCAGCCGCAAAACAGTGCGGGCACGCGCCACGGCTTTGTTGACATCTGCGGTCGGGGAATAGCGGCTAGGTGCCTTGACCAAGCCGGCAATGATCGCCGCTTCGTCTACCGCCAGCGTTTTGGCCGTATGGCTGAAGAATTTACGGCTGGCGCTGTCGATGCCATAGGCGCCGCCGCCAAAATAGACCTTGTTCAGATACAGCTCGAGGATCTGTTCCTTGCTGAACTTCCATTCGAGCGCCAACGCCAACACCGCCTCACGCGCTTTACGGTCAAAGGTACGGTTGGAATTGAGGAAAACATTGCGGGCCAGCTGCTGGGTGATGGTGGAGGTGCCACCGATGCGATCCTTGCCGGTAAAGCCCTCGATCACTGCACCCGTTGTGCGGATCGGATCAATCCCAAAGTGCGCATAATAGCGTCGATCTTCGACCGCGATCATCGCATTCTTCATGTTCTGTGGAATCTCGTCGTAATCGAGCCATTCGCCAAAGCTTGGCCCGATCTCGACAATTTCCGTGCCATCGCGCGCGCGCACCAAAATGGTCTGCGCGTTCTGGGTGGCCTTCAATTGGTAAAAACTGGGGATGGACCGCGCGGCAAAGCCGACCGCCACCGCCAAGAATAAGGCGCCAATGATGGCGACAAAACCGACCCATAAAAGGCCGCGCTTAACCCACCGGCCAAAGCCACCGCCGCTGGCCGAATTGCCGGTGCCTTTGCGCGATCCTTTTGACGAACGTTTAGACCGACTCCGGCCCGATTTAGCACTTACCGATTGCGCACGCTCAGCCGCAGCGCGGCGGCTGCCACGCTTATTGGTCTTTTTCAGTTGATTGCCGCGCTTGGAAGTCACTGCTTGTTCTTCATTTCACCGTCCACCATCGTCGCTATCGCACTGCAGGGCCGAGTTGTAACGCGGCGTGAACGATCAATCCTTCGGCTTAAAGTCGAGTGAGGCTGAATTGATGCAATAGCGCAGACCGCCTTCTTCAGGCGGACCGTCGGGGAAAACATGCCCCAGATGACCAGCGCATTTGCTGCAAGTCACCTCCGTTCGGATCATTCCATGCGATGTGTCGCGGTGTTCATCCACACCGTCACCATCGGTGGGCTTGGTAAATGCAGGCCAGCCGCAGCCCGAATTGTATTTCGCATCGCTTTCGAACAGCACCGTTCCGCACCCTGCACAGGTGTATGCGCCCTCATCATAATGCTTATCATACTGACCGGTAAAAGCGCGTTCAGTGCCTGCTTCGCGCAGCACGTGATATTGTTCCGGGGTCAGTTTCTCGCGCCATTCTGAGTCGCTGGTATCTTTGGGATCGGTCATGCGAATTTCCTTTACCCGTCCAATTTTGCGTAATGCGCAGGCGGCCTGATCACATCCATCCGCTCGGTCAACAACGGGCGGAAGCTGGGGCGGCTCTTGAACACCGAATACCAACCGCGGGTCTGTTCGTGTCCGGCCCAATCGATCCCGCCAAGATAATCGGCGACAGAGATTTGCGCGGCTGCGGCTAAATCGGCCATGCTCATCGTTGCTCCGGCCAACCACGGACGATTGTCGATCAACCAGTCCATATAGTCGAGGTGGCCATGCGCCATCTTCATCGCTTCTCGCAAGGCGCGGGAATCGGGCGGCTCGCGCAGGACAATGCGCTTCTTCATGCGTTCCTGCAGCAAAGGCGCCGTAACATCGGTGTAGAAATTTTCATCGAACAGAGCGACTAAGCGGCGAATTTCAGCGCGGTTTTGCGCCGTGCCGTTGATCATCGGCGATTTGTCGGACTGTTCCTCGAAATATTCGCCAATGGCGCGGCTGTCGCACAGCACCAATTCGCGCTCTGCATCGACCAGCACGGGCGTGCGGCCTGCCGGGTTGAGGTTCCAGAACATATCGCTGGCTGACCAAGGGTCCTCGCGGACCATTTCATAGGCAATATTCTTCTCGCCCATAAGCAGGCGGATCTTGCGGCTGAAGGGACACAAGGGGAATTGATAAAGACGCCACATAATTGCCCATCCTCATGCCCTATTCCCCGCAGCTAATCCACCACCAACAGCGATCAAGCACGCAGCTTTTTACAGGTCTGAAGTTTCCAACATCAGCAAACAGCCGGGCATCACGTCATTCACACTGTCTGTGTCCAATAATCTTTGGGCTTCGGCAGAGACCAATTGCGATATTTCCTCGCGCGATTTTCCGGTTTCATCCATCAAATTGGCCATCGCTCGCACGAAGAATTCCTTGCCCCGATCGCCCAAGGCAGGCCATTTCATCGCGTCCTGATTGCCGTTCGATTGACCATAGTTGACCATGGCAAAGGCGGCTGAACACCGCAGCAAAGTCTGGCTTTGCAAAGAAAGGCCGGTGCTGGCGATGGTGTGCTGTTGAACGCTGGGGGTGGCAACAATGGGCGGCGCGGCGATGGGCAATATGGTGACCAACAGCGATGCGCTGAGGAGGGGGGAAATCATCATGCCAAATGTCCTAAAGCGGTGAAACTGAACCTGCCACTACCATGAATGGTTGCCGGGTCGATGCAGCGCTATTACATTGCTTGCGTTTCAAAGGAGAACTCAATGCTTAATCACATTATGATCGGCAGCAATGATATCGAACGGTCCAAGGCCTTTTACAACAAGGTGCTGGGCGTTCTGGGTTGCGGCGAGCCGATGGCGCATGTGAACGACACCGGGCAAACCCGTCTGTTTTACATCCACAACGGCCACACATTCGCTGTCAGCGAGCCTATCAATGGCAAGCCAGCATTACCCTCCAACGGCTCAACCATCGGCTTTGTTTGCGATTCGCCAGAACAAGTTGTGGCTCTGCATGATGCAGCCATCGCTGCTGGCGGCACCTCTGTGGAAGACCCTCCTGGACCACGCGAAGGGTCAATGGGTGTGATGCATCTGTGTTATTTTCTTGATCCCGATGGCCACAAGATCTGCGGCATCCACCGTCCGGGCTAAGTGGCCCTGACACCAGCAGAGCCAGGTCTTTGACTACCGGCTCAGCTTGAAAACGGCGAATTCGGCGCGCCAATTGGCTCCTATTGGGCTGATGGCGCGCCCGCCGGAAAAGAACCAGCACCCCTCTACCGCCACGCCTTTTTGCGCGATCAGCTCACGAAAGTCAGCGATCGTGACATGGTGGATATTGTCCGTTTCAAACCAGCTGACAGGCAGAGCGCGGGTAACCGGCATCCGTCCACCGAACATCAGAGCGGTGCGGGTGCGCCATTGGGCAAAATTGGGGAAGCTGACAAAAGCTTCGCGTCCCACGCGCAACAATTGATCCAGCATGTGATCGGGCCTAGCGGCGGTTTGCAGTGTCTGACTGAGGATGGTGTAATCAAATGCCTTGTCGGGATATTCGGACAGATCGCGATCCGCATCGCCTTGCACCACCGACAGACCCTTGGTTACACAGCGTTCGACCAGTTCGGATTTTATCTCCATTCCGCGCGCATCAACTTGGCTCTGGTCGCGCAAATGCGACAGCAAAGTGCCATCGCCGCAACCGATATCCAGCACCCGTGTGCCGGGCGATATGTTGCGTGCAATTGCCGCCAAGTCGGGGCGTAAAGTCTGACCGTCAGCCATCAAGGAACCCCCGAACTGCGCGATCAAGCGCGGGCACTTCCAGCAAGAAACTGTCGTGACCATAGGGCGCTGACAGCTCGACAAAGCTCACGGCGGCACCGGCAGCGTTCAGCGCATGCACGATATGGCGCGATTCAGCCGTTGGATACAGCCAGTCTGTGTCAAAGCTGACCAAAAAGAAGCGCGCACCGGAATTGTTTGCGTGGCCCGAAAAGGCATCCGCGAGCCGTCCGCCATGTTCTTCGGCCAGGTCGAAATAATCCATCGCTCGGGTGATATAGAGGTAAGAATTGGCATCAAAGCGTTGGGTGAAACCGCTGCCTTGATAGCGCAGATAGCTTTCCACCTGAAAATCTGCGTCAAAGCCAAAGCTTTTGGCATCACGGTCTTGCAGACGTCGCCCGAACTTATCCGTCAGCCCGGCCTCGGACAGATAGGTGATGTGCGCCGCCATCCGAGCCACAGCCAGACCGGCATCAGGAGTGGCGCCATCGGCATAATAATCGCCGCCACGCCAATTGGGATCAGCCATGATCGCTTGGCGACCCACTTCGTGAAAAGCGATGTTCTGGGCCGAGTGGCGCGCTGTGGTGGCAATCGCAAGCACACGCGCCGCACGATCGGGGAAATTGGCCGCTAGGCTCAACGCCTGCATCCCCCCCATCGAACCGCCAACCACACTGTGCAATTGTTCAATACCCAGCTCGTCCAGCAAACCGACCAATCCGCGCACCATGTCGCGAATGGTCAGCACCGGGAAACGCATGCCATAAATCTTGCCATCATCGGCTTTGTTGGCAGGGCCGGTAGAACCCATGCAGCTGCCAATGACATTGGCACAGATCACGCAGAAACGGTCCGTATCAATCGGCTTACCTGGACCCACCATCCGCTCCCACCAGCCCGGCTTTCCGGTAACCGGGTGAGTGGACCCAACATATTGATCGCCCGTCAACGCATGACAGATCAGAATCGCGTTGGATTTGTCGTCGGCCAATTCGCCATAGGTTTCATAGGCAATTGTGGCGCGTGACAGCACTTGACCACTGTCCAACGACAGCGGCTTGCTGAGCTCTATGCTCTTGGAGGCAGGTGTAGGAGCCATGGGCGCAATCGATTGGGCGAGAGTGGCCAAGCTGTCAATTGTGCTGTTTTTCAGCGGCGAATGCGGTATGCGCCGCGCCACTATGTCAACGCGTCCAACAGCCAAGCCCTGGATCATGGGCATTCACGCCTATGTACCGGGCAAGTCGCGCGCAGCTGACGGGCGCGCTCTTGTCAAGCTGTCGGCCAATGAAAACCCGCTGGGCAGCAGCGAGGCCGCCTTACAAGCACGCATTGCAGTCAGCCAAATGGCCCCTTATCCCGATCCCGGCGCAAACGAATTGCGCAGTGCGATTGGCGGTCTGCATGGGATTGATCCCGACCGCATCGTGTGCGGGACAGGATCTGATGAATTGCTCAACCTTGCCGCCCAAGCCTTTGCCGGGCCGGGCGATGAAGTGTTATTCAGTCGCTATAGCTTTGCGGTTTATGATATTGCTGCCCGGCGATGCGGGGCCACCCCGGTCGAGGCACCCGATGCTGACTTTGCCAGCGATGCGGATGCTTTACTGAGTGCCGTGACACCGGCAACCCGCGTGGTATTTCTGGCCAATCCCAACAATCCGACCGGAACCTTTATGCCGCGTTCTGACGTGCAGCGACTGCATGAGGGGCTACCCAAAGACGTGCTGCTGGTGGTCGATCAAGCCTATGCCGAATATCTTGCCGAGGGTGAGGATGATGGCGGCATGGAATTGGCCTTGGCCCATGACAATGTGCTGGTCACGCGAACCTTTTCCAAGATCTATGGCCTTGCCGGAGAACGCATTGGCTGGGCCACTGGCGCGCCCGAGCTGATCGACATCCTCAACCGCATTCGCGGGCCATTTAATGTCACGGGCAGCGGCCAGGCAGCGGCCCTGGCAGCTTTGGCAGACCAAGATTTCATCGTTCGCTCACGCGACCTCAACACAAATGGATTGGCCAAGCTGACCCAAGAAATTGAGGCGTTGGGCAATCATGGGCTGCGCGCCATCCCGAGCAAGGCCAATTTCCTGCTCGTCCTATTTGAAGGCAATGTGACCGCGCCAGACGCACTGAGAGTTCTGGCCGAGGCAGGCTATGCTGTGCGTCATTTGCCGGGACAAGGATTGCCCCAAGCCTTGCGCATCACCATCGGGCAAGCTGATGATATGAACCAAGTGATTGCAGCACTGCGATCACTGTGCGGAGAAAGCGCATGACCATCCAAACCGTGGCCATCATCGGCTTGGGCCTGTTGGGAGGCTCTATCGGACTGGCTGCGCGCGAGTTTGCGCCCGATATCACCACCAAGGGCTATGATACCGATCCCGCAGTGCGCGATGCTGCGCGCGAACGTGGCTTGGCCAATGTCGTATGCGAAACCGCCCAAGAAGCTGTGAAAGAAGCCGATCTGGTGGTCTTTTGCGTGCCGGTTGGTGCCATCACGCAGGCCGCTGCCGATTGCAGTGATGCCTTGCCAATGGACGCGATCATCAGCGATGTTGGTTCTTCCAAGCAAAGCGTGGTCGATGGTTTGCAAGCCATTCTACCAGATCATCACGTGATCCCCGCTCACCCGGTTGCAGGTACCGAACAAAGTGGCCCGCAGGCTGGCTTCCCCACTCTGTTTCAGGGCCGTTGGTGCATTTTAACACCTCCAGCAACAGCGGATCAGGCCAAGGTCGAGGCGCTGTCAGAGTTTTGGACCAAACTGGGTTCGCGGATTGAAATTATGGAACCCGAACACCATGATCTGGTTCTCGCCGTGACCAGCCATATCCCGCATTTGATCGCCTTTACCATCGTTGGCACCGCATCCGATCTGGAAGATGTGACGCGGGGCGAAGTGATCAAATATTCAGCAGGTGGTTTCCGCGATTTCACCCGTATCGCCGCGTCCGATCCGGTGATGTGGCGCGATGTTTTCTTAGAGAACAAAGGCGCTGTGCTGGAAATGTTGGGGCGCTTTACCGAAGACCTCACCGCTTTGCAGCGCGCCATTCGATCTGGCGATGGTGACACATTGTTCGAATTGTTCGACCGGACACAGTCAATCCGTCGCCGCATTATCGAAGAAGGTCAGGATGACGAGCGACTCGATTTTGGCCGGGATCACTAACACTGCTGGCGCGAAGTCAGGGCTCGATCTGTGCTGATGGGTTTCCTGTATTAAGGGCGCCCGTGTTTAAGGCGTTCATCGCCGCATGGACGCGCCGTTCAGCCTCGTCCCTTGGCAATCCCGGCGGGATCGCTTCACCGACATAATAGGTTATCGTGCCAGGCTTTTTCACCAGCCGTTGATACAACCGACCGCTGTCGACAGCGATGGGGATCACCGGCAAGCCGATCAGTTTATACAATCCGGCAAATCCAGAACGCAGCGGTGGGCTCTGGCCCACTTCCACCCGGGTTCCTTCGGGAAAGAGGATCAGTGGCCGGTTCTCTGCCACACGCGCTTTGGCATGCTTCAGCATTAGTCGCAGCGTTTTGGCGCCTTGGTCTCGCTCTACCGGGATCAGTCCATATTGGATGGCCGAGCGCCCCCAACCAGGAATGAAGAACAGTTCGCGTTTGGCGAACACAGACGGCAGATGGAACAGCGTGGGCGCATCAATCGCTTCAAACATGCTCTCATGCTTGACCGCATATAGAGCAGGCTCGGTGGACAGATTGCCTTCCACCTTCACCTCAATCCCCAGCAGAACATTGACGCACCAACGGTGCCAATTGCTCCACGCCTGAACCGAGCGTTGCAGCGCGCTGCGGCTGATCGCAATCGACACAAATGCTGCGAATACGAGCACAATGCTGCCGCCATAAAAGCCGACATAAAACGCAAGGCTGCGGATCAGGCGTATCAGGAAATGCATGTTCGTTCGAAATCCATGTGTCTCACAGGCCCAAAATCCCGGCCACGGTGCTGGCCAGCAATTTGTGATATTCCAGAAACAGGCTGTACAGGCTGGGCTCTGACGGCACTGCATCGCGCACCACTTTAACAGAGCCGGGCAAGGTCCGGTTCAATTCGCTTGCCGCGCGCCGCATATGCCAATCGGTTGTCACCAAACGCAGCGATGTGACCTTGCGGGTTTTCACCCATTGGGCGGTTTCAGAGGCATTGCTGCGCGTATCAACCGCGGCAAAGCCCAAGGTAACGCAGCAATCCATGCGCGCTTGCGATACGTCAAACTGGGTGGCAAATTCGCCCGGCTTCACCTCGCGATCAACCCCGGTCACCAGCATCGTTTCGGCCAAACCTTGGTCCAACACTTCCAATCCGCGAGCGATCCGGCCCGGACCTCCCGTTGGCACAATTACGGCATCGGTTTTGATTGCTCCGGCGGGTTGCGGCAGTGACACCGCGAACCACAGAAAGCCCAGAATCCAGATCAGGAACAGGCCAGAGGCGATGCGTTTGATCATACCATCCGCCTCAACGCGGCCATCACGTTCAGCCGCGCGGTCAGCATCGCAATAATTATCGCTGCGAAGGGGATTGCGGCGATGGCGATCCAGTCGAGCGCGCCCAACCCGCCTCCGGCAACCATGCCAGAATCCAAACCGGCAAAGCGCGATCCGATCAGCATCACTCCCAGCAAACCCGCCAGCAAGCCCATGATACCGCCGATCAGCGCGTCAATCGCAACCGAATTCTGGAATATCCGGGCGATCTGATCGTCTTTTCCGCCCAGTAAATGCACAATCTTAATCGTTTCGCGATGCGCGGCAAAGGAGCTGCGCACCGCCAACCACACCGCCGCAGCGCTGGTAACAGCCAGTAAGATCACCAGCACAGCGGCCAGATATTGCAGCGACGACAAGGCCGAATAGACCGGGCGCAACCAATCGGATTGCGCATCCACCCGCACATTGGGAATTTCATTGGTCAAGACTGACTGCAATTGTTCGATCTGCTGCGCATCAGCTACATCGCGCAATTGCACGTCAATCAGCGCAGGCATTGGTACAGGGTCAACTGCATTGCCAGTACCCAACCAAGGTTCAAGCAAGGCATCCAGTTCTGCTTGCGGCACCGCGCGCAGCGATTGGACCGCTGGATTATCGGTCAGAATGCGCACAGCCACCTGCGTTTGTTGAGCCAGCAGTTCCTGGTCGGCCTCGACAATTTGCACGGTCACCGCGCCGGACAAATCGGACCGAGCAGAATTGGCCAAATTGCTCAACGCCAATCCGCCCGCCACAGCCAATACCGTCAATGTGATCATAATCGCCAGCACCCAAGGCACCGGTCCACTCAACCGCGTGCGCGGGACCAGACTGGCAGCATTTTCACCTGCCAACGGAGCCAAGCCGCGATGCAATGATCGACCAATCAACGGCGGCAATTTCATGCGTCCCCTCCCGCAGCGCTCGCCATCGGGGGCGAACTGGGCCGAGGGGGATAGCGCAACGCGCCGGTCGGGTCGGACAAGCGCCCCTTGTCTAGCCGCATGATCAAGGAATTGGGCACTTTCTTCAGCAAGTGAACATCGTGCGTCGCCACAACCACGGTAGTGCCCAAACGGTTGAGCGCTTCGAACAGGCGCAACAGCTTAATTGCCATTTCAGGATCGACATTGCCCGTCGGTTCATCCGCTACCAGCAAATCGGGCCGCCCGATCACCGCCCGCGCGATGGCCACGCGCTGCTGCTCGCCGCCCGACATGGTCGCTGGAACCGCATCAATCCGATGCGATAGGCCAACCCATCCGAGCATGTCGGTGACAGGTCGCTGCAATTCATCCTCCCTCACGCCTGCGATGCGCAGCGGCAATGCCACATTGTCGAACGCGGAAAGGTGGTTAACCAGCCGAAAGTCCTGAAACACCACACCCAAGCGCCGGCGCATTTGCGGCAATTGCTCGCGCGGCAATGTAATCACATCATTGCCAAACATGCGGATCGCCCCGCGCGATGGCTTTTGTGCCAGATACAGCAGCTTCAACAGGCTGGTCTTTCCCGCCCCGCTGGCCCCTGTCAAAAAGTAGAAACTGCCCGGATGCAGGGTGAACGAAAGGTCACGCAGCACTTCTGGCTGGGTGCCATAACGCAGGCCCACATTGTCAAAATGAATGATGTCGCTGGCAGCTTCGTTCATAGGGTGGCTCTATCGAAACGCCGCGCGCCAGCCAAGGCAATCATGCGCTTGGGCGTGATTAGATGGCTTCGATGTGGAAAAAAGCGTCGATTAGGCATGGTTAATTGGTCCAAGCCTTGTTGCGCCGCAGGCAGCCGCGTAGTGCCTGAATGCAGAATGATTATCGCCTGTCCAGCCTGCACCACGCGCTATGTCGTGCCAGATGAAGCCATTGGCATCGATGGCAGAACGGTGCGTTGCGCCAAATGTAAGCACAATTGGTATCAAGATGGGCCTGAGCTTGCTGAGCGTAAGGCTGAGCCTGAACCCGAAGAAACTGGCGGCGAAGCACATGTTGAAGCCGCTGCCGTTCCAGAAGCAGAGCCGGACCATACAGCTGACGATAATGCTGCTGATGAAGACGCTGCAGACCCAGTAGACGAACCCGCCGCACAAGACGCAGATGCTTCAGCGGACGCTTCAGCAGACGAAGGGCCAGCCCCGCAGCCCAGCGTCAGCCATTGGCGCACGGCGGATGGAGCAGATGGCGAAGCTCCTCACGAAGCAGCTGATGCTGCTGAGCCTGAAGAAGACGCAGCCACACAAAACGCCCCTGTTGCTCCGCCCATTTATCAAGAGCCAGAGCCAGAGCCAGCAGCTGATCCTGAAATTATTGATCCTTATTCTGGCGGTGATGCAGATCATTCCCAGTTCGATTACGAGCCACCCTTCCGGGCCCGTCGTAATCCGCTGAAAATGTGGACCGCAGCCGGTATCACCTTTGCGGTGCTGGCCTTTGCCACGATCATCGGGGTCAATTACTGGGGTCTGCCCGATTGGGTGCCGGTTGAACGCCCCATCTTCGCGGTTGAAGAACCCGATCTTGTGCTCAACTTCCCCGGCGAACAGCAAGATCGGCGTACCTTGCCCAATGGCACGGAATATTTCGGCGCGAGCGGAACGATCACAAATATCGGCCGGTCCAGCGCCGATGTGCCAGCGGTGCTGATTATCCTGCGCGATGAACGCAATCGCATCGTTTACAATTGGGAAGTGGTCCCGCCGCAACCCACTTTGGCTCCGGGTGAAACCTTGACCATCAAGGAAGCGGTGACCGACGTGCCGCGCTCCGCCAAATTCGCAGAAATCGGCTGGAAGTCCAACTGATCGCATCGGCAATTCCCGATCCGCCAGCATAATGGGAGGCAAAGTGCTTGCGGACGGGGTAAGCTATTGCTAGGTGGCCGCTCCTACCGGCGAGAAGCGACAAGAACGCTTTTTGATGACTGTGTGCGGTCGTGGCGGAACTGGTAGACGCGCAACGTTGAGGTCGTTGTGGGCTAACGCCCGTGGAAGTTCGAGTCTTCTCGACCGCACCAA
>Ga0209121_10004887_pt1 | contig 12362 bp, 12 predicted proteins | sample Cruoilmetagenom3_FD_187292 | JGI IMG/M metagenome (GOLD analysis project Ga0209121, IMG submission 187292) | Oil polluted marine microbial communities from Coal Oil Point, Santa Barbara, California, USA - Sample 3 (SPAdes) (version 2) | ecosystem: Environmental > Aquatic > Marine > Oil seeps ... | reverse complement strand
TGGTTTTCAAAAATTATTTATCTTTTTAGAATCAGATAGAATTATATGTATAGCTAAAATCAGCCGCAATAAATTTATCACGAAAACTACCTTTCCCACAACGGTAATATATTAGATAATAATTGCGGCTGTATTTTAAAATTTAAAACCCCAACTTATAAACCCCAACTACCATGAAATATTTAAAAATTAATTTAATACTAGTTGCATTAGTATGTTTTTCTTTTACTTCTTGCTCAAATGAAGAAGATGGAATTTATTTTGATGAAATTAACGAAACAAAAGTTGAATATTCTTTGATGGAATTAGAATTACTTGATTTGGTTAATGCACATAGAATAGAACTAGATTTACATTCTTTAGAAAGCTTAAATATTATATCGTCAGTAGCTTTGTCACATACAAATTATATGGTTGAAATTGACCAAGTAAACCATGATTATTTTCCTGTGAGACAAGAAAATTTAGTATTAAAGGCCGATGCGAAATCAGTTGGAGAAAATGTAGCTTATGGCTACAACTCTTCTAAAGCAGTATTAAATGCTTGGTTAAATAGCGATGCCCATAGAGCTATAATAGAAAATAAAAATTATACACATTTTGGAATATCAATAAAACAAAATAGTGAGGGAAGAAATTATTTCACACAAATGTTTATTAAAAAATAATTATTATGATTTTATTAGATGAAGTACCTAAAAAAGAAATTAAGAACAAATCCAAAAGGGTTTATATAAACACATTAGTTCCTAACTTTAAATTCAAAAATAAAATAGGTAAAACTGTAGTGCCAATAAAATGTTGTATTGATTTATAACAATTGAAGAAAACTGTTGTCCCCACAACATTTATTAAGTAAAAAACAGTTGGAAAATCTTATAATTGTCGTCCCCACAACGGTAGTATAATAAGAATTAATTTCACAACTGTTTTAATATTCTGTGCTTTTAAAAAAACAGCCGCAATATACTTGAAAAAAACTGTCGTCCCCACGATAATTTCTTTTAACTCAATCTACCACGACTGTAAATCTTTTAATCATATTTAATAAATAATATTAAAAGATTAAAATACTCTTGAACTTTTTTAGGTTTTGTAAATGTAAATTATAACATTTATAAATCCAATTATTTATTCTTAAATTATAGTAACAATAATACGATAAACTATTTTTATTAAAATAGTTGGTGTTAATTATTAACATTATTTTAAAATGGTAGATAAAAATAAATTTTCTTTTACACATATTGTCAATAAGAATGAAATTGACAATTTAAATCATGTTAATAACATACATTATATTCAATGGGTTCAAAATGCAGCTCAAAAGCATTGGAGTAGTATTTCAAACCAAATTTTTGATTCTAAATACGTTTGGGTTGTTTTAAGGCATGAAATAGATTATTTAGCTTCAGCAAAATTAGGCGATAAAATACAAGTTAATACTTGGATTGGTGATTCTTATGGCGTTAAGTCTGAGCGTTTTGTTGAAATAAAAAAAGGTGAGAAGCTAATTTCAAAATCAAAAACAGTTTGGTGTTTACTAGATAAAAAAACTATGAAGCCAATTAGAATTCCTTTAGAAGTATTAAATATTCTTAATTCAGAGAATTAGTTTCTTCATTTTATTTCTTGTTCTTTTCCTCAATCCACTTTGCCATATATTTTGTGCTTTTTACCGTATGATGTGTTAATAATGCACCAGTAATATTGTTTAATCTATGCCTTATAATATCTTTTTTAATAAGCTCAATTTTTTTAATTAACTTTTTACTGTATTTTTCTTTTGAAAAACATTTGTTAATAATTTCAATACCATGTTGTTGAGAGATTTTCCATAACTTTTGATTTGTATACAACTCAACTGATTTTTGTGCAAATTCATTTACTGAATCTTCTATAAAACCATTCCAGGGTAAATTTTTATGCATACCTTCAGCTCCAATCTTTGTTGTAACACTTGGTGTTCCAAATTGCATTGCCTCAACTAATTTACCTTTTAAACCTGCTCCAAATTGTAAAGGAGCTAAACAAATTCGTGCATTTATAAAAATATCTTGTGTGCTTTCGGCCCAACCTTTTATATAAAAATTTTCTTTTTCATTATGAAGTTGATTCACTTTATTAGTTGCATAAGCCCCATAAATAAGCATTTTAGCATCAGGTAATTTTTGATGTATTAATGGCCAAATTTTAGATTTTAAATATAGAAGAGCATTCCAATTAGGTTCGTGTTTAAAATTCCCAATAGTAACAAAATTCTTTCTTTCTTCAAATATAGGATATGAATTTATGACGTCTAATTTTATAGGATTAAGTAAAAAAGGAACATACTGTAAAAGTGATTTATCAACTTTAAATTTTTTCTTCAATAGTTTTAATTCAAATTTCGAAATAATTAGGGTCAAATCACAACGATAAATACTAGCTAATTCACGTTTGGTTAAATCATTCATTAATAAACTTAATGATAGCTTTTTGTTTTTTTTAAGAGCAGTTTTTCTTGCATTTCGTAAAAAATGTAAATCTTCTGTATCTAAAATTCTAAGCGCATTAGGGCAAATTTCAGCAACTCTCCAACCAAATTGTTCTTCTGTTAAAAATCGATCAAATAGAACTATGTTGGGGTTTAAGTTTTTTAAGAATAAATCAAAACTTGAATTATTTAATTGAATATCAGATGTCTGTATGTTTGTTTTGGTAAAGTTAAAAGAGTTTTTAGTTTTTGAAGATGTACTAACAAAAGTTATGTTATAATTATTTTTTTTAAATACTTCAATAAGTTGAAGCATCCTTGTTCCAGCTGCAGTTGAACGAGGTTCTGGCCAAACAAATCCAATAATTAGAAGGTTTTTCATGATGCTTCAAATGTAATAAAGTTATTAATTTAACTCATAAAAAAACCTGAATTTAAGTTCAGGTTTTTTTATGAATGCTGTAATTAGATATAGTTTATATCCAACCTTTGTCTTGGGATTTTTGCGAATACCAAATTAAAAAAACAGCAAGACCAATAACTATAATAGGCATAAATGCTTTTTCTATAGCAACTTCCATATAATCTTGTATAAAAAAGTTGTAAGTAAACTGTGAAAGTACAGCTATTAGTGATACTATAAATAACATTTTAGCCCAGCTTTTTTTTAAAAGAAGAGCTACACATCCCAAAAATCCAGCAAATACAGAGATAGCAAAAACTGCAGTTACCCAAGCGGGGATATTTGTGTAATATAATTGTTCAGTATCAGGTAAAGCTTTTAAAACTTCATCAGTCATATATGCTTGACCTAAGTAGGCTACAACCCCCATAATATTCCATATTAGAGCTGCAATACCTATAATCCAAAAAGTTGAAGTTGGTTTGTTGTTTGAAATTGTCATAGTTAAAAGTATTAAGTTAGTATGTATTTTAGTAGTTAATTAATCACAATTTAGGTAAATATTTAAACTCTTGCAAAATTGATAAATTTAGAATGATAATTTATTTAATTCTTGCAATTAATAATTTAACATAAAAAACCTTTATTGAAGATTTATGACAAGCCTTCAAGCAACGAGTTAGAATATTTAATCATACTTGAAGCACGTTTTAAAAAGGTTAAAAAAGATTTAGTTAAATATAAAAAGAAGGCAAAACTAAAAGAGTTTCAATTAAAATCATTTGATAATTTTATAAATGAATAACTTTTGAAAGTTATATTAATTTTTAATTAAAAGCCTGTGTAAAACAGGTTTTTTTTGTGTAAAATAGTTGAAAATAAAGATTTTGCTTAAATAGTTTTAAATGTTTAAATTTGAAATGTTATATTTGCAAAAAGTTTTAGAAATTAAAATGTTAATAATTATTTTAAACTAAAACTTGTTATATCCCCGATTTGATAAATAGTTATATTCATTTCGTCTTTATAATAACAATTATAACTGTTTAGTAAATTACAGTTTAAATAATAAAAAATTTAATTAAATATTTAATGGCAGGATCACAAGAAACCTTTGGTAAAAAAGAAAGAGAAAAAAAGCGTTTAAAGAAAAAGAAAGATAAACAACTTAAAAAAGAAGAGCGTAAAGCCTCTAGTGGACAAGCAAATGAGTTTATTTATGTTGATGAATTTGGACAGCTTACCGATACACCACCTGATCCGACTAAAAAAATTAAAGTAGATGCTTCAACTATAGAAATTGGAATTCCTAAAAAAGAAGATAGAGGAGAAGAAGAACCTACTAATAGACAAGGTAAAGTTTCCTTTTTTGATACTTCAAAAGGATTTGGATTTATTTTTGATAGTACTTCACAAGAAAAATACTTTGTACACGTAAGTGGTTTATTAGAAGAAATAAAAGAAAATGATAAAGTAACTTTTGAATTAGAACGTGGTTTAAAAGGGATGAATGCAGTTAGAGTAAAAAAGATTTAACATTTTAAGTTATACAATATAACAAAAGGCTACTTTTTAAGTAGCCTTTTGTATTTTTCAAATTAAGGTAAATATTAAGATATATGTCAACATTTTCAGGTTTAGGAATTAGAAAGGAATATGTACAAGCATTAAAAGAAATTGGAATTAATACCCCTACAGAAATTCAAGAAAAAACTATTTCAGCACTATTAAATTCAAAAACAGATTTTATTGGTTTAGCACAAACAGGAACTGGAAAAACAGCAGCTTTTGGTCTTCCAATTTTGCATAATATTGACGCCAATTTACCTGAAATTCAGACCTTAATTTTAGCACCTACAAGAGAATTAGTGCAACAAATAAAAAAGCAGTTATTTAAATTTACCAAATATGCTGAAGATAAAATATTTGTTGAAGGAATTTATGGTGGTGAAAAAATTGATAAGCAAATAAAATCATTAAAAAGAACAACACATATTGTAGTTGCAACTCCAGGTAGATTAATTGATCTAATTGAAAGAGGCGAAATTAATATTAAGAAAATTTCTACTTTAGTATTAGATGAAGCTGACGAGATGTTAAACATGGGTTTCAAACAAGATTTAAACAGAATATTAAAATATACTACTGGATCAAGAAATACATGGTTGTTTTCTGCAACAATGCCCGAGGAAATTAAGCGCATAGTTAAAACATATATCAATTCTGATGCTCCTAAAGTTGAAGTTAATAAAAGAGATTTAGTAAATGCTAATATTACGCATCAATTCATAAAAACTACCATAAAGGATAAGCCAGAGCTTTTAATTAAATTGTTAGAAAAAAGAGGAGATGAAAGAGGTATAATTTTTTGCAGAACAAAATTAGGTACTCAAAATTTAGCAAATTTCTTAAAAGAGGAAGGTTTTTCAGTAGAAGCGCTTGAAGGAGATATGCAACAGCGAGAAAGGGAGAAAGTAATGAGAGCTTTCAAAAATGGAAGTTTACAAATATTAATATCAACGGATGTTTCAGCACGTGGTATTGATGTAAATAATTTGGCTTTTATAATTCATCATCAATTACCTGAACAATTAGAATACTACACACATAGAAGTGGAAGAACTGCAAGAGCTGGAAAAAGAGGTTTTTCTATTGCTTTAGTAATCCCAAATGAATTACAAAGAATTCATCAAATTCAGAAAGAATTAAATATTAAGTTTATTGAGGTTAAAATTTAATTCTTTATCTAATTTTAATGAATTAAAACTTATAGGGCGCTAGTAATAGTGTTTTATAAGTTTTTTTTGATATATATGATTTAGAATAACTTTAAATAATCAATATGTTAAAATTTTACCAATTTATTAACATATTTCAAGTGCGCTAAGGATTATTTTTATCATATTAAACACAATTAGTTACTCTTCTTTAATTAATTATTAGACTAGCAAAAAGTAAGTTGTTTAATAATGAATCTAACATCCACATTAAATAATTATAATAGTCAACTAAATAGTAAATTATGAAAGTATCAATTACCACACTTTTAATTTTAATTTCTTTCACCACTTTTGCACAAAAAAAAGTACTGGATCATAAAGATTTTGAAATATGGAATTCAATAAAAGGTCAAACAATTTCTAATGATGGAAATTTGGTGATGTATTCATTGGTTAAAGGCGAAAAGGATAGTCATATAAAAATTAAAGATGTGAATGCTAATTTAGTTTTTGAACATGAAAGAAGCGAAAAAGGTAAATTTACATCGAATTCAAATTTTGCAATTTTCACAATAAAACCTTGGAAAGATAGTATTAAGGAGTTAAAAAGAGAAAAAGTTAAAAAAGATAAATTACCAAAAGATACTTTAGCAATTTTTAATACTTCAACTAAATCTTTGATTAAAATAGGGAATGTGAAGTCGTACAAAATTCCAAAAAAATGGTCGGGATATGTTGGTTATCTTTTAGAAAATATACCAGCAGTAAAAAAAGAGAGTGATTCAGCTAAAGATACATCTAAGAAAAAAGACAAAAAAAAGAAAGTTAAAAAAGTAGGGAAAGATAATGGCTACCATTTAGTAATCAAAGATTTAAATAGTGTAAAACAAGATACTTTTAAGTTTGTTTCTAACTATACTTTTGCAAAAGAAGCGAAGCAATTAGCTTTTACAACTACAGGTAAAGATTCTACTTTAAAAGCTGGAGTTTATGTTGTTAATCTTGAAAGTGGTAAACGTACTCAAGTATTTAATTCAAAAAAAGCTAAATACTACCAATTGAATTTTAGCGATTCAGGTAAAAAATTAGGTTTTATTGTAGATACAGATACAACTAAAGTACAAGTTAGACCTAATGAATTGTACGTATGGAATAAAGGAGAAGAAAAAGCAACAAAATTGGTAGATGCAGCTTCAGCACCTAAAACTTTTAGAGTTTCTTCTGATGGAACTATTAGTTTTTCTAAAAATGAAGCTACTATATATTTTGGTTTGGCAAAACCACCTATTATTAAAGACACAACCTTATTAGATGAAGAAATTGTAAATGTTGAAGTATGGACTTATAACGAACCACGATTATATACCGTACAAGAACTACAGGTGAAAAATGATCAAAAAAAATCATACACAGCAGCAATAAATCTAAATAATAATAACAAGTTAGTGCAATTAGCAACTGAAGCTTATCCAAATGCATCATTAGGAAACGAAGGAAATGCATTATATACTTTAGTAAATACGTCTTTACCTTATCAATTAGAGAGTCAGTGGAAAGGAAGTACTGCTAGAGATTATGCTTTAGTAAATACTAAAACAGGTAAGACAATTAAGGCATTAAACAATATTACTGGTAGGGTAAGATTAAGTCCAAAAGGCAACTATGTTTATGGTTATAGCTCTGTTGATAGTACTTGGTTTACCTATTCAATTGCAACAAAAAAATATCTAAATTTAACAAAAGGGAACCTTTTTTATGATGAGTTAAATGATTCTCCAAGACACCCAAGTGCTTATGGAATAGCTGGTTGGACTGAAAATGATGCTGCTATTATTTTGTATGATAGATATGATATTTGGAGTTTTAATCCGGATAATGGTTCAAGTAAGAGGCTTACAAAAGGGAGAGAAAATAAAACTAGCTATAGATATCTAAAACTAGATTCAGAAGAACGATTTTTACCTTCAAATAAAAAATGGTTATTGTCAACATTTATTGATTCAAATAAAAATGCAGGTTATTATGAGTTCAATCCTAAAAATAACAAAGGAAAACAACTATTAACAGGACCATATAGATATTCAAGACCTATAAAAGCAAAGGAAAGCAATCAAGTAATTTTTACGAAGCAATCATTTCAAGAATTCCCAAATATTTATATGTCAGATCTTAATTTTAAAAAGCAAACTAAAATAAGTGATGCCAATCCTCAACAAGGAGAATACAATTGGGGAACAGTAGAATTGGTACATTGGACTTCATTAGATGGTGAAAAATTGACAGGTATGTTAGTGAAACCTGAAAATTTTGACCCAACTAAAAAATATCCGATGCTTGTTAATTTTTATGAAAAAAGTTCAGATGGTTTATTTAGCCATAAAGCACCATCACCTGGTCGTTCAACAATAAATTATAGTTTTTATGCTAGTAGAGGTTATTTAATATTTAATCCAGATGTGAATTATAGAAATGGATACCCTGGAGAAAGTGCTTTTAATAGTGTAATCCCAGGAGTTACAGCACTTATAGATAAGGGATTTGTAGATAAAGATAATATTGGTGTGCAAGGGCATAGTTGGGGTGGATATCAAATTGCATATTTAGTGACTAAAACAAATATTTTTAAAGCGGCAGAGTCTGGAGCACCAGTTGTGAATATGATTAGTGCTTATGGAGGAATTAGATGGTGGACAGGTTTAAGTAGACAATTTCAATATGAACACACACAAAGTAGAATTGGAGGCTCACCATGGGAATATCCTGCTAGATATGTAGAAAATTCACCTATATTTAATATTGATAAAATAAATACACCTTTATTAATAATGCATAATGACGCTGATGGTCACGTGCCTTGGTATCAGGGAATTGAATTTTTTACTGCATTAAGAAGACTTCAAAAACCTTCGTGGTTATTAAATTATAATGGTGAACCTCATTGGCCTTTAAAAATGCAAAACAGAAAAGATTTCAATATTAGAATGGCACAATTTTTTGATTATTACCTAAAAGGTGCTCCAAAACCAGTATGGATGGAAAGTGGAGTTCCTGCAATTCAAAAAGGAATACATCAAAATCTTGAGTTAATTAAAAATTAGTTTATGGCAGATAATCAAGCATTGTTAAGCTCCTATAAAATGGGAGATTTAACACTAAAAAATAGAGTTGTAATGGCACCTCTAACAAGGAGTAGAGCGAATAATGAAGGGAATGTTCCAACTGATGAATTACAAGGATTGTATTATGAGTTGAGGGCATCTGCAGGTTTAATTATTTCAGAAGGTTCTCAAATTTCAAAAGAAGCCGTAGGATATATAAACACACCTGGAATTTATTCAAAAGAACAAATTGAAGGGTGGAAAAAAGTAACGAAAAGAGTTCATAATAAAGGTGGGAAAATTTTTATTCAGTTATGGCATGTTGGAAGAATTTCTCATCCTTATTTTCATCAAGGAAAATTACCTTTAGCACCTTCAGCTATTAATCCTGAAACAAAATCCTATACCAAAAATGGTTTTGAAAAAACAGTGACACCTAAAGAAATGTCTGCTGAAGATATTGAACGAACTATCAATGATTTTGCACAAGCTGCTAAAAATGCTATGGAAGCTGGATTTGACGGAGTTGAAATACATGCCTCAAATGGTTATTTGTTTCATCAATTTTTTTGTAATTGTTCAAATAAAAGAACCGATAAGTATGGTGGAACTATTGAAAATAAAGCAAGATTTCTTTTTGAAGTTCTTGATAAAATGAAAAAAGTAATTCCAGAAAATAGGATTGGCATTCGTTTAAACCCTTCCATGCATAATATGGGAGGTATCACCATAGACTCAGAAACAATTCCAACTTTTGACTATATTATTAAAAAATTAAACACCTATAATTTGGCCTACTTACATTTGTCTGAACCATTTAATGATGTAAGTGAAGTTCCTTTTGCTGAACTTAATATTGCAAAACGGTATAGACCATTATATAAAGGAACTTTAATGATAAACACCAGTTTTACACAAGAAACTGGGAATGCAATAATTGAACGAGATGAAGCAGATTTAGTGGCTTTTGGAAAACCTTTTATTTCGAATCCAGATTTGGTTGAACGTTTTAAATTAAATGAAAAATTAAATAAATGGGATGAAACAACTTTTGCTACAACAGGAACAAAAGGGTATTTAGATTATCCACTATTAAATTCATAAAATGATACAATTAGATTTATCTAATAAAAGCATTCTGTTAACAGGTGCTTCAGATGGTATAGGCAAAGGAGTCGCTCATTTTTTAATGAAAATGGGCGCTCAGGTTGCTGTGCATTATAATTCTAATAAAGAAGTAGCAGAAACGTTAGTGTCTAATTTTAAAAACACCAAATCAAAAGCATTTAAAGCTAATTTGGAAAATGAAGAAGACGTTTTTAAACTTTTTAAAGAGGTAAAAGAAAGTTTTGGAAAAATTGATGTAATAATTTTAAATGCAGGTGTATTTTTAAAACATTCAACAAATGAAAAAACAGCAGATTGGTTAAGCATATGGAAAAAAACACTCGATATTAATTTAAACGCTGTAGGATTATTAACGAAGCTAGGGATAGATCATTTTAAAGAAGCAAATAAAGGCACTTTTGTGTATATAGGAAGTAGAGCTGTTTTTAGAGGTGAAACTGAAGAGTATTTGGGGTATGCTGCATCAAAAGGTGGTTTAACTTCTTTAGCTAGAAGCGTTGCTAGATCATTTGGAAAAAATAATATTAAATCTTTCATTGTATCTCCAGGTTTTACACGGACACAAATGGCAGAAAGTTTTATAGAAACCTATGGAGAAGAAAGAGTATTGAACGAAATTTCATTAAACGAATTAACAAAACCAGAAGATATAGCACCATTGATTGGTTTAATGTGTAGCGGACTCATGGATCACGCAACTGGAGCAACAATTGATATCAATGCTGGTAGTCATATTCGTTAAGCACTTATAAAAGTTGTTAGAATTTAAGTTTTTCTAATTCTAAACTATAATCATATTGTAAATCTTCGTGAAGTAGTAGTAGTTTTTTTTCAATGCTTGCTATTTCTCTAACACAAATGTTTTTAAGCACTGTATTACCTTCAATTGAAGGTTTAAAATTGTATAGTTTCTTGCAAAAATAGAGTAGTAGTGTTACTTCAGTTTCTTTATTTTTTGAATAACGAATATACTTTTTTACCGTTCTAAGAATTTTTCGAACACTTTTTTTAATAAAATAGTAAGTTTTGGTATTTATAAGTTCAAATTGTTCATCAATTTCCATTTTTACAGTGTTGATATATTCTTCTTCATTTGATGCTTCAAATAAAAGGTACGTTAACAATTCTTTATTTTCCTTTTTAAACTTTGATAAACGTAAGCATAACTCAATTATTTCACTTTGTGAAAGATATGTTAGCTCTGTTTTTAATGCTTTTACTGTGACTGCTTTCATAAATACAATTTAGAAAAAGTATGGGTTAAATAATATATTTTTTGTAATTTAATAAATTCAAATTTAAATAAATAACATGGCAAAAAAAATAAAAGGAACCATCGCAATATTAACTGGTGGAGGAGATGTTCCTGGATTAAATCCTGCAATTAGAGCAATAACTATTAGAGCAATACGAGAAGGTTATAGAGTTATAGGTTTAAGGCGTGGTTGGGCTGGTATTGTTGAACTTGTTCAAGATTCTAAGGCAGATAATAGTAATAATTTTGTTGAACTTACTCAAATAATTGTGAATAAGACGGGTAGAACTGGAGGAACTTTTTTGCATAGCTCTAGAACTCGCCCAAGTCACCTTCCTAAATCGAGTGTTCCAGAGCATTTAAAAGATGAATACCAAGAAGAATTTAATGATATGACAAAAGTGGTATTAAGTAATTTAAACTATTTAGGTGTAGATTATTTAATACCAATTGGAGGAGATGATACGTTAAGTTATGCTGTGCGTTTGTATCAAGAAGGTGTAAAAGTAGTAGCAATTCCCAAAACAATGGATAATGATGTGCCTGGGACAGATTACTGTATTGGGTTTAGTACTTGTATTACCAGAACTATAAATATGACAAATACGCTTAGAACTTCAGCAGGTTCACATGAGCGCTTTTTAGTGTTAGAAGTATTTGGTAGATATGCAGGTTTTACAGCAATGTTACCAACAATGGCAGGTGCTGCTAATAGATGTGTAATTCCTGAGTATAAGTTTAATATTGATATACTTTCTGAACGTTTAATGGAAGATAGATATGACAATCCTAGTAAATATTCAGTTGTTTTAGTATCTGAAGGAGCAATGTTTGAAGGTGGTGATATGGTTTTTAAGGATAATGAAAAAGATCAATTTGGACATGCCAAATTGGGTGGAATAGGAGAAATGGTTTCTCAGCGATTAAAAGAAGCATCACCTAAATATAATAATGGAAAAAATGTAAATGTTATCAATCAAAAGTTAGGTTATTTGGTTAGAGGTGGAGATCCAGATGCTATTGACTCAATTGTTCCAATGGCTTATGGTAACTTAGCGTTAGATTTAATTATTAAAGGAATTCACGGTAGGTTAGTGGTGCTTAAAAATGGTAGGTATGATAATGTTCCTATTGATGTTGTTACAGGAAAATCTAAGTTGGTAAATATTGAAAAATTCTACAATAAAGATAGATTGTGTCCTAACTATAATAGTTTTGAAATGAATCCTTTATTTATTATGACTAGTGAATAGGTTTATAAACTTAATTAGTAAATGAAAAT
>Ga0209121_10004886_pt1 | contig 12363 bp, 2 predicted proteins | sample Cruoilmetagenom3_FD_187292 | JGI IMG/M metagenome (GOLD analysis project Ga0209121, IMG submission 187292) | Oil polluted marine microbial communities from Coal Oil Point, Santa Barbara, California, USA - Sample 3 (SPAdes) (version 2) | ecosystem: Environmental > Aquatic > Marine > Oil seeps ... | reverse complement strand
GCCATGGAGGGGTGGGCTGGCGGCGGGTCGACCATCGGGACGTATTCGGTGCCGTTATCGATGCTCGCCTGCATCCGCTCCCAGGCTTCCAAAACCAGGCGGCGGGTGCGATATTCGCCGTATTTCTTGATCTCTTTTTCCTTCAGCACCCGAAAGGTCTCCCCAGGGAAGGTGCTGGCAGCGGCGCGCTGCTCATAGCATTCGAGGTCAAGGGGATCCGCTACTTCCTCCCAGGGGTCGAGGATGTCTTCCAGTTCTTTTGGGGTCAGGTCAGCGGGGTCGAGGATGTAGCGCAGCTGCTTACGGTTCAGATCATATAGCTGGGCGTAATAAGCATCCAGCTCTGCACGTAAAATCGCGCGTCGTTCTCCATCCCAGCAAAATGGTGGGCCAAAAAATCCCAGCGATTCTGCAAAAACTTTCATGTCATTTGAAGAATAAATAAGTTCGAGTGTTCTGGGAATGATGAAAAACAGATTCTTTTTTTGATATTCGCTATTTTTTATTATAGGAATCTGCTTGAAAATGAAGAAATTAAAATTGGTCCCGCCTATTTTGTTTCTGCATACAAAATCCAGTATAGTCGACGATAAATTACTAATAAAACTGGCAATTTCGAATTTTGAAATAGCTGGATTAATAATAATAATTGGTGCACTATTCCCTACACCTTCCTTGGGAAATGTTGATAAAACAAGAGTTCTTTCGTTCGTTGCATTTGTTATATTTCTAAACCCAATTAGCCATTCATAAGGCCAGTCTTCTAATCTGCTCTCAACTTCCGCTTTTGATACCCAATAGCGCGGCTGGACGACAAAACTCGGATCGGCTTTTTCTTCCTCTGTGACATCCCGGGTATCCCCATTCTCAAAAGTCGCCCAGCGGTGATCGTAATGCCAGAACATCTTAGCTTCATACAGCCGCACATCACCGGGACCGGGTTCGGTCTTAAACAGATTGCTGTCGCTGGTCATATTGAACAAACCCTGCTTGAATGATATTCCCCATGGGTTCTCGCCGGTTATCTCATTGTCAATTATCGGCACATTTTCATAAATCATGCGTGTCAAATCGGCATCCGGGCGGGTGCGGAATACGGGCATGGTGCGGGTGTTGGGATTGAAACGAGCAATTTCCCTCGGGCTGAGGCTGAAGCGGCGCATGGGATCCCGCAAGTGCCCTACGTTGGTGGCAAAGAAAATGAAGTCCGCCTTTTCTACCGGCTCACCGCTAAGGGTTAACAGGCAAAATTTCATACGGCTATCAACAGCTTGAAATAATTTCTCCCGATTCTCAAAATCAAAAAGGGAAACCAGCTGCTGCTTTTCTACCACATCCCCGAAATAATCCTTGGTTGAAAAATCGGTGGCAATCCCAGTTGGCACGATGACTCCAGCATAACCCCTTGTATCTATCAAACCTCTCACATGGCCAGCAAAAAGAGCATAAGAATTTAGTTTTCCATAAGCTGTGAGGGGAAACCTTTGGCTATTTCTATAAAAATTATTATGGTTCCCAGAACTTTTTTTCGCATCGACAAATGATTTCCATAGGAGAGGATTTTCCTCAGGCAATTTCTTAATTGCTTTTTTTCTTTGATTTCCAGGCAACTCAGCAATATCAGGATCTTTTTCAGCAAAAAACTCTTTCTCATTTAACTGTAACATTTCCCATGGGGGGTTGCCCAACACAACGTCAAAGCCGGAATGCTCTCCGTTGAAAACCATGGGGAACTCAATCATCCAGTGAAAAAAACGTTCCAGTTCTGCAATGTCACTAACCCGCCGAGTCAACTCCATGTCCAAAGTGTCACCCTTCCGAAGGGTGCGCAGCTCCTGCTGAGTCGGTGCCAGCATCTCTTCCGCATCTCCCTTAGGGATCGGCCAGAAGAAAGCTGCTGTCCACAAATCCGCTTCCAGGCGCTGGCGCTGGGTGGTCTCATCCTGGAGTAAGCGTTGGTAGGCTTGCTCCTTGGCGCGCAGTTGCTCTACTTTCTCCTCAGGCATCGCTTCCAATTGTCGGTACGCTTGCTGTGCCCATTGCTGCAGGTCTTTCTCGGATTCGAGAAGTGTTGCCTCCCAGCGGATGCCCATCTGGCCCTTCCGCTCACGCTTGTTGCGTCGCCTCAGGGCAGTTGCCGTCGATCTATCATCTCCGAAAGCGGGTTGAAAAGCATCATCGGGGATCTCGCTGATATCCAACCTGGGGCTCACGCCCACCAGGGAATTGCCGCACTTGATGTGAGCATCCAGGAAGGTGAGGGGTTTGCCGGGGTCAAGGGATTCCATCCAAAGGCTGAACTTGCATAATTCCACTGCCATGGGATTCACGTCCACCCCGTACAGGCAGCGCCCAATCACATCCCGCAGCGCAGCTCGGGTGGCTTCCGGTGAGGGCTCATCTTCTCCAACCCGGACTGAAGCCAATGCCCGTGCAAGGCGGTGGGCGGCGGCGATCAGGAAGTGGCCGCTCCCCGAAGCTGGGTCGCAAATCTTTAGATTCAGTAAGGCCTTTTCAGGGTTAGGTTCCTTGAGGGCTCGTTCAATCACCGGGTCCAGGGCGGAATCCAGCAGCTCCTGGATCAGGCTGGTGGGGGTGTAGTAACTGCCGGTGGTTTTGCGCTCGCTGCCAGCGGCAACATTTAATGCAAAGGTCGCTGCTTCGGTGTGGATGGCAGGGTGGAGCTCCAGCAGACTCTCATAGACGCTGCCCAGCTCCTCCGGGCCAAGGTTTTTATAATCCACCGGGCGCAACGTGCGGTTGTCTACGGTGAAGGCCAAAGATCGAATGGCATCCAAGAATTGTTGATTGGGGAGTTCTGCCTCGTCCAGATCCGGGGTGGCTTTTTCAGAGAAGATGAAGCCGCCCAGAGCAGGTAAGGCCAGTTCGGCGCAGCCTTTTTCACTCCCCAACCACCTGGTGACCAAACGGTGAATGTAATACAGGTCCGCATGACGCTGACCACGGCTGCGTTCAGCCAGGTGGCGCAGGCGCTGGGTGGAATAATAATCCGTGTAATGCTCCTGTGCTAAAGGATCTGAATTGGGTGGGAAGAGCAAGCCCCGGTCTTCTGCCACAAACAGGAAAATTAACTGGTAAACCATGCGCAGAAGCTGGCGGTAATAGTCCTGAGTGGATAAGATTCCGTCCCGTAGGTCCTGGCGCAATTTCTGGTCGGCAGGCGCCTTGAGGAAGCCGCTCCCCAGGGCGCTGATAGCCTCCTCAACACCCTTGCGGAGCTGATCAAGCGCCCGAGTACCCTGTTCATGGGCATGTTGGGACCATTTCTCCAGCCAGAATTCCTCTGGCACCTCCCCCTCTACCCGGGATTGGTGGCATAATAACCACAGGAGCACAAAATCGGCGTAGGACTCACCTGCCATCATCGCTTCCAGGTCAAATTCCACATAGGATTGCCGTGTCAGGCTGACGTTATCGCGCAGGATGCGTAACTGCAAGCCGTTAGAAAGAAAAGCCCACAAAAATTCATCGGTGCGGTTAAGAAATTCCTGGATCATACTGTGGGGGCTGACCCGGGCTGCACCGGCTGCACCTGGGGTGCGCTTATCCAGGGCAATTCGGTACCCAAGCAGGTGGATGGGCACCTTACCCCAGCCGTGGGAGATGGCATAAGATTTGCCCTCTAGCTCAACTGCAGTTTGGGTCTGCAGGCGGCCGTAGCCCAGCTCCTGGAAGAGGGGTAGAAGCCAGCGTTCGCGAGTTTCAGTGGTGCCCCATTTACCGGGGGGAAGGTCAGCAATCTCGGATTGAAAATTCTCCCAGGCACCGACCAGGCGGTTCCATGAGCGGCTGATAGCTTCATTGAGCTTTTCGTTTTTCAGCAGGTGATAATCAGTGGGTTTGAGTCCCTTGATATCCTCACGACCTTCAGCAATACCCTCCAGCAGGTCTGGTGGGAGGATGGGTCCCTCGGTGCGAATGGTGGTGAAGTGATTGCGATGTTTGATTTTCATAAGTGATTTCCCCTAGTTAATTACTGGCAAGTAGATATAAATGCCCAAGATATCCACGGGGAGCTTTGGTTCAACCGAATAACGGCCTCGAGCCTTAGCAGCATCTCGCACCCGACGATGGGCATCCAGCAGTGCTTCTGCTCGATTAATTGCAATATCTTCTAGATGGGGTCTGAGATGGTCGAATCCCGCCACAACTTGCTGAACAAATTTTGACGCTTGTTGTGGGTAAATATTTTCATCCGGCTGGGCTTGGACCAATTCCTTGGCAACTCTTGGGTCGAGCCACTGCGGGTCCTGTGGCGATCCGGTAAAAGCCAGGGCGCGCACCTCTTCCGCCAGCAAAGGATGGGCTTTCCCATGGCGGGTGATGATCAGATGGAAGCGCAAGCGGATCAGCAAAAGAGTCGTGCGGAGATCAACGGCAACTGTCCGAATGGCACCACATCGCTTGGCAACCCCATTATCCAATCCATCCAGGGCGGTGTCCATCACGTAAGTTGCCAGGTTTTCCACAAAGGGATGCGTCCGGGTCAGATATTGCTCCCCTTCCTGGATAGGCATAGAATAGGTTACCTTGATTTCATCGGGGGGAATATCCAGCAAATCTCGCAGCGATCGAGGAATTTCCCGAAGGTCAATCGTGGCAGGATCTTGTCCTGATATAACGGCCTGGTTGGCGCCAAGCGCGCTGTGGACAAAATCAGCCACATCCACATGCATGCCAATGGCCTCTTTGGCGGCATCTAATTCCTGGGCGACCTCTTCAACTTTAATCGACTCCTGTGCGAACATCGTTCGGGAGCGTTTTTCCCGTTCCGCTGCCTTATCCCAGGCATCATAGAGTTCGTCTTTTTGAGGTTTGAGATATTCTTCCAAACCCGGTAAATACATCTCAGCTGCGCCACCCGACCGTTCGCGCAGGAGCAAACCTTCAAAGATGGCTTCAACAATGTCATCGGTATTGATCGGAACGGGGACGGAAATCCCGAGAGAATTACGAATATTGCTGTGCTTCCGCAAAAGCACATCCAGCACAATGCCATCGATCTGGTTGTCAATACCGTAATAGGTGACTACTTTCACCTCTTTCTTGGCCTGTCCGAACCTATCCACCCGACCTTCTCGCTGCTCATGGCGGGTAGGGTTCCATGAGAGGTCATAATGCACCACAGCATCAAAATATTCTTGTAAGTTGATGCCCTCTGAAAGGCAGTCAGTAGCCACCAGCACATGCTTTTCTGCTTGTGCCAATTGTGCTACCCGCTGTTCTCTTTCGGCTGGGGGTAACATACCTGTAACTGCGGCCACTTCCACACCTCGTGTAGCTTCCCGAATTGCCTCAGCCACGTATTCTGCTGTGGGGATAAATCGGCAGAACAGGATCGGGCGGTATCCTTGCGAAAGAAGGTCTTTGGTAATCTCAATCGCTTTTTGTAATTTGGCGTCTTCTTCCCCAATCAGGGCATCGGCATCTCTTGCCATGCTCAGCAATGAGCGATGCGCTCGTGAGTCTGACTGAGTTTCCAGATCAGAAGTATCGCTGCCAGGGATAATATCCACCGCCTCAATTGTTTCGACGTCGTCTAAGTCGAACACCGTCTTACGGCCGATTTCATCCGCTTTTTCAGGGGATTCTGCCTCTAAAGTCGCTGCCCGGGAACGCAGTGTAGCAGCCGCAGCAGCCGGGCTGGAAGCCAGTGACCGTAACAAAGCAAGCGCAGACCACCAACGGACCCGTTGATGAAAGTGCTCTCCGGATTCATCTTGAACTGTCTCCCGAGCGTAATCCAGGGCACGGTCAAACAAGCGCTTATAGGCTGGAGAAAGCGTGTAAGACAACTCCGTATCCATCCGCTCAGGGAACTGGGTGTCTTCCCCTAAATAACTCCGGATGTCAGCGCGACGCCGCTGTACAAAATGCTGAGCCAGCCAGCGTCGGTTCTTCTCATTTTTGGGTCCGCTTAAATCTTCAGGTAAGTTCTCAAAATCCTCATCAATCAGACCCAACAAGGAACGGAATGCTTCTTCTTTGCCGCTGTGGGGTGTGGCGGTGACCAGGATCATGTGCCGGGTTTCATCTGCTGCTAACCCCGACACCAGTTCATGCCGGAGGTGACGTCCTCTTCCGGTTCCCGCACCAAAAGCACAAGTATGGGCTTCATCCACGATCACCAGTTCCGGACAAGTGCGGATGAATTCATCCCGTCGACTGTCAAATTTGATGAAATCTGTAGAAATGACCACATAAGGGTAAATTTCAAAAAGGGATTGATCCAAGCGAGTCCCGCGTTCCAATCGGGAGACCGTATTGGGTAAAACTAATTTAGCATCGATGTGAAACTTCTCCTGGAGTTCATCTTGCCACTGCTCAGCCAATTGCGGAGGGCAGAGCACAGCCAAGCGGTCAACCTCACCCCGATCAATTAGCTCACGCGCTATTAAACCCGCTTCGATGGTCTTACCAATACCAACATCATCAGCAATGAGCAGCCGCACTGGATCCAACTTGAGACCCATCAAGAGGGGAACCAGCTGATAGGGTCTGGGTTCCACTGCCAGACGAGCAAAGGAGCGGAAGGGACCGGCACTGTTGCGAAAACCCAGGCGAACCGCATCTCGCAGGAGCCTGGCTGAGCGATAATCACCGATTTGGTTTGGGTCTGGGAGTTCAAACTGCGCCGGCTGGATATCTTCCAATTTTTGATGGATCCCTGTAACCTCTTCTTCGATGCCACCCAGGGGTCTGACGATGAGCATTTCTTCATCAGATCCAGGCAACACCACCCATTCACGACCGCGCGCTTTAACAAGTGAACCAACAGCAAAATTCATGATTTTTTTCCAAAGACATAAGTATTATTTTCAAAAATACGATCCCACTGGTTTAAAAGGCCAAATCGCAGAACGGTATAACCTAGGTTCTCAAGACATTCGGTGTTCAAGGCATCCCGCTGCTGACGATCAGGGAAAAGGTGATGGTAGCCATCCACATAAATTACAACATGTTCATCCTCATAGATAAAATCAGGGCGAGTGTGACAGGTTTCTATGAGGGCCTGACCGTTTGAGGGTAACCGGTAACCATTTTGTTCAACATATGTCAACCACTTGCGCTCTAGATCAGACTGACAAAGACTTAAAAGCGTTTGTAAATGCTCGTTTCGTGGAACCGCTTGTGGAGAAACAACAACTTGTGATTTCATAAAAGACATTAAGTGATCCTTGATTAGGTGACGATCGAGCAGCGGGTGGTCACGTTGATTGTAGTAGCTCAATAAACAATCATAACAGGCAGCTTCACAATCCTCCCTTGCACCTTCTGCATGTCCAAGATCCTCACCCGTTTCAGGGTCAAAATGGCAAATTTCCAAAGCCTTTCTTGCTACAAGGGGCAGGGCGTCTTTATCATTGATCAACTGACGCAGCACACCAGCACCGCCTTCTGCAGCTTCATAAAAGAGGATTGAATGCCGCTCATCTTCTGTCGGTAAGGGCTCTGCAGCGATCTCATTATCTTCCAGTTGAAAGACCAGTTGAATTGCCATCTTCAGCGCGGCTGTTAGAGATGCTATTTCCTCCTTACTGAGATGACCGACAGGTTTGAATATCAGGCAGTTCTTACGATCTTCAACATAGGGGATGACCCGGCGTGTCATTTGTCCCAATGGATCATCCTCATCTTCGTCGATAGCATCATTCTTTGCCCAATATCCACCTTCCGTGTCTAAAACAAAGCCGTGCTGGTCTGTATTTCTTCGGCGCCGCCAACCCAGGTTGATCCGCCATAAAGTGGCTGCGCTGCCGTAGGTCATTTCCGCAATTGTTTCATCCTTAACCCGAATACTGGCTTTTCTTGATAACTGTCTACCTTCGTGTTCAGAGAATCGCAAGACGGTCTTCAATTCAAAACCGTAGCGGGTGCGCTCTTCCTCATCGGAGGAAATGCGGTCGCGCCGTTTGGTAGCGACGTTTTGTAGACGAAACAAAGATGTCAAGGTTTCTACAAGCATGGCATCACAATTTTCACATCGGTCAATCCCATCCCCATGATGAATAGGGTGTAAATAACCACAAACAGGACAAATCTTGGCACGGTGGGTGAGCAGATCTTCGCCATCTACTGAGATTGATACGGGCATGATCACACGATTAATTTGATATCGTGACCCTTCGTGATATAAAAATGCTCGGGGACCAAATTCTGAGATAGCCAAAAAACGCGGTCTGGATAAAAATTCATCCTGCCCCGTTTTAATCCGACGGGCTGGAATATAGGCTGAAATCGGCAGCCTGGGGAAATTATAACCAGGTAAAAATCCCTCACTGGCAAAATAGCGATAACTATAAAAATCGGATTGAATCACATTTGAGGACTCTGTGAGCAGGTTGATTTGACTCACAGCTTCCTGCCTAAGGCGCTTTGCTTTATTGCGTTCCCGTTTTGTCTTTGTATGATCAAGTTGGATACCCCGCTGGATTTCTTCCTGTTTTCGGGCTGAACGGTATAAATCTCGCCATCTTTCACAGGCTTTATCGAACTCGCTAATCACATGACTATAAACTTGATCAAGCCAATCCTCGTGGTACCAATCTGCAAGAGACAATTCATCACGAATACTCTCCAGTACCTGACGCCCCTTTTGCTTAGCCCGATTGAGTGCGTTTTGGCTTTCGATGCTGGCTTTGACACTTGGTAACAATTCCAGTGTTGGGTTTTCACCCGACATATCCAGTAAATCCATCAACGAAATATGTAATGATTGGCCTGTTTCAGACAGCCATATGGCGTGTAGGTGAGATCGGATCAATTCCTCATTGGTCAGATCCAGCCTGGGTGGGGTCACTGCCCCGGCAACCATCTGTTCTGGTCTTCTGAAGAAATATTGATCGTGGGGACTTCCTGATGAACAATAAGTGAATACCAGCGCGGGTTGTCCGCTGCGTCCAGCTCGGCCGCTGCGCTGGGAATAATTGGATGGGTTTGGGGGAACATTACGCATATTGACTACATTTAATTGCGAGATGTCAATACCCAGTTCCATGGTAGGTGAACAGAATAGAACCCTTAACTTACCAGAACGAAATTGATCTTCCCGCTCCTCTCGTTTCTGATAAGGTACCTGGGCGGTATGTTCACGGGACTGTAATTTTTTAAAATTACCTGCCATGAATCGGTAGAATTCCACAAAGAAAGCATTTGTTCGGCCGCCCTCTTCCGGCATGTGAGGAACCCGGATGGGATCATGAAAAGCATGTTTACCCTCGCCCACCTTCCAGACCATGCCACTGGCTTTTAGCTGGTAGCCGGGAACACCACCATTATTCTGTTGATCAACAACTGTGACCAAGCCACCTTTTTGCAATGCTTTTAATATTTCTTCAATGACTTGCTGGGTTTCATCGAGGGATAATTTTTCCTGATAATTTTCAAAGCTGATGGTATTACGCAAATACTGGCCATATCCACCCCTTGGGGATAGAAACACATTTCCAAAATAGTCCTGGTCACTTCTTGGGCGTGGGTACAGAATTGCAGCATGTGCCAATTCTTCGTTTTCTTCAATCGCCCAGGGGAGTTTGAGATATTGATAGCTTCTCTGTTTGATTCTTTCCTGGTCATCTCGATTCAAATAAGCAACTTTAATCACCAATTCCCGGCGCATATAGTCCAGGAGGGTTTTTGAAATCTGATATCGGAGGTCTGCATTTGCTAACACTAATACCGGGTGCATGTCCTGCCAAATATGATCAGCTTCACAAACATCCTTCAACCAGGGGTACTCGATTTCTAGCAAGCCGCACTGTTCCAGGTTGGGTGAGGTAACGCGCCAGCCACGTTTGAGATCATGGTAAAGGCGATACCCAAGCACATCTCGAAAAGCTTTTTCTGTATCATATTTCGCCTGAAATTCGACATTCGGGTCTGACGCGAAAATTTCTTTTTCAAAATCAAGCGCTTTGAAGACCTTTTGGGCTAATTCATCGTACGTTAACCCATCAGATCCAGCAGATGCAGTCGCCTGGTAAAGGGCGGATCGTAATAAGCTGACCTGAACAAAATCATTAAAATGACCTGATTGCAAGGCTGCATCCTGGCGGTTGTCCGTGAAACTCAACAATTTTCTGGCTTTTTCAGGCAGTGAATTATCTTCATCAAGACCTTGAATGGCAGCTAGAGCAAGAATTGTCGTCGCAGTACTTCGTCCGCCGGCTCCAACAGTGGCAAGCTTGGGAATGTCTGACCTTTGCCTGAATCCATAGGCAACGCCACAGTTCATACAAAATCGGAAAGGATTGGCGACAAAGAAAGCCTTGAGCCCATTCACCATCTCTTTGCCATCTGTAGATAGGGTCACTAACTCAGGAAGATATTTCTTTCTCGCAGGCCGTACTCGACCACCGTCGCCAGTTGTTTCCAACCATTCTGCAGGCAATCTTGTTATGATTTCTTCTTCATCCTGGGGCCAGGGATTCTCCTTGCTGAAGAACAAATAGCCAGCTTCACCCATTTCATCGCTGTCCTGGTAATCGAAAAAATCCCGGCGAGAAATCATGGGTTCTTCAGGATCATGATCTGTTTTCTTGAATACAGAATAATATTCCTGGCCGCATTCTCGACAGAACACCAAAGGGATTAGGATTTTATCTCTATCACCTGGCTTAAATTGCTGACCACTAGTGGTGATATATCGATTCTCAGCATTTTCAAGTGTTGCATAAATGGTATCACCACGACTGATGAATTGATGTAATCTGAATGCAAAAGGAGGTGACCCATCCACCTCTAATTTTTCATTGTAAGATTCTAATAAGGTTTCTTCGATTGCCTTTCCACACTCTTCCTGTCCCAAACCAGTAAGGTCTGCTAATTTTTCTGCTGCGCCATCTTCACCATAAATACTGGTTGGTATAACACGTTTTAACCAATCGGAGTCTCCAACTTTTTCAACGCCAAAAGTGGATTCAATCCAACGCACGAGCGGATCCCTGATATATTCTTGGTAAGTTTGAGGCATGTAGGAGTGAATATTATTAATGCGCAAGGTGAGAGCTTGAACAAATTTAGGATCTTTCAAGTCAATCTCGGGTGAGATTCTTGTTAATGTTTCACCGATGATATTCTTTGGCTTGACTTCTTCACCAAACAATTTTGTAGCAACTTCAGCAATTTTTTGCTGCTGTTCAGTAAAACTACCTTCAGTTGCCAACGTTGCAGATGTCCCTATGCAGCGAAATCTTTTCGAGTTAATAGAATTTCGTAATCTTCTAACAAGCATAGCCACATCAGACCCCTGTCGGCCTCGGTATGTGTGTAGTTCATCCAGGACAAGAAAAGCAATATTATTTGTGCTTTGAATGATCGTCTGACGCTCTTCTGGGCGCGTTAAGATCAATTCGAGCATAACATAATTTGTTAGAAGGATGTCAGGAGGATTCAATCGAATCTGTTGTTTCCTATCTTCATTTTCTTGCCCTGTATACCTCTCAAAGGTGACTTTTGGCTTATCTCCCATCCCAAAGTTGACGAATTTCTCCAATTCCCCCAATTGGCTATTGGCCAGGGCATTCATGGGATAGACAAAAATGGCTTGAATTCCTTTACCAGAGCCCTCTTTTAGGATATGATCAACTACGGGAATAATATAGGCAAGGCTCTTTCCAGAGCCAGTTCCTGTCGATAAAATGTAGTTATCTTGACCCGAAGCATAGATTCTGATGGCATCCTCTTGATGTTTGTACAATCTCAATGGCTTGCCAAAATCAGAAGCTTCTTTTTTGATACGGAATATGTTTCTGCAACCCTCTGAAAGGATTCCCTCCTCGATCAATTCATCAATTGAAGATCCCATTTTGTATGAAGGATTGAGTTGGATAAGGGGATTAGGCCATAACAAACCTTCATCAAGTTCCTGATCAACATAATTGCGTATTCGATCATCGTTGATATTAATAAAACTGGATATATACGAATCATATTCTGATATCAGATCGTTGCGAAGTTTAAATACGTTCATTTATTTGCCCTCATATCACATTGTATTTTGTATCTTTTTGTTCTTGTTCAGATATGCATTGATAATGATAACATAATTATATTGATGCCTTCTTACTTATTGATGGCACTCATCTTAAGTAACAATTTCTCTTGGTATCAAAGTTTAGAAGTGTAGAAAGCAATGCAAGATTTTATTATTGTGAAGTCATGAATCCATAGTTTTCTCCACCGTTTGGAGAAAATATTTTCAAATATTTCTAGAAAAGAAAAATCTCAATAAAAATACTAACAATAATTGAGTCTACTGAAAAAACCCGAGCTTTAACAACCTAATAATGATCTGCACAATATTAAACCCTTGAAAAGGCAACTTATTTGCTGCCACCAAAA
>Ga0209121_10004882_pt1 | contig 12367 bp, 16 predicted proteins | sample Cruoilmetagenom3_FD_187292 | JGI IMG/M metagenome (GOLD analysis project Ga0209121, IMG submission 187292) | Oil polluted marine microbial communities from Coal Oil Point, Santa Barbara, California, USA - Sample 3 (SPAdes) (version 2) | ecosystem: Environmental > Aquatic > Marine > Oil seeps ... | reverse complement strand
CACAACCGGAACTACCCCACCCAAAAGCAGTTTGCCGAGGCTATTCTGGCCTTTTTCCGAGAAACCATCCCCAAGAAATGGCAGGACTTCCGAAATCAGATCACCGATAACTTCCGCATCATATCAGATCAAAATCTTCGGGTTTTCGAGGGATAGGGGTATAATATACATCAATGATGTTGATTTAGGTCAATGCCCGTGCATCCCCGCGCGACTAGACCCGTTTCGACCCCTCCTCCAGCACACGTTTTGGAGAAAAAATGAAACGCATTCTTCTGTCCGCCGCCCTGATCGCCACCGCCGGTTTCGCGCAGGCCGAACTGTCCAAGCCCATCGTCGCCTATACCCCGGTGGTGATGAAAAACGCCGATGCGCTGAACCTGACCGACGCGCAGCGCGCCGACGTGGCCGAGTGGAAGGCAACCATGCCCGCCAAGCGCAAGGCGATCGAGGCCGAAACCATCGCCCTGCGCGCCGAATTGCGCCGCGCCATCAACCAAGGCCAGCCGACCGAGGCCCGCCAAGCCCTTGCCGAACAGATCGGCGCCAAGGAAACCCAGCTTTTGATGATGCGCTCGGGTTGCGTCGATCACTGGCGCGCATTGCTGAGCGAGGAACAGTTCGCCAAGATGTTGGAACTGGCAGGCGCGTCTGAATAAACGCCTCTTTCTGGGCAACATGATCCGAAACGGGCGGCCCCATGCGCCGCCCGTTTGCGCATATGTGGCCCCGCCACATATTCCCCGTTGCTTTCCAGCCGCGCCATGCCATGCCATAAGACGACAAATCTTGCGATATTGCATCCCGGCGGGCGTGGGGCCATATATCCCCCGTCCAGATCAGAGGAATCCCGATGACCAACTACCTCGACTTCGAACGCCCCCTTGCCGAAATCGAAGGCAAAGCAGAAGAGCTGCGCGCCATGGCCCGCACCAACGAGGAAATGGACATCGAGGCCGAGGCCGCCGCGCTTGACAAGAAAGCCGTGGACCTTCTGGAAAGCCTTTACAAAAACCTGACGCCTTGGCGCAAATGCCTTGTGGCGCGCCACCCCGACCGCCCCCATTGCCGCGATTACATCAAGGCGCTGTTTACCGAATACACCCCGCTGGCCGGCGACCGGAACTTTGCCGACGACCACGCGGTGATGGGCGGGCTTGCCCGCTTCAATGACCAGCCGGTGATGGTGATCGGCCACGAAAAGGGCAACGACACCAAGTCGCGGATCGAACATAACTTCGGCATGGCCCGCCCCGAGGGCTACCGCAAGGCGATCCGCCTGATGGAAATGGCCGACAAGTTCGGCCTGCCCGTCGTGTCACTGGTGGACACCCCCGGCGCCTACCCCGGCAAAGGTGCCGAGGAACGCGGGCAGTCCGAGGCCATCGCGCGCTCGACCGAAAAATGCCTGCAACTGCGCGTGCCGCTGGTTTCGGTTGTCATTGGCGAGGGCGGATCGGGCGGCGCGGTCGCATTCGCCACGGCCAACTGCCTGGCGATGCTGGAACATTCCGTCTATTCCGTGATTTCGCCCGAGGGCTGCGCCTCGATTCTGTGGAAGGATGCGGAAAAGATGCGCGAAGCCGCCGAGGCGCTGCGCCTGACCGCGCAAGACCTGATCAAGCTGGGCGTGACCGACCGTGTCATCCCAGAACCCGTGGGCGGCGCGCACCGCGACTCCGCGTCAGCCATCGCATCGGTAGGCACCGCGATTTCCGCAATGCTGGCCGAACTGTCCGGCAAATCCGGCGATGAATTGCTGGCCGACCGCCGCCGCAAATTCCTTGATCTGGGGTCCAAGGGGCTGGCGGCCTAAAGCGCCTCAAGACACGGTTCAGTGAACGCTGCCCTTGCCGGGGGCCAGCCCCCAACGCACGAACATCCGCGCGATCAGTGACATGACCGTCACCTGCGGGTGCGAACGCACGGCCGGGGTGCCGGTTCCGCGCGCAATATCCACTTTCTCGCGCAGGTAATCGCAGTGCTGGTCCACCAGCCAGCCCGACACCGGCGTCAGGGTATCCCATGCGTCGTGGCGCTCTTCCGCGACCAGAAGGCAGGCATTGGCACCGTCTTCCCGGATCGTGATGCGGGCGACCGATCCACGCGCGGTCATTTTTCCTTGAGGGTCCGCAATCAGCCATTGGGTCAGCTGGTAATCCGGCCCCTCCTCGACGATCCGCACAAAGCAATCTGGTTTGGGCATGGCTTGCGGTTCGGGCAGTCCAAAGGTCTGAAGGTCTGAAGGTCGGGAAAAACAAAGCCGAAACTCAGGGGAAAGAAACCGTGCTCATCGACGGGGCCGGAATAACTGCCCTCCCGCTTCTGGTTCGGATAGGTGAACATGATCTCGCGCAGCGCCTTGGCGGGCACCGGCAGGCGCGCCTTGCGGTGCAGGTCGCGCATCTTGCACCCGATCCCCGTAGTCGAGGTGATCAACACCGTCACCCCCAAGGTCAGCACGAACCACGCCCCAGCAAAAGTGCGGGCACAAGGACGGGTTCAAGGTGCAACCTGCCCGCGAACAGATACGAACCCGCCAAAACCACACTGCCAGTGACAGATCCTGTAACGATGTCGATCCAGCCGCCCGGAAACAGCACGTTGTGCAGCGCAACCAGCGCCAAAGCCGCGATGCCCCATGCCAGCGGGGCGGCGCCCCAAGGCATCGCGCCACCACTCAGCACCGATCCGGCCAACATCCCCACCCAAAGCAGAGCCGCGCAAACCAGCGTCAAGCGGCGCAGCAGGAACAGGCGATAGGTCACATCCTTCATCGTCTTGGGCAAATGGGTCATGCGGGGGCCTCGGCACTTGGGAAATACAGGACCATCTTGCCGCAAAACGGGGCCATTTCATGCCCACCGCATGGAATTACGCAGTCAAAGGAACTGCTCCAGCCCCAATTCCGCGATCAGCCGGAAATATCCCAAAAGTACCATCAGGAAGAACAGGATCAGGATGATCTCGTATTTGAAGTGATGCGCGTGGAAAAAGCTGCGGTCCTTGTGGTGTAGGATATCCATCAATTCATCGCCAAAGCGCACCGACAGGAACGTGCCCGCCGCAGACAGGCCGATCACCGCCCAATAGGGCATGGGCATGGTCAGTATCTGGTGCAGCGCCCGCGTAAGAACCGTCGTGTCGTAGAATTGTGGAAAGCCAAGGATCGCCGCTATGTTCAGCCCAAGGGCCACGGCCCAGACCAGCAATTCGGACAGCACCATGCGAATGCCGAACAGCAGGCGCAGCGGGAAATCCAGCAGGAAACCGGCATCCGCAACAGGGGTACAAAGCACGAAGAACGACCATGTCAGCGCGGCGGCAACGCCCCCCGTCGCCACGTCGTATTCCACGCTAAGGTAGATGAAATACCCCGCCAGCAGCGCCACCAGCAGCAGAAACTTGATCAGGACCTGACGGCCCGGCTTGTCTTGTAACACGTTCATGTTTCGCAGCCCTACCCTTGCAACATCTTCAAGCCTTGCGTTACGTCCGACCGCACCGCCAGTCGCAGCCCCGGTTCGTCCCCCGCCTTCAGCGCGGAAATGATAAGCCGGTGATATTGCGGCGGGTCGCGCCGTTTCAGCCGCACGTAAAGCGCCCGCATGGTCGGCCCCATTTGCAGCCAGACGGTTTCGGCCATGGCCAGCATCGCGGGAGCCTGCGCGCGCAGGTAAAGCGTGCGGTGAAACTCAAGGTTGGTGCGGATATAGGTCACCGCATCCTGCCGCATCGCCGCATCCCCCACAGCCGAATTGATCGCCTGAAGCCGGTCGATCAGCGCCATGTGGGCACGCGGCAGGGCGCGGCTGGCCAGCTCCACCTCGATCAGGGACCGCAGCGCGGCCAGCTCCTCGATCCGTTCGTTGGACAGCTCGGGCGTGGACACACGCCCCGACGATGACAGCGTTAGCGCCCCTTCGGCGACCAGCCGGCGCACGGCCTCGCGGGCGGGGGTCATGGACACGCCGAATTCCTTGCCGATGCCGCGCAGGGTCAGCGCCTGCCCCGGCGCGATTTCGCCGTGCATGATGCGCGTGCGCAGTCTGCGATAGGTCATGTCATGGGCGGACGAGGCGAGGTCGCTGCGCGGGGTGCTTTGAACGGTGTTTTGCATGGATCATTCTTGTGATCACAAATACGGCGCAGGTCAACGGCGAAAACCGCCGCAGCGCCTAGCCGTCGAACCGATAGCGGTGCAGCGCGCTGCCCTCGTCACGCAACCAACGGCGCTGCGCCTCGTGCGGGCCATGGATTCGCGCAACCTCGGCCCAGAATTTCGGTGAATGGTTCATCTGCGCCAGATGCGCGACCTCGTGCGCGGCGACATAATCCAGCACGGCGGGCGGGGCCATGATCAAACGCCAGCTATACATCAACCCGGCCGTGGACGAACACGACCCCCACCGCGAGCGCGTGTCGCGCAGGGTAATCCGGTCATATCCTTTGCCCAACCGGACGGCGTAGCGGTCGCTTGCCTCTGCCAGGGCATCGCGGGCAGCGGCTTTCAGGAACCCCGCCAGGCGCGCCGCGCAGCGATCGGGCGCACCCGGCACGAACAGCACCGTGCCCTCGGCCCGCACGGCCCGCCCGGCTCCGGATTCGATTCGCATCATCTGCCCGCGATAAGGCATCAATGCGCCATGGCGCACGGTCACATCCGCTGGCCGGCCATCCAGTTGCGCGCGCAGCCAATCGGCCTTTTCGCGGGCGAAATCCAGCGCCTCACGCTCTGGCACACCACTGGGCAGGGTCAGCGTCACACGCCCGTCCAGCCGCGATACACGCAGCGATATCCGCCTTGCGCGGGCAGATTTCTTTAGACTTAAAGTCACCGGGGGGTTGCCCGGCAGGACATGCTGGCCCATATCGCCTCATGGCCGCAACTGCTGCGGGATTGTCAAAGCCTTTGACACGCCCGTGCCATTATGGCAGTTGGCGCGGATCGTCGAACAATAGATGTGATTGAGGGGGATTCAATGCCCAAGGAAGAATGGGGTGTCAAACGTGTTTGCCCGACCACCGGCAAACGGTTCTATGACCTGAACAAAGACCCGATCGTCAGCCCCTACACGGGCGAAACCCTCGAGATGGACGCGGGCAAGAAAAGCCTGATCGCCGCCGATGCCGAGGATGCAGCGACGAAGAAAGCCAAAGCCGCCGAATCCGATTCGAGCGACGAGGTGCTGGACGATGAAGACGTCGATATCAAGCTGGACGATGACCTGCTTGAAGACGACGATGACGAGGACAACGTGTCCCTCGACGAGCTGGCCGATGTGGCCGCCGACGACGACGAAATGTAATCGTAAACTAATCTGTCGCGGGCGGAATTTTCTGCTTGAACCCGCCCGCGACATTCCCTAGATAGCGGTCTCACAGACGACAGCCGCACCAAGTCAGTCGTCAGTTTGGGGCCTTAGCTCAGTTGGTAGAGCGCCTGCATGGCATGCAGGAGGTCAGCGGTTCGACCCCGCTAGGCTCCACCAAATGTCCTTTCCATGACATGCCGTTCTGCACGCATTCGCGGTCATTTCCCGTGCGCCGCCTTGTGCTGCCTCCAAGCGGCAGACAGGCTGGCGGAACTGGCCCGTGACAACGGGCCGGTCAAAAGGATGATTCTGCGGCTGATGGGCGGAAAATTCACCCCTTGGCCACGCCGTGGCGCGGGGCTCAACGCGATTCGCCAACGCGGCTTTGCCCTGTCTTGGCGCAAGCGTGGCCTAGACCGGATGCGCCCCGTATTACGTGGCGCCGCGCCGCAGATCACCCCGCGGCTTTTACTCGGTCATGCCTCGTCTGACCCGCCAGAGTTCAGGTCTTCCAGCAACCGGCCATATTTGCTGGTCTGGGCGATCAACTTGCCCAGCGTGTCATGGCCCTGCGCGGCCAGCATCGGGATCAGCTTGCACAGCACCTCTGCCGTGGCCTGCGCATCGCCCAGCGCCGTGTGGCGCAGCCGTTCGGGAATCACCACGCCCAGCCGTTCGCACAGCGCATCCAGCGTGTGGGTTTCAGTGGTGCCATAGACCACCGCCGACAGCAGCACCGTGTCCATGATCGGATGGTCCCACGCCAGCCCGCTGGCCTTGCCCTGCCGTTTCAGGAACGCCATGTCGAAGGGCGCGTTATGAGCGACCAGAACCGCCCCCGCTGGAAAACTTGTGCAGCTCTGCCCCCGCGATGTCGATCCCCGGCGCATCTGCCACCATCATGTCGGTGATGCCATGTACCTGGGTTGACACTGGCGGGATCGGGCGACCGGGGTTCACCAGCTTGTCCACTACCTCGCCTGGGACGATCCGGCCATTGACCACGCGCACCGCGCCGATCTGCACGATCTCGTCCTTATGGGGCAACAGGCCAGTGGTTTCGGTGTCCAGCACCACATAGGTCAGATCGCCCAGCGGCGTGTCGCGGATCCCTGCGGGCGAAGGGCGCGACAGCAGATCGAAATCATAGGTCAGGGGCCGCGCCGCCGTGGGGGCAAAGCGGGCATGGCTGTCCTCGATCAGTAGCAGCATTCCGGCGGCGTGGTCTTCGCCGCCCTGCCCCAGCGGCTTCAGCCGCGCGTCGAAATCGAACTGCCCGTGCGCGCCCTTGGCGGTAAAGCGCACCTCTTGTCCGGTCTTGTCCAGCTGGGCGCGGGCCTTGTCCCATGCCGCCTTGTCCACGTAATCGCAGATCGAGGCATGAAGCCGCGGCGGCGCCACCTGCGCCAGCGCCTCGGCGGCCTGCGCGTCATACAGCACGATCCGGCCCTCGGGGCTGACCAGAACAATCGCCACGGGAATTTCCGACAACAAGGCGGTCAGGCGTTCGGTTTCGGCGGCAAGCCGCGCGGTTTCCTGCGCGACGGTTTCGGCGGTGTCCATGGTGCTGCGCGACAATTCCCCGCTGACGGCAAAGGCTGCGGGGGCCAGATCGCCCAGATAGCGCGCCGCGTGCAGGTTCAGATCGGCATCCACCCCCGCATGCGCGCGCGCGCGCATCCCCGCGGCCAGCCGTTCAATCGGCTTGGTGACGTTTTCATCGAACAAAAGCCAGACCAGCGCGGTCAGCCCCAGCAAGGCCAGCGCGCCGATGATTCCCGCCGTGACAAAAGCAGACAGGGGCGCGGCGGCGAACATCACCGCACCGCCAAGGCCCAGCAGGGCAAAGAACAACAAGATACGCAGGCGCAGCCCCAGGGTTTCCATCACACGCCCTCACAAATCGTGGTCAACAGCACGTCATCCGGCCCCACGGACAGCCAGTCCACGCCGCTGACCGTGCCATCCTCGGCGAATGCCACATCGCCGGTCAGGGCGGCGCGGCGCTGCCCCTCGCAATCGACCAGCACACCGACGCGGTTCACCGGCGCCCAGCGGCCGAAATAATAGCTGTCGGCCATGCGCAGCGCGGGCTGATCAGGGTGGGTTCGCAGGGTCGTGGTGTCCACCGCGACGAACCGCTCTGTAAAGGGCTTTACATATGTCCATGGCCGGTAGAACGATTGATTTTCGACCGCTTCCACCACTGCGACCCCTTCGGGCAATTGCCCCGCCGTGCGGCCATACCAGCCATATTCGTTGCTGATGGTGACACCGATCATCGCCGCGCCAGCCGCCACGGGGGTCAGCCATTTCGGCAACCGCTGGCCCAAGGCGCGGTTCACCAGCATCATCATACCCGCCGCGGCAATCCCGGCCACGATGGTGGCAATCAATTCCAGAAACATAGGTTCTCCTCCCTGCGGGACATGCCCGTCAACTCATCACGCCGCGCCCGTGCGACGCGGCCGATTGCATTGTCTTCACCACCACAAACGCGTCGCGCAGGTGGCTGCGCTCGAATTCCGAAAGGTCGGATGGCGTCAGGTAATTGTCGGGCGCCGCGCCGTTTTTCACCTGCTCGGCCTGATGCGCCAGCCGCGTTTCCGCGATCAGATCATAGGCATCCAGCAGATCGCGCGCGCCCGATTGCGACAGGACACCGGCGGCCTGCGCAGCCTCTAGCCGGGCGCGGGTGTTGGCCTGCGCCAACTGCCCTTGCAGGGCATAGATCCGTCCCAGGTCGACCACCGGCACCACGCCGTTATGCTTAAGGTCCAGTTGGTTCTTATGCTCGCCCGAGCGCAGCGTGGCAAAGCCGCGCAGCAGCCCCAAGGGCGGCGTGTGTTTCAGCGAATTCGATACCATATGCGCCACGAAGATCGAGTTCTTGGCCGCCGCCGCCAGCGTTTCCTCTTGCAGGCCCGCGAACAGGTCGGCGTGCCCGCCGATGGGGCGCAGATCGAACATGACGCTGGCCAGCATCTGCGCCATCGGGTCGGGCTTGGCGATCCAGCCTTGGAAGTATTGCCGCCAGACGCGCACTGGCTGGCACCAACGCGGGTTGGTCGCCATCATGTCACCGGGGCAGTAGACATAGCCGCAGGTGTTCAGCCCGTCACAGACGAACTGCGCCAGCGCGGCGAAATAGGGCATATCCGCGTCGCCCACCGCGTCGTCGATCATCAGGCAATTGTCCTGATCAGATACGCCGGTCTGTTCTTGCCTGCCCTGCGATCCGCAGGCCAGCCACAGATAGGGCACCGGCGCGGGGCCAAGCCTTGCCTCGGCCAGCGCCAACAGGCGGCGGGTGCAGGTGTCGGCGATGTCGGTTATCAACCGCGTGACCACTTCGTGCCGGTTGCCGCCCGCCACCAGTTGCATCAGCAGGCGAGGAATACGGGCCGTCACCTCTGCCATCTGTTCGGGTGTATCGGCGCCGACGATTTCCGACACCAGTTCAGCCGAGGACACCGCCTGAAACCGCGTCAGGTCGGTCTGCGTGACAATGCCGACCAGCTTGCCGCCATCGACAATCGGGATATGGCCGATACGGTGTTCCATCATCGCGTGTAGCACGTCCGACCCGATGGCCGACGGGGCCAGCACAAGCGGGCCGCTTGTCATCACCTGCGCCACGGGCGTATCCACCGGCAGCGCCTTGGCCAGCACCTTGCCGGACAGATCGCGCGTGGTCAGGATGCCGCGCAGCTTGCCACCATCGGCCACGCAAAGCGACGATATCCGCGCCTCGTGCATCATCTGCGCCGCCTGCTGCACGGTGTCGGTTTCCAGGCAGGTCACAGGGTTTGCCGCCATCAGCGTCTCGACCCGGCTGGTGGCCAGACCATTGCCCATAGGCTTTTCCGTCCGCGTGCGGTCAAAAAACCGCTGCGCGGGCGGGTGATCCGCCAACATGGTGTGAAAATCATCCGCCGGCAGCAACAGCAGGGTGCTGTCCACCTCGGCCCGGGCGGCGGTGGGCGATGGCCCGCCCCGCAGCAACCCTCGCTCGCCAAAGGAATTGCGGGCGCGCAGATGCGACAGGACCACGCCATTCTCGTCCGTCACCTCGATCATGCCCTCGTGGACCAGAAACAGCCCGGGCAGATCCTGCCCCAGCGTTTAAACCGGATCGCCGGCCGCAACGCTGACAGCATTGAACCGTGGGGCCAGCGCGGTCAGCGCCGCCTCGGGCAGAGCATAGTAGGGGTGGACCGAACGCAAGAAGCGCAGGGTTTCGTCAGGCGTAAGCGGCATCGAGCGGCCCTTTGATTAAAACAAAATGTCCCGCGCGGAGTGTTCCAGCGCACGGGACCGTTTTTCAAGCGGAGGGGGCATCATGCCCCCATCCGGGATCAGTGATCCTGCGCTGCGGCTGCGCCACGGGGAACGCGCACGCTTTCGACCAGCTCCTTGATGTGCTGCGGGGTTTCTTTCGTCATCCCGGCCACCAGGTAGGCCACGGCAAAGTTGATCGCGGCACCAATCGCCCCGAAAGAGGTGGATTTCACCGTCCCCAGCAGCGGGTCAGCATCGCTGAAGCTGTTGGTATCGGGGATGAAGAACCAGCCCTTGTGCAGGAAGATGTAGATCAGCGTCACGGACAAGCCGGCAATCATGCCCGCCACAGCGCCCACGTTGTTGATCTTGGTCGAGAAGATACCCATCATAAGCGCCGGGAAGATCGACGCAGCGGCCAGACCAAAGGCCAGCGCCACGGTCTGCGCGGCAAAGCCCGGAGGGTTGAGGCCAAGATAGGTGGCAACCGCCATGGCAACACGCGCCGACATCAGTTCGCCCTTTTCCGAAATTTTCGGATTGATGGCGCCCTTGATCAGGTCGTGCGACACAGCAGACGAGATGGCCAGCAGCAGACCCGCAGCGGTGGACAGCGCAGCGGCCAGACCGCCCGCAGCCACAAGACCGATCACCCAGCTGGGCAGGTTCGCGATCTCGGGGTTGGCCAGAACCAGGATGTCACGGTTGAACTTGGTCAGCTCGTTGCCAGTCCAGCCTTTTTCTGCTGCCTTGGCCTGCATTTCCGCATTCGCATCGTTGTAATACCGGATCTTGCCGTCGCCGTTCTTGTCTTCCCAGTCCAGCAGCCCGGTTTTCTTCCAGGTTGCCATCCAGTCATAGGCGCTGTCGGTTTCGATCTGCTCGACCGACACGGCCTCGCCGTTCGTGCCATTCGGCCAGAACTGCTCGGTGATGTTCAGACGGGCCATTGCGCCAACGGCAGGGGCCGTCAGATACAGCAGCGCGATGAACACCAGCGCCCAACCGGCGGACCAGCGTGCGTCGGACACTTTGGGCACGGTGAAGAAGCGCATGATGACGTGCGGCAGACCGGCGGTGCCGATCATCAGCGACAGGGTGAACAGCACCATGTTGAACGTGTCGGCGTGGTGGGCTGTATATTCGTTAAAGCCCAGCTCGCGCACGATCTGGTCCAGCTTCGCCAGCAGCGGCTCGCCGCTTGCAGCGTGGTCACCGAACAGACCCAGCGCGGGGATCGGGTTGCCCGTCAACTGAAGCGAGATGAAGATGGCCGGAATGGTGTAGGCCATGATCAGCACGACCATATTGCGCCACCTGCGTATAGGTCACGCCCTTCATGCCGCCAAACACGGCGTAGGCGAACACGACACAGGCACCGATCAGCAGACCCGTGGTGTTGGAAACCTCAAGGAAGCGGCCGAATGCAACGCCAACGCCGGCCATCTGGACGATCACGCAAGTGGTCGATGCGACGATCGGCCAGATCACGGCAACCATGCGCGCGGTCTGGCTGTAGAAACGGTCGCCGACAAATTCCGACACGGTGAACTTGCCGAACTTGCGCAGGTAGGGTGCAAGCAGCAGCGCCAGCAGCACATAACCGCCGGTCCAACCCATCAGGAAGGACGAGTTGTCGTAGCCGGTAAAGGCAATAAGGCCAGCCATCGAAATGAACGAGGCCGCCGACATCCAGTCAGCCGCCGTTGCAATGCCGTTGGTGACGGGGTGAACGCCGCGACCCGCAGCGTAGAATTCAGACGTGGAACCCGCACGGGCCCAAATCGCGATGCCGATATAAAGCGCGAAAGACGCGCCAACAAACAGCAGGTTGATAGTAAACTGATCCGCAGTTTCGCGGACCAGTAGCTGCTTTTGGATGAGTTATCGGCCATTGGCCTTCCTCCCTTTTACCACTTCTCTCCCGGTTCGGCGCGCGGGATTTTGGCCACCCCGCGCCGATACCCCGTTACGCGATGGCGCGTGCCACCATCGCATGCATACCTGCGGCGATCTGGTCGATGTCACCCATCGCGTCGATCTTTTGCAGGGCGCCCTTGCCCCCGTAATAGGCAATAAGCGGTGCCGTCTGCGCGTGGTAAGCCTTCAGGCGGCTTCCCACGGTTTCGGCGTTGTCGTCGGCGCGGCGTTTCATTTCCGTGCCTCCGCATTTGTCGCAGGTGCCGTCGGTGACGGGCTGCTTGTAAAGGTCGTGATAGCCCTCGCCGCAGGCGGCGCAGGTGTAGCGGCCCGCGATGCGCGTCACCATTTCGGTGTCGTCCACCTCCAGGCTGATCGCGGCGTTGATCTTCTGGCCCTGCTCTTCCAGCAGACGGTCCAGCGCCTCGGCTTGCACCGTGGTGCGCGGGAACCCGTCAAGGATTACACCCTTGGCGGTGTCCGGCTGGGCCAGACGGTCGCGCAGGATATTGATCACGATCTCGTCGCTGACCAATCCGCCCGCTTCCATCACAGCCTTGGCGGCCTTGCCCGCGTCGGTGCCTGCGGCCACGGCTTCGCGCAGCAGATCGCCGGTGGACAGCTGCACAAGGCCCAGTTTTTCCTCAAGCATCCGCGCCTGCGTGCCCTTGCCGGCCCCGGGGGGGCCAAGCAGGATCAGTACGGGTGATGGGGCGCTTGCCTTGGCGGTGGTCATGGTGTCGGTGTCCATCGCTCAGCCCCTGTTCATGCGGTTTTCGATGAGGTCGTCGACGACGGCGGGTTCGGCCAGGGTGGAGGTGTCGCCCAGTGCGCCGTAGTCGTTCTCGGCG
>Ga0209121_10004881_pt1 | contig 12368 bp, 10 predicted proteins | sample Cruoilmetagenom3_FD_187292 | JGI IMG/M metagenome (GOLD analysis project Ga0209121, IMG submission 187292) | Oil polluted marine microbial communities from Coal Oil Point, Santa Barbara, California, USA - Sample 3 (SPAdes) (version 2) | ecosystem: Environmental > Aquatic > Marine > Oil seeps ... | reverse complement strand
GGCTTCCTAGCGGTATCTTGGACTGACCTAGTTCAAGGCTTGCTAATGTCTGCTGCACTATTGATTGTACCCATCGCAGCAATGAATGGCGGCCTTGGTCAGTTATCTAGCGACCTACACAACATCAACCCAGAGCTACTCACGTTATGGAATGATGCGAAGGGCGAGCCTCTTTCTGCAATCGCGATCATCTCGCTAGCGGCATGGGGTCTAGGTTACTTCGGTCAGCCACACATCCTTGCTCGTTTCAAAGCAACACGTAGCAATAAAGATCTAACAACAGCGCGTCGCATTGCGGTTATCTGGACTGCGCTGTCTATGGTTGGTGCAATGCTTGTGGGTCTTGTTGGTCTGATCTATGTGACTAACTCTGGCGCACCTAAGCTAGACGATGGCGAGAAGATCTTCATGCTTCTTGTAAATGCGATGTTCCACCCAGTAATCGCAGGTATCCTACTGGCTGCAATATTAGCGGCAATCATGAGTACTGCTGATTCACAACTTCTTGTTTCTTCATCTGCAATGGCAGAAGATCTGTACAAGCAAGTTCTGAAGAAAGATGCTACGTCAGAAGAGATTGTTCGTGTAGGCCGTTTCGCGGTTATCCTGATCTCTCTTATTGCACTTGTGCTAGCGATGACGCCAGACAGTTCAGTACTTGGCCTTGTGTCTTACGCATGGGCTGGTTTTGGTGCAGCATTTGGCCCAGCTATCGTATTGAGCCTGTACTGGTCTCGCATGAACCGTAACGGCGCTCTAGCGGGTATCGTGGTTGGTGGTGTGACTATCGTACTTTGGAAACAGTTCACGGGCGGTTGGTTCGATGTGTACGAAATCGTACCAGGAATCATCCTATCGACTCTTTCTATCGTTATCGTGAGCCTAATTACGGGTGAGCCAGAAGACGAAGTGAAGAAGCAACACGCTGAGTTCGAGAAGAATCTGGTAGAACTAGACTAATTTACATTGTAAAACAGATGTGAATTAGCAAAGAACATGAGCTAAAAATAATAGAGTCACTTCGGTGGCTCTATTTTTTTGCCTATTTCCCTAATGCTTTCGACCTCTTTCTGGTCTATATGTCCAAACACTAAAACCCTATGCGAGCGGTCAGATCCATCGCCTCACACGGCTTATGCCAGATCTGAATGAACATTGACTCTGTCCGATATGTTTTTTATTCGTACTTTCTATCATTGTACTTGTGCTGAAATGGAGTACTAAGCCAGAGGATATTGCTGAGCTGTAATTTATAAAATTAAGTGTTAATTCGACTAAAGTGCAACGTAGTTTTGAGGTTTACAATGTAAATTGAAACTAGGTTTTAGTGGGTGATAAATGAAAGAGGAAATATCTTTACGACGTTTGATGTCAAAAAATAGAAGAGAAAAATGGCTATTTTTTGAACTTGGCGCTCACTTTTGTTATTAGCTCGGTGAATTGTGGAACCGAATTGGACATGATATGTCAATTGTCAGTAACCACTAAAGACCTATAGGACAAAGGTATGCCTGATCTCTATTGCAAAGGATGTAAAAAAACAACACTACATAAGTCTATAATGAAACGTTGTGAATCAGAGCCCGAGACAGCTTCTGGCCGTATGATGCAATGGACGTCAAAGCTATTTAGTGGAAACCTGTATTACGATATGGAAACTCAGCACTTCTGTCGAACGTGCAACTGTCGTTGCGAAACGGCAAGTTCTGTTCCCCAAGTTGGTTTGGCTTAAATATAGTAAGTGCTTACTAACTTAGATCAAAAAACCTCCGTATAGGAGGTTTTTGCGTTTCTATGCGGCTTTGAGTGTCAGCTTTGTTTCAATGGCACAGCCATCAATCTTCACTTCCCACCCATAGTTTGAGTACTCATTTGCGAGTGCTTGAGCAACATCTTTAGAAACGGTAACGTGTGTCCATGGGCCAATACCGTATGGCTTGTATGCGAGTTCTTGTGTTTTCATAATAGAGTCATCCTTTCTCTTTGATAGTCATATTATTCACTTTGACCTATATCCTTTCTTTCGTTTCTAGCTCAACTTATTTGTTCTTAAGGTCATTTCTATAATAATTTGTTAATGGTCAACGACTGATTTATAAGGCTTGTTATTGGTGTTTGTTGATTTATATTTAATGTGAATAACGCAAGTGTATTTAGTTTTTTAAATGTGTGAGCGGGGTTTTGTCTGATAGCCCTCACTATAGAATATACTGAGCCGAATTTAGAATGTTTAAGGAATATTATGTCTCAGCATCAACTCGACCGTATCGATAAAGAGATACTAAGAATTCTGCATATGAAAGGGCGCTTGCCCGTGGTCGAGCTGGCAAAGCAGGTCAATCTAACCACTTCCCCTTGCTCTGATAGACTCAAGCGATTGGAAAAAGAGGGGTACATAACGGGTTATCACGCTGAGTTATGTTCTGAAAAGTTGGGGCTGGATGTCCAAGTTTTTATCCATATTCGACTCGATCAAACCAGCTTTTCGATTTTTGATAAATTTGCTCAGGCCGTTGAATTGATGCCTGAAGTTGAAGAGTGCTATTCGTTGTCTGGTGATTTTGACACCATGATCAAGGTGCGGGTAAAAGACATGAAAGCGTACCAGGCGTTTATGGCTACTAAATTGGGGACATTACCTGGAGTGATTCAGACACGCAGTGAAGTGGTGATTGAAGAACATAAAAAGGGTTTTGGAGTGAATCCGGAGCTATTATCAACCTTAAAGTAGGGGCTTTCTAGTTAATTCTCGGCAGTTTCTCGTTGCTGTAGCGAATGTTATTCAGATATAAAAATGGAAGCTATTGAGCTTCCATTTTTTATTGAGTGCGGATATATCGGCTAAACGATCGAGTTAGCACTGATAGACAGTTTATAGCGTGATGGCCGCAGAGATTAAGCCAATCACACCACCGAATACACCGCCCCAAACCACTAGCCAGCCAAGGTGCTTCTTGATCATGGTTTGAACCATCTCTTTCACGAGTTTTGGTGTTAGTTCATTCAAACGCTGGTCGATGATCGCTTCAATGTTCTCTTTGATTTCATCCATCATTGCGGGCGATTCAAGTTCATCCTTGATGGCATTTTTTACAGAGTCACTCTTGCTGATTTCAATTACTGACTCTTGCATCTTCTCTACAAATGGCGCTTTCATCGGCTGCAGGGCTTCTGTGCCGCCAACCATCGCCAACATGCCACCAAACTGTGAGTTCTCGATAACATGAACCAGTGAATCGAATGCAGGGTTAAAGTCGATCTTCTTAATCACGGGTTCTAGATTCAGCGACTTTCCGGTCATCTCACTGCTTAGGAAGCGGTCGATGTTACTTTCGGTAAAAAATTGTTCCATCATCAGTTGTTTAATGGCCGCCTTGAACTCTTCAAAGCGCGCTGGAATAACGCCAGAACCGTATAAACCGGGCACTTTCTCGAACAACATGTGAATTGCAAGCCAGTTGGTGATGGCACCAGAAAAGGCAAATAGGCCTGCATAAAGTAAGTATTGGTTGGTCGTCGCATAGCCGCTAGCAAGTAGCAATAACGCTATTACGTTAGTTAAGACACTTTTGTTCATGGTTGATCTCTCGAAAGAATATTGCGTATTGCGCGCATTTTAAGAAAAAAACGCCAAGAAAAAAACAAAAGGATCGACGAAGTTTATCGTGCAGACAGAATAGATGAGAAAGGGCCGAAGCTGAACAGGTATAAAAAAGGCTAGCCTCCCCCCGAAGTCTAGCCTTATTCCAGAACGCGCAAGCGAAGCGTCTTGTCCCGTTAATGTCATTATATAATTACGACATAACATTCTGCTATGTGTAATTTACCAGTAATTGACAAATTGGTGTGAAACACGCCGCACTTTTAAAGTAGCACATAAATTAAACGTTGGTCGCTTGCTCAAGATCATCTGCGATGAAGCCACCCGTTTGATGATTCCACAATTGAGCATAGATGCCATTTTGTTGAATCAACTGTTGGTGCGTGCCTTCTTCTACGATATTACCTGCATCGAGTACGATCAAACGATCCATTGCTGCAATCGTTGATAAACGGTGTGCAATCGCGATGACCGTTTTGCCTTCCATTAGCTCAATCAAACTTTCCTGAATGGCGGCTTCCACCTCTGAATCGAGTGCTGAAGTTGCTTCATCTAGAACAAGCAGTGGAGCATTCTTTAGTAGGACGCGAGAGATAGCGACACGTTGACGCTGACCACCAGAAAGCTTAACACCACGCTCACCTACTTGTGCATCGTAACCAACGTTACCAAATGGGTCGGTGAGCGTTTCTATGAACTCATGCGCGTGCGCTTGCTTCGTGGCTGCATACACTTCTTCATCCGATGCTTCAGGTCGACCGTAAAGAATGTTGTCTTTGATTGAGCGGTGAAGCAATGAAGTATCTTGAGTCACCATACCGATGTTACTACGTAGCGAATCCTGGGTAACGCTCGAGATCTCTTGGTCATCAATTAGGATGCGGCCGCTTTCTACATCGTGGAAACGTAGCAGTAAGTTAACTAGAGTTGACTTACCCGCACCTGAACGGCCAACCAAACCGACTTTTTCGCCTGGTTTGATGTTGAGGTTTAGGTTGTTGATCACCCCCTTATTCTCACCGTAGTTAAAGCTCACGTTATCGAAGTGGATGCCGCCTTGCGGAACTTTAAGTGGTTCAGCGTCTTTTTTATCTTCGATAGCGATAGGTTTAGATAGCGTTTTAATACCATCAATCACAGTACCTAGGTTTTCAAACAGACCACCGATCTCCCACATGATCCACTTAGACATCCCGTTAATACGTAAAGCCAAGCTGACAGCAATGGCAATCGCACCGACCGTGATTGCGTTATCTAGCCATAGGTAGATAGAGATACCAGCAATGCTGAACACCAATAGGTAGTTAGCGAATTCAACGCAGATGTTAAAGCCGGTAACTAAGCGCATCTGACGATGCACAGTATCAAGGAAGCCTTCCATGCCTTCTTCGGCGTATTCGGTTTCTCTTTTACTATGCGAGAACAGTTTCACCGTCGCGATGTTGGTGTAGCTATCGACGATACGACCTGTCATCAGTGAACGAGCATCGGCTTGTTCGGAAGAAACATCTTTTAACTTAGGGACAAAGTGCAGTTGGATACCGACGTAAATGAATAGCCAAATTAGCATTGGAGCCATTAAGCGCCAGTCTGACTCCGCGAGCATGAATAACATCGCCGTAAAGTAAACCGTCACATAGACGAACACATCGACCATTTTAGTCACGGTTTCACGCACCGCGAGCGATGTTTGCATCACTTTTGTCGCAACACGCCCGGCAAAATCATCTTGATAAAATGACAAGCTTTGCTTTAGAAGGTAGCGGTGTGCTAGCCAACGAATCGACATTGGGTAGTTGCCCAGTAAAGTTTGGTGAAGCAATAGCGAGTAAACACTGATTAATATTGGCATCACAATCAACAGCAAAACACCAAGACCCATCAGAGTCGATCTATTGTCGGCCAAAAAGGTGTCTGGGTTGCTTGTTGATAGCCAGTCCACCAGTTGCCCCATATAACCAAACAGTGCAACTTCGATGATCGCGATGGTCATACTCATTAATCCGAGCACGATTAATGGTTTTTCAAAGCCTCGAGTGTAGTGGCGACAAAACGCCAGTATTCCTGTGGGAGGTTGTATCGGCTCTCCCTTTGGAAAGGCTTCGGTAAAGCCTTCAAATTTCTTGTACATAGATTTCCCTTTATAACTAATGCATCTATTAGCAACTGCATCGTCGTGAAGCTTGTTTTTATAAATTTGGTTTGAAATTTTATAAGTGCTAATGAGTTCTTATCAGTATGACCTCATTAGATAGATTTTCGTTGTTAGTTCTTTTTAAGTGACGAAGGAAAGGTTCAAAGAGTGTCTTTCACGACGCTTATTTTAGATTGATACGGACTGGAAAAGTTAGGCTTATTTCAAACGTAATTGATTGTTATGCAACGGTGATAATCCTAACGTTAAATGAATTAAATTGTAACCTAAACTCGAGCCAAGCTAGAGAATGACGTTGGGATATTTATTCATCAGTTTCTCTAACTAATATGCAAACAGTTGGTTCTTTCTGATGTGCTGTTATCTTGCAGTAAAAATTGCGGAATAAACTGATTTTTGCAGTAATTGTTTGGGATAAATATTCAAATCATTATTGTTTTCAGTGAATCTTGTCGTAACAAGTTGTTTACAATTCTGAGGTAGATAAAAGATAGGGACGGTTGAGATGTTAAACCTACACAAAAAGTCACTTCACATTAGTAGTGTTCAAAACGCCAATTGCGTTGTTATGGTGCCACCAAAAGAGTTTCGTTTTAACGAAGAAACTGCGCGTGATAATGAGTTTCAGAACAGAGTGAATCTGACTGAAGCCGAGGTGAAGCTAGAAACGATGGCCGAATTTAAGGCTATGGTGGTTTCGTTGCGTAAAGAAGGTGTGCAAGTTGTAGAGTTTGATTACCCTGAATTGGGTGTAGAAACCCCTGATGCGGTTTTTCCCAATAACTGGTTTAGCACTTGCAGTGACGGTAGTTTATTCACCTTTCCTATGGCGTGTGAGAACCGCCAGCATGAAGTTAAGCCACATGCTCTTATTGAAGCGTTAGAAGCCTCTGGCCGCATTGTTAATCACAATGAGTCTCTAGAGTCGTATATTGACCAAGGTTCCTATCTAGAGAGCACTGGTGTGATGGTGATCGATCATATTAATAAGACGATCTATGCAGCGCTTTCTCAGCGTTGCGATCGTGAAGTATTAGAAGATTATGCGAAGCGTATTGGTTATTCGCGCGTAGTTTCCTTCCAAACGGCATTACCGTCTGGTCAGCCGATTTACCACACCAATGTGATGATGGCGATTGGTGATAACTTCTGCGTGATCTGTGATGAAGTGATTCCTGAATTTGAGCGTCGTTTTGTGGTGAAATCTCTTGCTAAAGACAAGCAGGTTGTCTCTATTTCAATTGACCAGATGAACCGATTCTGTGGCAATATTTTGCAACTCGAAACGGTGAATGGCGATAAGGTGATTGCAATGTCTCAATCTGCTTATGATGCATTCTCTCCAGCGCAGTTAGCCCAGCTTTCGACACACGGAAAACTGCTGCCATTCAATGTAAAAACGATTGAAGACATTGGTGGTGGTTCGGTTAGATGCATGTTGGGTGAAGTGTTTTTGCCAACACGAGTGAATCTTTTGTAGCTGGCTGCTTATTTCTAGTAATGAATCTTTTAATACCACTCTATCTGTAGAGTGGTATTTTTGTTTTATAAGGGAGTGTATTTAGTTTTTGGCTTTTAGCTATAAAAACCTAGAACCCAAGAAAGCGAAAAACAGCTAATCAGGCAGCTTTGAAAGCTCGGTGCTCTATGAACTGGGCAGAGAGAGTGACCACTTCTTTCGAATATACGAGCGCTGTGTGGTTGAGCTTGAGAGCACAGGTGTCTGTAGCGCCTCTTAGGTTCGCATCTTCGAGTGTGACCGTGCCATCGCCTGGATTCTTGCCTAACACAATTCTTCCTACACCAGCGTCGTAGGTGCCAGTGATCACACCTATCGGCACGTCGATATCATAGTCACCTAAGCCATCACTTAAGATCATTTTGCTCGAACCAAATATAAACCCGAGGCCATGATTAGACAGTGTTTTAGCGATGGTTGCCCCATTGTGAGGTGTACCTGCGGTAATAATGCAGGTGTCTGCAAAGTTGGGTTGGTAGAATTTAAAGTAGTGGCGAATCAGTAAGCCACCGAGTGAATGGCCAAAGAAGTAGACTTCATCATGCTCATCAAACCGCGCATTTATAAAGCGATTAAGGCGCTTTGCAGCAGAAGGAAAACGCAGAGAGTTGTAGGCGAACTTGTGCGTTGTAAAGCCACGTTTTTTGAAGTTCCTATCCAGATATTGCATGATCAACGCAGGCATATATAGACCATGAATTAAAACTATATGTTTGTTTTTATTATTCATTTTTATCCTCCGTATGATGGTGTCTCCAGTATATTTAGTCGCAAATCTAAACTCAATAAAACTTGCAGCTAATGGGACACAAAAGACAGAGGTGTACGTTATAGACAGAGTGCTCGTTATAGATAAAGAGTGGTTACTCCGATCTCACTCCACCATAAACATCAATGGTTAAGCCACCGTTTAGCGTAAGTATCGGGTGCCAGACTTTTTACCTTATTGAAGCTTCTCTCTAATGTTTTTTATTAGCAAGTCACTTGTCACTAAACTCTGCAATCGGTTTTGAACTAAGCACTGTTAATACCTTACGGGTCGGTTCGTTGAGTCTATAAATCTTACGATTTTGAATTTTCAGCTTTGATGAGTTTTGTATCGACAGTTTCACTCTTTAACTCAGGCTCAACTAGTACCTTTATCACGCCTTTTTGTAGGATCAGGTTATTAGGGTAGGTGATGATGTTGCCCGAACTGTGTCGAAGAATAACGTGGAACATGGTGATATCGATGATCACGCCACTGATATCTTCGTCTTTCTCTGCGACTCTTACTCTGTCGCCAATGCGATAAGGGAAGACGAAAAATATTAGTACGCTGGCTGTGAGGTTACTTAGAATCGACCATTGCGCGAATAAAGCGACACCCAGCACCGCAAATATGGATGACAAGAACAGCGAAATATCACCAAAACCCAAGTTAAGAACAATCGTAAATACAGCGATGAAGAGCAGAAACAGTAAGATATTGAAACACTTAATCACGAACTGCTTTCGCTTCAATTCGACGCGCTTATTTTCCGCTAATGTTTCTATCCAATTTTTCCCCAAGCGTTTTATCACCCAATACACAGTGATAAGAAGTAAACCTAAACCCACTTGTTTAAGCCACATATTGGATTGCAAAAACTCAACCATTAAATAAACCTTAATTTTTTCAAAATAACGACTTCAATCGCAACGACCATCAACAGTCCAATACAAAACAGCGGGAATGCCACAGGGTTGTCTGTTCCTGGGATTCCAGCAATATTGACGCCCAATAAACCGGTGAAAAATCCGGCAGGGAGGAAAATACCCGCAATGATAGAAAATAGGTATGTATTTCTATTCATTTTTTCAGCTTGTTGCTGACTTCTACTCGCCAAAAACACATTAATCTGGTCGATATAGAACTCAACGGATTCGTTAATCCTCAAAATGGTATCAAGACTGTTTTTGATATGACTGTTGTGCTTACTCAGCGGGGCTGGTAAGTCATTCATTAAATCCTCGAAAACGTATTTCTGTGGCTTCAAATAGCGTCTTAGTCTGAGTAGCCTAGAATGCAGAGCATTGATGGACTTAATATCGTGATGAGATTCAGACTCTAGCTCATCAATCAGTTGTTCAACGGGAGTCAAGAAGCTTGATATGTAATGGTTGATTCCTCGGATCATGCCTAGTAATACATCAGGTAACGATGTCGGGCCTTGGCTTTGTTTGAGATCAGATATTAGGTTGCTAACCGCTTTTGAAGGGACCTTGCGTGTCGATATTAAAGTGCCTTTGTACCATAAGATACGTAGGCTAAGCATGTCGTCAGGGTTGGCACCTTCGTTTAGATTAATGCCTCGCAGAATCATTAAAAAGCAGTCGTGCCCAAATTGTTCAAATCGAGGACGAGTGTCATCGGTAAGTAGTGAATCGATGATGGCGTTTGGAACCGTATTACTGTGGAGCCATTCTCTCAAACCGTCAGCATCTCTTTGGCAATGATACCAAGTTGATTGCTCGAATTGGGCTGGGCTGGTGGTGTGCTCATGTGCCACACCTTCTGAAAATTGCCAGCTTGAAATTATGAAAGCGTCCATTCGCTGTCCTTAATGATATGACGAAACCATCGATATTAGAGCACGATTTAAGTGCCTATATTAGCTCTATTTTCTTAGAGAACGAGAGCCGAGATAACAAGTGCTGGTAGAACGTTTGGTTAGAGAAGTTACTCTTATGAGTTCTCGGATTTATAAGTACCGTTCCCTAATAAATGTAGCTCATTGTTTCGTCGTTATAAATTAGCACTCTGGTCCCATGTTAGCGACGAAAAAAAAGAAAAGACCGAGGTCTTTTCTTTTGAGAGAGAGTTGAGGAGAGCTTGCTCAGGCAACTCGAGTTTTCCGATGGTTTACATAAGCAAAAGCGCTAACGACACGGTGCGAAGATATCTTGTTCCTCTCTATACTCTTTGGTTTGTACATCCATCAGGCCAAGCAATGAATCGAACAAATTGTCGTGAGAAAAGCTCTGTTCCTTTCCTTCTTTACGCAAGCAAGTGTCACTGAGCCCTTTCTCTGTAGCAAAGTCATCAGACATCCATAGAATCATCGGAACATGGGTTTGTTCTTTCGGTGCTAATGAATAAGGCATGCCGTGTAAGTAGACGCCATTTTCTCCCAATGACTCTCCATGATCGGAAATGTACATCAGCGCGACATTGTACTTATCGGTGAGTTTTTCTAGCTTCTTAATAGCCTGTGAGAGAAAGAAATCTGTGTACAAAATAGTGTTGTCGTAGGTGTTGAGGACTTGCTCTTTGGTACAGTTTTCGATGTCAGAATGTGGACAATCTGGCATAAATTTCCTATGTTCTTCAGGATAACGCTCATAGTAAGTTGGGCCGTGAGAACCGGAAATATGATAGAAAATGATACTATCTTGCTTAAGATCTTGGGTATCTTGCTCAAAGCTCTCTAACATCGCTGTGTCGTAACACACATCGTTGTTACATAGCGGGTCGCTGTCTTTGGCGACGAGAGTCATCTCTTTGATTCGGTGCGCAACGGCTTTGTCTCCACCATCATGTTCTCTCCAAATAGAGTGAATCCCTGCGCGGTTCATGATGTCGACTACGTTGTCTTGGTTGTAGGCTTTGTCGCGATCATAGTTGCTGCGATTCATGTTAGAAAACATACACGGAACAGAAACTGCAGTGGCCGTTCCACACGACTGAACATCAGAGAAAAATATCGGATTGTAGGGCTTGGTATGAGCATTGGTTTCTTTCTCATAGCCATAATATTGATAGTTGTATACACGTGCTGTTTCACCAAGAACAAACACCAATAAGGTTGGTTTTTCTGCTTGTTTAGTTTCTGGTTTTAGCTGTGCGTCTAAGCCTATTTCTTGGTACGGGATTGGCTCTTTGATATAAGTATTATTGATGTACTTAACGGTTGATGCCACGTACTCCGTTGGAATGATCATCTTCTTGAGATGAGAATTATTTCGGCCAATCGATACGTAATCTTTGTAAAATAGCCCTGCAATAATGGCAATGACGATTAACGAACTCAATAATCCTATCGATTTCCAAATAGCAAAATCTTTCCAAGACTCTCTTTCAAGGTTCGTCAATAAAAGTACTAGTGATGGTATACCACCCATCAAAACAAACCAGAAAATAGAATATAGGCTTAAATAACTGGCGGCTTCTCCACTGTTGGTTTCAAAAACGTTTTCTATCATTCCATAGTCAACAAAAATGCCATAGCTGAACATGCTGTAGCTGACCAGAGAGGAAGTAAGCAGTAACAAGATGAAAAAGGCCTTGGCGAATATCGGCCAGTTAAAAACTTGAAAGATAAAGTTGAATGCAGCGAGAAAGAAGAAGGGAATTGAGATTATGAACCCAATACTTTCCGCTTTTGAGGCACTAAGAATATTGAATAACTCGCGCGAGATCGGCAGGTTGATGACAAGTAAATAATACAATGCCAAAACGAAAGGGAGTTTGTTTATCGACATATTTAAGCGCGGTAGATTCATTGTCTTGTTTTCCTGCGTCTCTTGTCCCTTTATTTTAGTCTCGCTACCAAGAAAGCTCTAATATCAATGCATAAAGCTCAGGAAGTGATGGAGAGCGATAAACCGGCTAAAGTGAAATGACGCGATAGGGCGTGTAGAAACAAAAAATTCACTTTACTGAGTGACCTTCATGACAAGGTGGAACAGCAAAGTGAATTAGTATATTTAGCTTATTCTATGTAATTCAATCACATTAGAAGTTGTATGAACCACCGAAGCTAATGCTGTTGAAGGCAAGTGTTTTGTCTTCTTTCTTAAAGCCGTAGTCGTTCTCAACACTCACCGCATCTGCTTGTGAAATTAGGCGAAGTGTTAGGTGTTCGATTGGCGTGTATTCAACACCGACACCAAAGTGGAAACCAGTACCACTGTCGTCATCATAACCAGCACTCTGGTTTGCATTTAGGTCAACAGAACTTAAACCAGCCAATACGAATGGACGGATAGTATTGTCGAACGTGTAACCGATGTTTGCAGATGCTGAAATAGATGTTGGCGACAGTTTTGCTGCCCCCTTTTTGTAGTCTGCG
>Ga0209121_10004880_pt1 | contig 12369 bp, 8 predicted proteins | sample Cruoilmetagenom3_FD_187292 | JGI IMG/M metagenome (GOLD analysis project Ga0209121, IMG submission 187292) | Oil polluted marine microbial communities from Coal Oil Point, Santa Barbara, California, USA - Sample 3 (SPAdes) (version 2) | ecosystem: Environmental > Aquatic > Marine > Oil seeps ... | reverse complement strand
AAGGTCTGTAAGAATCTTTAATATGCGAGTAATCCCCGGACTTTTGATTTGTATTATGTATTGCAAAACCTATTGGAGTGCCTGATGTCTTACCTTCAAAGATCCCCGAAAAGAATTCAACAATATCTGGCTCTTTGCGTTGTGTAACTATGGCCGATTGACCAGGTTTGCGGCGATTTAATTCATTTTGAATGGCATCCAGGTCTAACTCAATGCCAGGAGGGCATCCGTCGAGAACGCCACCTATTGCAACGCCATGCGATTCTCCAAAAGTGGATAACTTAAAAAGGTTCCCAAAATTATTGCCTGCCATTCTCTGTCTTTTAATTTCTTAGCGCCAAAGGTAAATGTTAATTGATAGATACGAAAATCAATCGATTAAAGCATCTTTTAAAATGGAAATGGGATGTAATGCGTTTCTACCGGTCCCATCTTTTATTTGATGTCTGCAGCTTGTGCCATTTGCAGCGATAATTACATTTTCTTCACTTTTTCGCACTGCTGGAAATAATTTTAACTCTCCAATTTGCATACTTACCTCATAATGTTCTTTCTCGTACCCAAACGAACCTGCCATACCACAACAGCCTGAACTTATAATAGAAACGGAATAATTTTCCGGCAGATTGAGAATATCAAAAGTCGCCTTTTGGTTTGACAATGCCTTTTGATGGCAATGGTTGTGTATTTTGATTGTTCTTGCCTCTTTTGTGAATTTATCCGATGTAACAATCCCTGCTTCGATTTCCTTAGCCAAAAATTCCTCAATTAGAAAGGAGTTGCTGGCAATAGCGTCAATCGTATCCGTATTCGGTGCCAATCTTTTATATTCATCCCTAAATGATAGCACCGCTGAGGGCTCTAATCCAAGTACCGGTATATGCTGTTCTTCAAATACTTTTAACTGCGCTATATTTTCAACAGCCAATTTTTGTGCTTGTTTTAAAAAGCCTTTAGAAAGATATGTTCGTCCACTTTCGGCATAAAAAAGCGCTATTTCATACCCTAATTTAGTGAGTACTTCAATAGCATCCTTACCCAACTCAACATCCATATAATTCGTAAATTCATCAATATACAGAACAACTTTACTATTGTTTTTAATATTTTGATTTACATTACTTTGAAGGTAATTATCGAAATTAAAACTTGATAATTTTGGCACGCTTCTTTTCTTTGCTATACCAATTGATTTTTTCAGAATCCCACTTAATACCTTGGAACCATATATGGCATTGGTGAACCCAGCAACTTTGCTGCCAAATCTGTTAAGCTTAGTGTTGTGCGCAAAGAGTTTACTTCGCAAGGAATAGCCATTACTTTCTTGGTATTGATACAAAAATTCAGCCTTTAATGCGGCTATATCCACATTACTAGGGCATTCACTGGCACATGCCTTACAGCTTAGACATAGATTAAAAACTTCCTTTAATTCCCTTTTATTGAATTTGTTAGTCCCCTCACCCGTTGTTAAAAACTCACGTAATGCATTGGCACGACCTCTTGTTGTATCTTTCTCATTCTTCGTGGCATGATAGCTAGGGCACATGCCCCCTTTCATATGATGTGTTTTACGACAATCCCCGCTACCATTACATTTTTCCGCAGCTTTTAAAATGCCCTCACTATCGGAGAAGTCCATTAATGTTTTAACCTCCGGTTCTTCCCTATCTATTTCATATCGAAGGGATTCATCCATCGGATACGCATTTACGATTTTCCCAGGATTGAATACTCCTTTTGGGTCAAAATAGCTTTTGATGCGTTTTAAAAGTTCATAATTCTCGGCGCCTATCATTAGTGGAATAAATTCAGCGCGTACAATTCCGTCCCCATGTTCCCCACTAAATGAGCCCTGATATTTTTTGGTTAATATGGCGACATCAGTTGTAATCTTCCTAAATAGACCAACATCTTTGGATTTCTTAAGATTCAATATAGGTCTTAAATGTAATTCCCCTGCGCCGGCATGGGCATAATACACCGCTTGCTGTTCATAGTCTTTCATGATTGCAGTGAATTCCCCAATAAAATCTTTCAAATCTTCCAAGGCAACCGCAGTATCCTCAATACATGCGACAGCCTTCATATCTCCAACGATATTCCCCAGTAAGCCTAAACCTGCCTTTCTAAGCTCTATGGCTTTGTTGATATCGTTCCCATAAAGAACAGGATTGGCGTAGCTCAATCCAGATGCTTCAATGGTGCTCAAAAGCGCTTTTAATTCTTTTTGAAGCCCAGCTTCTGAGTTTGATTTCAGTTCCAACATTAGTAAGACCGCTGGATCATCCTTAACAAAAAAACGATTCTTAAGTTGGGTTTTGTTGTTTTTAGTGCAATCAAGAATTACCTTATCCATCATTTCACAAAGATGTAGCCCATGTTTCATAACAGGTGCTACATCACTCAAACAATCTTCCAGGGATTTGTAATGGGTAACCACCATCGCCGAATACTTGGGCGGAATTTCATCAAGTTGTATGGTTATTTCAGTAGTAAAAGCCAAAGTACCCTCACTTCCACTCAATAGTTTACACAAGTTAAAATCCACCTCATCAGCATTAAAAACATTGCTTTTTAATAATTCGTCAACAGCATACCCTGTATTTCTTCTATGGATTTGAGATTTGGGAAATTCATTAGTTATTTCTTTTTGTATACTTTTGTTTGACAATTCTTTATAAACTTCTTTATAAAGTAATCCTTCAAGACTATTTAGTGTCGCTTTTATCTTGAAATCGTCAACGGTAACTGCTTTAAATTCAACTTTTGAACCATCGGACAATATGGTTTTCATTGAAACAACCTTATCTCTCGTAACTCCGTATTGGATTGAAGTGGTCCCGGATGAATTATTGCCTACCATTCCGCCTATCATACAACGGTTTGAGGTTGAGGTGTTCGGTCCAAAAAATAAGCCCGATGGTTCGAGGTATTTGTTCAGCTCATCACGGATAACCCCGGGCTGAACGGTAACTTGTTTTTTTGTTTTATCAAGACTAACGATTTTGGTAAAATGCTTTGAAACGTCAACTACTATTCCTTCACCAACACATTGGCCGGCCAAAGAAGTGCCTGCTGTTCTAGGAATAAGCCCAATATTATTATCCGATGCAAAGTTTACAAGCTTTTGTATGTCTTCAACAGTTTTCGGAAATGCCACCGCTTCCGGTATTTTACGGTATACCGAAGCATCAGTAGAATAAAGTGTTTTACTTAAATTGTCAGTTAGAATATCGCCATCTAACGTATGCCCCAATTCATTTATTATATTTTTTATCAATCTGATACAATTTCGATACTAATTTAGGGTTTTATTGTTTGAGCCTAGTTAAGTTTCATTATTTTTACACTATTAAATCATAACATATGAATATTTTAAAAACACTTACTTTAATTGCTTGTTTTACTTCGTTATCCACAGTTTTCGGACAGGAAATTGCTGATCATGCCATAGGTTTACGCCTAGGTGACAGTGATGGTTTCGGGGCAGAAGTTTCTTATCAAAGATCAATTTCCCGGTACAATCGTCTTGAGGTAGATTTAGGATGGCGTGATCATAGTCTGTACAACGCCTTTAAGTTAGCCGGCGTATACCAATGGATACATCAATTGGACGGTGATTTTAATTGGTACTATGGTGTTGGAGGTGGTTTAGGAAATGTTGATTTTGATGCCATCCCCAATAGTAATGTTGACGATGATGGCCTCTTCATATTTGGAGCTGGGAACATTGGTATCGAATATAATTTCGATATACCTCTATTACTTTCGTTAGACTTTAGACCTGAAGTTGGTCTGGTTGGTTATGACGGATTTTCCGATAATTTTGACTTTGATATTGCCCTTGGCATTAGATATCAATTTTAAACATAAAATATTAACTAGAATATTAAGCCCTTAGTAATTGTTAAGGGTTTTTTATTTATGGGTATATATAACTACATTTGCCCTTTTAAAATTATCAATAATGAGAAATACCCTATTTATCCTAGTTACTCTGGTTCTTTTTGCATCTTGCAATTCTAAACCCGAAGGCTACACAATCAATGGCGCATTAACTGGTGATATCGCCGATGGTGTTGAAGTCTATTTAAAAAAGAGCGGAGTAAACAATCAGCTTATTGAAGTAGATACAGTTAAAACTGAAAATGGCCTGTTCGTATTTAGCGGCATAAATGATATGCCTGAGATGCATTATATTCTAATTGACAAGCATGTTGGTTATGCCGTAGCTGTACTTGAGAATGGCGAAATTGATATCGCTGCACATAAAGACAGTTTAGGGCTTGCAAAAATTACAGGAACGCTTCAAAATGACTTTTTAAATGATTATAGGGAGAAGTCCAAGGCCGTTTCAATGCAAGCAGTAAATATTCAAGAGGATATGAAGAACGCCTCTATGACGGGAGATACCGTGCTAATCAACTCCTTAAAAGAAGAATTAAACGAGTTACGGGAGGAATATGAAACGTTTGAAATTGATTATATAAAATCCAATCCGAATGCATTGATTTCGGCTCTGTTGATTGATAAAGCAATGAATACGAGAACAGCAACCACGGAAGAACTTCAGGAATTATACAATACACTTGCACCAGAAATCAAGGAAACCAATGCAGCAAAAAAAATAATCAAATCATTGAACACTTTAAAAGAACGTGAAGCTAAAGCCAAGGATACGAGTGTTGGAGCAGTAGCACCTAATTTCTCAGCCCCTACACCAACTGGAGAAATATTGGGCTTATATGACATTAAAGGAAAAGCCACGCTAATTGATTTTTGGGCGGCATGGTGCAGACCATGTCGTGCCGAAAACCCTAATGTGTTAAAAGTTTATAATAAATACCATGATAAGGGCTTGAATATCATCGGTGTTTCCTTGGATAAAACAGCGGAAGCCTGGAAAAAGGCCATTGAAGATGATGGTTTAACATGGAACCATGTTTCCAACATCGCTTATTTTAATGATGCTATTGCAAAAATGTACAATGTTGATGCCATCCCAGCTGCTTTTTTGTTGGATGAAAACGGGGTGATTGTTGCGAAAAATTTAAGAGGTCCAGCCCTTGAGGCCAAGGTTGCCGAATTACTCAATTAGCAATTAAAACAACAATAAAAAAGCCCTGATGTTTACAGACATCAGGGCTTTTTTATGGAGTGCTTAACAACACAACTACTAAAACTTATTTTGGGCATCATCAAAATCTCCAGAAATGGTTACATTATCGCCAATCTTAACGTCACCAAAAATGTTGACCACAGAGTTAGCACCTATAAATTCGATTGTTGAATCGTCTTTCAATTCCAAATCACCATATATCGTAAGATTTCCCTCAATTCGAAGCACAGCTCCCTTTTCAACCGTGATTTTTTTTCGTTTTTTATTGCTTCCTACAACGAGAGTCCCGTTCATTTCCATTAAACCATTTTCCTTTACATCAACATCATTTCTAACAGTCCAGGTACCGCACATAAGTAAAGAACCACTAACTTTTATGGATCCAAATCTCTTTGACCCTCTAAACGCAATATCCTGACCTTCATTTATTACCAATTTACTGGAACCTGAATATGTGGTAAGCGATGCACATTCTTCAGCCAAACTTTGTGAAGGGCGGTTTAATTTGATAATCTGTAGTCCCTTTTTACCTGATGCGGCAAAAACATAGTCGCCTTTCGATTCAACATAATTAATGGATCCATCCAAATCAATGATACCGACTAGATCAGACCCATTTCCTTTGTCTTCAGATAGGCATAAACCTGCGCCACCGTTAGCCATAAGTATTACTTCTTCATTCGCAGCTACTGCATTGGTTTCCCTGCCTTCTGTGGATGTACTATTAGGATCTATTAAAATAGGGATATATTCAATTAAAGAACCGCTTGATACACTATATAATCCTGCGCCTTTAGTTCCTTCTGGAACAAGTACCTCATCACCATTAAATGCCAAAGTCCTTTTTGTGCCTGCGCTAAAAACAGTATTAATTACAATTTCTTTAGTGATATTGAGTTCACTATCTAAAATACTCACCCCCTTACCGGCATCGAGCACAGCAAATTGATTATTATCCATGGATACCGAACGTAAATCTTTAAAGGCCGCCTCCCTTATAACCGATAAATCCTTTTTATCATAAACTGTTATCGTGCCATCACCACCACTTGATACCACAACATGGAATGGGGTTACCTCTATATCTGTACTATTAAAACCTTCTTGAAATCCATAGATTATGGTACTAGTACTCATTCTACCTCCAGATACCGGTATTTTAGCCACAAACGAATTGGAAGTAGCCCGAACAGACTTTTCAGCATCAACACCTCCAACAGCATAAACATAGCCATCATTGTATTCAACAGAGTTAATATCGGCGTTGCTATAATACAATCTAGAAGTTACCGATGGTTCCAAAGGATTCTTTATGTTGATTATATCTATAGCACCAACATAGCTTTCTTCGGCAGTGTTATAAGATACGTAGGCATAATCCCCATCTAAATGCACATGGGTCGCCGTAAGATTCTCACCACCACTGAATGATGGAGGATTAATTTGAGCAACTAAGGTAAGTGGGTAATCCCCTGCTTCATCTACTTTACCATTACTGGCAGATTTGCCGGAAATAACGTCTTCTTCCGCAATATCCAGTACACCAGAAGCATCATAGACTACACTATTTTTTAAGATTAGATCGCTTTTTTCTAATTGAATTTCATCTTGGGGATCACTAAAAACTGTAGTCTCATCGCTGCAAGAAACAGTAAATAAGATAACTGACCAAAGTAGTAGGTTTACTTTTTTCATTATAAATAAATGGTTTAATTAGATTTGGGTTTCTAAATTAACGTCAAAATTACGCAAAATGTATATTTTGTAAGTTATTTTTTCGATGAAAGGTCAATAAATTACAGGAACGAAAAAACAAGACCTTGTCAACACCTTACAGTTTTAGATGCAATATCTTACAAACACACCACTAAAGTTTCCCTAATTTTTCCATGACAAAAAGAATTGCAATAGGGATGGCCAAGAGGACAACCACTAAAGTATCTGTCACTAATAGATCGGGTTTAAAAAGCAATGTTGTTACATAGCCCCCAATGGCACCCCCAAAATGGGCAGTATGCCCAATGTTCCCCAATCGCTTTTTCATGCCGTAAATAGAGTATAAAAGATAACCTATCCCCAAAACATAAGCAGGTAACGGAATGGGGATGAACATTATCCCTAGTCGCATATCCGGATATAGCAAGATAGCAGCATACAAAATTCCTGTAACGGCGCCACTGGCCCCGACCGCACTATAATAGGGCTCATCTTTATGAAAAAACAAAGCCAAAAGGCTTCCAGCGATCAGACTTATAAAATATATCCCCACAAATTTTGTTGGGCCAAACCGATTGATAACAACATCGGCAAAAAAGAATAAAGTGAACATGTTCATAAAAAGATGTGAAATGTCAACATGTAAGAACCCGGAAGTCAACATTCTATCTTTCTGTCCAGCTTTTATAGCGCCTATTCCAAACTTATGTCGTTCAAAAAAAGAACCATTATTGAATCCTTTCAATGATACCAGAACATTTACGGCAATAATAGCAATAGTTGCTATATGAAGATCATACATGCTTAGAAGCTTTATTTTTCGTTCCAAATATAGCTATATTTGCGCTTTACTACTTTGCGCATGCAGCTACTTGCTTTTATTTTTATTTATCCCTTCTTGTGGATTATCTCAATGCTACCTCATAACCTGTTTTATGGGTTTTCCAATTTCGTATATTTTTTGGTGTATAGAGTCATTGGCTACCGTAAAAAAGTAGTAAGAGGCAATTTGGAACTGGTATTCCCTAATAAACCTAAAAGGGAATTGGATAGCATTGAAAAAGAATTCTACAAACATATGTGCGATATGTTCTTGGAGATGGTAAAGTCCATGAACCTTTCAAAGGAAGCGGTAAAAAAGAAATACCATGTTACCAATATTGAATTACTTCGAGAAATAGAGAAGAAGAAAAGCATATTAATCGTATGCTCACATTATGCAAATTGGGAGTGGAACATAAGTATCAATAACTATGTGGAATCCAAAGGCTATGCGGTCTATCAGAAAATAAGCAATTCCTATTTTGACAATTTGGTTAAAAAGTTTAGGGCTAAATGGAATACGGTTTTAATTACACAAAAAGAGACGATCAAAACCGTAGTCCGCAACCACCAGGAAAGAGTAGCCTCCATATATGGAATGGTCAGTGACCAATCACCCCAAGCCCATAGAGCACAGTATTGGAAAGAATTTATGGGGATTAAAGCACCTATCTTCAATGGGGCCGAAACCTTGGCCAGAAAATTGGATTTAGCTGTGGTCTTTCTTAAGGTCAGCAAAGTAAAACGCGGTCATTATCAAGCTGAATTTATTCCTATTACTTTAGCAGGAAGTAGTACTGAAAAAAATGAGATAACAAACAAGTTTCTGGAGCTTACCGAACAGCAAATCATGGAACGACCAGAACATTACTTTTGGACACATCGACGCTGGAAGCATCGAGAAAAGGTACCCGAAAAGTTCATGGCTTGATTATAAACCAGCAATACCTTTAATCTCACCAATAATCCGATCCACCAGTCCATCAGCTTCATTTTGGGTTCTTGCTTCCGTGTAGATTCGAATGATAGGTTCGGTATTCGATTTCCGCAAGTGTACCCAGTTTTCGGGAAAATCAATCTTTACCCCATCTATTGTGGAGATATCTTCATTATGGTATTTGTCCGCCATTGCTTTCAAGATACCATCAACATCGAGCCCTGGAGTCAATTGAATTTTCTTTTTGCTCATGAAATAACTTGGGTAGCTATCACGTAGTTCTTTAACAGTTCCACCCTTTTCCGCCATAAGCATTAAAAACAATGCTGTACCAACCAAAGAATCCCTTCCATAATGACTTTCAGGGTAGATAATCCCTCCATTACCCTCTCCACCTATAATCGCCTTGTTGGCTTTCATTTTGGTCACTACATTTACCTCGCCTACGGCCGCGGCCTCATAAGTACCACCATGTTTCTGGGTTATGTCCCGTAAAGCACGGGAAGACGATAGGTTAGAAACTGTATTTCCTTTGGTTATGCCTAAAACATAGTCAGCACAGGCTACTAAAGTGTATTCTTCCCCAAACATTTCGCCATCATTGCTAATAAAAGCCAAGCGATCAACATCGGGATCAACAACAATACCGAAATCGGCATTTTCCTTGAGCACAAGGTCACAGATATCGCCTAAATGTTCTTTTAAAGGTTCTGGATTATGGGGAAAATGGCCTGTTGGCTCACAATATAATTTGATGACCTCAACACCTAAGGCTTCCAATAATTTAGGAATTGCAATACCTCCAGTGGAATTTACTCCATCTACAACAACCTTGAACTTAGCTTTTCGAATGGTATCGGTATCAACCAAGGAAAGGTTCAAAACCTCATCAATATGAATATCTATATAGGCATCATTTTTTGTAATGCTTCCTAAATCATCAACCTCAGAGAAATCAAAATCCTCTTTCTCTGCAATTTCCAGGATTCTGGCACCTTGTGCAGCATCCAAGAACTCGCCTTTTTCATTTAGGAGTTTTAGGGCATTCCATTGTTTGGGATTATGACTTGCGGTAAGTATAATACCACCATCTGCTTTTTCCAATGGCACGGCAATTTCAACGGTTGGTGTTGTCGATAGGTCAAGGTCAATAACATCAATACCCAAGCCTATCAATGTATAAACCACAAGGTTTTGTATCATTTCACCTGAAAGTCTGGCATCACGACCAACAACAACTTTCAAATTAGTGTCCTGGGAATAGTCTTTAAGCCATATGCCATATGCAGCCGCGAATTTAACGGCATCAATTGGGGTTAAATTATCCCCTGGTTGCCCTCCGATAGTACCACGTATTCCTGAAATTGATTTTATAAGCGTCATAGTCTGTTAAAAAAAGTTTTTGCAAATATACAGGTCTATCATTAATCCTAACTTCCAAATTGCTAAATTCGACCTTATAAAGTATTTTACGGTCCAATGAATTTTTTAGCCCATATTTATCTTTCTTTTGGCGATGATGAGATTACCATTGGTAATTTTATTGCCGATAGCATTCGTGGCAATAAGATTGACCATTTGCCAACCCGAATACAAAAGGGGGTTTTATTGCACCGCGAAATAGACACTTATACAGATGCGCATACAATCCCTAAAATAAGCAGTAAACGTTTGCACAAAAACTATAGTCACTATAGTCGTGTAATCGTGGATATCTTTTATGACCATTTTTTGGCGAAAAACTGGAAGAATTATTCCGATACTTCCTTAAAGAACTATGTGGAAAATTTTTATGAACTTTTGGAAGACAATTACCCCATTCTTCCTAATGGAGTGCAACGCATGATGCCTTATATGATTGCTGACAACTGGATTTATAATTATTCCAAAATGGAAGGTATTGGGAGAGTTTTGAATGGCATGAACCGTAGGACAAAAAATAAATCAAAAATGAATTTCGCGATATTGGATTTGGAAGAACACTATACCGATTTCGAAAAGGAATTCACCTCCTTTTTTGAAGAATTAATTACCTTTTCAAAGCAAAAATATATATCACTATAAACAAATATCCATCCAAAACATGCAGCAACTATTTAGAGTTTTCCCCCTCTTATTTCTTCTCTTGATTTTCACGCAATGTAGAAAACAACCAGCAAAAGCTACAGGGCTTGTAACAGAGAAAGCGATGGTCGTTTCGGCGCGGGAGGAGGCATCTGCTGTGGGTGTGGCAATCCTAGAGAAAGGTGGTAACGCCTTTGACGCTATGGTCGGAACTGAATTGGCCTTGGCAGTTGCTTATCCTTTTGCTGGAAACCTTGGCGGAGGCGGATTTATGGTCTATCGTAAAAACAATGGGGATATTGGCGCCATTGATTATCGTGAAAAAGCACCTTTGTCTGCGCATAAGGATATGTATTTGGATTCCTTAGGTAATGTTATTCCAGGTAAAAGTACTTTGGGAGCCACTGCAGTTGGAGTACCTGGCACCATTGCAGGGATTTTCGAAGTGCATGATAAATTTGGAAGTTTGCCCATAGCTGAAATCATTGAACCTGTCATTAATTTAGTGGAACATGGTGTTGTGGTTACCGAAAAACAAGCGAAACGACTTGAGCATTATAGAGAACAAATAATTGAAGTGAATGGAGATAGCACCCTGTTTTTCATTAGTTGCATACAAGGTGATACCTTAAAATATCCTGCACTTGCCAATACTTTAAAACGAATATCCAAAAATGGCCGTGATGAATTTTACAAGGGTGAAACCGCTAAAAAATTAGCCGCTTTTATAAAGAAAAATGGAGGTTATGTAACCGAAGAGGATTTGGCCAAATATGAGGCCAAATGGCGACAACCAATTATTTTTAAATACAAGGACTTGAAAATCATTTCCATGAGCCCTCCAAGTAGCGGTGGGGTAACCATGAATCAAATCTTTAAGATGATCGAACCTTATGATATATCTGAATTTGGTCATAATTCTACCGAAGCCATACAGTTATTCACGGAGGCTAGTCGCAGAGCATATGCCGATCGCAATTATTTCCTTGGAGACCCTGATTTTGTTGATATTCCACTGGATGTGTTGTTGAGCCAGAAGTACTTGACTGAACGAATGGATGGTTTTACTTTTGACAAGGCCACCTTGTCATCTGATATAGAACGCGGTAATATACAAATATCGGAAAGCTCAGAAACGACCCATTATTCCATCGTAGATCAGGAAGACAACGCAGTATCTGTAACTACGACCTTGAACGGGGCTTATGGCTCCAAATTATACTGTGATGAATTGGGCTTCTTCTTGAATAATGAAATGGATGACTTCAGCGCCAAACCTGGAGTGCCCAATATGTTTGGGCTTATAGGTGCGGATGCCAACAGTATTGCCCCGGAAAAACGTATGTTAAGCTCCATGACCCCTACTATTGTTGAAAAAGACAATAAACTTTGGATGGTAGTAGGGAGTCCAGGTGGGTCAACGATTATCACTGCTGTGGCTCAAACCATTTTGAATACCTATGAGTTTAATCTAAGCATGCAAGATGCCGTTAATGCTCCTAGATTCCACCACCAATGGTTACCTGATTTTGTAATATTTGAGCCAGAAGGATTCTCTAGTATTGTTAAAGATGAACTCAAAAGCAGAGGTTATATAATCAATGAAGACCGTACTCCCATTTTGGGTAAAGTAGATGCGATTCGGGTGTTGCCAGATGGCCGCTTGGAAGGTGGTGCTGATAAACGCGGCGATGACACCGCAGTTGGT
>Ga0209121_10004878_pt1 | contig 12370 bp, 13 predicted proteins | sample Cruoilmetagenom3_FD_187292 | JGI IMG/M metagenome (GOLD analysis project Ga0209121, IMG submission 187292) | Oil polluted marine microbial communities from Coal Oil Point, Santa Barbara, California, USA - Sample 3 (SPAdes) (version 2) | ecosystem: Environmental > Aquatic > Marine > Oil seeps ... | reverse complement strand
AACCTGAACCAGAACCAGTTTATGAACCAACCCCAGAACCTGAACCTGAACCAGTTTATGAACCAACCCCAGAACCTGAACCTGAACCAGTTTATGAACCAACCCCAGAACCTGAACCAGAACCAGTTTATGAACCAACCCCAGAACCTGAACCTGAACCAGTACATGAACCTACGCCGGAGCCAGTATATGAACCTACACCCGAACCAGTATATGAACCTACACCTGAGTCAGTATATGAACCAATGCCTGAACCAGAACTGGAACCAGTATATGAACCTACACCTGAGCCAGTATATGAGCCAATACCTGAACCGGAACCAGAACCAGAACCAGTATATGAACCTACGCCAGAACCAGAACTAGAAAAGACCGAAGAAAGTGAAGAAGAAACAAGTGAAAACGAATCCATAGAAGAATAAGAAGAAAATTTGAAGGAATTGTTGCGATAACCTAAACTATCTGCTTTTTCCTTTTTTAATAATTAAAATTATGCTGATTATATTTATTGAATTTATACACAATCTCAAACAATAAAAATTGGACTAAAAATCATTTTTTAACTGTTTATGTTGTTTTATTATTGTATATTTTAAAATTCGAATTATTATTTGCGTGAAAAATTTATGTCTGACACCAATTTTAATTATTGTCCCAATTGTGGTAAGAAAATACAAAAATCTATTAACAAGAAGGTTAATTTTTGTTGTTATTGTGGGCGAGAATTAAAAAATAAGAAGATAAATTTACGCGATAAAATACAATGCACAGTTTGTCACGAACTTATCTGGCAGGGAAGAAGTCGAACTATTAAATGTTCTTTCTGCGGTAGCCAATACCATTATTCGTGCGTATCGTCTTGGATAACTAAGTATAACTCGTGTCCTATGTGCCAAAATGTATTCTTAAATCCAACTTTAACTTTTTCGGAAAAACATAGGTACAGGTAAAAACGAATTTTTGTCCTGAGAAAGCGATTCAATTTGGTACTAAATCTTTAGAAACAGGAAGATATCACCATCCTGAAATTACAGTTCAAGATATAATGAATCAGAAAAAATAAAAAAAAATTGGCAAGAATTTTCTAGTCAAAAAGAATTAAAGATTTTTATAGTACAAGCAATTTTCAGATATGGGACAAAGCTCGCATTTAGGGTTTTTTTTCGAGCAGATTTTGTTTCCAAAATCAAGAATCGCCCAATACATATATTTACAACCTGTCTTAGGCAATAACCTATCTAAATTCGCGTAAAGAACATCAACTTTTACTTTTGAGTTTGAAGATTCGAACATTCTCGAAACAAACCTTTTAATATTTACATCTATAAAAAAGGTTCGTTTGTCTAATCCAAAACATAAAAATGCGTTGCTTACATAATCGGCAATTCCGTTGATTTTTTTAAGTATTTCAGGATCGAGAGGGATTTCTCCGTTATATTCCGTTATTACCATTTCACTTAAGTCTTTCAAAATTTTAGCGCGTTTGTTGGATAGCCCTAAAATTTCAATATCTGATTGTAGCTGACTAATATCAGCCTTGAAAATATCAGCGAAGCCTTTATATTTTGTAAAAAAATCGTAATACATATTAGAAACGTTTAGAGCGACAGTTTTCTGTAGCAAAATTTCGGTAATTAATATTTGATATAGGTTTTTTGATTTTCTCCAAGGATAATCGCGTTTGTTTTCGTTGTACCAATCTAATATTTTCTTTCTAATTGAGATATAGTTAACTTGTTTATCCATTTCTTATCTAGTTTTAAACTTAGTTATGAATTCTATAAATTTTCAGCTTAACGTTATAGTTATTAATGTGCATAGATTTTTAAGAATTAAGCAAAAATTAGTAAAATTATTTTCTAATTATTAAATTTAAGAGTAATAAGTAAAAATAATATTTAAAACCAATAAAGCTAATAAGTACTTAATATGGATGAAATAAAAAAGATAATTGATGAATTGGGAATTGATGCGCTAGAGTCTAACACCAAAATTGCTGGTGTCGCAGTTGTGTCTGATTCGGGAAATATTGTTTACCAGACAGACAATTGGGATCTAACCAATCAAACGAACGTTATAATGAACGTTATGAAAGGAGACCGCTCTTTTGTTTTAAACGATGGAGAATTTTCGGTTGTTAAAACTACTACTGAAGGAATTATTGGAACCAACGATAGTGGGATGGGGTACATAATATTCGCTCCATTTCAAGGAGGTGTGCTTGTATCATACGCCATGCCTCGAGCAGATCCACCCAAAGCATTGGCTTTTCTCAAAACTTATGCGACGAGATTGAATGGGAAGGTGTAATTGAACATTTTTACTATCATTCCAAAGTATTTTAAAAAAAATCACTGATTCTTTTAATAATAAAATGTCGGAGAAAAAGAATTTCATAATAGATTTGTTCAGTGGAGCTGGAGGGTTATCGCTAGGTTTTGAAATGGCAAATTTTCACGTTGGATTAGCGATAGAATTAGAAGAAAATTATTATAATGCTTATAAATTAAATCATCCCGAAACTTTATGCTTAAATAGAGACATAACGGAATTAGATTGCGGAGAAATATTAGATAAATTCGTCAAGAAAAAAGAAATCGGTGGGATTATCGGAGGACCCCCTTGTATGGGATTTTCTACGGTAGGAAACAGAAGACCAGACGATCCTCTAAATATGTTAATTTATTATTTCATTCAATGGATTAATTACTTTAAACCACAATTTTTCGTTATGGAAAACGTTCCTGGAATTTTATCGATGTCCAAAGGAAAGGTAGTAGAAAAAGTTATTGAGTTGTACAGAGAAATAGGTTATTTCGTAAAAATGGAAGTGTTATTAGCGGCAGATTACGGAGTTCCACAATTAAGACGAAGAGTGTTTTTCGTTGGAACTCCAGAGAATTCGGTCTTATCGTTAAAGATTCAAAAAACCAATAGAAAGGAGGGTAACCAGAAAGGTTCTTTCGAGAAAGACGCACTACCTTCTTATTTAACGGTAAAGGACGCGATTTCCGATATTCTTGACATAAAACCTTTTATTAAAAAGCGTACAGAAAATTTAGCCAAGGAATATTCGCATCCACCAAAAACGCAATTTCAAGAATATTTAAGGAAAGAGTCGGATAAATTATGCGATCATTTTGCCCCAAATCACAGCGAATTAGTAATGAAAAGGATTTCTCACATTAATCAAGGCGAGAACCATATTTCTCTGCCGAAGGAATACCAACTTAAAGGAGGGTATCCTAATATATACGGTAGGCTTGATTTAAATAAACCCGCAGATACTATTACGGGAAATTGTGGTTGTGTTAGCGCCCCAGGTAGATTTATCCATCCTACACAGGATAGAGCGATCTCCATTAGAGAAGCCGCACGATTGCAATCATTCCCAGACAGGTATAGGTTTTGCGGAAGTATGAGAGATAAGTACAAACAAGTTGGAAACGCAGTTCCCCCATTAATGGCTTATGCAGTAGCTAAATCAATCAACCAATTATTAAAAAGGTAATAAAATAAATTAAAAGTAGTTTTGAATTTTTTATTAGTTATTTATTCATTAGAGCCTTTATACATCTCTAATGCTAATTTAGCAAATACGTCGTCAATTTTAGTCCCAAGTTTTGCGCTTGTTTCGTAATATTCGTGAGCAGTCAATTCTTGTTTGAGGTTATTGGCATCTTCCAAATTAATAATCCTAGCTTCATGATCTATCAAATCAAGCTTGTTCCCTACTAATAAACTTGGTTGTACGCCTATTTTACTCTCAACTTCTTCTTTCCATGTCAATAAATTACTAAATGTTTCCCTACGCGTTAAATCGAACGTATATACGATTCCTTTCGCGCCTTTATAAAACGCGTATCTAACCCATCTAAAGTAGGCTTGTCCAGCTAGATCCCATATCTGGAGGGTCATCATGTGTTTTGTTTCGGGGATTTTAATATATTTCACAAAAAAGTTAGAACCGATCGTTCTTTGGGCATTAGGGACAAATCTTCTCTTTAGATATTGATTTAACATAGTAGTTTTACCTACTTCAGAATCCCCGACAATACACACTTTATAAAAGAACTTATTGTACCCAACCATTTTTGACTTGCTTAACAGATATGCCTAATTTTAATTGTAATATAAAGTTTATAATTTTATATTTAAGCAAAAATTTATTTTAATTAGTAAGTTATTATTTTAAAGAAATAAAGCAATTAATCGACAAACTTCGACTTTTTAACATGAGTAAGGAATTAAAAGATTTAATAGATATGGCTGAAGAAGACGAAAAAACTCGAGCTCAGTTGGAAGAAAATGTTGAAACCCTAAAGCGCGAGATCGTTAAGTTAAATAAAAAGTTAAAAGAGAAAACTTCTTTAGTTAAAATTGATTCTGTGAAGCCTGCTGAAGAATTTCAAGAATCTGAAGAAATTAATATTTTAAAAAGTTTAATCGATTCACAAAAACAAGAGCTAGCAGAAAAGATTCGTGAGACAGAGTTTCTACAACAGAAAATGGAAGAAATGAATCTCGAATTAGAAAATGTCAGAGATAGCTTTACTGATTCTGTTAAAGACCAAGTTTTAATAAAAACTCAAAATTCGCTTAATAATCTGATTGAAGATTACGGTAGGTTAGAGGGCATTATTAAATCGTTAAACGACAAAATTTCTGAATTAGAGAAAGAAAATAAACTACTGGCTGAAAGTTCAACGAATTTAAAAACTGAAAGATCTAATATGGAACAATTGGAAGCGAAAATATACGGGTTAAAAAGACAACTAAACGATTATGAAAGAAGTAAGAAATTACTCGAAGATAACATCAATGCATTGAAAAGCAAGCAAAGTTCTGTCGAGGAATTAGAGAACGCTTTAGAGGGCTTAGAGAACAGAAATTTAGAATTAAAAGAAGAAAAACAACAATTAAAAGAAGAAATAAAAACCGCAAAGACTGAGCTATTTAAATTTTCCAAAAAAGAAGAGAAAGTATCCGATTTAAAGAATAAAATCGAAGAGCTAAAAAAAGAAAACGTAAGTCTTAAAGAAAAAGATACGCTTTTATTGGCTAAAACAATAACTGCGATAAATGTGCCAAAAAGAGAACACCCACCAGTTTTAAAAGATGCGTCATCAAAAGCAGAAAAAGTTTCAGAAGTGGATTTAGAAGTAAAGCAAGAAATAAAGCAAGAGAAGGCAAAAGAACAAATAAAAGTTTTGCCACATAAACCAGAAATTAAAAGCGATTTGATTACAACTGACACTAAGACGGATTTGAGTCAAACTTCAGAACCCGAAGATTTGTTAAATGAGATTGAAATACCGATTAAATATTCTGAAGAAACAGTTACGCGCAAAAAAAAGTGTCCAAATTGTGGAAATACTAATAAAGCGCAAATTCGTGAAGTTGACGATAAAACTAGATTAATATACACTTATCCAAAGATATACGCTAAAATGTATAAATGCGGTCAATGTGGAGCAGAATGGCGATAACAAAAAGCGATTTTTTAGAGTAAAAATTAAAAATTTATCTTACTAACCGTTAAGACATAAATTGTCGAGAAAAATTCTTGATTTCGTCTAGATGAAGCTCTTTTTTAATATCTTTTCTAATTATTGCAAGCGTTGATACTGGTGTCTTCTCGCATAATTTTGTCATGCTTTCAAAAGTTTCAGGTCCACCTCTCCCACCCATTGTACAAAAAAATCCTACGCTTTTAAATCGCTCTTTATTTTCAGTAATATATGTTCTTATAGCAGGGGTCATTCTCTTGTTCCAAATAGGAGTTCCGAGAATAACTGTGTCGTATAATTCAGGATCTTTCTGGATTTTTTTAATAATTGTCAATTTTTCTCTTGTAGCAGCAAAACCTGATTTTAAAAAGCCAATAATCACTCCTTTTCGCTTTTTAGTATCAATAATTTCTTCATAATCGCAGTTCATTTCAGTCGAAATCAATTCAGCAATTTTTTTAGTATTACCCGATCTTGAATAAAATACCAATAAACATTTCATAATAGATAAATTAATTCTCTAAAAACTTAAAAAATTATTTGTAATAATTAATAGAATCAATCTTTTTCATATGAAAAATTCTTAACTTTAGTTCTCTTTTTTTTTCGGATGCAACTTAATTATTGTAATCATATTCAATATTTTTGAGAAATCGGTGGTTTCTGGATCGTCAATTTTCGGATTCCAACCAAAAAGCGTTTTTGCCGCCCTTCCGTGGTTTACAATGTACCATTTCATAACATTAAGCTTTTGTTCCTCATCAATTACAAATTCTAATTGCGGTTGGAAACGGTGGAAGCCATGTCTTACCGATATAGCGTCAGGATAAACGCGCATATTTTTTATCCACCCAGCGTCTTCCCCTCTACTAGAGAAGATCGTTATAACCCCTTCTATCCAATGGTATTCTAATGGGTTCCTCCTTTTCTTTCCAGTTATTCTTCCCTTTGTCGTTAGAACGAGAAATATCTTTCCAAGGCCAAAAAGGGGCAGAATTCTTAGTCGGTATAGGGGAAGGACTAAAAATTTATTTGCAATTCTCCACTTTCGAAGCGTTTTTTTCCTAATATCCTCATCTTCGTGATTTAAATTATAAAGCGGAGAACCCGGCCTTGGCAAAAGTTCTATTTCGTCTGATTTAACCTTTTTTGAGGAAGTCAATATGTTTTTTCCACTTAATTTTTTTTTTATTCTTGCTAATATGTCTTTAAAATAGTAGTTAAGCATGATATAAAAGATTTTAAATGAAGCAATTTTTAACTACTAGCAATGATTTTACTTTCAATTATATTTTTAATAATAGGTTTTATAGGGCTGACCATAGGATCAAAATTCATAATAATCGGACTCGAAAATATTGCCGATCGTTTACATATTAGCCATATAATGGTGGGTCTCACGATTTTAGCGATTGGGACCAGTTTACCAGAAATTGCCGTGAGCGTAATGGGCGGTTTTGATAAGCTTTTAGGTATAGATCCAAATATTGATGGAATAGTCATTGGAAATAAAGTAGGGTCATTTTTAACTCAAATCACTTTAATTATTGGGATTTTAGCGGTGGCTCAGCCGCTCATGGTTAGTAAGTGGGTATTAAGAAGAGAAGGTCCTATGCTTTTCATCTCTGTATTGATTTTTCTTATATTTTCCCTTGATGGAATTATTACTCAATTTGAAGCGCTACTAATGATAATTTCATATTTCTTATACCTTATATTAATAATCTGGAGCGAAAAGCGTTTGGCAAAAACTAAACCGGAAGTTCGCTTTGTTGATAAAGAACGCTTAGATCCTATGAGTTTTGACCCAATTGAGAGCCCTCACGTACCATCGTCCCTTTTTAAAGATATCAGTTATACTTTAGTTGGTCTTCTAATTTTATTAGTCACAGCAGAATTCACATTACTCTCTGCTCACGATTTAGCGAAGGAGTTTAACATTCCCGAAAACGTCATAGGAATATTAATCGTTGGTTTTGGTACAAGTTTACCCGAATTAGTAGCTGATTTAACGGCTATAAGGAGAGAGTCTTATGGAATCGCTATAGGTGATATACTAGGCTCCAATATATGTGATATTTTATTAGCCACAGGTTCAGGAGCAATAATAATTAACTTTAATGTTCCATTTGTAATTCTGATTTTCGACGTTCCAGTTCTCCTATTAGCTTTAGCAATTACGTTATATCTACTATGGACCCACAAAACTCTAAAAAAATGGGAAGGAGCGCTATTAATCGGTTTTTATGGCATTTACGTAATCTTGAAATTATTATTCTTTCAAATTTAAAGGGTAATTGTTAGCAACTATTGCTTTTAATCTTTTAAATTTAATATTATTGCTCGAACTCAATTTTGAATGCAATTTTTTAAAATCTTAAAGCAGAAGTATTCTTATAATTAGAATTATTTTTATAACCATTTAAATATGGATTGAGATCTATTATTCATGTTATAAAATATACATAGAGTGCAATATTAAAATGTCATTATTCGAAATACTTCCCGCTTTTATTGGTTATATCATGTGTGGATTGGCAATTATTCACGCATTACTTGATGCGCGCGAAAACCGTGTACAACGATTTTTAATGTTAGTAACTTTATTCGCGTTTGGATTCTTGTTGGAATATATGGGCGTTATTTCAGGGAATTATGTATACGCTCCGGAGGCTGTCATGCTTTTGGGGCACATTCCCTTGTCAGTTACTTTTGCGTGGGTAGGGATTATTTATAGTGCTATGATAATTGGCGACCGTTTAAAGCTTTCTTTATGGCAACGAATACTTACCACTACTTTAATAGCCCTTAGTTTAGATTGGGGTATGGACCCAATTGCTGTTAGATTCGGAATGTGGACATGGTCGTATTCCGGTGGAGACTATTTTGGCGTTCCCGGGTTTAACTTTATTGGCTGGTTTTTCATACCAATCGCATATTTAATACCATATGGGTTAAGCCGGAATAAAGAGAGCAAGAAATTTCAATTATTGACTATTAGTGAAATAGATGAAAACAACTCTTTAAGGAGAAAATTATACACGTGCTTAGTGGTAGTTCCAATAGCAATGGGAGTCTTATTCGTTGTAGGAACGATTTGTAGAATACCATTTATATATGACTTGCATTGGATAATTCTATTGATTTGGATGCTTTTTACCGTCGTGTTTGCTGCAGGAACGATCGTAAAGAATAAGGAAAACTTAAAACGTACTCAATGGTTTGACCTAATCCCTCCAACGATTCTATTAATTATCGCTTATTTCTACATGATTTTTAGTCTCGTTTTTTGGGTTTCCAATTTGAGTTTGCTTATGCTTTTTACGACGATTCCCTTGCTGCTTGCATTTATTTTCACGCTAAGAAAGAAACGGAATTAATAATTAATAATTTTAAAACTTTTTTTTATTAGTTTTTATTAATATGATTATTATCTGATTTATAAGAAAAGCTGGAAGTGAGAATTATAACTGAAAATAAAAAGCTTTCAAGGAAAAAAAAAAGAATTTTAGTTTTGATTGGTAGTGGAATATATGTTATAATTATAATGCCAATTATTGGAATTCTTGTTTCAATGGCGGTGGATAATCTCTTAAATTTACCAGAAATAATATCCCCGCCTTATAATCATTAAGACATGTCCAAAAGAAGTGATAACTAGACTCTACGATAATAAAGGATGGACAAAAACACAATACATATTTACAAAATTAGCAAAATTGTGTGCTTTAATTCATTTAATTCTTGTAATTTTTATACCGTTAAACATAGGATCTATTGAATTTACGATTGGAATTAGTATATTTTTAATAGGTACAATTGGATTCGTTATTGCTGTTATAAATTTTAAAAAAGCACCTCTAAATAATCCAATTACATCTGGATTATATAAAATCTCACGAAATCCTCAGATATTGATGTTATTTCTCGTTAGTTTTGGAACTTCTTTAATGATAGGTTCTTGGATAGCATTAGTAATTGTAATAGTTTCCGCAATTTTCCTTCACTTTAGGATTTTAGGTGAAGAGAAAAGACTTACTCAACAATATGGTGATTCTTTTTTAGAATATAAGAAAAAAGTACCGCGATATTTTTTATTTGTTTAAAATAGAGATGCTTTGATACCTATATGAAAAATTAGCGAACTTTGACTATAAAAAATAAAATAAAAATTAAAAAAAACGAGTAGTTATATTTATCATTATGAGATATTTCAGCTCTAATTTACTTCAGAGCTTTCCATCCTATTATTTTAAAAACAAGAGCTACAACGCCACACACTATCGTACCAATAAAATACACGTTTACAAATAATAATTCTAAGATATCTGAAATAGTTCCGCTATAAGTAAATCCCAGGTCTGACAATACCTGCGCATAATCTAAAAAAGGAAATAAAACTAGGAAAAACCATAGAGCTAGAAAAATCCCCAATCCTACTAATGAACACAAGTATAGTATAACAATAGGTTTTTTTGCATTTTTTTTATCACTAAAGTTTGTTAATATAAAATAATTTGCGTTATTACTATTTAATAGTATAAAAGTAAATTATTTGCAAAAAACGATACAAATTTAATGATAATAAAAATTAAAAAGAAAAAGAAAAAATCTAAATTATCTAGGAATCCATTTCGGCGTTTTTTTCTTATAAGCTAGATATTTCTCTCCAAATTGCTTTTCAAGTTGTTTCTCTTCAAAAGTAGCCAGCTTATCGTAAATTACAATGATTACGATCCAAAGCGCGATAGAAATCAGGGAAATCGATAAGAAAATAAACGCGAGATAAATCAATAGAACGCCGAAATACATCGGGTTTCTTACGTGCGCAAGAATTCCATCAGCTATAAGTTCATCCTTATTTTCAGGTCGTCGAAATAAAATATTATGCGAAGCACGAATGAATGCGAATGCCACAGCGATTACAACGATAAACAAGATAAGTCTAACTATCCAAGGTACGAAATCATTTAGACCAATTGAAAATTTGAAAACTAATGAATCTAATATCAAAAATACCGTAAAAATCGCGGGAGAGAGTGTTTGTATAAGATGAGAATGTGGAGCTTCTATTCCTAATCTAGGTTCATGTTTATGACCCATTTTTTATTAACCTATTTTTGTAGTTATTAAAATTTATAGAATAACAAGTAATTTTTTGATTATTAAATCACGATAACAATTAAAAGTTATTTTATATTAGAAAAATTAGTCACGCCTAATAAAAAATTTCTATAGTCCAATTTTTATGTTAGTTCATTATAAAATTAACCGAATAAAATTGAAACTTAATTAAACTAAGAAGAAAATTATAAAAAAAAAAGTGAGTTTTTATGGGTTTTTTGAGATATTTAGTCTTTCAAGTAAGAAATCCAAGAGGTTTTCTTGGAAAGAAGATCGCAAAGAGAATGAACAAAGGACATGCAGCATTAGCAGAATGGGGCCTATCTAATACGAAATTGAAAGGAAATATGGATATTTTAGATGTTGGCTGTGGTGGTGGAGCAAATATAAATAGTTTTGCGAAAGTTGTGACCGAGGGAAAAATTTTCGGAGTTGATTATTCAACGGCTTCTGTGGAAACTAGTAAAGAAGTTAATAAGGAATTTATTAATAGTGGACGAGTTGAAATACATCATAGTTCTGTTTCAGAGCTTCCATTTGATGAAAACACATTTGATTTGGTTTCTGGTTTTGAAGCTTATTATTTTTGGCCGGATTTAATTAACGATTTAAAAGAGATTTATAGAGTTTTGAAGAATAATGGAATTTTACTTTTAGTAAATGAGGGTTATAAATGTGAGAATGAGAAAAAGAGAAAGATCGCTGAAAAATGGGCAAAATTAGGAAATTTCAAGATTCATTCCCCTAACGAGTATAAGGATTTCTTAACGAGGGCGGGATATACTGATATCCAAATAATTGAGCAAAAAGAACAGGGTTGGATCACTTCTATAGCTAAAAAAATTAAAAATTAAATGTCGAATTTGACTAACTAAAAAGAGGATTGCTTAGCTTTTACCATTTTAATATTATCATTTTGAATTTTTTCTTTTTCCTCTTTAGTCAGCTTTACCGTTCTTTCTTTCCTGAAAATCATAATAAATTGATGAGAAATACTGGGAATCCACGAATAATTAATCCCATAAAGATGAAGTTTTTTATTTACATCGTACCACACGATTTCTCCTTTTAAAACAAAACCAATCTGGCTTAAAATTCGTGCGATATCGGCATTTAAAAGAAAATATTGGCCATTGTGGTACATATTTCCGATAAATACAGCACAATATCGTCCTGGCTTTAAAAGATTAAAACATCTACTAAAAACCTCTTTAATCAACAACTCCCATTCTTCTTTAGTTCGCTTAATACGTTCGGAACCATCGCTAAACCGGGATAATTTCGATGTATCTGAATACACCCCTTTTGACTCTTCTCCTACTTTTTTATACACTCCCTTCGATTTCTCAACGATGTCCATCTTCCAATAAGGAACATCTGTTTTTTCGCAACATAATTAAAATTATGAGTTTCTGGTGTATTTTTTTTCGCAACTAGATGTTCATTAGTATCAAAAAATGAATTAAAGTTTTAATTCATAATGGAGATGATTGTTTAGCTTCTATCATTTTAATATTATCATTCTGAATTCTTTCTTTTTCCTCTTTTGTTAGCTTTTCCGTTCTTTCTTTCCTGAATATCATAATAAATTGGTGTGAGATACTGGGAATCCACGAATAGTTAATCCCATAAAGATGTAGTTTTTTATTTACATCGTACCACACGATTTCTCCTTTTAAAACAAAACCAATCTGGCTTAAAATTCGTGCGATATCGGCGTTTAAAAGAAAATATTG
>Ga0209121_10004876_pt1 | contig 12372 bp, 10 predicted proteins | sample Cruoilmetagenom3_FD_187292 | JGI IMG/M metagenome (GOLD analysis project Ga0209121, IMG submission 187292) | Oil polluted marine microbial communities from Coal Oil Point, Santa Barbara, California, USA - Sample 3 (SPAdes) (version 2) | ecosystem: Environmental > Aquatic > Marine > Oil seeps ... | reverse complement strand
TATAGCATCTTCTTCCTTGACAGCACTCTTAGCATATTCATCTCAATTTTGAATCTATCAAGGCTTAATTCTCTTATCTTTTTTCTTACTTTTGATATATCCATATTATCAGGGACTTATATATTTATATTACAGACCTGATTTTAGCTAAAAAAATACAAAATGTCAAATTTTTTATAATTTTTTTTATCATAGCTAAAAATTACTGATTTTTAATTGATTTTTTAATAGGTATTTCTTATAGTGAAATTTCAGATAAAATTTTCTTTAGCAAGTCATAAAAATCTATTTTAATTTATCTACTTCTAAATCCATCGACAATATTATTCAGCCTTTTTCTATAATAAGTAAAGTTTTCATATGTACAGTCCTGTGAGACAAAGTGATCAATATGAGGTATATATCTACCTTTCTTTAGCATCTGTTTAACAATCTCTAATTCACCGTCTATTTTCTCTTTGTTAGAATCCTCAAACAATACTCTCTTATCTATACCACCCATTATCTGAAAATCTGTAAACTCTTTTCTTATTCTAAGTAGATCGTTTCCAGCAGCTCTCTCGAAAGGATACATCCCGGTAACACCAGACTGATTATAGATATAGCAAAGGACATGGGAATGTTGATCTACATCTCAATCATACTTTCCATATTCCTTTATAGTTTCTATCATTGCGACATAATTTTCAGCTTTCACATCCCTGGGAATTGAATTGCTGGATGAACAGATATAACCACCACCAGCAGAAGCAACATCTATACATCTTTTAACCTCCTCTATTACATCTTCTTTGGTCCCAAAAACTAAGTTTCCGGCGCAATTTACATTTCCCATAATGCATATTTTGCTGCCATATTCCTTTTTAACTTTTGCAAGACTCATACCCGCAGTAGGATCTATTGGATTAAGACAGTCAGCTCCAGCATCAATTAATAGATCTATTACAGGATAAAGATTCCCGTCAGAATGTTTTAATATATAAAGACCATAGCTATGCCAGTTTTTGTATAATCTCTTTATTGGTGGATATAAAATCTCTTTATAATATATTGGATCCATAAGCAGACCATTTTTACCTGCGATATCATCGCCTGAAAAGGCAATGTCAGCACCCAGCTTTGCAGATAGTCTCCCAAGTTCAGAATAATAATCAACTGCTTTTTCAAGAATACCCCTGACTAGTTTAGGCCTGTCAATTAAATCTATAAGACTTTGGGCAAAACCATGTAGGTCTCTGGCCTCCGACCACCCATCCCTTAAAAAAGAAACAACAGCAACCCTTCCTTTAAACCTGTCAATTGCTTTTTTTAAATTATCGAATCTGTAAGAAGCATAAGGGTCCGGAAACTCAAATTTTTTTAAATCAGATTCATCTTTTATTACCTGATTTACAGGTTCAAAATAATCCTGGGTGGTTCTTTTCCTTATGGTTCCATTTTCATCTTTTATGCTGTTTTCATCTATTTTTTCAATCTTAACATTAGGTCTTAGGGCAATAGCATCAAGTCCCATTTTATCAACAAAATCAAATAAATCTGCTCCTGGTATTATTTTATTTATTACCCTGCTATCTATTACAAGCTCAAAATGGGGAACCCTGTCTGGTACCTTTCGTTTAAAAGCTGCTATTATTCTTTGCCTTGAGTTCATAGATTTTCTCCTTTTAGATATCAAAATATAAAATTTTTATTTTTATGTTTTTCTTTGTTTAGTCTTTTGCCTATAAACCTGTTTTATACTTCATCCCATCTGTCTGTATCCTTAGAGTTGTACTTAAATACCTCCGAAGAAGAAAAGCTTATTTTCCTTCCCTCTTCAATGTTTTCTATTTCACCATCAGCTTTAAGCTGCATCAGAAGATTTCCTATAGCTGTAGCCTCTGTGGGGCCGGACATGACCTGCCTTCCTATCGAATCAGCCACCCACTGGCAAAGGATCCTGTTTTTGGTCCCTCCTCCAACCAGGTGAAGGATTTGAAATCTCTTGCCGCTGAATCTTTCCAAAAGCTCAAAATAATATCTGAACTTAAGTGCAAGACTTTCATATACACATTGCAATCTTTCCAATAGAATCTGGCTCCTTCTGTCCAGTACTCCTGCAATACTGCCTTATAACTCCCGGCATATCTGCCTGTGGTGCCGAAAACTGAGGCCTGTCCACATATTTGTATCCTCAACTATCCCATTTTACTTACCTACTTATTTATTAACACAACCTACAAGTCTAATGCTAATCCAGGTGGAAAACTTCTTCCAATATTTCAATTTCTGGTCCAAGTATTGACTTATCTTCTTTAACAAAGTATTTTTCCATATGTTCTTGCCATCGTGCATTAACATCTGTTTTCGCCAGCTTTGCCATTGATTTTTCATAATCATCTGTTTCCATGTATGAAAATAGCGTCCCATCTTTTCTAAAATAAATAGAATAATTACTAATACCAGCATCTCCTATAGCCTTTGCCAACTCTGGCCATATTTCATCGTGAGCTTTCCTGTACTCAGCCTTAAGTTCAGGTTTAATTTTAAATATAGATCCAACTCTAGTCATAGTCTTCCTCCTTTTCTATCAATTAAAATATAAATAATAAACTTATATAGCATCTTCTCCTTATAACTATCAATACTTTAAGAATAAAGCATCACTAAAGAAAATATTAATAGAAATAATAACTAACATTTAAAATTTTTATAAGAATTTTAAAAAATAATTTTTCTAAAATATAATATCCGTTATTAAATCCATATTGTCGGAAAAATGATAGCCTTTAAGATTTTCATCTATTTCTTTTTCATGCTCAGATAATTTATCAGCAAGTTTTTTGTACTTCCAGATTATTTTAACTCCTAAGTCGAGTGATTTTACTCTATCATCCCTTGGGACAATAATATCAATAGAAGACCATCCTTCAAAGGAAGTTTTATTCAGGTAATAAAAAAACTCCAGTATTTCCCAGAAGTTAATAGTTCCAAATATCATGTCTGGATCTGCATCTTTGTAGTTTTCGTTTAAGTGTATTTGATATAGTTTATTATGGGAATCCAGTACAACTAGTGATTCTGCTATAGATTCCTGAGCCATAAAGGCATGACCTACATCTATTACTCCACCAACGTTACTAAGTCCAACATCATTTATTAGCATCATATCTTTTCCTACATTACTAACATATTGCTTTTGTCTTGGATCTTTTGACTTATACTCTACAGCTATTTTAACATTTCTATCATATTCTCCGATTTCTCTAATTGTTTCTACTATATTTTTCCATCCATCTCTATAGTCAGCTTGAAATGGATAATCAAATCCATCATGGGCAGGCCATAGTAGTACACTATTTGCATCTACTGCTTTAGCAAAATCTATACCTTCTTTGAATAGCTTTACTGCTTCTTTTCTGATATTTGCCTCAGTAGTACTATAAGCACCATGTTTCCATTTTCTATCACTCCAGCCCTCTACTGCGACATTAGAGACTTTTAAGTTGTAATCTGCCAGTTTTTTTAATAACTTGTCAGGATCAGAAGGCATGGGCGGCGTAGGATAAAATACAAACAGTCCTGTCAATCCCTCTATTTTGGACATTATTTCAAGCTGCTTATCCAAACTCATTTCATCAAAGTATCCCCCAGGTACATACCTTTCAGCGTATGTTCCCAGACACCAAAGGTGTGCATCTACATTTAGTTTCATTATTTCCTCCATTCTTTTATGCTTCATATAAGCTTAATAATTCTTTGAATATACTGAAATGACATTATGGTAAAAGATTCTTAAAAACAATACTTTTTATCTATATTCTCTTATTCTAATTAAACTATTTAGCTTTTCTTTGTTATATCCAGAATAATCACAAAGAGTTGGTATTAGTATTAGAAAGTCACTAAATAAAGTAAATTACCAAATTTCAGAAAGCTTATTTAAAACTCTGATTTTTTATCAATTTTTTAATTTTTAAAACACTTTGCTCAGTTAAAAGACTATAAATATGTAATGCGTTATTATTGAAGGGGGAATAAACCCAAAGCCTACCCCTCCCCCTTCAATTTCTACAATCCAACTATAATCAATTACTTAATTTATACCAATACCAAACCATAATTCCTAATATACATCCTTCCATTCATCAATATTTTCTGCATTAAATATAAAAGGCATACTCATAATAATAGTAGGAGCTTGTCCTTCAATTTCCTCTATTACTTTCTTCCCCATTCTTCCTCCATCAAGAGTTTCTCCAATAGCACCTGTAATTTCACCAGTCATCATAGCATGAGCAGCATAAACAGCTAAATAACCTTGATCGATTGGGTTAAATAAAGCCATCATTCCACAAGTTCCGTCCTTTATATATTCTGCCATTTCACTCGGTAGTCCCAATCCAGTTAAAGCAATCTTACCGTTTAAGCCTGCATCTTTAAGTGCACAAGCTGTCGCAGCTATTCCTACTGTAGTTGGAGAAATTATTCCTTTAAGATCTGGGTAAGATTTAAATAAACCCATTGCTTCATTATAGCTCTTCTCACGTAGGTCATCGCCATAAACTGTTGTTACAAGTTCCATTTTTTCATACTTTGGATCTTTTAATTCTTCTTTCATCCACTCAATAAATAGATTTTGGTTTGGCATTGTAGCAGCAGCACTTAGAATAGCAAATTCCCCTTCATAGTCCATCAGCTCTCCAAGCATTTGAACTTCAATTCTCCCTAAACCTTCAGCCGAAGGATTATCTACATAAATATCAGCCCCTTCACTCATTGGAGAATTCCAGGCAACAACCTTTATCCCAGCATCTTGCGCTTTCTTGCAAATAGGTATAAGAGCATCTGGATCATTTGCTACAGGAGCAATTACATCCACTTTTTGAGCAATAAAGGCATCTATTAAAGCAATCTGCCCCTCAGCAGTAGGCGTATCAGGCCCTGTAAATATTACTTCATCACCTAATTCAGCTGCAGCTTCTTTCGCACCTTTCTCAGCTGCCTCAAAAAATGGGTTGCCAAGATTTTTAACTATCATACCTATAGTATAACCCTCCACTGGTGCTGCTTTCTCTACTGGTGCTTCTTTTTTACAGCCGATAAGTGAAAAAGTTAATATCATTGATGTACTTAATACTACTACTAATAACCATAATAATGATTTTCTCATCATTCACTCCTTTACTAATTTACTTTTTTAATAATTTTAATTAGAACTGTTTACGAGATTTGTTTTAGATGGTGACCCAATTACTACTAGAGCAAATCTCATTTTTTAATCATATGCACCTCCTTTTCTTTTAATAATAATATATTTTATTCTGCCTATCACCTCCTTTCACCACTAAATATCAATTACATAAATTAAACCCGTCTTTTTAATTTCTTATTAATATTAAGCTCATTTAATACATTTGGTATCATAACCGAGAAAATTAGCACAAGTCCAATTATAATTATAATCATATTAGCTGGAACATTTTTTAAACTTAAGCCATACCTAACAAATCCAACTAAGAAGAGTGAAAGAACTACTCCAGGTATTGTCCCTTCTCCACCATACATACTCACACCACCAAGAACCACGATAGTAATTATTTCTAATTCATAACCTATAGCTATACTTGGTCTGGAGACTCCTATACGAGATGTTAAAAATATCGCTGCAAGTGCAGACAAAAACCCTGAAATAGCAAATATTTTTAATTTAATACTATCCACTGGAACTCCTGAATAACGACAAGCATTTTCATTAATTCCAATTGAGTAAATATGTCTTCCAAAAGTTGTTTTATGAAGTAATAAACTAAAAATAATAGCAAGGACAATAAAAACTACAAGTTGAAATGGTATTGGAGTATCCCCAATATATCCTTGCCCAATATACGCAAATTTCTCAGGAAATTTAGTTACTGCCTGATCACCAAGAATTATAAAAGAGATTCCTCGATAAAGCGACATAGTCCCTAGTGTAACTACGATAGATGCCAAACGAAACTTAGTAATTAAATAACCATTTATAAAACCACCTAGCGTTCCTGTTAAGAGACCTATTATAATACAAATTACCATATTCAGGCCTGATTGGTATGATATAGCCATTACTACTGATGACATTGCAATATTTGAGGCTACAGAAATATCAATATTTCCAGTGATCATAATTAATGCCATAATTAATACAATAAACCCTTTCTCCATAAAACTAAAAGTCATATCAAAAAGATTAGTAATATTAAGATAATATGGTGAAAGATTAGCATTTATAACATTTATAACAATTATCAATAGAACAAGTAGCCATTCCCGCCTTAAAAATGTTTTCCTAAAAAAATTACTTCTTGTACTATCCACAATTATACCTTTTCTCTCAATAATAATATTTTTTGAACCCTTCTTTTTATTAATACATCAGTAATTACTGCAATTAAAATAACTAAACCTTGAACAGCTAATTTTAGAAATGGTGATATTCTAATAAGATTAAGAGCATTATTAATAATACCAAGAAGCAATACCCCCATTAAAAGTCCTGGTAGTGTTCCTGACCCACCAGCAATATTTACTCCACCTATTACGCAAGCTGCAATAGTTTGGAATTCAAAACCCATAGCTGAATCACTTTGTGCTGAAGCATATCTAGAAACCCATAATACTCCTCCCAGCCCAAAAAGAATCCCTGAAATCGAATATACTAAAAATGTAATTTTATCTATAGATATACCAGCCATCTTTGATGCTTCACGGTTACTTCCAACCGCATATATTTGCCTCCCAATTTTTGAATAATTAAGAAAATAATAAAAAATAATAAATATAACTATCATAAAAAAAATTAAATTAGGTATTCCTAAAATTTTACCCCTGGCAATTAATTTGAAGCTTTCTGGCATCTCAACTGCATCTACCCATGCACCACCACTAATCATAAAAGCAAGTCCTCTATAAATACTCATAGTTCCCAATGTAGCTATTACTGGACTAACTTTTCCCTTCGATATTATAACTCCATTTAAAGCCCCAAAAAACAGCCCATATCCAATACCCATTAAAATTGCAACTACTGGCTGTATATTCCAGTTCTTGCTAACAGTCATCGCAACTATCATCCCTACTAGTGCTACTCCAGACCCAACAGAAAGGTCTAAGTTTTTTGATAAAAGAACTAACATTTGTCCAACTGCTACAATAAACAATATTGATATATCAAGTAAAATAACGTTAAAATTGCTCAAAGTTAAAAAATAAGGACTACGTAAGCTTACTATTATCACAAGCAGTATAATAAAAATAAATATCCCTAGTTCTCGAAATTTTACAAATATTGACCATGAATTTTTATTCAAAGGTTTTTTATTCACACTAGTTTTCCGTCCTTTCTATATCTTGCGCTTCATTATTTTAAAGTAAATTCTTTACCTAAAGTCTCTTTTAATGAAATTTAAAAATAAAAAAATCCTTATTAATTACTTGTTCTTATTCACCTACTGTTAATAGCCGCCGATAAAATCTTTTCTTGCGTAGCCGCTAGCCTCTCATAATATTTCATCACACGTCCTTCATGCATTACCACTATATTATCGCTCATACCAAGTATTTCAGGTAATTCAGAAGATATCATAATAATAGCAATTCCCTTTGACGTCATCTCTCCCATAAATTTGTGTACAGAGGCTTTAGCTCCAACATCTATTCCTTTTGTAGGCTCATCTAAAATTAGAATCTTTGGTTCTATAGCAAGCCATTTTGCTAAAACAACTCTTTGTTGATTACCGCCAGAAAGCTGGTTTACTTTTTGCCATACACTTTCTGCATGAATCTTCATGAGATCAAAAAAATTTTTTGCAGTTTCTAATTCAGAAGAACTATCTATCCAACCCATCCGAGCAAACTTATCAAGTATTGGTAATGTTATGTTTCGTGCTATTGTCATAGGTAAAAGAAGACCATATTGCTGCCTATCCTCAGGTAAATAGGCAATACCTAATTCCATTGCTCTCCGAGGACTATCTATAATAACTTCCTCATCATTTACCCATATTTTTCCTGAATCTGCAGGTTCAACTCCGAAAATAGCCTTTGCAACATCTGTTCTCCCCGCTCCGATAAGTCCAGAAAAACCCAGTATTTCACCACTGTGAAGACTAAAAGATATATCACTAAATTTACCTATTTTTGTTAATCTATCGACTCTAAGAACTTCCCTTCCTATTTTGACATCTACTTTTGGAAAAAGATTTTTTATTTTTCTACCAACCATCATCTGAATTAATTCATCTGAGCTTACATCTGATACTTTCCGGGTTCCCACATAATTACCATCCCGAAGAACAGTTACTCTATCAGCTATCTTAGATATTTCTTCAAGTCTATGTGATACAAAAATAACTGAGGTACCTTCTTTGCAGAGCCGTCGTACAATTTCAAAAAGCTCGTCAGTTTCATGTAGAGATAGTGCAGCAGTTGGTTCATCCATTATTAAAATTTTTGCATCCATTAAAAGAGCTCTTGCAATTCCTATCATCTGTTGTTTTCCTCCACTTAAACCACGTACTTCTGATCGTGGATTAATATCAACTCCCAGCAGATCAAATATTTTTTTAGATTTCTCGTGCATCTGCCCCCACTTAATTTGTCCCAACGGAGCCCCAACTTCATGACGATTTATAAATATATTTTCTGTCACACTAAGGTCCGGGAAAATTATAGGTTCCTGATAAATTGCAGAAATCCCATGCCTCTGAGCTATTACTGGGTTAACAAACTTAACTGTTTTATTCATTAAAATAATCTCTCCTGAATCTGGCTGATATACTCCAGTTATGATTTTTATAAGAGTTGACTTTCCAGCTCCATTCTCACCCAGAAGAGCATGTACTTCTCCGTCTCTCAGATCAAAGTTAACTCCATTAAGAGCTGTCACACCAGGAAAAGTCTTTACAATCTCCTTTAATTTAAGAACAAATTCACCCATATTTTATCCTTCATTTTCCTAATTCTATAATTAAACTCTTGTATTAAAGATATACTATTTAATGATAAATATTATTAACCTGTCTTTAACTACAAATATATTATAAAGCTGATTATACAAAAACAGCTAAAAAAACGTTTTTTAAAAACGTTTTTTTAATCTTATATTAATTTCTATTGCTTGTCAAATACTTCAAATCAAATTTCAAATCAAATTTCTTTAACTCATATTCAGACAAAGGATAGGGGTACTTTGTAATAATCTATCCAAAGATTCTAATTTAAAATTTAGAAATCCTTTCTTAGTAATATTCCTACTGAGCCTCTCTCAATTATTTTAGTTGGTAAAGTTATATTTTTGTTCCTCACTTTTTTCTCTTCTACAATATCTAAAAGTAAATTCATAGCTGTCAAGCCCATCTCTTTTTTGGGCTGTTTTACAGTTGTAAGAGGTGGATCTACAAACTCACTAAAAACTATATTATCAAAACCTATAATCGAAATATCACCAGGAATATTGTACCCTTCTTCTTTTAAAGCCTTAATTAGTCCATATGCAAAAATATCAGCACTAACTATAAACGCAGTTGGTAATACTTTTCTTTTTAAAAATCTCTTTATAATGTTATATGTACCTTTTGTCTCCTCCAGTCTAATTGATTCATCAATTAAGACAAATTCAGGATAATAACTAATATTATTTTTTTTCAATCCATTGCAATAACCAATATATCTATTTTTTACTGTCGTTTGATTTTTAAAGGAGAATGTTATGTAACCTATCTTCTTATGTCCAAATTTACACAAGTACTCTACTGCTGCTTCCATTGCTAATTTATTGTCTATTAAAACAGATGGGATTTTATGATCGTCAATTTCCCTATCAACCAATACTACCGGTATATTTTGATCATTTATTCTTTTTATATGTTCATACTCATTATAGCCACAAAAAAATATCAAACCATCTATAAATTGGTCTAACAAAATATTCATCTGACGTTCTTCTTCATACTTACTGTAGAAAGTACATCCTAATATAAGTGTATATTGCCTTTTTACAGCTATTTCCTCCATCCCTTTTATAACCTGTGAAAAAAATGGATTACCAATATCAGGGACAATTACCCCTATTGCTCTTGTACTCTTAGTTCTAAGTCCTCTTGCAATAATATTTGGTCTATAATTTAATTTTTTTATAGCCTTTAATACTTTATCTCGTGTTTTTTTCTTTACAAATCTTTTTTTATTCATAACATTAGAGACAGTTGAAATAGCTACTCCTGCTTCTCTTGCTATATCTTTAATCGAAGAGTTTTTTAACTTTCTATTCATTTTCCCCTTAACCAACATAATTCTATTAAAATAAAAAATAAAACTATTTTTTATTAATATACCACAAAAACGTTTTTTTTAAAATTACAGCTCATCGTTTTGTTATATCTCAAAAACTATCAAATTTTATCAAAGATTAATGAAGAAGCAATAGTTAAGCTTCACTACATAAAATATCTGTCATCTATCAAAGTAAAGAAGCTTATATGCCATACAAATGAAGGATATATAAACCTATTAAAAAAGTTTAATATCAATAAACACAACGAAAAATAGGGTTTAAATAAAGATATAAAGTTTGCCAATAAAAATTAAATTTAAGGTATTTTTAAATATCTGCTATATGCCTCGTCCCATCTGTCTTTATCTTTAGGCTCGTAATTGATAACTTTAGATGAAGCCACCGATACCTTCCTTCCCTCTTCTAAGGATTTTATCTCACCAGTACCTTTTAGCTGCATAATAAGATTCCCAACAGATGTGGTTTCAATAGGACCTGCAGCAACCATAGTACCTGTTGCATCTGCAATCCACTGGCAAAGTAGCTTGTTCTGAATTCCACCACCTACAAGATGGAGCAGCTCTATTCTTTTGCCAGTTAATTTTTCAAGAGTATCTAAATCATGCCTAAACTTCATTGCAAGACTTTCGTATATACATCTTGAAATCTCACCTATACTTTCTGGAATATTTTGTCTCCTGCCTTTACAATAATTTTGCAGCACTTTTGGCATATCCGCTTGAGGCTTTGAAAATACAGGTTCATCTACATCTATAAATGACTTAAATACTTTAGCTGAATAAGACATCTTAACTATTTCATCCCATGATATATCACTGCCCTTATCTTTAATCCACCGCTTTCTGCACTGCTGTATTATCCATAAGCCTGTTATATTTTTAACAAACAAATTTAATCCTTCAGCTCCACCTTCATTAGAAAAACCTGCCTTCATGGTTTCATCATCTATTATAGGGCTTTTCATCTCCTGCCCGATTATGCACCAGGTTCCCATACTTATAAATGCCCAATTTTTCCCTTTGCATACCACTGGTATGCCAGCAATTGCTGAAGGTGTATCATGTGTTGCAGGAGCTATAACTGGCATTGTTTTTATTTCTAATTCGTTGCATACATCACCAGAAATGCTGCCAATCTTTTCTCCAGGCATAATAATTTCTGGAAATATATCTTTGGTAAGGTCAAGCCTTTTAAATATACTGTCTTCTAATTTCTTCTCCCTTTGATTAAACATAATACTATTAGTCAATCTTGTATATTCATTATAAGTTTTACCCGTTAAAAAATAGTTAAATATATCAGGTATGTTTAAAAACTTATCTCCATTTACAAATTCTGGAGCATCCTGCAATTTTAATGAATATAAATGAAACAGGTCAAATATGGGGTTTACCATAGCACCAGTTAATTTAAATAATTCTTCTCTGGGAATAATCTTATATAGACTTTCAGCATCAATACTTCTCTTCTCATCTCGGTAGTGAACAGGATTTGAGATAAGTTTTCCATTTCTATCAATAAACCCAAAATCAGCTCCCCATGTATCAAGACCCATAGAAGTAATGTTTTTATATTTTTTAATAGAAGATTGAAGACCTATTTTTAACTCTGAGTAAAGCCTGAGTATATCCCAGTAAAGTGTGCCTGATGCATAAACCGGTCTATTATCAAACCTGTGAGTTATCTCCATATTAAATTTACTGCCATCAAATCTCGCTACTACCGCCCTGCCATTGCTTGCACCAAAATCAAAGATTAAGTAATTTTTATAAGCCATAATTAACTCCTAACAGTAAAATTTTCTTCAAATCATAAAAAACTATAAAATATTTTCATAATTCATTAAATTACTAAAAGTGTCAAATAAATCAACCTTTCAGGCTCCAGGGGCAAGCTCCTATTCTTCATTTTTTACATTATCCTATTCATCCACAGCCTTCACAAACTCTTTAGCAGCAACCGATGAATCAGGTGCATATATTTCAATACCATACCTATCAGCAAAATCTCTTGTTACAGGTGCTCCTCCCACTGCAAGTGTTACACTGTCACGAAGCCCT
>Ga0209121_10004874_pt1 | contig 12377 bp, 6 predicted proteins | sample Cruoilmetagenom3_FD_187292 | JGI IMG/M metagenome (GOLD analysis project Ga0209121, IMG submission 187292) | Oil polluted marine microbial communities from Coal Oil Point, Santa Barbara, California, USA - Sample 3 (SPAdes) (version 2) | ecosystem: Environmental > Aquatic > Marine > Oil seeps ... | reverse complement strand
CGGTCTTGTGGGTTGTGAAGTCATGGCTGATCATAACTTTGGAGTTTTGTCGTCGCATACTTGTAGCGGCCGCGTTGAATAAGTCTGTGAAATATCCAAGTTTGTTCATGTAAATATTGTTCCACCCAGCTGGGGCAAGATAGGCTTGTGGTTCGTTCATTATTTCGTAGAATCTTACGGGTAATCCAGCCGCCTTGAAGTGTTTAACCCATTCAGCACAGTATGCACCCCAACTCTCTGAATATGGTAAACCGGTGGCGGAGTTCACGCTCATTCCCTGTGGTACTCCTCTCATCCCAGACGATCCACATCCTCCCAAACAAATCAAAGGCTCAGCACCTATATCGAAGATTCTTTGAACAAGCAAGTCTACATCGGCCCAGTTAAATACTCCAGTTGAATCAGACTCGTTCCAATAGATACAAGGGCGCGGACTACTACTTTTGTGGGTAAAGAACCTAACAAGTTTGAAACCAGCTTGCTGAGCTAACTGCCTGCGCACTGCACTGTCACGCCAAGCTTTCCATTCCCCGTCGACCATGAATCCTAGGGAAAGCATGTTTGTTCCAATTATGTTGTTTGGGTTTATTGTTACATTTACGCCTGGTTCATAACTAATCGAACCAGTCGACAATATGATATTGGAAGATTGAGAACCGAGACTTATCGATACCATGGAAACGACTAGAATGGTGAACACAAAAGCAATCTGTGCGACCTTTTCAGATGTGCCCAGCGTCAAATTGATATCTGCCTCTCATGTGCAACAAATGCGGGACTATAGGATATCGCAAGAGTTATTATATAATAAATCTTCCCGTTTTACGGTGCTACAAATATACACATAACTAAAAATTATGGTCAAATGTAGTAACGTCTACGTTCTATAGTGCGTGCTACAATAACATTTTTCTAGAAGTAACTTTCATAGGTATTTATTTCATACAGGGAAAGATGATATTTAGTAATATCTGGAGAGGGATATTAGAAGTGAGTTTGCTTAATGGACGTGTTAATCGAAAGATATTTGGTTTGGTATTTTTTGGTCTTCTTTTGGTCAACAGTTTTTGGTTTGCAATAACTACTGAACCTGTTTACGGATCACCAGAACTCACGCTTAAATGGCAGAAGAATCTTGGTGGGCGGGCGAAGACTACTATTGCTCCGCTCTCAGCGAATCTTGTTGGAGATGATAGATTAGAGATAGTCGTTGTAGGCGGCAGTAGTTATGGTGGTGATGATGGCACAGTAACGGTATTGGACGGAGAGACTGGAGATGTGATGTGGCAAGTTGCACCCGGTGGCATAGGAATGCATAGTGCATTTGATATCGTCGACTTGAACAAAGACGGTATTCCAGAGATAATAATCTCTGCCAAAAACCCACTGGCTTTACATGGCAACGACGGCAGCGTATATTGGAGGAATACAAAGGTGCCTGCTGGGGATCAGGGTCTGTATAACGCGATTTATGATATTGACGGAGATGGATATCCAACCATTTTCGTCTCTTCAGGCCAAGCGCCGTTTCAGGGTTATGATTACGTAACTTCTTTGAGTTACGACGGGAAGATATTACATCAAGCTTGGTGTTGGCATTCGTGTTACGGAGGTTTAACTGTTAGTGATGCGAATTATGATGGAAGATTTGAGCTTTATCAAGCAGATCGAAGTAGTTCTTTCAACCCTGATGACAATCCGTACCAAGGCGGTGGTATGGGGCTCCGCTGTCTGGATGCTCATACACTAACCCCGTTATGGAACGATCCAACCATCCTGTGCAGCAGCCAATGTCCAATACTTGCTGATGTTGACAAAGACGGGATTCTTGATGTGATCGTGGCTGATCAAGGTTCCAGCGGCATTGCAGTTCTAAATAGTGCTGACGGAAGCGTTGTAACTACTGGCGGCAAGTACAGGAAAGGCGGAACGCAAATGCCTGCCCACTCGCAACCTACAGTATACGATATCGACGGGGATGGAAATCTTGAATTAATCGACTGTAGAAGTTCGTCTCCAAAAATCTGGGACCTTTATGATTGGAAATTGGACGCAACTCTTCCTGTCACTTGCTATGAGCCTCCAAAAGTTGGAGATGTAACAGGAGATGGTGAAATGGACATTATCGCCGTAGCTGACAGTGCTCTATACATATACGATAAGACGTATCATGAGGTGGACAGCGTAACTGGACTGATTAGTGCTAACGCATTCACACTGGTACAAGATGTAGACGGTGACGCCCTCAATGAGTTGGTTGTCACAAGTCAAAGTGGATATGTCTACTGTTATGATACATCGGCACCGGCACCAAATCCCAGAACAAGATCGGGATTGCAGTTTTACAGCGAATATAAGTGCGGAGCCGCAGAGTATGTGTCGCCTCCAACACCACTTCGACCTGCTCTAAGCGATGAACATCCCCGAGACGGCTCCTTAAATCAAGTATTGAATCCAACTCTTTCCATTCTCGCTGGCGACTATCAGGGGAGCGCTATGGACATCACGTTTAGAACCAACGTGTCTGGAACATGGGAGGACATCTTCAGCTACACTAGTGTTGGGAACGGCGTATACACGGCGACTATTACAAACATGGATAGCTATGGCACAACATATTATTGGAGTGTAAACGCTACTGACACCGTAACTGGATTTTGGAATCACAAAATCTACAGCTTCACAACATACTCAAATCCTCCAACCCATATTGAACCGATTTTGGTTTCAAGCGGAAGAACCAACGGATTCAAGGAGGACTTGATATGCTACAACCAAACAACCATTGACCCTGAAGCTGACGAAGTAACGAATATCTATAACTGGTACGTAAATGACGATTCTTTGACAAGTCTGCTTTTGCCTTTTGATACACGCCCAGACACGAGTGGGTATGCGTTATTGATTGATGGATTTGAAGATGACTTTGACAAGTGGGATGAAGATGGTTGGGATCGAACAACAGGTCAAGCGCATTCAGGGTCTTGGTCAGCCCATGCGGGTTCTACTGCTGCATATCTGACATCTGAGGCTGTGGATACTTCAATCGCAGGCGGCTTTACCGTGTCGTTCTGGTATCGGGACGACGACATAGACGATAATGATAATGTTTATCTCCAGTTCTGGAATGGCTCCACTTACAACAATATCTTCGAATTAGGAAACACTAATCCAGAAGATGAGTGGCACCATTATTCCGTGTGGTGGCGCCCTATCTTTCAATACGCTATTAGAGACTTCCATATCAGATTCAGCGCGGGTGGAATCGGCTCTGGTGAAAATCTTTGGGTAGACGACGTGTCAATAAGAATAGATGCTGGAAGCGGGCGTGCGAAGGACTACTCTGACTACGACAACCATGGATCAGTAGAAGGTGCTACTTGGACGAGCGAAGGCGTTGTCGGAGGCGCCTACGAGTTTGACGGCGACGACTACATCAGGATTCACGAGAACAGTGACAGCTTAGGTGGAGACGGCTCGTGGTCTGAGATTTCAGTGGAGTTCTGGGTTAAGGCCACAACTAACACGGGCACTGAGAGGTTGATGTGGAAGCACAATGCCACCGACACAGGCGAGATAGGCTACAGAGTGGACTTCCGAGCTTATAGCACCCGCAACTACGTGCGCTGGCGTGTTTACACACCCTCCACTTTGCATTCAATTTATTACAACATTTATGGTGGCGCTCGCTCTTGGCACCACGTTGTATGTACGTACAAGTCAGGTGTGGGCCTAAAAATTTACGTGGATGGCACGGAAAGGAAGTCTCTAGTTGCAAGTGGAAACATTCAGGCAACTGGGGATGGCCCCTTAGCAATAGGCTACTATAGCGGCAGCGGCGACTTCAGCGGGGTGCTTGATGAAGTCAGAATATATCCTAAGGCTCTGAGTCCATTCCAAGTTTCAATGCGGTATCTTGAGACTGAAAGCGGTCTCAGCAGTAATTCCACCATAGCGTGGCAGGAGACAGAAGTGGGGGATGAATGGAGGTGTGAAGTTACACCGAACGATGGCTTCGGAGACGGAGAATCAAAGTTTTCAAACACTCTGCTTATTCATGAAGACGGTAACACTCCACCAGTAGCAGGCAACCTTGCTGTTTCGCCTCCGGCGCCGTTGACCTCCGATGACCTGATCGCAAGCTATGACTATTATGATGCTGACGGTGACCCTGAATACGGCACCGAAATCATGTGGTACAAGGACGGCGAATTGCAACCCGACCTCGCGTATTCATTAACTGTTCCGTCTAGCCTTACCGCGAAGGGCCAAGCATGGTACTTCACGGTGAGACCTAAAGACGCAATCGAGTTCGGAGACCTGCAGACCTCACCTAGCATCACAATCTTGAACACTCCGCCTTCCTTTACGGACGTGTACATAACGCCTGAGCCTGCCTTTGACACCAGCACTTTGACGGCAAATCCGTACGGGTGGTTCGACGATGACGATGATCCTGAAGGCTACGTCTATCAGTGGCAGAAGCTGATCATAGGAAGCTGGCAAGACATCATCGGTGAAACCTCTCAGACGTTGGATCCCGCCCATTTTGACAGAGGAGACACCATCAGAGTTAACTGTACAGCCTATGACGGCGAAGATCTTGGAACATCATACTTGGATACGGTGTGGATAGTTGATTCAGATCCGCCTATGCATGGTGATCCGCTTCTGGTTTCGAGTTACGGTGGCGATAAGACAGATGAGGAACTGATATGCTACAACCAGACAACAACAGATCCGGAAGGTGACGAAGTGACAAACATTTACCGCTGGATTCGAAATGGTGATTCAATAACCAGCCTGTTGATGCCTTTTGACACTAACAGTTCAGCTACGGCTACGGATTATTCTGGTTATGGCAACGAGGGCACAGTGTTTGGCGCCGCTTGGACGAATGACGGCGTTGTAGGCGGCGCCTACGAGTTTGACGGAGACGATGTTATAATAATTCCAGATGATCCTAGTTTGGGTGGAACAGGCACTTGGTCCGAAATCTCCGTAGAGTTCTGGGTCAAGCCATCAGCCTTGGTTCGTGGAACAAGGATACTTGCGAGGAAAATCGGCTCTGCCAGCACGGGAAGCTACATGGTAGGTTTTCAAACTAACGCGCCAGATCCGTACAACACGCTTTTCTGGGGCATCACCAGCACCGATGACGGGGCTTGGCACGACATATCGGACGCTGATGATTGGAGTGAAGTTCGCGACAGACTTGCTCTGGAGGCTGACCAGTGGTATCACGTCTTCTGCACGTACAGGTCAGGTCCGGGACTAACCATTTACCTCAACGGCGTAGAACAATTCAACATGCCTTTGACAGGCAACATCGATTATGACGCTGACGAACAGCTATTCCTCGGATACGACGGAGGAGGAACCGCGAACCGCTATCTGAATGGTGCACTGGACGAAGTGAGGATTTACCCAACGGCGCTTACACCAGCTTATATATTTCAACGTTACATAGAGACGAAGGACGGCCTAAGCAAAAGCTCCACCATAGTCCCGCAGGAAACGACAGCAGGTGAAGAGTGGAGCTGCGAGGTGATTCCGAACGATTCATGGCAGGACGGAACCGCAAAAACTTCAGACACGTTAACGGTGCTTCCGGTTAGCGGTAACAGCCGACCTAGAATAGACGTGTTCACTCCAACAGAAACGACGCAAGAGATTAATGCTGGAGAAAGCTTGGAGTTTACACAAGTGTCTTCCGATCCTGACGGCGACCTTTTGAGCTATTCTTGGCTTCTGGACGATGTTGAACAGGCAACCAGCCAAAACTGGACTTATCCACCGGACACCGCGGCTGGAACACACAACGTTACACTAGCGGTTGATGACGGTGAATTCTCTGACTCTCAACAATGGACCGTTACGGTTATTTCCATACATGAAGATGCCTATCTTGTTGTTCGCGGACTAGATAACAGAATTTGGTATCGTATCTATAACTCTTCTAGCAGTTCTTGGGACAGCTGGAACTTTGTGCCAGACGGGTTGACTTGCGATAGTCCCGCAGCGACAGTGTGTTGTGGAAAACTGCATATAGTTGTTCGAGGTTTCAGTGCAACTGATGTTTATGGCAACTACAGCCTCTGGCATGTGTCTGTTGATCTTTCTACAGGATTTTGCTCAGGATGGACGAAACTGTCTGGATCGGCCCTTTCGACTCCAACCTTGGCGGCTTCAGATGCGTTAAATAGGCTTTATCTTGTGATCCGCGGATTGGATAACCACATATGGTACATGTCATGGAATGGCACTGACTGGGGAGAATGGAATGTTGTGCCTAGCGGAGCAACATGTGATGGTCCAGCTGCAACCGTGTTGGGCGATGACCTCCACGTAGTTGTTCGAGGTATAAACACAACAACTCTATGGCATTACTACATGAGCCTGTCTACAGGTGATCACTCAGCCTGGACAATAATAAGTGGTGGAACACTATCTGCACCAACACTCACAAGCTGAAAATCTTGTCTCGACTTTTATCCTGTTTGCAAAATGAAAACGGTGATTACACCCTTCTCAATAGCTTTCTTCGATATGCACGTGAGTATTAGTGGTACACACAAAAAAGGTGCGCGCGGGGCAGGCGAATTGGGGGGCTACCTCAATCCCCATCTGTCTTTGGGCACACACTGGTGAAAGAAAAAAAGAGGAGCGCGCCTAAGCTAATACAAAAATCAAAAACGCCAATTCAAGTAATGACCACTCTTAGGATAGATTGTTCCATGGGCTATTAATGCACGCGGGCGATCCCATAACTTATTCCCTTAAGATATGAAAAAGCCAGTTGAAGCCTTTTTTTAAAACTCAGGTTGTTGTTTTGCAACTGCCTGACCATAAAGCCAAGGAAATAGGCTGGCACCCATAGAAGTTTCCATTTCAAATATTTCATGTAAAATCTTGTTCTAGAACGGCCATGATGAAATGCACGCATAGGTCTTAGGGATCTTCTTATGGGTTGCTCATCTATATCATGAAAAGCCAAGGCAGACAATACGCAAGCAGTTTTGAAGCCTGTGGATTGTGCCCGTAGAGCTAGATCAAGGTCTTCAAAGGAAAAAGGAAAATTCCTATAATCAAAACCCTGAAGCTTGTTGAGAATTTTCTTCCTAACCATGAAAATACCCGGAACATAGCTACAGTCAATGAAGCCTTCTCGTTTAACATTGCTCAAAAGCGCGTATTGCCAAATATATCGATTTTCAGCAAAACTCCTCGGTCTAAAAAGTACACCTGCATGCCAAATTTTGTTTTGGTTTCTGAAGTATGTTACTACCGGTCCTGCAATACCATAGTCCGGATGTTCTTCCATAAAGGCTATCAAACGTCCAATCAAGTCACCTTCTATGACCATATCATCATCAACAAATAGGACGTACTTAGCCTTGGAATATTGTGCACCTATGTTTCTTGCTTTAGCGAGAAAAACTTCTTGATTAGTCCTTGACACCAGTACTTTCGGAAAAAGGGAACGTACTTCTTCAAATGTACCGTCTGTGGACGCGTCGTCAACCACAATTGTTTTGAGGAAACGTTTTGCAAAGCTACTCTGTGATATTGACCCGAGCAACCTAATCACCTTGTCTTTTCTGTTGTGAGTTGTGACTACCAAAGCTACTCTAGATGCCATCCTGCTTCTCACCACTTTCAGTGATCTATCTAGCAAACCTTCTTGGAGCTGTGTTGGCCAATAAATCACTATTTGATTGCATCAATGTAAAAACGTCCAGGAACAAACGGGACTAGAATCGGCATCTTACCAAGAATCCTTAATATGGACCTTAGCCACGATCTGTTAGAAGTACGCCATCGATTTACTGAAAAACCGGCATGTATAAGCATTCTCTTGATTTCCCAAAATGTGTATTCATTTATATGAAAAGGGGACACTGTTGATCTATGATGAAATGTCCTATAATAGAATCCATTCGGAGTCGTAACTGTCAGTTTGCCACTCGGCCTTAATATCCTCGCGCATTCGTTCATGGCTCTCATCGGGTCAGCCAAATGTTCCACGACTTCAATCATGAAAGAATAATCGAAGCTGTTACTCTTGAATGGAAGATTATGTGCGTCGGCGAGTACGAAATCGTATCTACTATTGCTAAGGTGCTCCTTTGCATGCCTGACTAGGAATCGATTGATGTCAAGTCCGACTAGGAATCTATTCTTTCTAGGTAGTTCATTAAGCACACAACCTAAACCGCAACCGATATCGATTACCGCACCATCGCTTGTGTCTAGAAAGTTTTCACAAAAATAGTTGACTTCTTCTACCCATAGAGGATCCGCATACTCTTCTACCGATCTCAAGTATTCTTTTGCACTTTGGTCAAGGGTCATTGGCGCCATTCTACCATATGCACGCATATTAAAATTCAGCGTTGCGCATGCTGGTTTTGAGTTTTTCTAGTTTTTGTCTTATTTTGTTTGATATGTTCTTGGTTTTCGTGTAGGTGTAGGTTAAGTATACGGTGCATATGAGTAGTGTGGCAAGCGATATGGCACAGCCTGTATAAAACCATTTTTGGGGTTCGTATTGTATAACTATCTCAAATTGTCCTGTCTTGTTTATTTGGAAACCGTTCATAACTGAAAAAATTTGAATTGAGTTGTATGGTTCTCTTTTTAGATACGCTTTCCAGTTTGGGTCGTAAGCTTCATTTATTGCAAGTATGAATGGTTTTGAAGCGTTGACTTTCACGATTATTCTTGTAGGGTTTGGTTTTTCGTATTCTATTATTTTTGCTGGTGGGTTCTTCGTTGATGTTTTCAGTGTTCGTTGAATTTTTGTAGTGTTTAGTTTTGTTATATGGCCTTGAATTTCTACGTTGTCTATCCATATTAGGTTGGGTAATGGCTTGTGGGTTTCGTGGCTGTTCCATATCGTGAATTGTAGGAATGTCGTGTTTTCGTTTTTGGGGACGTAGTTTGTTTGTATGTTTCTCCAATTGAATGTTCCGTCAGCTACATAGAAGACGTATTCAACGTGAGTTATTTCCATTTTTTTGTTGAATTCTAATATTTTGATGTGTACTTTGTGGGCGTTTTCTCCTTTGATGTCAAGTCTAAAGTTGTATTTGGCTTCGTATTGGGAAGTTATTAATGGAGAGGCTATTGTTTTCCATCCCCATGTTGAATCCCATAGTTCAAACCTTAGTGCACCGTTGTCTAAGTATAGTTCGCATATGGCATCGAATTGGTTTTCAAGTGTTGTGTTTTTCCATTCGCTTAGTTGGTTTGTTGAGTTGAAGTTCCATTGGAGGGCAAGGATTGTTTTATTTGTTATTTCGACGTTGTATTCTTCATGTTGTTTAGGTTCGAATATATGGATGTAGTGTTGTGCTTCAGTGTATTCGTAGATGTCCAATTCTCCAAAAGTTTTAACCAAAGTAATGTTTGGTTGATTTGATAGGAAGTTTCTCATTTCTTCGGGATTTACTATGTCTCGGTTGGTAGAAGCTATATATTTATAGTCAAGGTCATTCCGTTGCAGAATGTATCTTACGTTTAGTAAGCTTATTGTAGTTTCAAATTCTTCTTTTCGTTCATACCTCATTGCGTCGCGGAGTTGATTAATAAGTACTGCAATGTTTGGATTGACTTTGTACGAGTACACACTGCAAGGGCTGATTACTGGTTTTTGAATCAACCTTTCTATGAATGCGTCAGTTCCATAATAGCCCCAAGAGTAGGGTACTTGATAGTAGTCATCTAATGGAGTAACGAGAATCATGAAGTCTCCCGTTTTTCTGCTTAACCATTCGCTGGTTTCGTACCAGTACTGAGGTATTTTTACGTATGTGGAGTATGGTATCTGCTCTGTTTTGGCTTCTATCGGGTTTGTAAGTATGGGAAAAGTGGATATTGTGAAAACTAGGATGACGCTTATCATGAAGAGGTTGGAACATATAGTGGATTGTTTGAATCCACGGTGAGTTAGCGTTTTTGCTATTCTGTCTGTGGTGTGTCCTATCAGCAGAGCTAGGAAGGGAATCATTATTAAAGTGAATTTTGAGACTGGTTCTCTGAAAACATTCATGTATGGTATATAGTTGTAGAGAAACAGGTTGACAAAGCTAAGTGGTTCATGCAGTCCTTTTGCCATGAATGTAAAGAGCAGGGTTGTTAACATGATATAAGCGTTAAATTTTGATTTTCTATCTGTGAAGAGTGTAGCAGTAGAAGCTAGGAGGAATGGTATAAACACTAAGCAAGTTAAAACAGCGTTGTTAGAATATGTATTGTAGTACGCAAAGTATTCTGGTTTCCATCCCCATCCTCCGTTTAGCCAGAAAAGGTTTAGGAAAGAGGCTCTAGCATGAGTCCAACTCCATGCTAAGACGTTGATTTCTTGTTGAAGTTGTGTTGAAGGTGATAAGAGGTAGTAATTGAGGATTGGGATTATCCACCAGAGGCTCAGAAGAAAAGTTATGATTAGGAGCAAGAGTAGGTTTTTGATTAGTTGTATTATAGTTATTTTTCGATCAAGAACGACGTAATAAGGTAAGACGCTCGCAAGGCTTATGAAAATTAAAGCATCATCAGCCAAGTTTATAGTGGAAATAGATGCGACTATTGTGAAGGTAAGCGCAAAACAAATGATGTATCTATATGTGTTTTGGGTCTGTGTTAAAGTTTTTATGAAAAGCGCGATTAGCAAAGGTAAGAATGCGTATGTCCACATCATCCCAGTATTCAACAGGGTTGACATAATAAAGAAGTTGAAAATGTAAAAGATGCTTGCAACAGTTGCTGCAAAGTCTTCTTTGGGATAAACTGTTTTTGCAAGGTAAAGCATAGAGAACGTCGCGCCTGCAAAGTATATCATCCGTAGAATTATCTGCCATAACCCAATGTCTATGGTTAGGAATTTCAAGAAAGCACACAGCAGCCCGTACAAGGCGTAAGCAGGGAGAGACGAGGGATTTCCTGAATTGTTAGGTGACCATAAGTAGAAGTCGTTGTTGAGGCTTTCAATGCCGAAAATGTACGGAAAGTAATCTCCCCTAGCAATAGCGTATCCTGGTATATACCATAAAAGGGGGATCATTCCAATCAAAAGCACTATCAGAATTCCATATTTTCGCTTAGTAAACCCGCTATTTTCTAGCTCCTTTTCGCCAAAAGCTATACCTGCGCAGCACATTCGTAGTATTTAACAACAATTTTGGTTTCCCTCTCTGTAACCACGTTCCCCAGTTTGCTTGCGAAGAGTTCGCACATTTTCATGAAAATCATGCCAAAAGCATGTATTGGATCTCTTGCCAATTTTCTCCAGTTTCTTATGAAGCCATGTCTGATGGGTCTTAATTGTCGCTTTGCTTCATTTGGATGCTTTCTCTTGTATTTCTCAAGCGTTTTTCCATATTGATATTTTATCTTCATGGTTTTCCAAAGACTCAACCTTCCCTCATGATGCTTGATGAGAGCTTTAATTCTTCCAACCCGATACCCCGCCTTTCTAATTCTTTGGTTTAAGTCCCAATCTTCACCAGCCTCCAACTCCGGATCGTATCCCTTTACCGCCTCAAAAACCTCTCTTTTAAAGAACCTTGAAGCCTCAATTAACTCGTCGCCTATGTAACAGGATTTTTCCAGAGCTTTGCATTTAGCCCAAAATCCATTTCCAACTGACACTTCAGGAATGATAAGAGCGTCATAACCCTCCTCGACTTTGACAACGCACTCCTCAACAACTCTAGGGGTTAACTCCATATCAGAGTCGAAACTTAGAATCAACTCTCCTTTTGCTTCTTCGGCTCCAATGTTCCTTGCCTCAGGCCTCCCAGCGTTTTTTCTAACAACTATTGCTCCATACTTTTCTGAGATTCTATGGGTGTTATCCGTGCTGAGGGCGTCAACAACAATAATCTCGGTATTCTGGTAACCCTGACTCTTAATTGACTTTAAACAAATCTCAATGGTTTCCCTTGAGTTCTTCGTTGGGATTATTACCGAAACTAACGGGTTCTCAGCCATCAACTACACACTGCATGACCTTTAAGAAGGCTTGAGCAGATTTGTCCCAATCAAATCCCTTGGCATAATCTAGGGCGTTCTGGCTTAACCGTTCTCTTAACGCATAATCCTTCAAAACCACAACAATCTTCTCAGCAAGGTCCTCCACACTCCCCGCCTCCGCTAATAGCCCCGTTTTATCGTTCTTAACAGAATCTCTCAATCCAGCTACATCATAAACGATGCATGGCGTGCCCAGAGCGTTTGCCTCAATAATGTTTAATCCAAATCCCTCCCTTACGCTTGGATTAACCAAAACCCAGGCACTCTTCATCAGTTTCCTTCTTTCCCCATCAGACAAACCGCCAGAGAACGTCACCCCTTGAGCTGCAATCTTTTTCAAA
>Ga0209121_10004873_pt1 | contig 12379 bp, 11 predicted proteins | sample Cruoilmetagenom3_FD_187292 | JGI IMG/M metagenome (GOLD analysis project Ga0209121, IMG submission 187292) | Oil polluted marine microbial communities from Coal Oil Point, Santa Barbara, California, USA - Sample 3 (SPAdes) (version 2) | ecosystem: Environmental > Aquatic > Marine > Oil seeps ... | reverse complement strand
TGGGATAGGGTGTAATCCCACTTGACATTTCGCGTATGTCTGGTGCCAGAGATCGTGGTTCGAGACTGCAACCATTGATGAACGTCCCAACCTCAGTTCGACTACGATCCAATCTTTCTCAGAGATTCTCTTGCCAACTCAATACCCAGTTTTGCAGGGTCTGTTTCAGTTTCAAAGAGCCGATCTTCTAAAGATTTTGGGAAAAATCTTTCCTCGAATTCCCTCATCGAGCGGTACTCGTGCTCTTTTTCGTTATTCTTTTTCATCATCATCCTCCCTATAATAATTGGAAAAGAAATAGGGGTTTAATTCAGGCTTAAAGTAATGCTTTCTCTTGATCCAAACAAACCCATCCCCTTTCGAGATTACCGCAACATCGATGGGTTCGCTAACTGTTTCAGCACCCATTGTGATTTTTCGCTTGAACGAAGTCAGGTGCACAAAAGATTCTGCCATTACTGCAAGTTCATCCTTCGGAAGCACAGCGACCATATTTATGATGGGGTTTACGTGATTTTGAATTCTATATTTTCCTTCCCATTCTCGATACTCTTTAAACATTATATCGCTTTCTTGTTTCAGGTTTTCTTTGAGCGCCTTTCTTTCGCTTTCGCTCAAGTTTTGGATTCGTTCGACAATGATGTCGGGATATTTATCAAAAATTTCAGATAAATAATTTTCGTTATATCTTCTGTAAAACGGATCGATGCCGTCCATGAACGTTACTACCATCTCCTGTTGAGCGAAAGCAGAAATTGATGCGGAACTGTCAGAGTTAATCTCAGCCCTATAATCTTCCCGATATTTCAGTCTGTCATTGACTATTCCCTCCAATGAGAACGATTTGAGAACGGGAAATACATCCTTTTTCCCAAAGCCAGCAATCACAATTCCTGATGCCGATGACGAAAAGAGATTTTTTGAAAAGAGACTTGCACTTATCTCGTTCAATTGTTCCGAAGATTTCTCGGATATCGACAATTCCTCAAAAATTTCATTTTTTACCTCATCGATAATAGATCCATATTTATTTATAATATCTTTAGTATGTGTCTTTGGGATTGATGGTAGCAGATCAAATGTGTTCCAGTGGTCATGATGTCGCTCTATAACATCAGACGTTATTTGCTCAATCTGGCTGTCTTCGATCCGTCCTTCATCACCAATGGTCGATCGCACTTCCTCAAAAATTTCTTCCTTGATCTGGTAAAAGTAACCGAAGATCGTACCGCGTAAGTACTTTTCCTGTTCATAGTCCGGAAACAATGGATTACCATTGTCTAAGAAGTCTACAAAATTATCAGCATATTCTTTTAATGTATCAAATTTCTGTTTTCCCAATTTATTTCTATAGATCTTGATGATAGTTTCCCACGGAATACCCATGAAATCAGCACTTCCATAAAGCATTATACCAACAGGATGATATTTAGATAAAGAAAAAAGTTTATTTGCTGAATTATATATCTTCTTATCTTCTTGCTGCTCGATTGTAACTGCACTGTCAGTCGCAAGCGCAACTGCCGTTTTATTCATAATTGCAATTTCCGCAGTCATGGTCACCCTCGATGTTCCTTATAAAGTTATAGTTTTCACCCAACTTAAGCGTAATTCAAGTATGCATGCAGCCCGTGCGAATATCCGATCAATCGGCAAGCTCGCCCATAATCTCCGCCAGAAACTCATCCATCTTCTTCTCGCTCAGATTCGGAAGTGACTGGTCAGCATTCGGCTGGTGCCCCCGTGTCAGCGAGATCGTCTTGATGTGCGGCGCAAAGTGCTTGAGCGCGGAGAGCATCTGGGCTTCGAGGTAGTAGAGTACGTCCGTAAAGATCGCAAGATCATGCTGCCCCTCGCCGCGGACGCCGCCCCATTCCGGACTCTTCAGAAGATTCGTGATCTCGATTGCGCCCATCTCCCGGTCAGGACGGGTTCCCTTCTCACGCATCGCGCCTGCGATATGCGCTGTCGCAACGATCGGGATATTCCACTCCTTTGCAAGATCCAGAGCCCAGTCAAGATGCCTTAGCTCGCTTCCGACAATGAGAACCGGACGCTCTGCCCGCTTGATCGCTGCCGCAACACTTGCAGAGGTTGCGACCTTCCCGAGATGCGGACCCGGGACGTTTGCGCACTGGTATGCTCGTGTCATCGTTAGACCTCCTCTTCAGGTACAAGCCTGCTCGGATCACCTATCGCCTTTCGTGGCTTCCATCCCGCTTCTTCCAGATACTCCATGATCTCGTCCTTCATCGTGATCGGGATGTCACGTTCATTTCGGACGAATAGATGCAGGTCAGGCGGGAGCGTTCCCATGTATTTCTTGTATAAATCGACGTAGTTTGAGAGTTTTATCTGTCTCCCCTTCGCATTGTCGCTCGGTCGGATGCAGAGCTTAGCAATTAGAACGATCGCCTCTTCCATCGTCTCTGCCGGGTACATCAGGTGTTCAGGTGCGGGTTCGCCCTCCACGACCTCGCCTGCACGTTTGTCGTAGAGTTCCCACTCGCTTAGTTCCTTGTTGCTGATGTACGCCCGTCTGTACTTTGATCCATGTGGACCAACGATCACAGGGATTCCCCACCGGTTGGTGCCTGTGCCAATGGATGCTGCTTTCTGGCTCATCGCACCCCATGCGACACCACATGCGCCGACCTTGTTTAAGATGTAATCGGCGATCTCCTCGAAGTTTCCTCGCAGCGGGAGGCGGGCGAAGATTGCCGCGACCTTGATTGCGGCACCGATGATATGGGCATTTGCAACGCACGAGCCGATGTTGACAACACCGCCCGCATCAAAGGATCCCGGATATTTTTCATAGAGCGTCTGTCCGTCCTCGCAGCGGTACATCGCCATCGCCATTGCAGAGCAGCCCGTTGCAACGACGATGTAGTTCCGGCGTGCAAACTCCTCAGCGATCTTTGCGACCTCAACTTCACCGTTCGGGAAGTTGCTGCAGCCGACGAGCGCAACGATTCCGGGGATCTCTCCGAGGACGAGCGGAGCGCCTACCTTCCTGATCTCGGTGTCAAGCACCGGTCCTCTTCCAGCCCGCATCGTGTACGTCTCGCCAAATGCGATCTCCTGCGCGGATTTAAGAATCATGCTGATGATCGGAAGGTCTTTCTTGCACTCGGATTCGCACCTGCCGCAACTCATGCACGGGCTGAAGAGGTCTGAAAGCCCTCCGAAATCAGCCTCCTTTGCTTTGATCATCGCGTCCTTAACCGGAAGGCTGTTCGGACATGCCCGGTCGCACCAGCCGCACTTGATACACTCCTCTGCAAGCTTCTGCACTTCGTCAAGTTCTGGCAGATGGTTGAGCGCATCCCTCTTCGGTTTGATCTCAAGAGCGGTCTCTGTTATCACCCGAGCTGCTATGAGCGGATCTGAGATCAGAACCCCTGGCGCGCCGTTCAAAAGATCCTCAACGACTTTGTCAGGATCGCGATTCGTAACATCCGGAAGATTGTAGCATATTTTATCGGTTGTGAGGATTAGCGGTGCGCCTGTCTTCTGCGCCTCCTCCAGAAGATCGGTCCTCACGCACTGCTCATCTAAAACGAGCACATCAGCGATTCCTGAGCGCACAAAGAATTGTTGCATCGATAGCGGTCCCACGACCTTTGCCGATGCGCTGTACCTGCTCGTCTCAATTGCGGTACAGCAGATTCCGCAGACCTCCATCTTGTCGGAGAGACCATGCTCCTCGATGTAATCGATCGTTGCAACACTCACAGCCGGGTAATGCCCGATGAAGACGATGACCGGCTTTGTCCGGTCAACAGCGCCGAACCCGAAATCAATGAGCGCAGCGTCAGGGTCGCCTTTAGGGAAGTCGAATCCCGCGATCTGCGCGATGTCCGCGACCTCCTTTGCAAGGTTGTCGATCATCGAGATGTGCAGCGCCTTTGACTCAAAATCGATGTACGAACCCTCCTGACCCGTGTGCGCGGACGAGAGCGCGTGTACAAGCTGCTGGTTCACGTAATCGAGGACCTCCTCAAGGTCGCCAAGGGTCTTTGGTCTCGTGCCGACAACGGTTCTGATGATCGGCGCCTCGACATCGATGTATGGGCCGAGGTCGATCGGATGGTCCCTGCCGCGCCATCTGATCAGTTCATGCAGCACGTGGTTCGCGTGCCCCGCATGCGCTGCTGTCCCGATGCAACATGCGATCAGGACCATGCGCGCCTGCTGCGCTTCGATGCCGATCCCGCACGCGCCCTTGCGGTTCTCTGTGAGATCGCACTTCCCGTATGTGCAGAGGCAGCACATGTCGCAGATCGGCGCGTAGAATGGTGGGAAGTCCTTTAACAGGCGGTGATCCCAATTTCGAAGCGAGAGGATGCCGGGTTTTGGCGTGGGACCCATCGGCTCCCATTCCTGCTCTGCGAGTTCCTCCTCGGATGTGATCTTGCCTATGTTGATCGTCACATTCTCCAAGCCATCGATTACGAAGCGTCCGCGTTTGATCATGAATAGTCCTCGTTTTGGATTTCTTTGATACGGGTGGTTGATGTAATAAATATGTTTGTACGCGGTTGCTGTGCAAAGGTTTAAGTGAAATCGGTAGAGATCAACTACTTCATGGTGTTATGCCTGGCTTGTCCGGATAGTGTAGAGGCCTAGCATGGAGCCCTGTCGAGGCTCCGCCCCGGGTTCGAATCCCGGTCCGGGCGTTTTCGTAACCTATAGCTCAGCTCCGATCACGGTTTTGGTCGCGGTTACGCTCTTGTTCTCCCTGATCAGATCGACCAGTTTGTTAAGCGTGCTCAATCCCTGCACCTCGATGACAGCCACGAAGTCGTACTCACCGAATACGTGATAGACATCCTTGATACCGTCGAGATTGCACAATTCGTTGTAGGTCGCCTTTTCCTGCCCTGGCACCACGTTAATCATAGTAACTCCGATTACCATATCTATGAACTCCTTTCTTTCTTATACATAATGCACCAGTTGTACTCTACTCCCTCGCATATATTACTGTTGCGAGGGTCGGGGTTGCGTCACGATGAGACGTTTATCACCATCATGACCGCCGCTCCATGAGCATTCCGACCTGAGTTGTCCATGCTTCGAGTTGCACCCGCTCATTGCTCCCGCCGATAAGATTCATATCGGTGTCTGCGAGAAGGATTGCAAGTTCTGCGAAAAGAGCGCTGTCAAAGCCCTTGTTCTCTATAACGCGGCGCAGCCGGTGTACGATATCGGTGCCGCTCTCCTCCATCAGCAGATCATCGATCCGCTTTCTTGCCGCTTTGAAATCCCCTGCAAGCGACGCATGTAATAGTTCCAATATCCCCTCCGGGATGTGCTCGAGATCGACCTCGTAGACCGTGTTTGCTGTGATCTCACGGTGCTCTATGGATGCGATCTGAAGCACCATGATCGCAAACGCAAGATCGCCGTCTGCCCCGTATACGATCGCCTGAACTCCGTCATCGGTGATAGGTGCGCGCTCTGCCCCTGCGATGTAGCGGATATGCGCGTCGACTGTAGCATCGCTTGCGCGGTCAAAGAAGAGATTTAACCCCCTTGAACGCAGCGCCGGAATCAATCTGGGCAGATGCGTGGTGGACAGGATAAATCTGCATGTGCGGGAGTGCTTTTCCATGATACGCCGCAGCGCGTGCTGCGCATCCATGCTCAACGCCTCAGCGCTATCGATGAATATCATCCGGAAGTCGGAATCAAGGGCAGCCATGCCTGCGTATTCGTTGATGATCTGTTTGAATACCGAGATAACGGTTTTCTGTATCTTCTTTGGATCGTCAGTCCCGATGAGTCTTGCAAATCTCGGATCTGACACGAGATACTTCTTGCCGCGATCAAAGAAGTTGGATGCGTCAAAGACGGCGAGATTATTCTCCCACTGATCCCCATAGAGCGCTCTGGCAAGTACAGACACCGTTGACCTTTTTCCCGTGTTTTTAGCGCCGTATAACACCAGATGCGGGAGATTGTTCGATTCGACCAGATGTTTCAGGTTGGATACGATGTGTTCGTGCCCTATGATATCATCGAACGTGTGAGGTCGGTATTTCTCGGTCCAGATCACCTGTTCCATAATCTGGGGATTGTGGGCAGGGATATTAAGATTAGGGATGGCGGGATTGCAAAGTTACTCATGTCCTCCGATCTCTCGAATGCCCATCAAGAAGTGCACTGTGGCATCAAAACAGTTGCAGATATCGATCCAGTTCCCACTGGTGCACCTGAACCCGGTACTCCTCCCATTCCGTAGCAGCAACTCGCATGAACGCTGTGTACACATGCTCACCAAGAGCAGACCGCACCACCTCATCAGAGCCCAGGTAATCGAGTGCGAGACTGAGGCTTGTCGGAAGCGTATCGATACCAGCGCCGGCCATCTCATGGAAATCCATCTCGTAGATGTTCTCTTCGATCGGTTCACCAGGATCGATCTTATTCTTTACACCGTCAAGCCCGGATGCCAATATGGCTGCGAACGCAAGATACGGGTTGCATGAGGGGTCAGGGGATCTGAGTTCGATTCTTGTTCCGCTTCCGCGCGCTGCCGGCACCCGGATCAGCGAACTCCGGTTCGCCCATGACCATGTGATATAGACCGGTGCCTCGTATCCGGATACGAGCCGTTTGTATGAATTGACGAGTGGGTTTGTGATCGCAGTCACTGCCTTGATGTGGGCGAGTAATCCGCCGATGAAATATCTTGCAGTATCGCTGATCCCGTGGTCGCCATCGGGATCGAAGAAGACGTTTTCATTATTTTTATTAAATAAGGATGTATTTATATGCATACCAGACCCGCTGGTTCCGAAGACCGGCTTTGGCATGAACGTGGCATGGAGATTCTTGTTCGTTGCGATCGTTTTGGTTACGTACTTGAAGGTGACCACCCTATCAGCAGTTGTCAGTGCATCGCTGTACTTGAAATCGATCTCATGCTGCCCACAGGCAACCTCGTGATGCGACGCTTCTATCTCAAAATCCATCTCTTCGAGCGCGATCACGATATCCCTGCGAATATCCTCTGCAAGATCAACCGGTGGAAAATCGAAATACCCGCCCGAATCATGAGGTGTGGTCGTTGGTACGCCATCTTCCTTTTCGAAGAGGAAGAACTCCAGTTCGGGACCCGTATTCATGACATACCCCATCTCCTCTGCTTCCTCAACCGCTCTTGTGAGCACGTATCGCGGGCAACCATGAAATGGCGTACCATCTGGCAAACAGACAGCGCACACGATTCCGGCAATCTCGCTTTCATCTGCCTTCCACGGAAGAATCCGAAACGTCTCCGGATCCGGCTTTAATACCATGTCCGATTCCTGTATCCTTGCAAACCCCTCGATGGATGATCCGTCGAAGGATATCCCGACATCGAGTGCTTTTTCCATCTGTGCAGCCGGTATCGCGACATTCTTCACGATTCCAAGGACATCGACAAACTGGAGCCTGATGAATTTTATATTATTTTCAGCAATCATTCCCAGTACATCTTCATTGGCGGTCATCAAAATCATATTATGAACCGCGGCACCTATAAACTTGTGCCGAATGGAGAGAGACTTGTTATTATCTTCTGAAATTTGGGTTTTGGAAAAACCACAGAGAGTACAGAGGACACAGAAAACAGCAACTCTCCGTGCCCTCCGCGTCCTCTGTGGTTAATCTTCTTTGCCATAACCCGGATACCCCACAGAAGAAATTAAAAAGCCAGATTGTGTTATGAAATAGCCGCGCTTAAACCACATCCGGTAACCATCCGGGCACGGCAGCAAGCTTCTCCAGCTCTCGGTGACGAATCCTACGAGACCTGATGCACTTATCGTATCCTCTCTGCAAAGATCCGCTTGATATCCTTTGCAAGCACAACATCTCCTTTATTTTTCTTAAATCCCCTTTTATGCATCTTAATTCGTATGATCCTTGCGTTTTTCCAGCCAATCTTCTCGATAGCACCAACCGTGAACTCCTGATCCCCAAACACCTGCAGACGAACCGACTCAGTCCTGGTGCCGTCATGAATTGCGATCTTCACGGTCACCTCATCGATCGCCCGCGCCCAGATCGTATCGATCTCGGCAGCAGTCGCTACTACCGTCCGCCTACCGCCGGACTCGACCGAGGCGACCTCTACCAGATGCACCTCGTCTGCGGACGGATCGTCCACGAGCAGTTCATCGCCTACGTAGACCTCGTGGTCAGCTGGCAGTTCGATCGTGTAGCGTTCCGAATCTTCCCCCCTGCTCACGATGGTCCTGACGCTTGCGGTTCGTACTGGCTTCGATATGACTGTGTGCACGCTTCCGCAGTTATCGCATCGCACAAGCAGCTCGGCTCCGCGCTGCCTTATTATGTGGTGCAACCGCGGCTCCTCTGGCGAGCAGGTCGGGCAGGTGGTTGTAATCTGTAGATCACTTCTGGTGTTCATCTGGTGTCATCTTCTTCCCAATCCATGATGAATGTCGCTATGCAGAACATTTGAAAATTTCTGCCGATACTCTTTAATACCACCACCGCCGAGTCTGTCATGCACTGCCCGGGTGGCCTAGTCGGGAGGGCGCCAGACTCATAGGGAAACTATCCCAGTGCGCCGAAATCCTGAGACATCTGGAGATCACGGGATCGAAACCCGTCCCGGGCATTTCACACACGCACATACCCAACCACTTCTTCGCAGTCCCGCGTTACACCGTACTTCCGGTTAAAAAACGATAATATGTTTTTAACGTCCCTCTCAAGCAAAAACTCTGCCTGAGGATGCGTCGTGGTCACGTATCCGGGCCAATCGATGAGCGTAACGCCATCCGGGCTGACAAAGACGTTGTACTCGCTCAGGTCGGAATGGATGAATCCCGCAGCGTACGTTTTCCTGATCTGCTCTATGATCTCATCCAGGAACCAGTCAGGATCGTCCACCGCCGTCTTTGATAGCTCGCTTCCGGGTGCGATGCTCATGGCAATCAGATGCCGGTTGTGATCGATCGCCGCAGGCACGCTGACCGCACTGGAAAGCGCGGCAAGGGTAACAAGGGCTTCATATTCGCGCTTCGCCGCGCGTCTTGCGATAAAGATCCAGTGATTCCGATCCCCGGTGTCGCGCTGGCGTGCCACCTGTTTGAAACTCGTGTACCCGGCGCGGTGGAACTTCAGGATGACAGGTTCGCCATCGTACACCCCTTCGTACACGACCGACTCCTTGCCAACCCCTATGTTGTCCCCGATCGCTGACAAGCCTCGAAGCGTCAGCGCGCCTACCGCAAGCGCATCATACCCGTCGAAGTGGATCCTGTAGCCGTCATAAGGTATCACGGATTTCTTGACGAGATTAAATCCGAGAAGCCGGTCGATGCGATACCTGACCTCCTCGGAAAACAGCTTTGAGAAAGAAGGTAGCATCTCCGACGGAACCCACCGGTGCTGCCTCATGCCGATCTCTATGCCGATGAGAGTGCGGAAATCATTTTTTTCCAGTTTCTTAAAAATTGCGCTGTTAAACATTGCGATAAGCCAGGGTCCGGATTCGAACCGGAATAGAATCGCTCTGCAGGCGATCGCGTTAGCCGCTCCGCCACCCTGGCGTTGTTCTGGTCACTGCTGCCGACCGGTCGGTAGTTTGCGGATCGACTCTTTGGTGTTATGCCATATAAAAGTGATGCCCGCGCTGTAGAAGTGTTTATCTACCAGTATCGCCACCATTACTCATAATGACAGATGATTCTGAGGTATGCGTGATTGCAGAGAAGCCAAGGTCAGAGAATCCCGTGGTCATTGAAGGATTTCCCGGGATCGGGCTTGTAGGAAATATTGCGAGCCAGCAGATCATCGACGAACTGGACATGGAGTATCTGGGTGCGATCAACTCGAAACATTTCCCGCCAGTTGCAATGCTGCTCGAGGGGCTGGTGAATATGCCTGTGCGGATATATGAAAGCACGGAGAAGGAGATGATCGTGGTGGTCTCGGATATTCCGATTCATCCGAATATAGCTTATATCATCAGTAAATCACTTATCGACTGGGCAACATCTGTTAATGCCCGTCAAATCGTCTCGATTGCGGGCATGCCGGTTGTAGGCGCGGATCATATCGTCTTTGGCGCAGCAACAACCAAGGAAGGGCTTGAGAGCATCAGGGAAGAGGTCGAGATCTTCCAGATGGGGTCGATCTCAGGAATCGCAGGCAGTATCATGACCGAGTGCTTTACACGCAACCTCCCTGCGATCAGTCTGCTCGGCAGCACCTCCGATCCGAACCCGAACCCGATTGCTGCCGCTGCTGTGCTCAAGGTTCTGAATAACCTGTACGACCTCTCGATCGATACCGAAAAGCTGGTCAAACAGGCAGAGCAGATCGAACTTGAGATGCAGAAACTTGCAGAGACCGTGCGAGAGACTGTTGAACAGGAAGAGCCGCCAAAACCTTTTCCGATGTACGGGTGATCATGATGCGATGTATTGCGCTGACCGGGATATCAAATCACGTGATCAACGACTTGAAGAACCGCTTGCTACGGACCGTCGAGATCAGGAGCCCGCACAACTTCGCTGGCGTACTGCACATTAGTGTTGGCGATTCCGTGTTCTTATCATCGACCAGCCAAAACGACATCACAGCAGGCACGACCGGGCTTATTGCGCGGTTGCAGCGGCGTGACATCAGCATACACAGGGTGGTTCAGAGCAACGACTTCTTCCATGAAGAGCGGGAAGCGATGATGGCGCGGGTCCAGCTGGTCGCAGAGTGCAGCGGCAGGGTGCAGCGCATCATACAGTCCGAACTCGGCAGCGCGATGGTGGTGGATGTGGAAGAGCGACCGGTCTACGCTGCGCAGTGAGTTTGGCGTGGTGGAGCGGGGGAATATGTTCTCAAATTCTCGTAGAGCGGCTAATATTAACAAGAATGACGGTTCATTCTCTCATACATAGTCTCGCAACACGTTTATTATAGATTGATGTTGATATGGGCTATATCCAATAATTACTTGGACACAAAAGTTCAAAGATGGCAGAAATATATACGCGTGTGGGTACTATGGATGTTAGGGGGGGTTAAAAGCCCGTTGGACTCTATCATAAGTCCGGAGAAGTAAGATATGTATGGCTCTATAAACCAATCTCCTGAACAGATAGCAAGAGACAACATTGATAAACAGCTCCATGCCACGGGATGGGCAGTGCAGGATAAGGATAAAATTGACTGGAATGCGAGTATTGGTATTGCCGTCCGTGAATATCAGACTGACGTGGGACCTGCTGACTATGTATTATTTGTTGAACGAAGACCTGTTAGAATAATTGAGGCAAAAAAAGAAGAAGAGGGACATAGACTTACATATCATGAACCCCAAGCGGAATATTATGCGAAAAGTAAGCTCGAATATCTGGACAATGACCCGCTTCCATTTGTTTATGAAAGTACGGGAACTTTAACCCGATTTACTGATTGTAGAGATCCGCACCCGCGTTCAAGACCGGCATTTACTTTTCATAGACCTGAAACTTTTAAAGCATGGCTGAAGGAGGGCGATTCATTAAGAACAAGACTGCTGAATATTCCCGAACTTCCGCAGTCCGGTTTAAGAGACTGTCAGATAAATGCGATTAAAAATCTTGAAAAATCCTTCAAGGAAAACAAGCCACGATCTTTGATCCAGATGGCTACAGGTGCCGGTAAAACATACGCCGCGATCACATTTATTTACCGTTTACTGAAATTTGCCGATGCAAAACGGATATTATTCCTGGTTGACACCAGAAACCTTGGAGAACAGGCAGAACCGGAGTGTATGGCATATCAGCCGTCTGATGACAACCGAAAATTTACTGAACTATATAATGTTCAACGGTTGCGCTCAAACTATATTGCACCGGACAGCCAGGTATGCATCAGTACTATCCAGAGGCTTTATTCTATTTTGAAAGGTGAAGAACTGGATGAAAAGGTGGAGGATGAAAATCCGAATGAGAACGAATGGGGACCGAAAGAACCGATGCCGGTTGTTTATGATGAAAAGATACCGATAGAACAGTTTGATTTTATTGTAATTGATGAATGCCACCGTTCCATATACAACCGGTGGAAACAGGTGCTTGATTATTTTGATGCTTTTCTTATCGGGTTAACCGCCACACCGGATAAAAGAACTTTTGGATTTTTCAATGAGAATGTTGTAAGTGAATATTCCCACGAAGAAGCTGTGGCGGACGGTGTAAATGTTGGATACGATGTTTACATTATTGAGACCGAAATTTCACAAGACGGATCAGAGATAAAAGCCAGTGAGTATGTGGATATGCGAGAAAGGCTTAGCAGAAAGAGACGGTGGAAACAACTGGATGAAGATGTTTCTTACTCTAAAAAAGATCTGGATAGGGATGTTGTA
>Ga0209121_10004872_pt1 | contig 12379 bp, 10 predicted proteins | sample Cruoilmetagenom3_FD_187292 | JGI IMG/M metagenome (GOLD analysis project Ga0209121, IMG submission 187292) | Oil polluted marine microbial communities from Coal Oil Point, Santa Barbara, California, USA - Sample 3 (SPAdes) (version 2) | ecosystem: Environmental > Aquatic > Marine > Oil seeps ... | reverse complement strand
CTCTTGTTAAATTTCTTTATTTTTTTTAAAATTGTGCGGTATACCTTATCTAGTTCTATTTCAGTCTCGTAAAATTTGAATTCTTTTATGTATGAATTCATTTTTTCTCTAAATTGAGCCGGAATTTTTTGGAATTCGTGAATTTTTTTAAGAAATATTTCTAAATCTTCGTTAACAGTTTGAATTGTTTTTTCAATTTCTTTAAATTTTGCTTTAATAGTTTTTATCGTATAAATAATTTCTTCGTTCACATCTGGATCGCTTTCAATTTTTAAAACTTTTTCCAATTCTATAAAAATCCAGACTGCAACTTTTTGACTTTCTAATATGAAGCTTATATTCCTCAAAAGAATAATAGTTTTTTTTCTTTGGCGCCAATATTTAGATTCTAATTGGTATAAAATTTTTGCAATTTCGTTCTCAATTTCTACTTGATACTCTTCATAAAGGCGCTTAAAAACGAGAGCAACCGCGTCCCTGACATTTTCAGAGGGATTTTCAAATTCCTCAAAGATATAATTAAAAACTTCCATGATATTATTTTGACATAAGTGATACAGCGCATTAATGATTACATTTCTAAATTCGGGTTCGGCCGTATATAATGCTGTTTTTAAGTTCGCCCAAATTTGATCGAAATTGTTCTCCGCAATGTTTACTAAAGAATCGATTACTCTAAGTTGGATACGGTAGTTATTTTCTTTTAAAAGGTTAATCAATTTTGGTATTATTGGAATTATTTCGGACGATTTTTCTTTTCCTATTTCTCCGATTAGCCAAATAATAAGTTCTTTTACGCGAGTTTTTTCGTTGTAAAGAAGGTTTAATAAAACGTACATAATATTTTCCTTAGAGAGAAAATATGTACCAAGGATTTTCAAAAGTTCCGCTGACGATCTCGCAACATCATCGTCTTCGTCCCTTAAATTAACGATTACGATAGAAAGTAACGGCTCTAATTCTCGTATCTTAGTGTAGTCTTGATTTATAATTCTCTTAAGAGTCTTGATAACTTGAAGTTTAACCTTCCAGTCATTATCGATTAATTTCTCTGTAAATTCTTCAATAATGTCTCGTAACTTTTCTCTATCGAGGTGTAAAGAAAGAATTAAATTTCCTATAATCTTTACAGTTAATCGCCTAATAGAGGGTTCTTGATCAAAAAGTCGTGACCTTATCTTATTTATTAGATCAATTAGTAAGTTTGGACGATACATCGAAATTTGATAAAGAATTTCTAAAGAAACTAATCTAATCCAAGAGTTAAGATCACTTATTGTATTAGTTAAGTTTCTTACTGTTCTTAAAGAAATTGCCGGTGACTTATCACAGATTTTATTTAATAAAGTTAAACTATCGTATAGTAGTTCTTTATTTGAGTTCTCTGGATTTTCAATAATTTCAAAAAGTTCTTCAGCGGCTTTTTCATAACTTCCGCTTAAAATCAATTCTTCAACTTTTCTTTCGTCTAATGTCAGAATATTCAATAGCCTTGTATCTTATAATTCTAATATTGAGCTAATTACATTTTTGATGTTAATCTTTAAAAATGTTTTTCAACAATAACATAAAATTATATCATTTTAAAATTAATCAGAAAAGAAACAAAAAAAAATAGTATAAAAAACAAAAAAAATATTGAAATTGATATTTATTGAAATAATTCAATTATCGCAGTACCCGGAGTGGCAATTCTTTCTCGATATGTAAGAAGCCCCTCTGGAACATCTTTTGTTTTGACTAATCCATTCTCAATATCTTTTTCAGAAATATACCCTCTCTCACCAGCTTCAAATTGCTTTATAATTTTACCGTTTTTATCTTTAACATCAACATCTGTTATTGTAGTTTGCTTAACATCGAAATAAACTCTTCTCCCTTCAATTTTTGTAATTTTAGCTTCAGTGATAAGTAAATCTCCACACCTTACCATAGATCTCATTGAAACATCTGTTTCAACGAGTTTTCCATATTTTCCATGCTCTACAAAATCTTCAAATAATTTTGTAATGAATCCAAAACTAAAGAGCCCATGGGCTATTATGCCTTTAAGTCCCGCCTTCTCAGCTATAACATCGTTGGTGTGTATTGGGTTGGTATCTCCCGATGCTTTCGCGTATTCTTTTAACAAATCTCGGGTAATTCCATTAAATTCATTTTTAATAACTTCTCCAACTTTAACATCTGAAATTTTTACCATTTTTTTTTACCTCCATTTTTTTTCTGCGGCATTAGTAGCCTCCCGGCCGCACTGCAGCTATAACAGTTGGTTTGCAAACTAATTCGCCATTTTGATTTTTTACGGAGACTAGTAATTCAGCAAATAATATCATGTTTTTCTCTACAACCCAAACTTTACCCCATTTAGCAAAAATTTTAAGTTTATCTCCTGGTTTCACATCTACGCATCCTTCCCAGTCATATTTCTGGCCCCCATGTAATAATTTACCTGGGTTTAACATAAAAGGGCGTTCCTTGCCATCTTGCACCATTTTCATTCCTAAAAGCAATTTATATAATGCCTTGATTGTGAAATTGTTAGCAAATCCGTGACACGCAATTATTCCTTCCTCTTCGGATCCAATATATTTTGGATCGGTTATACCATATACTTTAGCAAATGCGACTAATGTTTTATATCTTACATTTACTGATGCCGATCCAGGAACTTCTTTTCCAGCAAGATTTTTAACCATGAAATCTGCATTTTTTTTAACTTCTTCTGGTTCCAATTGACTTCACTTTTGTTTTTTACTTTTAAAATTATTAATATATATTTTAATTATTCTCATTTTAATTAAAACTTTAATTTATATCCAATTTTCTTCTTAAACCTTAAAATTTTAGACTAAAATATAATTAAGAAAAGTTAATTTTAGTATAAACTCGGTTTTCTAATTCAATATTTTTAAAATAATTGATTATACGTAAATTTTGTAAGGTGCCGTTTAATAAAATACAGCTAATTTTGTATTTATCTACTAAAGTTAACAAATAGGAATCGATCGGTTTTGATTTTTTTAAATTATCTTGATTTAATCCGATTTCAGCCAATCTCTCGCTTTTTTTTAACTCTCTATATTGGATTGTAGAGATTTCTTTAATTATTTCATTATTTTTATTATAGATTCCCTCTACATCTTTAATCAAATAACATTCGTTTAAGTTTAATATATTAGAAATATAGATTGCTATTGAATCAGAAGTAACATCCCAGTTATGTGGTAATTCGTCTTTTTTCCTGAGATAATTATACGGCAAAAAGATGCAAAAAATTCTTTTAGCGCTTTGTATGCTCTTGAAATCATCGACACATTCCAAATCTGGAAATAGCCTATTCAAATCTTTACCGTTATAATTCATAGAAAAGATGGCCATCCAATGGGCAAGGTCATCCCCAAGTACTAAATTTTTGTCAATACTTCTAATAAAATTAGCGTACGATCCGCCCCCAGGGATTATAATTATTTTCTGAAGGGTGTTATCCTCATACAATTTTTTAAGCTGAGATATTGTACATTCGAGGTTTTTATTATCTTCTAAAATTTTTCCACCTATTTTAAAAACTGCGTTATTATGTAGCATTATTGCCCCCAGATATTACAATTGAAAATAAAATGCTCCCGCAACAGCAAAAGCAGAAGAACTAATACGATCCGGAATATTAGTGATTTCTTCATAGCTTAAAATATTCCTATACCCTAATTTTAGTAGAACATTTTTAATTAAAAATCCAGCAGATAATCCTGTAATAACAAATTTTGGCTCATTGTTAAATTCAGGCTTCCTAAGAGTTAATTCTTTCATGAATTCTTGAATTTCTGTTATAATTATCTCCAGTTGTTCGTCATAAATATATTTCGCAATGGTATCTAATTCTGTTTTTGAAATCGTTTCTAAGTCCATACATATCACCCTTGCTAATCGGGCGTAGCAATTTTCTAACGTTTTTGAACGATTATCTGCGGTATCGTTAATATATTCTTCGTCAGAGATATTGTTTAATATTCTATGAACATCCGATACTAGAGCAAACTTTTCGAAAGAAACACGAACCATCTTTCCTTTATAGGGAGCGATATGAGTTATAGAAGGTATTGTTGCCCTTAAACCACCCGTATAAATCAATTCGTGATTTAATAACCTCTCAACATCGTTTTTCCCCTTAGCAACTGGCACAGAATTTAAAATAGGGATTATATCAATAGTAGTAGATCCCGAATCTATTAAAATACATTTTGAAACGAATTTACCTAAAAATAACGAGGTTGACACCCAATTAGCTGCCGCAATTGATGCATATTGCTTTTTTGCTTGCGAAAAATTGAAAAACTTGCTATTATTGTTAATAAAAAACATTTTTTCGGCATCAAAGACTTGTTCTAAAGCGTCTAATATTGTAGAAATGCCTTCGCGTTTAGTTTGAAATGCATCTGAAAGCTCAGCAGTAATAGTAATAGAGATAAAGTCTACTTCTTTTAGGGATACCTTGTTCTTTATAATTACGTTTTCTACGATTCTCTTGAGCATATTAGGAATGTCGTTTAAAGTTTTTTCCCAGAAAGGAAAATATTCTATAAATGAAAACGATTCAAAAATTTCTGAGTTTTCAAATTTAACAAGAGCCGCTTTAGTATTCGCTCCACCAATATCGAGCCCTAAAATGTATTTACATGCCATAATTACTGTATAAGCCTATCTAGAAGTTCCTATAAAATTTTAACTGGGGATAAAGAATTGAAAAATATAATTATCGTATTTTAGGTCTTCTTCTTTCTACTTTTTCTAGTTTCTTGCACTTCAAGAAGCATGCCTAAAGTTTCTTCTGTATCAAAAAAAGCATAAACTCGTTTTCCTATTGATCCTGAATAAATCATTTCAATTCCGCGTTTTTCGAAATATTCAATATATGAATCTATATCTTCAATAAAAAGACTGATATGATGAAGTCCTTCCCTACCTTGATCTAGAAATTCTTTAAAGACTGATTCACCTTCGATAAGTTGAATCAATTCAATTTGAATGTTAAATTGGCGACTTATTGCAATCTTTGTGTTTACTTTCGAGTCTTTTCCTCTATATTTAACAACTTGAGTTGTTTCTGGTATAATTGCAAATTTTGGCACATTGAAGAGTTCTTCAAAAATTTTTGCTTGTTTTTCAACATCCTTATATACAAAACCTAATTGTTCGACTTTCAGATTTTTTAAATCAATTTCTATTTTTTCCATATACATCGCTTTGATAATTTTTTAAAATCTATTAAACAATATTTATGCTATTTATCCTTTTAATCTTTTTAATTTTCCTCGGTAAATCTTATTATAAGTTAAAAAAGGATTTCTAAATGAAGATTAATAGTTTCGAGTCAATTTTGTTAATTACTTTGAATTATCGTACTTATCTTTTAAATACTTTACCACATCATCAAGATTTTCTCCGGTTAAAGCGTTAATTAAAAAATACTCCTCGTCTCCTATCTTTAATTTTTCTTTGAGATATTCAATCTCATCAGAGTTGGCTAGATCCATTTTATTGAACAGAATTACTATCTGAATTTTTCCCTCTTTTGTAAAATTATTTTTAATTTCGAAAAATAAGTCCAATTGCGAATCAATAGAATAACCACATGCGGGAGTTGGGTCAAATACGAAAAGGATTAAATCAGATATTAGTTTTAGGGCTAAAATTGCTTGTAATTCAATGTTGTTTCTTTCTGTCATTGACCTATCCAATATTCCGGGCGTATCCATAATTTGTAATTTAATTGAATCAAATCTCTTCTCGATAAATAGATGGCCTAACGATAATTTTTTTGTTGTGAATGGGTATTCTTGAATTTCAACTTTTTTGTTCGTTGAAATATTTTTCACAATACTACTTTTACCCACATTAGGATATCCCGCAACTACGATACAATGCGTAGTATAATCGAGAGAGGGGATTTCTTTTAATCTCCCTCTAACGCTATTTAAATATTCGAGGTTTTTATTTTGTTTTCTAATTATCGACGAAACTCTTCCGAAAGCAGCTCTTCTGATTCGATCAGCGTCTTTAGGTGTTTCAATCTGACTTAATTTTTTTGAATGTTCCCTTTCTAATTTGCTTAAAACGGGTAAAATACCATTAAGTTTTCCAAGAGTTAATTTTAACTCGTCAACATCGACCAATAATGACGCTAACTCTTTGTAAAAATCAGGTAGATCGTCTATTATTGGCACTTTCTTAATTATAGCAAGAATTCTATCTATTAATTCCTTAATTGCTAATTTTATTCGTGTAAATTCCTTTTTTTTTGCCTTTAAAAGAATAGGCGCATTCTTTGAGACTTGAGCGCTACTTTTCATAGCTCTCTTAAAAGCTATGTCTAATAATTCTTTTGAATTATGGACGTGGGAAAATTCTAAAAAGGGATTCTTCATGTAATTACAAAATTTAATTAATTAATTAATTAGTTATATAAAAGAAGCCTAAAATATTACAATTTCGCTTTTAACTCTAAAATCTTTTGCTCTATTTCTGAGACCTTGATAGATAAATCAATGGAATCTTTAGGAATTGATTCGTATAATTGAAGAATATACTGATACCGAGCCAGAACTCTGGAAGATTTGTTCATACTCTCTTCTTTTTCTGCTTTAGCTCTTATAAGCTCTGCTTTCTCTAACTTATTTCTAATTTCAGGAGAAAGAGCAAGTTGTCTTTGCTGTAGCTTTGCTTTATATCTTTGTTTCTCACTTAAAACACTTGATACTTTTTTCTGAAATTCTTGTTCCTCTTCTAATTTTTTTAGTGTAGCTCGCTCTAACTTCAATTCTTCATCTTTTTTATATCGATCTATATTTAATAACTCATTTCGCAAAAGAGTAATTTGATCACGCCAACCAAGCTGAGTAAATAATTCAATCGCTTGTCTATATAAAGATTTGGCCTCGTCGTAATCTTTATGTTGAAGACTTTGGTTTCCTTTGCTTAATAGATCCTGTGCTTTTGCAGTAAGAGCTTCTTCTTGCATTTTCTTTTCTCGAAGTAGTTTTAATTTGTTTTGATGTTCTTTCCATTTTTGATTTCTTTGTCCAAGTTGTTCTTGTGCCACTGAAATTGATCTCTTTGATAGCTCCTTTTCTATTTCCTCGTTTTTTTTCATTTGTTCAAATAATTTGTATTTTTTACGTTGAGTTAATACAGGGTCTTTTTGTTTTTCTAATTTACTTCCAGCAAGTTCTATAGGTTTTCTCCCTACGCCTAAGCCTTTTTGTATTTTCTGTCGTCTTCTTTCAGCAGAAGCTAACGCTACGATATCTTTTAAGGGAACTTGAATGCCTTTAGATTTTCGTAATTGGCCCCATCGTTTGTACTCTTTAATTTCATTTATTTGCCATAATATTTGCTTACATTCGTAATTATAACTAAGTTGCTTGAAAATATCATACGCTTTGTTATAAAGCTCCACAGATTCATCAAATTTGTCTTCTAGAGCTAAATTTCTGGCAATCTCTAAAATTTCGTTTCCCTTTATCTCTGATATCTGATTATCTTCAGACTGTGCTACTTTTTCTCTATTCAGACTGGATTTAAAAGGGGTTCTATCGCGGGGAGTAATAAATTTGTCTTTAGACACGGTTAAAGAGATATTTTCCTCTTTTTCTAAATTCTTTAATCGAACAATTTCTTTTATTACTATCCCAATTTCTCCTGTTAATCCTAATTTAGTATAGAGATCTTTAGCTATTAATAAAGACGAAATAGCTGATTTATAATTTTTATTTCTTATTGCAATTTTAGATTGAAACGTCAACTGTTCAGCTTTTTTCAATAAATCAGCATTTTGGCTTGGCATATATTTTACAACAAGTTTTTGATTATTATGATATTTATAAATTAATAATTTAATAAAATTATTCTATAATTACTCATTTAAGAGTTTAAAAATTTAATATCAACTGGAACTAATATGCCTTCGGAAAAAATAAAAATTAGTATATTGGGAGCAACTGGGGTTGTTGGACAGAATTATATTAAATTATTGCAAGAACACCCATGGTTTAAAATTGTTGATGTTGCAGCCTCACATAGATCCGCAGGAAAACCTTACGAGGAAGCTGTTAGGGAAAAGTGGCAGATGTCAATAGAAATCCCAAAAGAAGTTAAAGATTTAGTCGTCAGAGACGTTCAAGATTTTGACTCCCTTAAATCTAATATAAGTTTCGTATTTTCAGCTATGGACTTACCACAAAAAGAGGATACAAAAACAATTGAATTTAAGTACGCTGAGAAAGGTATTCCCGTTATCAGTAACAGTTCAGCAAACAGATGGACTGTTGATGTGCCCATGATAATACCAGAAATTAACTATAATCACACAGAAATAATTCCTATTCAACAAAAAAATAGAGGGATATCAAAAGGATTTGTCGTGGTTAAACCTAATTGTTCAATTCAGAGTTATATAACACCAATTTATGCTCTCGAAGTAAATGGATTTAAAGTAGAAAAATTGATCGTAACTACGCTTCAAGCTGTTTCTGGGGCGGGATATCCCGGGGTCCCTTCTTTAGACATGGTGGATAACATCGTACCTTATATTGGAGGGGAGGAAGAAAAATCTGAAAAGGAGCCGTTAAAAGTCTTTGGAAAAGTTGGAGAAAATGGAATAATTAACAACGATTCTATACAAATTAGTGCAACTTGTATACGGGTTTCCGTTACAGACGGTCACACGGCATGCGTCAACTTGAAGTTTAAAAATAAAATACCCACAAAAGAAGAAATTATTAAAATCTGGAAAGAGTTTAAATCAGTTCCTCAAGAATTAAATTTGCCGTTCGCGCCAAAACAACCGATTATTTACTTAGAAAACATTGACAGACCACAACCAAGGAAGGATAGAGATAACGATAAAGGTATGGCAGTTACTGTTGGTCGATTAAGGAAAGATAATGTTTTCGATTACAAGTTTGTCGCGTTAAGTCATAATACAATTAGAGGCGCGGCAGGTGGAGCAATTTTAAACGCCGAATTATTAAAAGTTAAGGGTTTTTTAAAGTAATCGTCTTATCTAAAACTCGTGTTTATCGATAACAATAGACAACACGTCTTTTAAAAGAGAGAAACTTCTTCTATTCTTTATTAAGGTATATGGGGGTATTTCAGGGTATATTTGAAAATATTGTGGTTTTTTCAGTAATTTAACAACTTTTAAGATTGAAAACAATGAAGTTTTGTGAAAATTGATAAGAAAAGCGTTTAGAATGGTCTTAATAAGTAATTTATCTACTTTAAAAATGGTTGTAATAAAGCCAAATTTTTCAGAAACACTTAACCTAATTGATTCAAGCGACTCTTGATCAACATTAGAAAGGAAATTTTTATCGTTAATATATTCAAGCTTATTTATAGACCCATTTTCAATTCTTACGAGCATTAGATTATTTGAATTTGGAGTTTCATTGCTTCGCTCAGTTAAAACAATTAAAATATTAGCATTTAGTCCTATATGAGTATCAATAAGCCCGAAAATAAAGTCCGGTATAGCCCAATGAGAAAGTTTCTTTAGATTAAGATTGACTCCAAAAAGTCTAATTAAAAACCTAACTAGAGTATTGGATATTATTGGCCTGGGAACCATATTCCAATATAAATCGTAACTTCTGATTCCATACAAAAGTTTTTGGAAGATCAGCTTTACTTTTTCTTTGCTCGGAGGAACTTCCATTTCAAATAATTCTGAAAGAAAAATGAGAAGAGAATATTGGTCTATGCTAATTACTTTATCAGTTTTATAATCAACTTGAAGGCCCTTTAAGTCGGGTAAGAGGTTTTGCTCTTTAAAATTATATTTTTCGCTTTCTAACAAATTTAAATTGAGTTCAATTTCGGGATGTGAAGATTTTGTATTTTCCTTTTTTATTTTTAGCAAGATTGGCAAATTATTGGAGTTTATTACAAATAAAGCGTTAAATGAAGGGGTTACGCTTTCAATGAATTCAAAGACTTTTGAGAATTGAATGCCTTTTAGTAAACTAACGCTACTTTTCAAAAATCTTAAAATATTTGGTTCTGGGTAAATAAAAATTAATTCCTGCTCTAATAAAATTTGAATTATATCTAGGAGACTCTGAATAAATTCGTAATAAGTGGACTTGCTCAATCTATCACAGTGACTATTCATTAAATCGATGGATCTTTTTTTTAACAATCTTATACAAGAAATCTTTATCCCGTGGTCTTTTTGTATAACTGATTGAATTCTATTGAAGAGTACATCCCGGTTTCGCAATTCATCTTGCTTAATTTCAATAGATTCTTTAGGAAGTCCTTTGATTCTTGCATGTATTCCGGGTTTAGTCGTTTCATACAAGTAAAGTCCAAAAACGATGTTATCGAGCTCGAAATCTGATATTACTATATCAAGAATGTTTTGTTGGTCGTTTATGAATTTAGGATATAAGAGCTCAAACAAACGATACAAAAGGAAGGGATTGACTTCATTTGGTGTTAAGGGAATTCTTACCGTTTCTTTTAACTCTTTTGGGTCTTCAATTATATTTACTTTTGAGTTAAATTTTAAGATTTTTAGCCAGTTTTCCTTGAATTTATGATTTATCATAGGGAATTTAATCTCTCTATTTAGTTTTTTTATCTGTCTCTTGATTATAATATGTTTTTATTAGATTATTAAAAAAGAATAAATTTGGGACTTGCGATTTTCCGTAATAGCTGATAAGAGTATTTAAGCAATCAAATCTACTTGGGGGACACCCTGGAAGTTCGACAATCTTTTTGTTTATTTTTTCTTTAATTGTGGTTTTATCTTGAGCTTTGAAATCTTTTTTTAGCTTTTTTTTAGCAGTTTCAAGGTAATCCTTGCTATTTGTAATAATAATTTTTCTAAACTCGCGATTCTCTGTGCTTTCAATAGCACAATCTCCAAACAAAATAATATTTTCTAAAGATTCTGGTTTTGGAGGTTTTTCTCCGATCAAGAAAGATTGATTTACTATATATTTTAAATCTTTAGTCATGTGAGTTTTCATTAGATTCAATAGGTGATACGCTTCTTTGAAGCATCCAGAGCAAGTTCGCCCCGATTTCACATATGTATTTTTAATATTAATATCTTCTAATTTACTCACGCAAAAATCAACATTTAATCTGATATCTCCAAGATTTTCGCCTATTAACTTAATATTAGATATATCAGTTATTCCTAATGTTCTATTACGCGCTTCTAAGAGGATATCACTGCTTAATAAATCAATCTCGAACAATCTTAAAGTAATTAAATCAACTGCTACCGCATCATTTCCTACTACAATTAAATTTGTACGCTTCAAATTAGAATCTTTGTAGATAAACGGTCCAGCGCCTTCTAAAAAGTAGAACAGATCGTTTATAACTAAACTTGGCTTTTTGACGCTGAAAACATCAAGGATATTAGTAATTAAATCCTGTTTGTATTGATCTAAATGTAAGTAATCTTTTCCGCTTCTTACATTTTTTTTAATTTTTTGAAATTGATTAGACACAAGAGAATAGGTGTTTAGTAGTGATATCGTGCATTTAAATAGAGGATCTACGCTTATTTGGTTCAATAAGATTAACTTATCAGATTCTAGTATTACTTTTGGAAATTCTATAGTTTTACCATTTATCTCAACTGATTTTAAAGGGTATTTGTTTTGATCGTCTAAAAATACAAATTCTGCCCCCAAGCTTTCTATGTACGACTGAATCCCTAAAGTTTTAGCAACCGAATCAGTTTTTAATCTACTAAGGGGATAACTCCCAACAAAAATCTTTTTCGCTTCTACTTCTTTGCATAAATTTATTATAGTTTTAATTGTATCAAAATTAATATTAACGGGAAAACCTCCAGGCGTTCTTAAATTGATTTTAACGAAAACTTGATCTCCCTTTTCCACGAATCCCGAAATTCCGCCAAGACTTTCGATTCCATCGGTTATAGCTTCACTTGGACTACTACTTTTAATAATTGCAACTTCTGTACTATTCATATTAGAGTTCTCTATCACAAAATATTAAAATTAAATAATTAAATAAATCTTTATTAAAATATTAAGAGTGGTAGTTGAAATATTTTGAAGCAATTTGAATTAAAGATTCGGTTAGAACATCCAGAAATAAATATTTCTTCCGATGTTATAGGAATAGATATCGGTCAGAGCTTAACAAAGGTTGCGTACCGTAAAGAAAATGAAATCTTACTATCGATGAGCCAAACGGGGTCAGATTTTCGTGAAATAATAGAATTTTTAGATTTTAATAGAAAAAATTTTAGAGTTATTAATTTCACTGGAGGAAAGGCTTTTTCGCTATATAAGAAATATTCTAACGAAACTAAAACTAATTTAATTAA
>Ga0209121_10004871_pt1 | contig 12380 bp, 6 predicted proteins | sample Cruoilmetagenom3_FD_187292 | JGI IMG/M metagenome (GOLD analysis project Ga0209121, IMG submission 187292) | Oil polluted marine microbial communities from Coal Oil Point, Santa Barbara, California, USA - Sample 3 (SPAdes) (version 2) | ecosystem: Environmental > Aquatic > Marine > Oil seeps ... | reverse complement strand
CCGGGAGGTGTCAGCTATTTTCCGGCATTTTCCCAAAGAGCCATAAACCCTTTTGTAAAGCACTTTGGCCAAAAGCCTGAGCTGCTAATAGACATCTCAGCAAAATTGGGTGGCTATAAAGCTGACCAAGGGGACATATCTGTAACCATCAACGCCTTCAATCATGTGCCTATAACCTTTGCTTTGTGGAGAGGTGATGAGGAGTTTTCTCCTAGTGGAGGGATATTGTTTGACGCTAATATTTCTGATTACCTCTCCACCGAGGATATAACTGTGCTCTGTGAAACTATTGCTTGGAAGCTAGTCAAAAGTATTCCCTCTACCTAACCCAACAACTCCTTAGCTATCGCTTTGACACGAAATGAGTAATCTCGATATCTCTATTTGCGTTAAAGCCTCTGCTTATGATATAGTCCAAGCCTTGAAGTTGCTCTCTGGAACTTAGTTAGTCGGATGTTTTGGAGGCAGTTATCTCAAGACTTAGGCTTTCCCAGTTTAGTTTATTCAGGTCAAGGTGATGTAATATAACTAGCGTTCGTTAAGGAAGGAACAGGCAATGGCTGAAGATGGCATAATTACATTAAGTGTTGATGACAAGGATATAAAAGCCAGGCGGGGGCAGACGATATTGGAGGCCGCCAGAAGCGCAGGGATTTATATTCCCAGTCTTTGCTACTATCCCGGCCTGAAACCTCTACCCCAGATAATCCCTGACGAGGCTTGCCAGCTTTGTATAGTGGAAGCGAATGGTAACCTCGTCCTTTCCTGTGTCACTCCTGTCTCTGAGAAAATGGTAGTTAAGACAAAGACACCGAAGATACGAGAGCTACAGCAAAAAAATCTGCTTGCCATTTTAGTTAGACAACCTACTGATATCTGCTCTGAAAAAAGGGATTGCGAACTTCAAAAAGCCATCGACTATATTGGTTTAAAGGAGATACCTGTCCATATTCCTAGATCTTTAGCTCCTTTAGAGGATAATCCCTTCTTCGCCCGTGATTCCAGTTTTTGCATTTTATGCAATCGCTGTCTTCGGGTCTGTGACGAGATAAGAGGACTTGGGGTGATTGAGACTGCCTTTCCTTGTCAGATAGCTTGTCCTGCGGGCATAGACATTCCTCGCTATATTCATCTTATTGGAAGAGGGAAACCAAGTACGGCCTTGGCAGTAATAAGAGAGAAGGTTCCTTTTCCTGCCGTACTAGGTAGAGTATGTGCTGCTCCATGCCAGGAGGAATGCCGACGTGGCCGTGATGTGGATAAAGCATTACATATAAGAATGCTCAAGCGCTTTGCCGCTGATAAGGGTGATGATAGCTGGAAGAAGCAGGTAAAGTTTCTTCCAGCGACCGACAAAAGCATAGCAATAGTGGGGGCAGGGCCAGCTGGGCTCACCTGTGCTTACTATCTGGCTAAATTGGGACACAGGGTAACCGTATTCGAAGCTCTTTCGGAGCCGGGTGGAATGATGAGAATGGGAATTCCTGAATATCGCCTTCCACGGAACATACTCCGCGATGAAATTCGAGAAATTGAAATGGCGGGTGTGGAAATCAGATTGAACACTCGAATTGAATCTCTGGACTCCCTTTTTGAGCAAGGATGCCAGTCGGTCTTTCTTGCCATCGGCGCCCATGAAGAAATGGTTTTAGATATTAAGGGAGAGAATCTGCCCGGGGTAATCGGCTGTGTGGAATTCCTTCGACGGTTCAACCTTGGAGAGAGGATGGAGATAGGAAATAGAGTAGGGGTGATTGGCGGGGGAAATGTTGCTATTGATTCTGCCCGTGCTGCTTTGCGGCTAGGTGCTAAGATGGTAACCATTTTTTACCGCAGGACAAAGCACGAGATGCCGGCTCAAACAGAAGAGGTAGAACAAGCGTTGGAGGAAGGAATTGAAATCATCTTTCTCGTCGCTCCCTCCAAGATTTTTAAGGAGAATGATAATCTAAAGCTAGAGTTAATTCGCATGGAACTGGGAGAGCCTGATGCCAGTGGGCGGCGCCGACCTGTTCCGATTAAGGGCAGCGAGTTTACTGCCGAGCTTGATACTTTGATTGCTGCCATCGGCGAACGACCAGACGTCCCAGCAGCCTTTCAGGTCGAAGTAGGACGAGGAAATGTATTGAAGGTCAATGAAGACCTGAGCGCGAGTCGAGAGGGCGTTTTTGCTGGTGGCGACTGTGTGAGTGGGCCGGCCTTGGTCATCAATGCTATCGCAGCCGGAAGAAAGGCAGCTCAATCTATCGACCGCCATCTTGGCGGCAAGGGAGATATTACAGAGCATCTTGTTTCTGCTGAAGAAGCTGTGGCTTGGTCCGAAGAAATACCAGCGGGAGAGAGATTAGCTACCATTTCTTATCTTGAGGCCCAAACACGCATTGATAATCTTGCCGAAGTGGAGCAGGGAATGACTTGGGACACAGCAGTTGCTGAAGCTCAACGTTGCCTCCAGTGTAATGCAATTGCCCCCTTGGAAGGGCGAACCCTTCGCGAGGTTGGCTGCGAGTTCTGCGGTGCCTGCATTGATTCCTGTCCCACAGGTGCCCTCGCTGATTTGGCCACCCGCGGGATTGCCAAGCCCGACCGTGTAGTTACTACAATTTGTCCTTATTGTGGTGTTGGCTGTCAACTCAAACTCGAGGTCAAGGATGAAAGGATAGTAGCTTCCATCCCCGATCCAGATGGCGCAGCTAATCATGGGCAGGCATGCGTCAAAGGTCGCTTCGGTATCGCCGAGTTCGTCCACCACCCTGAAAGGTTGACCTCTCCCTTGATAAGAAAGAATGGGGAGTTGAAAGAGGCATCCTGGGACGAAGCACTGGAGCTGGTGGCGAAAGAACTGAAGCGCTATACACCACAGGAAGTAGGGATAATTACCTCAGCCAAGTGCACCAATGAAGAGAATTATGTCATGCAAAAATTCGCACGGGCAGTTTTGGGCACCAACAATGTTGACCATTGTGCCCGGCTATGTCATGCCCCCACTGTGGCCGGCCTGGTACAAAGCTTTGGCAGTGGCGCCATGACTAATTCCATCAACGAAATTGGCGACGCCGCTTGTATTTTGGCTATCGGCACCAATACTACAGAAGACCACCCTGTGATCGGCCTTGAGATGAAAAGAGCAGTAAATAATGGGGGAAAACTAATCGTGGCTAACCCCCGTGAGATTGACCTCTGCCGCTTCGCTGACCTCTGGCTTCAGCACAACCCCGGCACAGATGTCGCCCTGCTCATGGGGATGATGCGAGTTATAGTAGATGAGGGACTACTGGACTCGGTATTTATCAAGGAAAGATGTGAGAATTTCGATGCTTTCAGGGAGGCGCTAAAAGACTTTGACCTTGATTCTGTTGAGCAAATCACTAATGTGCCACAGGACAAAATAGTAGAAGCTGCCCGTATGTTCGCCAGCAATAGTCCTGCCACCATCCTCTATTCCATGGGCATTACTCAGCATTCTCATGGCACTGATAACGTGCTGGCTACCGCCAACCTGGCAATGCTCACCGGGAACATGGGCAAGCCCTCGACCGGGGTCAATCCACTCAGAGGTCAGAACAATGTGCAAGGTGCCTGCGATATGGGTGCTTTACCTAACGTATATCCCGGCTATCAGGCAGTAAGCAATCCATCTATTAGAGAAAAGTTCGAAACTGCCTGGGGGTGCTCATTACCCCCGTCCCTTAAAGATAAGTTTGGGATTACTTGGGCATGCTCATTACCGTTATCTCCCGGGTTGACCTTGGTTGAGATGCTTGACGCTGCCCACCGCAAAGAGATAAAAGCGCTATATCTGGTTGGTGAGAACCCGGCATTAAGCGACCCTGATATCCAGCATGTCCGGGAGGCGCTGGCTCGGCTTGACTTCTTTGTGGTTCAGGATATTTTCCTTTCTGAGACAGCAAAGCTTGCCCATGTTGTCCTGCCGGCGGCAAGCTTTGCCGAAAAGGATGGCACCTTTACTAACACCGAGCGCCTGGTGCAGCGAGTACGGAAAGTTATCGAGCCCATCGGCGATTCCAAGCCTGATTGGTGGATTGTTTGCCAGATAGCCCAAAAATTAGAAGCCAAAGGCTTTGGGTATAGCCACCCGTCTGACATAATGGAGGAAATTCGCAATCTTACTCCTAGCTATGGTGGGATAAGTTACCAGAGATTAGAGAATGGTGGACTTCAATGGCCCTGTCCTCTCGATGACCATCCGGGTACACCGATATTACACACGGATATTTTTGTTAGGGGAAAAGGTAGATTCATGCCGCTAAAATATGTTCCCCCGGGGGAGTCACCTGACGAAGACTATCCTTTGATCCTCACCACAGGGCGCAGCTTGTATCATTTCCATACCGGGACAATGACCCGCAAGGTAGCTGGACTTAATACTATGGAGCCTGAAGGTGTAGTGGAAATCAGCCCCCAGGATGCTGCGCAACTCGGCATAGATCAAGGCGACAAGGTTAAAATCAGCTCCCGGCGTGGTGAAGTTATCACTAAAGCTAAAATAACTGAAGCATTGCCACCCGGGGTGGTGTTTATGACTTTTCATTTCGCCGAAAGTGCTGCTAATATCCTCACTAATCCCAAGCTCGACCCGGTGTCTAAGATTCCTGAGCTTAAAGTCTCAGCAGTTAAAGTAGAGAAACTGTAAGCACTTTACAAGAGACGGCATGGCGCCGAGCCAAAGTCTCAAGCATAGCGGGAGGGAGAAAATTTCTTGGGCTGCTCTAACTATTGCTCTGATTATAAAGCTTTGTTGGCGCTTTAACTATTATTTTGGTTCCCTTACCTATTTGGGAACTGACTTCAAGTTCCCCACCTATTAACCGAACCCGTTCTGCCATACCAGTAAGCCCCAACTTACCCTGACCAGCAAACTCGCTTAACTGCCGGGGAAGCTCAAAACCCTTGCCGTTATCGCTAATGGTCACCCTGATTTCAGCTCCTTGGCACTCAACTGTGATGCTGGCTTCAGATGCTCCAGAATGTCGGTGAACATTATTTAGGGATTCCTGAACAATACGGAACAAAACTAGCTGTGTTTCTGGTGGGAGTAGCGGTATGCTATCTGCCTTGACCTGAATTTCGATTCCACTAAGTTTGTGTATTTCCTCAGCCAGCCATTTGATAGCTGCCACCAAGCCTAAGTCATCTAAAATGCTTGGCCTCAGAGCTTGAGCGTAGTGCTTAACGTTTTGGTAAGTTTGCTGGGATAGTTCATATAGTTTACCTAGCTCACTTCTTAGCTCTTGAGGCGAATATCTCTCAGCTTCATAGGCAATGTTATCTATGCCATGAGTTAAAAGTAGTATTTGCTGAGAAGCATCGTCATGTAGTTCACGAGCAAGGCGTTTGCGTTCTTCTTCCTGAGCTTGCAGAACCTGCCTGAGGTAGAATTGCAGATTATCCCGTAATTTTCTTTCTTCGGTTATATCACGAGCCAGATTCTGGAAAGCTTGAGGCTTGCCATCGCTAACAATGAGACGGGTAGTTAATTGCATGATTGCTTCAGAACCATCTTTTTTAATTAACCGCTGCTCATAGCGGTGTTCCATAGTTTCACCTCTCAGCAGCTTATCTTTTACCTGTCTCGCTATCGACAGTGTCTCTGGAGTAAGAAACTCGCGGACATTTTTACCGGGTAATTCTGAAACCGGATAACCGCTGAGCTTTTCACAGGCTTTATTAACCAAAGTGATATTGCCCTCCAAATTGTGGACCCAGATAGCATCGCTGGCGTTGGTAAACAACTCTTCATAGTTTTGCCGCGCCAAATCCACATCCTTCATAGTCTTTTCTAATTTCTCTTGTTGCCGTTTATTTTGATGGTAGGCTGCTATAAGTGTAATGGCTAAAGCGCCAATAACAAGGCAAGCGAGACTTTCCAGGAACGCATCTCTAAAATCGGGGGAAATAAGAAAAGTGCGAAGTAACATTGCCACAGCGCTTGATAGCCACAGTGTGGCACCCCCAATTATCCCCAGTGTCCAGCCCGCATATAACACCAACAAGAGATAAAGAAGTCGCTCCAAACTGTACCGTGAAAGGCCTAGAGCTGCAGGCATCGAGAACACGCCATGGGTAAAATGAGATATGGTTAGGAAAACGAATAAGACGATTATAATCCAGAGGTGTGGGTTTCTTAACCCCGAAACTTGTCCTCGGTATTCTCTAAGGTAACTAATCCCCATTGTAATCCTTTGACTATTGCCTCGCTGCGTGAGGCAACATTCAATTTGTTGAAGATATTAGTTAGGTGAGCTTTAATAGTGCGCTGGCTGAGAAACAATTTTTCTGCTATCTCTTTATTGCTCATCCCCAGTGCGACCAATCTGAGTACCTCCGATTCCCGCTCGCTCAGTAGTTCCGACGCTTTATGCTCCTCAACCGGCGCTACTATAGCTCGCTTTAACAGTTTGGCGATAATTTTGGGGTGGAGCACCGATTCACCTGATTTTACAGCTCGAATAGCTCCAGCCAAATCACGCCCCCTAGCGCTTTTCAGGAGATAGCCTGCAGCTCCGGCATCAAGCAATCCCAGTACATACTCGTCGTCATCATAAGCAGTGAGGATCAAAATGGCTATGTCAGGAGCAATCTCCTTGATCTTTCTGGTGGCTTCAATTCCGTTGAGTTTGGGCATAACGATGTCCATCACTGCTACGTCGGGCTTCAACTCCGAGGCAAACTTGACTGCCTCCTCACCGTCAGCAGCCTCAGCGACAACCTTCATGTCTTCCTCAATATCCAGTGCTCGATGTAAAGCCTCACGCACCAAGGGGTGGTCGTCAGCAATCAAGACCGTTAATTTGTCTCTTGTCCTCAATTTTCCAGCTTACCGAAGCAATTATAAGCTCATATGCCCTTTAGGGCAAGCCGACTGCCCTTTTGGACACAACTAAAGTGCTATTGCAAATTGTAACCTATGGACGATGGCAGGCAATCAGGCAATTGCTAGAATTGTCGTGAAATGAAGAGGAAAGGAGAGGGAAAAATGACTGAAGATGCTGCAGTAACAAGAGAAAACGTTGAGGTGCAGGTGGTGCCAGGCAAAGGAGAGTTGCTCGCTGTTTTGAAGAGAGCGGCTACCGAATCAGAATTTCTGGCGCGATTAGCCGATGACCCGCACGAGGCTCTCAAGGAGTATTACTCTTTGACCAGCGAGGAGAGAGCAGCCTTAGCCAGCGGCGACATCAAGAAAATAGAGTCCTGGGTGGGCAAGCTAGACAAAGAGCTGGCTACCTGGCTATGGTGTCGGCTGTCACAAGAAAAATATTAATTAGTGAGGCATAAAATGGCAAAGCCTTCAATAGCGCAGGACACTAAGGTGCTTCCACGTGAGCAAGAAGAGACCAGTGAGAAGCGCTTAAACGAGATTCTATCCTCCTATCAGGGTAAGAAAGAGGAGCTTATTCCCATCTTGCAGCAAGTCCAGCAGGCTTTTGGTTATCTGCCAGAGCCGATGATGAAAAAGATAGCCAAATTCCTCCAACTGCCAGAAAGCACCGTCTTTGGGGTAGGTACATTCTATGCCCAATTCAAGCTTGTCCCTTCAGGACGGAATATCATCAGAGTTTGCCGCGGTACTGCCTGTCATGTGCGTGGTGGCGCCCGCATCCTCCGAGAAGTGGAAAAACATCTGGGCATCAAGCCTGGGGAGAGCACTCCGGACCTAGAGTATTGCTTAGAGACAGTGGCCTGTATCGGTGCCTGTGCCCTAGCACCAACAATGGTAGTAAATAATGAGACCCATGGGCAAATGACAACTAAAAAGGCAGCCGAGGTTTTAGAGCAATTTAAAGGAACGAAATGATGGAGAAAAAACTCAATATTCATTCTGATGGGCATCACAAGGTATTAGTCTGCCAAGGTACTGGCTGTACATCTTCCAGGTCGGAAGAAATCCGGAGTGCGCTCGAGCATGAAGTAAATCGGACAGGATTGAGCAATATCGAAGTGGATTTTACTGGCTGCCATGGCTTCTGCCAGCAAGGGCCAATAGTGGTTGTCGAGCCTGAAGGTGTCTTCTACACCCATGTTAAGGTAGAAGATGCTACCGAGATTGTCCATTCACATTTAAAAGAGGGTAAGCCGGTGGAGCGTCTCTTCTATCGCGACCCTGTTACCGGTGAAGCAATACCTACTTACCAAGAGATAAATTTCTATAAGAAACAAACCCGTTTGATACTGCGTAACTGTGGGCACATTAATCCCGAGAGGATTGGAGACTACATTGCCACTGGCGGCTATGAAGCACTGAGAAAGGTATTATTGCAGATGTCTCCGGAGCAGGTTGTCACTGAGGTTAAAAAATCAGGACTGCGAGGGCGTGGTGGCGCTGGCTTCCCTACGGGAGTAAAGTGGGAATTTTGCCGTAATTCACCAGGGGAACAGAAGTATATGATCTGCAACGCTGATGAAGGTGACCCAGGCGCTTTTATGGATCGGAGCACTATGGAAGGTGATCCTCATACTGTTGTTGAAGGGTTGATTATTGCTGCTTATGCTATCGGAGCCAGCGAAGGCTACATTTATTGCCGCGCCGAGTATCCTTTGGTTATAAAGCGTCTGCGTATTGCCATTAAACAGGCTGAAGAGAAAGGATTCTTGGGCAAAAATATTCTCGGCTCGCAATTCAACTTCACTGTGCATATTAAAGAGGGTGCTGGCGCTTTTGTCTGCGGTGAGGAGACAGCATTGATGGCTTCTATTGAAGGTAGAAGGGGCATGCCTCAACCTCGCCCTCCTTTCCCAGCCCAATCAGGTTTATGGGGGAAACCGACAAATATCAATAATGTAAAGACCCTCGCCAGCATTCCCGTGATACTTAATAAAGGGGCAGACTGGTATGCTAGCATTGGCACTGAGAAGAGTAAGGGTACCGCAGTGTTTGCCTTAACGGGCAAGATTGCCAATGCCGGGTTGGTAGAGGTTCCTATGGGCATCACCCTGCGTGAACTTATCTTCGAAATCGGTGGAGGAATCCCTGGAGGCAAGAAATTCAAGGCAGTACAGACTGGCGGCCCGTCAGGGGGTTGCCTGCCAGCAAGTTTGCTCGATTTGCCGATCAATTATGAATCATTGGCCTCAGCAGGTTCTATTATGGGCTCGGGCGGTATGGTAGTGATGGATGAGGATACCTGCATGGTTGACATGGCACGATTCTTCCTCTCTTTCACTCAGCTTGAGTCCTGTGGTAAATGCATACCATGCCGTTGGGGCACTAAACAGATGCTGGATATACTAGAAGATATAACCAACGGGAGGGGGCGGCCTGGGGATATTGAATTGCTCCAGGAATTGGCTGAATCGGTCAAAGATGGTTCCTTATGCGGTTTAGGGCAAACCGCTCCTAATCCGGTTCTTACCAGTATCCGCTACTTCCGAGATGAATATGAAGAACATATCAGAAGGCATCATTGTTCTGCTGCAGTGTGCAAGGGCTTGGTCAAGGCGCCTTGTAGCCATACTTGCCCTGCTGGTGTAGACGTTCCGCGCTATATCCGCTTTATTAGCCAGGGTAAATTTGACCAAGCACTGGCTGTAATCCGGGAAAGGATACCCTTCCCTTCAATTTGTGGACATGTCTGTCCTCATCCCTGTGAAGCCAAGTGTCGACGAGCACAAGTGGATGAACCAATCGCCATTAGGGCGCTCAAGCGCTTCGCCGCGGAAAAGGGAAATGGGCTTTGGAAGGCGCAGGCAAAGATGGCTGCAGCCACAGGTAAGCGAGTGGCCATCATTGGCTCAGGCCCAGCGGGACTCACTGCAGCTTATTACTTAGCTAAGCGGGGACATGCTGTCACTGTATTTGAGACTCTTCCTGAGCCAGGTGGCATGATGAGGTATGGCATTCCTGAGTATCGCTTGCCTAGAGAAGTGCTAGCTGAAGAGATTGAAGAAATAAAAAGCGTCGGTGTTGATATAAGGACAAACACCAGGATCAGCTCTGTGGATGAGCTTTTGGAACATGGTTACCATGCCATTTTCCTAGCTATTGGCGCTCATCAAGGAGCTAAATTAAGAATTGAAGGAGAAGACAGCCCTGAAGTTATGGATGGTGTGTCTTTCCTCAGAGAGATAAATATAGGGAATAAAGTTAGAGTGGGAGATAGGATAGCTGTCATTGGTGGAGGCAATGTTGCCATAGATGCTTCCCGCAGCGCACTTCGCCTCGGTGCTAAAGAGGCAACAATTATCTATCGTCGCACCAGGGATGAGATGCCAGCAAGTGGGGAAGAGATAGAGGAGGCATTGCTTGAAGGTGTAAAGATAGAGTTCCTCGCTGCCCCAATTAGAATAGAGAGAGGAAATGGTGCGGTAGAGCTTACATGCATCCGTATGGAGCTTGGAGCGGTAGACGAAAGTGGCAGAAGGCGCCCAGTGCCAATTGAAGGTAATGAATTTAGTTTGCCTTTTGATACCGTGATTGCCGCTGTTGGTCAAGTGCCAGAGGCTCCGGAGAAATTTGGACTTCCTTTGGAAAGAGGAAATACTATCCGGGTTGACGATGATACTTTAGCCACAACTAGGGAAGGTGTTTTTGCTGGTGGTGATGCTGTGACTGGCCCAGCCACAGCCATTGAAGCTATTGCTGCTGGAAAGCACGCAGCGGTTTCTATAGACAAATATCTAGGCGGTAGCGGGATAATAGACGAAGCGCTGGCACCACCTGAAGAAATAGAGACATTACCTGAGCTTGAGGAAGGGGAAAGGCACCGCATTTCCATACCTACCTTGACTCTAAGCGAGCGACTTTGTAGCTTCGCTGAAGTAGAGCTTGGTCTTGGAGAAGAAATGGCAATTGAGGAAGCAAAGAGGTGCTTAAGATGCGACCTAGAAGAAGATTAATAAAGAGGAGGCAACAATGACTGTAGTCGCTCCGACCAAAATAGAGGAAAGAAAAGTGGATACCATCAAGCTGACCATCAATGATCGCGAGGTCATAGCGGAAAAGGGAGCCACTGTGCTTGAAGCGGCACTGAATGCTGGCATCTATATTCCCACGCTATGTTATGACCCTGACCTCAAGCCTTATGGAGGTTGTCGCCTCTGCGTGGTTGAGATTGAAGGAATGCGGGGCCTGGTTGGCTCATGTACTACACCAGCAACCGATGGTATGGTGGTGCACACCGAGACAGAACGGGTAAATCGGTCACGCCGAATCACTATGGAGCTTATCATCGCCAATCATCACGGCGATTGTCTCACCTGTGCTAAAAACCAGGACTGTGAGCTACTTAAAATTGCCCGCTATCTGGGCATAGAACAAGAGCATATCGACCGCCTGCGAAAAAGCGCTCAAGTGCTTCCTATGGATAAAAGCCATCCGGCATTCATCCGTGACCCGAACAAGTGCATTCTTTGTGGCAAGTGTGTGCGAGCTTGCCATGAAATAGCTGTCGTCGGTGCCATTGACTTAGCTTTCCGAGGCAACTCAGCAAGGGTGGCCACCTTCGGTGATAAACCGATTGTCGAATCCATCTGTAAGTCCTGTGGTGAATGTGTTGCGCGATGTCCTACCGGTGCACTGGTGCCTAAATGGGAAAAGCCACCTGCCAAAGAGGTTAAAACCATTTGTCCCTATTGTGGAGTTGGCTGCTCCCTCTACTTAGGTGTTCTAGATAATAAGATTGTTTCCGTGCGCGGTGACTCTGAGGGTCCAGCTAACAAGGGCAGCCTGTGCGTTAAAGGACGCTGGGGATACGATTTTATTAACCATCCTGAAAGGCTAACAACACCCCTTATCCGAATCCCTGGCACCACACGGGAGACAGGGCACAATGGGAAAGTGCATGAAATCTTTCGTGAAGCTAGCTGGGATGAGGCTCTTGAGCTGGTGGCAAATAAGCTCCTTGAACTCAAGAAGGATCGCGGAGCAGATAGTATCGCCGCCTTAAGTTCAGCTAAGTGCACCAATGAAGATAACTATGTTATGCAGAAATTCGTTCGTGCTGTGATAGGAACCAACAACATTGACCATTGCGCCCGACTATGCCACGCCTCTACTGTGGTCGGGGGAATTGCTGCTTTCGGTCAAGGAGCGATGAGCAACTCTTATTCCGATTTTGAGAAGACCGAACTTTTCTTCGTCATCGGCTCTAACACGACGGAATGTCATCCCGTTATTGGCTCGCTAATTAAGAGAAGAGTCAAGTTTGGTGGTGCTAAGCTCATTGTGGCTGATCCCCGCTCTATCGAACTTGGTGAATATGCCACTGTTAGCCTTCACCACAAGCCGGGAACGGATGTTGCCCTTATCAATGGGCTGATGCACGTTATCATCAGAGATAGCCTTGAGGATAAGGAATTTATCCGAGAGCGCACTGAAGGTTTTGAGGATATGCGCCAGCTTGTGGAAAGATTTACTCCTGAAG
>Ga0209121_10004870_pt1 | contig 12381 bp, 13 predicted proteins | sample Cruoilmetagenom3_FD_187292 | JGI IMG/M metagenome (GOLD analysis project Ga0209121, IMG submission 187292) | Oil polluted marine microbial communities from Coal Oil Point, Santa Barbara, California, USA - Sample 3 (SPAdes) (version 2) | ecosystem: Environmental > Aquatic > Marine > Oil seeps ... | reverse complement strand
CGAATAATTATTTAACAATTTATTTTATATAATAAATCTTTATAGAGAATTTCACTTTTCTTTGTGTTCATTCGTGCAAATTCGTGGCTAAATAGTTACCAATCATTCTTAAAGCGAAGAGTTGTAGCGCACATCTCTTGGTCTACGTAATGGGAGCCTATATGAAGTAACCGATTCGCTAAAGCTGAGACTTCTATCACAGCAGAACCAATTGCCCAACGAACTAGATTGATGAAACAGTAACTCATATGAGTTAACGGCATACCACCGCTCATCTTTTGGTCATAATACCAACTTGATGGATCGGCAGGAAACAATGCTAAGCTCTGTACCATTACTGGTTTTCCTATCTGGCCGCTTTGTACGATGTCTCGCACCTTTTCCCACATCATATCATACCGTGCATTGAAACCAACCTCAACCAGGCAGTGTTTCTTGGATGCCTTGTCCTCTATCTCGCGCGCATCAAAGGAATTAAGGGCAAGTACTCCACCGATAAGCACGGCCGGTGCTGTATCTAAACTCCACAGCACAATTTCCTGTTGTGCACTATGGGGAACTTCTATCAACAATGCATCTGGCTTTAAAGAGGCAACACTATGATAGTTATCGAAGGATTTAGGTGCCCTTAATTTCTGTGCTAATGAGCGTGCGTGTTCTAACTGTCTTGATGCTACAGCGATAATTTTGACTCTCCTTGTGCCAAGCAAACACTTACCCCTAATAAAAGCCATCTTCCCAGCCCCTATAATTCCAATACGTTTCATGCTCTTTGTTTCTCCTTGCCTTTTCTACAAGCTTCTATCACCGTCTCTAGAATAAAATAACTTGAGGCTGCTCCTGGGTCAATATGTCCTTTTGTTCTCTCCCCTAAACGAGAGGACCTTCCTCTTTTGGAAATTAAATTCTTAGTGGACTCCATACCCTTCTGGGCAGATTGTCTTACCTTTTCCAATGCCTCGTTAAGAGATTCACTGCAAGAGAAGGACTTTTTTAAAGACTGAACAGCAGGGTGAATAGCATCAAGCATGGTCTTTTCCCCTACTTTGGCATTACCTCTTTTTTTTATCCCTTCTTCAGCAGATTCCAAAGCCTTAGCCCAATTTTCTAAGGAAAGGGCTTCTTTTCCCTCAAGGGCCTTGCCTGCTTCTATAAAGGCGGTCCCAAAGAGAGGGCCTGTAGCAGCGCCGCCAGAGAAAGCAATGCTTCCTCCTACTTTCTTAAGAAAAGCTCCTATATCTAAATCTTTCTCAGGACTAAGTTCTTCCAACGTTTTTCTAAAGGAGGTAGCTATGGTCCTTCCATGGTCTCCATCTCCTATGTTAGCATCAAGATGATTTAAGTAAGATTCTTCCTTTTCTAATTTCTGGACTATTTTCTCTAAAAGGTTCTTCATCTTAGCATAGGTTTCTTTAGACAACTTTCTCTCCTTTTAAGAAAAATTTTTTCTTTCTAACTCTATAATCTTTTTTACCTTTCTTTCTGAGCGTCCTTCTTGAAATTCTGAGGCAAGCCAGGTCTCTACGAGCTTCTTCGCTAACTCAGGACCTATTATCTGAGCTCCCATAGTAAGGATCTGGGCATTGTTGCTTTTCCTGGATCTTTCGGCAGAGTAAATATCATGACAAGTAGCAGCCCTTATACCTCTTACCTTATTGGCAGCTATAGCCATACCTAATCCTGTTCCACAGATAAGTATACCCCTTTTGTGTTTTCCCTGGACTATGGAACTTGCAACTTTTTCAGCTATATCAGGATAATCTACTGGTTCCTCACTCATAGTTCCAAAATCCTCAAATTTAATCCCCTTTTCTCTTAATAACTGAACAATTACATTTTTTAACTTCAGACCATTATGATCGCAACCTATAGCTATACTCATTAATAAACCTCCTTAATTATCATTGAACAAAGAGAGGAGCTCTTGCCGGAGCATCTAACAATCTTTTTAGCTCTTCATCCAACTTAGTTAAGGTGATAGAAAAACCACCCATCTCTAAAGAGGTAAAGAACTCCCCTATATAAGATTTGTAGATTTTAATCTTTCTCTGTCTTAGTATCTGTGTTACCTTTCTATAAATTATATAAAGCTCAAGCAGTGGAGTAGAACCCAAACCATCAATTAATACACTTACCTCATCATTTTCTTTAAAGGGTAAATCTTCAAGGATTTTCTCCATAAGGATCTCGGTAATATCATCAGCTGACTTCATTTGTGTCCTTTTTACACCTGGTTCGCCATGATGTCCAACCCCTATCTCCATCTCATTCTCACCAAGGGTGAACGTAGGCTCTCCCCCATAGGGAAGTGAGGGCACAGCGCAGGGCGAATGAGCTACTCCCATGCTCCTCGTGTTAGAGTTAACTTTCTCAGCAACCTTTTTAACTTCCTCTAAATTAGCTCCCTCTTGAGATTTGGCTCCCACAGCTTTCCATACAATTACCTCACCAGCTACACCCCTACGATTTTCCATTTGTTCCTTTGAACCTGAACCCACATCATCGTTAATAATAACCTGCTCTACAGATATTTCCTCTTCTTTAGCCATATCAGAGGCTATATCAAAGTTCATAACATCTCCAGAGTAATTCCCCAAAATACACAATACACCTTTGTCACTATTTACAGATTTAATAGCATTGTAGATTTGCCGAGCAGAAGGGGAGGAAAATATCTCACCTACGGCTGCTGCATCCATAAGACCTTCCCCTACATATCCAATAAAGGCAGGCTTATGTCCAGATCCTCCTCCTGCAACTAATCCTACTTTATTTTTAATAAGAGCATCCTTTCTCACTATTACCCGAGAGGTAGGAAGCTTTTTTATTATATCAGAATGGGCAGAAAGAAAACCCTCCAACATCTCATCCACTACTTTTTTAGGATCATTGATAAACTTTTTTAGCTTCATTTGTTCTCCTCGCTTGCCCTAAGATATACCTTCTAATTACATTTATTTTTACACTTGTAAGTTTGACTGGATCCATACATTCTGGTTGAACTGGATTTAAAATATCCACACCTATATCAATTAAATCAGGAATAACCGGCTCAATATAGCCATCAGTGTGATAATATATGAGAGCTTCTGGCTTGATCTTTTTAATAATATTTATGATCTTAGCTAATCTTAGTTTTAACCATCTGTGCCACATATCTGGGTGCATAATCATAGTATTCTGGCTTCCTATATCATCCCCCAGTTTAATAATATCTACATCACTTTCTGCAAAACGCTTTGCCATAAAGCTCGATATCCCAGTAATTTTATCTAACAACAATGTAGCCATATCTGGATTAGAGAGCATATCTATCATAAAATTTTCCATTCCCCAAATCCGCCATGCTCTCTCAAAAATAGTCGTTTCCATAAAAGCCACTACTGCTAATTCCATATCATGGAATATAGTTTAACTCTTTTCTTCTTTCTCATAGAGTGGTGTTCTCATTTACTACCCTCGTTCTTGAATTCCTTTGTATACTGCTTTTCTATTTTCTTCAGGAATATTTACTTCATTAAAAAAAGATATTCCCTGGAAATTGTCTGCTTTTCTGTAATAATCAATTGCCCACTTTATCACTCTATCAATATATTCAGGTCCTTTTGGAGGAAGAGAATAAGTTTTAGGAGGATTTCTTCTAATAGTACAATGAACATAACAATCCAATGGTTTCATATACTCAATAACTTTTTCTATATTCTTTTCTTCCTTTTCCTTATGTCGTCCCTCCATATAAGGCATAATAAAATCCGCACCAGTATTTTGCAAGGTCTCTTTCTTGTGCCCTCTTAGTTTTTGATATCTTTCAATGTTACCATCATCAGGACTAAATCCGGAATAGAATCCAAATTTTATCTCCCTTTTCATTCCTTTAACAAAGGTAATTATATCGGCTATAACAGTTCTTATCCTTTCATTTTGCCATTCTATCCTTTCCTCCTCTGTTGCTTCAAATAGACTCTTCCCTTTTGCTAATCGGAATTTCTTTTGGCTACTTTTACAGAAGCAGGTATACGCAGAAGGATGCTCCATAACAATCCCATTGATTTTAGGATAAGTCCTTAAAACGTCTTCAAATTTGTCTTTCATATACTCTTGAGCTTGATCACTATCGTGACATATATGAGCTTCTGAGTTTAATATATGCTCTCTCTCGCTATCATATTTCATGGTTTCATGATACGGGACTCCATCACGATTTATCTTAAAGTCAATATTGGGATATCCTTTCAATATGCCACAAAATCCGGCGTATTTTATCTCCAAATAAATCTCAATTTTTAATTTCTTGGCCTTTTCGATAACTCTGGAGAAAAATTCCGTAGATGAATTAGCATTAATAGCTTTCGTATCTAACATCGGTTTTAACTTTGGATTTGTTACTGGCCATGCTATACCATGATTATTAGGATCAAAGTGATAATGTGAGCCCATCATTACAATTAGTCTCTTCATTCCATTTTCTTTCATCTGATCAAGGAGACGAGAATAATGATCAAACCCTAATTGTTTCTTTGTCTCATAAGTAAGACAGGTAGACCAACCCCATATCATTCCTTTCTTCATCTTTTCTTCCTTTCATTTATTTAATTTGATATTTAATTTCCCTCAAAACAGTACAACTATTCTATTCTATAGTGATGACTAACTTCAATCAATGCGTCAATATTTTCGCATGGGGTTCCAGCATTCACTCCCCCACCTGCTGACAAAATATATCCGCTTCCCTTAGCAGCAGCTCTAAGACATTTTTCTGAAGTTTCTTTAACATTCTTTACCTTGCCATTCTGCAAAACTGCTACCGGATCAACATTTCCCATTAAAGCTACTTTATCGCCAATTTTCTTTTTTACAATTTCAATATCCGTAGTTGATCCGAAGTGGAATATATCTATGCCTACTTTTGCGAATGATTCCAAAACATGATCTGCTTTAGCGTCACAATGAAAAAGCATTAGTAGGTTACTGTACCTCTTTCTGATTTTACAGTGAATTGGATACAAAAACTCCATATACGCCTCTTCTCCCATTAAGGCAGCTATATCATCTGACAAAAGAAAGCCATCAGCTGAATTATTAACTTCTAACTGAGCATCTAACCAGGTGATGATAATATTTGCAATCTTATCAAGTAATTTCTTTGTAAGGTCTGGCTTCAAACGAGTATTTATAAGAAAATTTTGCACTCCCCATAAATGACCTGCTAACTCCCCCGGCCCCAAGCTTTTTACAAAATGAAAATTATCTCCGAATTCTTCTTTTTTGCTTAAAAAAAGACGCAATGCTTTAAGATACCAGGGTAGATATCCATCATGATGTGGATCGGGAACTTTCATAGTATCTATATCACTATCCTGTTTAATTACAGGACCATTTACAAAGGGGAGAGAATTTTCAGACCAATATATTCTACAGCCTAAAGCAGAAGGAAGGAATATTGTATCTCCATAATCTGGTATAACCCCGGGGAGAAAAGTAATTTCAGGAAATTTTTTAAAAGCATATATCTCTGCCTTCATCATTTCATTAGGATCATGAATGAAATCGAAAACAGTCATCTTAGATAGGCTTGCAAAACACCTGGCTGTGCACCACAAAGCTACAGGAACATAGTCAGCCTTTTTAAACTTTACTGCAGCCATAAATCTTTGCCATGGTGTCATAATTATACCCTCCTTTATAAGTTTTCAAGTATGACGAACATTTTACTCAGTATTTTCCAAATTCTTTTGCAGCCTCAAACACAGCAATAACATTCTCAACTGGTGTATCTTCCTCAATATTGTGAGCTGGTGCCAAAATATATCCTCCACCAGAGGCAAAATCCTCTATTTTTTGCTTTACTTCATCTCTTACATCTTGAATATTCCCCTTGCGTAATATCTTTTGTTGATCAATACCGCCATGGAAAACTATTCTCTGTCCAAATTTACTTTTTAACTTTTCCGGCTCCATATCTTTTGCATAAGGCTGACAGGGATTTAAGATGTCCACCCCGATCTCGATGAGATCATCAATGATGTTGTATACTGAACCATCTGTATGGATCATCATCTTGGCGTTAGTCTTACTTTTGATAAAATCGAATAATTTTTTAACCCTGGGCTTTATCATTTCTCTAAATAATTTAGGAGATATTAGAAGGTCTGTCTGCATTCCATAATCATCTGGATATAGCACTATCTGAACATATTCACCTACTATATCTAAATAGACATTATAAAAACTTATTAAGATTCCAAGAATCTTATCTAACAAAGCATTAGCAAATTTTTTGTTAACCATCATATCTGTAAAAAACTCCTCCATTCCTCGCAGGTGTTGAGCATATTCAAAGATTCCTCCGTTCACTGCATCAGCTACTATAGCATAATTAGTATTTTCATAAAGATACCTTGCTTTCTCTCTTAGTTTAGAAATTTCTTCCTGGGATCTGCTAGGATTTGGCCATCTATAGCTATTAAGATCATCGATATTAGCACTTCTTAAAGGGTGAGTAATTCTCTGAATGTAAGGCCCAATTTTCTGTATAGTAAGTCCCCATTCATTTATATATGTACCATCTGGATTTTTTTGAATTATAATACTCTCAGGTCCATTAAAGTAGACCCTTCTAAAATCCACATTAAATGCTTCTAATATCCTCTCATCGTAATCCTCTATAGTAAGAAAAGGATTAATGCTTTCGCTGCCATTATGATCGTAAATGTCAAAATAATCCTTCAACTTTGTATAAATACCTTCCGCCATACTGGATATACGTCCTCCAAGATCGATAGGTACTCTATCTACTCTTTCATGATTAAGAGTTCGTAAGACCCTCTCGCGAGAAGTCAATGCCGGCATTATAACCCTCCTTCAAATAAAGATTAGTCTCTGAAAGCAAAATTATCTCAATCCCTAAAATTACTAACATCCTTCATCTTAGTCTGGGTAATACATCACCTCCATAGTCTATTACTCCTATCTTAGCTTCTTTCCCATGTTTAGTTAAGGCGATCTCCAGGGCTTCGTCCACACTATCGGCATGTCTAAAACCAATTTTTTCCTCCTGTTCTATGGATAAGCCTTCTGAGACACAGATAATTTCAGAGCGACCTCTAAATAATGCATGTTGAAGTAAAGTAGAAGCACAGATCAAATCCTCAAATTTATTCTCCTCAATTAGCTTTTTTATATCCTTGTATGATCTATCACCGTATTTTTCAAACTCAACGTGGTGTGTAGGGGAAATGCCCTCAGGGAAAGGAGCTAAAAGAATCACCGTCCCCTTTTCTCTAAGACCATGCTGAGCATAAGAGAGAGGCTTAACACCCTGCCAGTAATCTATATCCGCTGGGTATGCACTTATTATAACTATATCTGCTAACATAGGTATTTTAGGTTCATAAATCTCTCTTGCTATTTTTACTCCTTCTCTATGTGCTTTTACTGGATCGCCGGAAACTACCTTAACTATCTCTTCTTTGCCATTGGTCACTATGTTAACAATAAAATTTAAGCCGACAATCTTCGCAACTTCCTCCATTTCCAATCTTACTCTACCCTCTGGGTTTCCTGCAAGGTCTAAAAAATCATCTCTCTCTGCTGGGAGCATATGGGTTCCTCCAGTAGTTTCCCAAGAACAAATTCCCGGTTGAACTATCTTAGCTCCTCCTCCATATCCAGCAAGAGCGTGAGGAACAATACTTCCTACCCCAATTAGATAATCAGCCTCGTAAGCAATCTTATTGACTATTATAGGTATACCACTGTGAGTTGAACCTATATTAATAAGATTGCTTTTATTCTTCCATTCATGGTTTAAAATTTTTACTCTTTCGGTGACTTCTTTCCCAAAACAAATTTCTATTTCTTTTTTATTCATATAGCGATGAGTTCCTAAGGCAATAAGCACCGTAACATCTTTATCAGGTATACCAGCTTTATTTAACTCGTCTAAAAGACAGGAGAAAATCTTCTCCCTGGGAGTAGGCCGAGTTATATCATCTCCTATGATAACTACCTTCATTCCTGTCTTTACCTTTTGAGACAAACGAGCAGAGTGAATGGGATTTCTCAATGACTTTCTGATAGATCTTTCTTCATCTTCCAAACCAGCAATGTCCTTTGGTTTTATAGCATATACAAAATTCCCCCCAGGAATCTTTACCTCGACTTTCCCATTCTTTAAAGTCAATTTTCTTTTCATATTATCTTATCTTTTTTCTTTAATCTTCTTGCTCCTCCAAAATTATTCAGTATTTATTTAAAATCTAATAATGATCATTTTTCCTTAACTTTTTACCCCCTTTTCTGCCTTAGCTTTCATCTCTGGATTTTTATCAAACACCCAGCCTGCTGGGGAGATTATCCATAAAGCTTCTAAAGGAGTATTATAGGGATTCTTTATGGAATGATAAACACCCTTTGGGAAGAACACAGCATCTTTGGGTTGAATAGGTATCTCTTTGCAATCATCATCAGCAATAACTACTCCGTTACCGGTTAAACAGAAAAATATCTCTTCCTGATCATTATGAGAATGGCCTGGTTCACAGGTTCCCCCCGGCTCAACAATAACCATACCAAAGGTTAAGTATTTTGAACCTACAGTAGTAGGATCAATAAGTTTATAATTTACCCTTTGAGATAGTGGAATTGGTTTAACATCATGTGGATTAACCTTAATTGCTTTCTTTTTTTTCATTTATTTACTCCCATTATGTTTAATAAGACTATTCCCCCATTCAGGAATTTTGTAATCCTTATAATCAATATGTCCTTTGGCACGATCTGGATAGGGAAAAACTGTCAATAGTTTAAGAGTTGAGGTTCCTATATTTTTAACTGCATGTTTTGCATTTATAGGAATAAGAACAGCTTCATCTTTTCCTGCCTTAGCAAAATCTCCCTCTACCCATATCTCTGCTTGTCCTTCTTTTACATATATAACCTCCTCAAAATCAGTATGACTATGAGGAGGATTAGTATACTCTCCTGGTTTTATATGTACTTCAATAAAACTAATTGTTTTTGCTCCTAAAGAATCTTTAGAAACCAAAATCCAGGCATCTCGACCTGATAAACTGAGAACCTTTACATCTTTTATTGATACTTTCTTTATCTTCATAAATTTCTTCTTTAAATTTTTGAGTTTTAAAAACTACTAAACTCTTATTCTCTGTATTTTTTCTCAAGCTGAGTAAAATCATTAAAGCTAATGGACTCGTTAAATTCCTTAAATAGCATCATTTCGTCCATCATATCTTTGGTTGTTCCTGAATCTTTAAGTTTTCTCATTACTTTGGAGACAACTCTGGCAGTAGCAAAAATAGAAGAATCACAGTAATAAACCATTTTAAAACCTAACTCTTCTAACTCTTTTGCAGAAAGAAAGGGATAGCCAGATCCCTCAACCATTACACTTAAAGTCGGCCCTTTAACTTCTCTATTTACCTTAAGCATCTCTTCCTTTGAATGGATATCTTCGATAAATAGTATATCTGCACCTGCTTCATAATAGGCATTTGATCTATTAATGGCCTCCTCTAATGGCTGAGCATCTGTTCTGGCGATGATAACAAAATCAGGATCTTTTTTGGCATCTACTGCTGCACAAAGCTTTTCAATCATTTCTTTAGCAGGGATAACCTGTCTACCAGAGGTTAAACCAGCTCTTTTAGGAAATACCTGATCTTCAATTTGAATAGCACTTGCACCAGAAGATTCCAGCTCTTTTACTGTTCTAATTACATTCAAAATTCCTCCATAACCGGTATCGACATCAGCAATAATGGGGATATCAACCACTGAGGAAATTCGGCGAACTGTATCTACCATCTCATTTAAGGTGATGATTCCCATATCAGGTTGCCCTAAGAGACTGGCAACTATTGCGTAGCCTCCAGCGAGGATAGCCCGATGACCTTCCTTTTCTGCTATTTTTGCTGTAAGTGCATCCTGGACCCCTGGAACAAGGATAATGCCAGGTTCATTTAACATTTCTCGTATTTTTTTAGTCCTATTCATCTATAGCTCCCTCTATTTTCTGATCTTCAACTTTATATTCTCTCATGTTTTAAACCTCACAGAACAAACCTCTTTTTAACTTCTTTCTTGCGTCTTATCAACCTTTTTAAAACACTTTTTATTTATCATTCCTTAAATAGATTCCCTCAATCATCAGCTCCGTCTTGAGAACAATTTGACGCAAGTTTTCAGAATTTTCGTTCTATGGAACTTTAGCTAATCAGATAGGATTTAAGGATAATTTTTCTGTTTAGATAATCTTATTTACATCCGCTATTAAATTTTCTAATGCTAAATCAAATTTTTGAAACTGAAGTACATCATATCCTGAAACACCAGTTTCAATTAATATATCAAGTATTTTCCTGGCCCCTCTCAGTTCTTCCTTACTTTTACTTAATAGTTGTTTTTTCCCCTTGGTTAACGAATCTCTCGTACTTCTTCTATAAAAATATTTCCCTCTAAAATATTTCATACTGAACTTTAAAAAATTAGAGAGATATCTATATTGAACTCTATCTATTTCTAATCTTTCAGTCGGTTTTGCACCTTTTACTGCTATCTCAGCTTTATCTAAAAACTTCTTGCCAGAATCTACTTCTTCCAACATCCTGTCATAGAACTGAAGAACTTTCTCACTCGTATCTTTATCCAAAAAAATTATATCTTCTACAGAAGGTTTAAAGATGAGAGGTACAGCTTTTTCCTCTATTATTCTGTACAACTGCTTCATAAACTTACTCGCTTCTACAAAGTAATTTTTAAAGAAATCATTCAATAGTTTATCCACATCTTCTTTAACATTCCAAATTAACCGATAATATATATAAAGATTTAATCCGAAACTGTGCCAGGCCATTATATGATCTTGACTTAATAAGTTTGTAAATATCATTGAGCCTACATAGATATTATTGTAGTTATGTAAATACCTCAAGTTTTCTGCTATAACATGGGGAGCATTACGCAATAGTCCATAATAGTATCCTGAACCATGCATCTCTTTCAATATCAATTTTCTTCCTGTACCTTTAAGTTGAGAGAGTCCCCATTTTACAAAGTTCTGGTGAATCTTCTGACGGTGAGGTAGAGGAACCGGACTAAGTCTCTTTGCTGAAAATAGTGGATAACTGTATGTTTCCCATTCTAAGCATATATAAAAATATTTTACATTTTCTGGCATATCAGATGGTTTCTTGTCTCCTGAATAGATTTTTTGTGGACCGAAACTTGAGATGTAAGTATAAGCTATCACTACTTGCGGACATTGCTTTTCTAGCTCAAGTGCTATTGATCGTACCGCCTCAAAATATATATCCTCAAAGTGGTCTACATCAACTTTGCCGTCTTTCAAGCATTTTTCACAGTTACAATGACGTCGTGGAGAACCGAAAAACCCATCCTCACACATAAAACGGACTATTTCAACCTCTGAATGATGCTTTAAAAAGATTATTAAGTTCTTTTTTATCTGTTCTATCACATTAGGATTTGATAAACAAGGATCACCATAGTTTCCAGATAGTTTGGTATACATACTGCTAAGTGTATCAAAATTATTCTCTACTGGCGGTATCTTTGCTTTATAGAAATTTTCCGGCAACATTAAACCGCTAAATATTGAGTGTCCACCTATTCCTAAAATCAAATCTCTTCTTTTTATCTCTTTTATCAAAGCTGGAAGAAATAGTATAAAATTATTTCTAGATAATGTAAGTATTACTGTATTCAATCGATTCTTTACCATCCAATCCAGTATTTTGACAGTCTCTGTTATATTCCAATCTTTTATACAATCCAGATCTAATTCTCTAAATGAAAAAGTAGGATTCTGCCTTTCCAATAAATTATCTACAACTAAATTTTTTCTTCTGGGTATTATCTCACCTAAATCATAAGGTTCAAAGAATCTGCATCCTTGCTTCTCCAAAAAGGTGTATATACTATATAGTGTTCCTCTATCCCTTTTTCCTACTAATACTACAAATTTTTTTTTCTCTGTCTTCCCACTTACCAATATAAATCCATCTTCTTCCAATTTATTTATATTTAAACCTCTTTTTTTAAGATAAGACTCCCCTTCATAGGTTCTGCCAACTAATAATTCTACTTCACAATTTTCTTTTTGTTCTTCCTCCTTTAAATAGACTAATTTAACACCCAATATTCTCTTTGTGTATTTTCTCAGTTCTTTTGCTCCGTGCCTTTCTGATTCAGTAGCATCTTTCCCGATAACCACACTTACTTTATGTTGAGTAGACATCTAACCCTCCTGGTATAATCTTCACTATAGGTGAAGATTGTTATTTGACTTTCTATGGTTTCAGAATTAAAGTTTAATTAGTTCTTTAAAAAAAGCTTTTGGAG
>Ga0209121_10004869_pt1 | contig 12381 bp, 9 predicted proteins | sample Cruoilmetagenom3_FD_187292 | JGI IMG/M metagenome (GOLD analysis project Ga0209121, IMG submission 187292) | Oil polluted marine microbial communities from Coal Oil Point, Santa Barbara, California, USA - Sample 3 (SPAdes) (version 2) | ecosystem: Environmental > Aquatic > Marine > Oil seeps ... | reverse complement strand
TATTGAAACTGAAAGGACATATGGATTCATCCTGAGCTTTTCAATTGAGACAACTTGCTGAAGGGATTGAGAGAGTTTATCCGCCAGAATCGTCTTGAGCACAAGAGGTACAACCAAAAAGCCCAATAACGTATATAAAACAAAGCATGCTAATAGAGAGATAATAAACTTCTTTACTGGACTTTTCATTATTATTGTTTTGGCAGAGCAATGAGTTATTGTCAAGAATTTTTTGTGAGGTGTATGGGTAAAGACGGGGTCAAACCTACAATGTACATTTAACATAATATGTCCGGCTTTTCAGTTCCTGCGGAAATTTTTGAAAATTGATCACAAACACCCAGTTGACTCATAAATAAATGTTACCGAAGGGGTCATGTGGATCGTTGACTGTGGTGGTAGTCTTTCTGAGCAGCCTGATGGTATATTTGCGGTGGTATTTACATACGGTACAGAATTCATCAAGTATGGACGAGAAAAGCTTGATCTTTTCAATCTACTCCTTTAAGTTCTTATGTCGGCTATGCCGCGCATTAAATTGTAAAGCCGAGCGATCAGCTGGAATATCATCCGGCATCTATCAGCAGTCATACACAATGTTCGAAGAAGCGCTGCATAACAAACCGTCACCCGGCAAGGAACAATAACTTATGAAAAATATTTCAATTCACCTTTTATTTCGCAGGTGGGCATTCATTTCTCTCTTCTTTTTTATCATATTAGGATGCACCCTTAAAGAAAATCTTTACTATGCCGCTCCAACTCTTCTGCCTGAAACAGAGCGCCATATGAAAACTGCCGGTTTCTGGATAAGCTGTCATCCCTTTCCGGATAAAATGATTCTCAACCACGATGAAATAAGAAGCTTAAATTTATATATTAAGAATGAACTGGAACTAACAAAAGATATTACAAAACTTCCTTCTCCATATCCCCGTGATGATCTTTTATCTTTACTGGAGGAAGACATGGGTCGTTATAATCAAGAAAATCTTTACCTGAAAAAAGGTATTGAAGCAGGCCCCTGTTTTTATCAGAAGATGAAAAAGAGTACGAATCGCGGTGCAATTCCTCTTGAAATAAGATTGCGGTACGGTATCATTGTTTGCTATGCTGACCAGTGTGTTCTACCAACGAAGGAAAGGTTATATGCCAAACCAAATGATGCCGACTTTGATGAACTTCAGAACAGTGCCCTGGACGTGGGAACACCCGTAGCCGTTTTGCACAAAAGCCTGGATGGCAAATGGTACTATGTCATCGACGAACTGTACCACGGTTGGGTAGAAGTAGAAAAAGTTGCCCTGTGCGACTTGGAAGAATTAAAAAGTTTTTTCGATTCTTCACCCTTTGTGGTGGTAACAAAATCAAAAGGAGACCTCTTTCGAAATACGACGCTCACGGAACATTTCGATTATGTTAGAATGGGTGTAAAGTTCCCTCTTTCCCGGAAAATAAATAACGGCATTATTCAAATCGTCCTGCCGGTTCGTAAAACAGATGGAACAGTTTCCTTCGAAGCAGGCTATATAAGAGAAGAGGAAATTCACGAAGGATACCTGCTCTACACGCCACGTACCATCATTGAACAGGCCTTTAAGATGCTCAATGAACCCTATGGGTGGGGAGGAATGTACGGCGAGCAGGATTGTTCCAGGTTTATCCAGGAAATCTTTGCAACCGTTGGGATATCGCTCCCAAGAAATTCTTCCAAACAGGCTCGGGTAGGCCTTATGGTTGGTGAATACCCTGATAATACGCCGGAAAAGATAAAACTAAAAACCATAAACAGGAAAGCAATCGGTGGAATCACGCTCTTGCACTTAAGAGGACATATCATGTTATTCCTTGGAGTGGTGAACGGCCACCCTTATGCAATCCATGAAATATGGGGCTACAGGCAAAAAGTGTGGTGGGGAAGTATCATCCGCGTCATCAATCGCGTGGCCGTAACAGACCTCTCCCTGGGTAAGGGATCTAAAAAAGGCTCCTACCTTAAAAGACTGCTTACAATTCGGATGATTTCTCGGTATTGCAATTAATTGTAATGGAATTGCAGGGGGACGCCCGGGTTATTGAGGACTTTATTATTGACTAATTTTATTCCATCTGGAAATATGTCGTGGACGCAAAGCACAGGAGCTAAGATCAATTTTAAAAGGTCTCAAGTAGGGCCTGTTCCCTGAACAGGCCTGTCTAAGACCGATGAGGGCATCGGCCACTACATCAAAATGAAGCCTTTTTATTGATCTGGTTAACAAGAAACACGTTAATGGGAGATTTAATTGATTGTAAAGATAATAAGCAGTGCTGTTGTTGGAATAGATTCCTATCCAGTTGATGTGGAGGTAGACGTATCTTCGGGGCTTCCTCAATTTTCGACGGTGGGACTGCCCGATATTTCTGTCAGGGAAAGCAAGGACAGGATAAAAGCCGCCATAAAAAATTCGGGTTACACATTTCCGGCAGACAGGGTTACAGTCAATCTTGCCCCCGCTGATATCAAAAAAGAGGGGACGAGTTTTGATCTGCCCATAGCCCTGGGTATCCTGACAGCAGAAGGAATGATCAAGAGCGAATCTCTTCAGAATTACTTAATATTAGGGGAGCTGTCGCTGGACGGACGCATCAAGGGTATTCATGGAGCCCTTTCCGCCGCGTTTCAGGCAAAGGAGATGGGGATAAGGGGTATAGTCCTGCCGAGAGAAAATGCGGCGGAGGCTGCTATGGTGGAAGCAATTGATGTTATCGCCATTGACTACCTTCCTGATATTGTCGAATTTTTTAATGATAGGAAAGAAATTAAGCCGACAAGGGTTGATATATCTGAAATATTCAACAAAAGTCTCCATTACTCTTTTGACTTTAGTGAAATACGCGGGCAGGATCAGTCAAAGAGGGCGCTGGAGGTTGCTGCAGCGGGGGGACATAATATCATTATGATAGGACCTCCAGGTTCCGGAAAGACAATGCTGGCACAGCGGCTTCCAACAATACTTCCCGATCTTTCCTTTCAGGAGGCGGTTGAGACAACGAAGATATTTTCTGTAGCAGGACTGTTAGCTAAAAAAGATGCGATACTGGCAACAAGACCTTTTCGTGCACCCCATCACACTATCTCAGATGCCGGATTGGTAGGTGGTGGTCATATTCCCAGGCCCGGCGAAGTTAGCCTTGCCAATCATGGAGTGCTCTTTCTTGATGAGCTTCCGGAATTCAAAAAGAATGTTCTGGAGGTTTTAAGACAGCCTCTGGAGAATGGATATGTTACCATTGTCAGATCCTCTCTGACTGCGACGTATCCTGCCAGTTTTATGCTGGTGGCTGCAATGAACCCATGCCCATGCGGCTACTATACCGATCCACGCAGGGAGTGCAGATGTACTCCTCAACAGATACGTCGATATCAGGCTAAGATTTCGGGACCCCTCCTTGACAGAATTGATATACATATAGATGTTCCGTCCATAAGATACAGGGAGTTAGCCGCTAAATCCGGTGGAGAGTCGTCCAGGTTGATTTGTGAACGGGTTAACAGGGCAAGGACTATGCAGGAAAAGAGATTTGGCGGCCAGGATACCCTGTGTAACGCCCGGATGTCCAACAAGCAGATCAAGGAGTTCTGTCCGATTGATGAAGATTCGGAGCGGTTAATTGAAATGGCCATGGACAGACTTGGGCTCAGCGCCCGCGCTTACACAAGGATTTTGAAGGTCGCGAGAACCATTGCAGACCTCGAAGAGGAGAAAAACATTCGTTCTTACCATATTTCAGAGGCTATCCAGTACAGGAGTCTTGACAGAAAGATGATTTAGTGCCTTAATTGAAGTGTTTGGTAAAGAAAGGTTTGAAGATTTTCAGTCTTTTGATTTCGACGGCATTGTTGATATATTGCAAGGAGGAAGAAAGGTATGGAGATTAAAATTACACGGGTTGCACCGGAGAAAATGAAGGAAAAACCTGCTGATGAATCGAGATTGGGGTTCGGTCAAATATTTACGGATCATTTTTTCACCATGAAATATAAAAGTAAAAGTGGGTGGTATGATGCTGTTATAGAACCTTACAGAATGCTTTCTCTTGATCCCTCGGCCATGTGTCTCCATTATGGACAGGAAATCTTTGAAGGAATGAAGGCTTATCGGGGTGAAGATGGTTCAATTTACCTCTTCAGACCGGAGGAAAATATTAAACGCTTTAACGTTTCTGCTCAGAGACTCTGCATGCCTGAAGTGGAGATTGACTTTGTCACGGAAGCATTGAAAAAACTTGTTGTCCTTGAGAAGGACTGGATACCGCATGGCAGTGGCACATCTCTCTATATACGGCCGACGATGATCGCTACTGAGGCGGCTCTTGGTCTTCACGCTTCTGGTGAATATCTTTTCTATATTATTGTTGGACCTGTGGGGGCATATTACCCGGAGGGTTTCAGCCCGACTAAGATATATGTCAGTGAGGAATATGTCCGATCGGTGCGCGGGGGGATAGGATATTGTAAAGCGGCCGGTAACTACGCTGCCAGTCTCTATGCTGGCAAGCTGGCAGGTGATATGGGATATACACAGGTGTTGTGGCTCGATGCCATTGAAAGAAAATATATTGAAGAGGTTGGGACAAGTAACATCTTCTTTGTGATAGGTGAAGAGCTCATAACCCCTCCCCTTTCAGGGTCTATTCTTCCCGGTGTTACCCGGGATTCTGTGATTCAGATAGCAAGGAGCTGGGGCTTCAATGTGTCAGAGAAACAGTTATCCGTGGATAAAATCCTCGTAGCAGAGGCTGATGGAAGCTTGAAAGAAATATTCGCTTCAGGGACTGCTGCGGTTATCTCTCCAGTGGGGCAGATATATTATAAAGGAAAAGAACATATCATCAATAATGGGGGAATAGGTGTCCTGACTGAGAAACTATACAATGAGCTGCTCCAGATCCAGTATGGGAAGAAAGAGGATCCCTTTGGATGGAGGATAAAGATATCGTGACTGTTAAATCCTGAGCCTAATCCGGGTCTTCTGATTGAAATTCACAAATGTGTGAATAGACTTGTTGATAAGTTTGTTGATAACAATTGTAAGTACTACATTTCTGCCATCTTATACCATATTGCATATGGTTTAAGCAAAGAATAAACTCAATTATTACAATAGGATATGTTTCTTTGTTCTAACACCCGTAGATTATTTCCTTTTTAGGGTATAGTTGTTAACCTTGAAAAAAGTGTGCCAGTTTCAGGTTTTTAAAATATGAATTTTTATATAAAATTGGTGATGACGGGATGGTTGCTGATATTTTTTCTTATTTTACCGGTACATGCGGAACGGATGTCTTTGAATGACCTGATAATAAAACTTCAGAAAAGTTATGAAATGGCAGAAAACTTTGAAGCAAGGTTCATCCAGGAAGCAATCATTAAATCCATCAACAAAACTGAAACGGAAGAGGGGATCGTATATTTCAAAAAACCGAAAAGAATGCGCTGGGTTTACAGTAAACCGGAATTAAAAGAGTTGATTGTAAATCCTGAAAAGGCATGGTTTTATATTCCAGAGGATAATCTTGTTTATATACAGAGTGCTGAGGAAATCTTCAATTCAAAGCTGACGATAAGATTTCTCTCCGGTATAGGGAAGTTAAAGGATGATTTTCAAATAAAATTTTCTCAGCCCGGTCCTACTGATGGAGAGGGAAACTATCTTCTTGATTTAATTCCCAGAAACTTCGAGGCAGGTATCGAAAAGATATTGCTTATTGTAAATAAGGATGATTTTCAGATAATGGAATTTGCTCTAACAGACATCTACGGAAACATTACCCGAATTAAATTCAAAGACATGAAGACAAACAATAAACTGCCGGATACTTTTTTTATATTCACACCGCCTTCCGGAGTTGAAATTTATGATATCCAGAAAGAATCGAGCTAAAAAAGGACACATCCCGTCCAGGTTATCCTGTCCGGGTAGAATTTATTGTCTAAACCAAACCTGTCAAGTAAGGTAAGTACGTCAATCGCTATTGACTCTAATGATGTCCTTGCTTTGTCAGGATACGGGCAGGGTCTGCCAAATCTGGCCTCACATTCGCCGCACAGATTACAACTTCCACCGATCATTCCCCAGACATCTTGTATCCCGTTATCTTTTAAAAAATCTTCCAGTTGAAGAATCTTATGGTGAAAATCTGCCTTGGTTTTTTCAAGATCCTTCCGATCTCTATTTACATTTAGTGGTTTTGAATATTGAAGTAATATGCCATGTTGGTATTTCATCAGTCGTTCTTTATGTTCTTTTAGTGAGCCAACATATGGCGGGCACATATAATGTTTACCAAAATTTTCACACTTATCCTCCGAACAGAGATCCCTTATCCTCTGTTCTGGGATGAGGATATGTGGACTGAATTCTAAACAAGTCTCGATTCCCAGTTGTTTTGTAATCTTCAATATATTTTCTAAAAGTAAATTGCCCGCTTTATCGATCATAAGCTGTTCTTGCCTTTTTTAAAACCTATTCCCGTATTAATACAGTAACCTTAATCATTTTTACATTTTTTCCACGATATATCTAATTTTTCTGCTTTCCACCAGTTCCAGGAATTGTTCACCCAATGGGGCACTGAGATCAACAACCCGCCACCAGTTTTTTATCCGTGTCTCCGGATCATCGACAAATAATTTAAAATCTTCACGATCGGGTATTTTGCTGCCCGGGAATTTCCGGACAAAACTCTCGGAAGGATAGATCATTAAAACATTCTCCAGCACGCTGCGCGGTACTCTGCGATATTTCAGCTTTTTGTCCAGCCAGCCGGGTATGATACGTTCCTGATGGTGAAAAAAGAGAGTAATGTCCTCATCTTTCGCCGCGTACTTCTGGTTGAGGTGATAATCAACCAGTCCACCATCCCTGTAAGTGCCGGTTGGCGCGCCGTAGATATTTTTAACACCTGCAATGATCAGTGGAATAGCTCCAGATGCCAGAACAGCGTACTTAAAATTTGCCTCGTTCAGTGGAATGGCTTCTCCATCAAAATGATCCTGTAGACAGAAATGGGGAGGGTGTGGGCCACTGTAAAAAATCACTTGCTGTACAAAGAAACGCATCCAGGAACGATTTATGATGTTGAGCAGGAAGGCAGCTCCAAAACCCATGTTTTGCATCCATCCGCCGAAGGCGAAGAGGTTCCTGGCCCGTGCCGTTGTAATCGCCAGACGATACCTGTTACCGGCCAGAGCAAATGGGATTGCGTCATCTTCAAGATATGCATTTACAACATTGCGTATTGATTCTTGAATGGTTGTCGGGGTATCTGTCCTGGTGTAGCGTATGGAGATGTAAGCATCCATGAGTTTACGGTAACTTTCAATAGGCTCCGGTTGCATCCAGGCGGCAAAACGCCATGCACCTGCTGATGAGCCGGTTAAAAGAACCGGTTTTGATTTCCCTAACATTTTATTTTTCAGGAGGGTTAAATCAAAGCCACTGGTTATAAGCCATCTTGGACCTACAGCGGGTCCAACATAGGTAGTAACACGGTCAAAATCAAAACCGCCATCCTTGATTATCTCGTACGCAAATTTTCCCGCTTTGATGCGGATATTATCCATATTCTTTACCTTTACCGGGCAGACCATACACGTATTACTCAAACAGTTTTAAGGGTTTTGGAAATTAGCAGAAAACAGGTGAGTTATCAAGGATTAAGAAATCATTGAATGGTCTTGACACAAACTCCCGCCTTCGGTACATTAAAGCTCCCAATTTTACCTGAGGAAAGGATGGACTATGAGCATCAAGGAAAAGATTACCGAAATAGCAAAGAATGCCAGAAGTGCCGCCAATATTCTGGCAAGCATTTCATCCGATGTGAAGAACAGGGCCCTTTTGCAAATGGCAAAATTACTTGTCGGTCAGACCGACTATCTCATCTCCGAAAATGCGAAGGATCTTGACTATGCCGGTCAGAAGGGTCTGTCGATGCCATTGATAGACAGACTTACTCTCAACGAGGCTACAATAAAAGGGATCGCAGATGGCCTGAGTGAGGTTGCAGCGCTGCCCGATCCTGTTGGAAAGGTTACCTCCATGTGGCGAAGGCCGAATAATCTCCTCGTAGGAAGGATGAGAATTCCGCTTGGCGTTATAGGGATCGTCTATGAATCCCGGCCCAATATTACGGCGGACGCTGCAGCGCTGTGCCTTAAGTCGGGAAATGCCGTCATCCTGAGAGGGGGTTCCGAAGCGATAAATTCCAATGTGGCCATTGCGAAATTACTCCAGCAGGTTTTGCGGGATGTGGGGATTCCGAGTGGCGCCATACAGGTCATACCCGTAACTGACAGGGAGGCTGTAGATGTAATGCTTAAGCTTGAGGATTATATCGATCTCATCATCCCGAGAGGTGGGGAAGAACTGATCAGGGCCGTTGTGGATCAATCAAAAATACCGGTTATCAAACATTACAAGGGGGTCTGCCACATCTTTGTCGATGTGAATGCGGATTTCGATATGGCCGTTAAAATATGCATGAATGCCAAAACCCAGAGACCGGGAGTCTGTAATGCCATGGAGACACTTCTGGTTCACAAAGATATTGCGGAGAGGTTTCTGCCGGTGATGGCAGGAGAATTTCGTAAGGCGGGAGTTGTCCTTAAGGGATGCGAGAAGACGAGGGCAATACTTCCTGATATAGAAGAGGCAATTGAGAATGACTGGTATGAGGAATATCTCGATCTTGTCCTGGCGATACGTGTCGTTGAAAGTATTGATGAGGCGATGACTCACATTGAAAAATATGGTTCCCTTCATACCGAATCGATTATAACCGGAGACTATAGTAATTCTCAGCGTTTTCTGAATGAGGTCAATTCTTCGACTGTTCTGGTCAATGCATCCACCAGGTTCAGTGACGGCTTTGAACTGGGTCTCGGGGCGGAGATAGGAATAAGCACGACAAAGCTTCACGCCTTCGGACCGATGGGACTCGAGGAACTGACGACAACCAAGTTTATCATCTATGGTGACGGACAATTAAGGACATGAAGTGGGGGATATTAGGAGGAACTTTTGATCCGATCCATATCGGCCACCTGAGGTGCGCCCAGGAAATCCTTGAAATATTTGAACTGGAGAAGGTCATATTTATCCCGGCCTTTCATCCTCCCCTCAAGGCACGCAGAGATATCGTCTCCTTTCATCATCGGATGGAGATGGTCAGGCTGGCTACCTCTGGAAACCGGTCATTTGATGTCTCTGACATAGAAGGAAGAAGGGAAGGTAAATCTTACTCTATTGAAACTGTAGAATATTTTCTTAAAGAGCATGGTAAGGACCTGTCACTTTACTTTATCCTGGGCCAGGATGCCTTCAGGGGAATAGGGATGTGGAAGGATTGGGAAAAGTTATTACTGTTGTGTAATTTTGTGGTCATGACGAGACCTGGCTATGAAGTTAAAGACCTGGGAGATTTGCTTCCTTACGATTTTGCCTCACAATTTAAATATGACAGAGATACGGATGGATTCGAAGGTTCCACTGGATACCCCATATTCTTCAGAGAGGTTACCTTTCTGGACATATCATCCACCGACATAAGACACAGGGTTAAAAGTGGAAAATCTATAAGGTACATTGTACCGGAGTCTCTCTGTGACTACATCTCAGAGCATCTGCTATACAGGGATATCTGAGTTAATAGGCGTATGTGTTTGTAGAATTACGAGATATGGATTAAAAAAGTTTTCTCTGCGTTCTCTGCGGTGAATAGTGGCTAAAAGGAGAGTAAAATGACAGGACTTTTTATCAGGTGGCTGATCCTGACGGCGGCGATAATCTTTGCCTCCTATATTCTGGACGGAATTCATGTGAGCGGTTTCTTCTCCGCCTTTTTCGCGGCGGCCATACTGGGCATACTGAATGCTGTTTTCCGCCCGATACTTATTATTCTTACGCTTCCCATAAATATACTCAGCCTCGGACTCTTTACCTTCGTAATAAATGCGCTGCTTCTAAAGATGGCCTCCGGCGTAATATCCGGTTTTGATGTTCACGGATTCTGGACGGCGGTGTTCGGTTCCCTCATAATAAGTGTGGTAAGCTGGCTCCTCAGTTCATTTATTAATGAACAGGGACGTGTGGAGTATATCGACCTGAAGAAAAGAGATGATGACAGGTGGGAATGATGAACCTTACCCCGGCGATGAAACAGTATGTAGAGATCAAGGAAAAATATAAGGACTGCATCCTTTTTTTCAGGATGGGTGATTTTTATGAGATGTTTTTTGAGGATGCAACTCTCGCTTCCAAGGCCATGGAGATTACCCTGACTTCGAGAAACAAAGGGAAAGAGGACAGTATTCCCCTGTGCGGTATTCCCTATCACGCAGCCTCATCCTATATAGCGAAGCTCATTGAAAAGGGATTCAAGGTGGCGATCTGTGAGCAGGTGGAAGATCCCAAAAAGGCAAAGGGAATAGTCAAAAGAGAGGTTGTGCGTGTCGTAACACCGGGACTGGTTGTTGATGCCGATAATCTTCAGGCCAAGGAGAATAATTTTTTAGCCGGGTTTTCAATAAGAGATGATACATTTGGACTGGCCTTTATCGATATATCTACAGGTGAGTTTCGTGTGACCGAATCAGTTGACAGGGAGTTTTTTCTGAATGAGATCACCAGCCTTGATTTCAAAGAGGTCGTCGTAGAAGAGGGTTCAAAAGAAGGGAGTATCTTGAAAGCATTTCCGGGATGCGTAGCGAACTGTTTCCCTTCAGATTATTTTGATTATGATGCGGCTGTTACCCTTCTTAAAGAGTATTTTCCTGAAGATGTTCTGAGTAGAATCGATGTCGAAGGTCACCCGGCAATGGCAGAAGCGGCCGGTGCAGTTCTTCGATATGTGATGGAGACACAGAAAGACCACCTCGTCCATATTAATGATATCAAATGGTATGATGCGGCCGGCTACCTGGTGCTGGATGATATTGTCAGGAGAAACCTTGAGCTATTTATCACAATTGCCGACAACACGAAAATTGGTTCACTCTTCAATGTACTTGATGAGACAGTTACCGCCATGGGTGGCAGGAGGCTACGCTGGTGGTTCAGTTATCCCCTTATTGATACTGAAAAGATAAAAGAGAGGCTGGCTGCTGTATCCGAGATAAAGGGAAGCCATCTGCTCCGGGAAGATCTGCGCAAAGTTCTTTCAGGTGTTTACGATCTGGAAAGGCTGGGAAGCAGGATATCAATGAAGGTTGCCAATGGCCGGGATTTGATTGCGCTTATGACCTCCCTGCAAACAATACCGGGTATAAGGAAATTGATTTGCGAACTGAGTTCTCCTTTCATATCTTCGATTCATGAAGAGCTTGATGAAATGCAGGATATTGCCGGCCTTATAGGAAAATCCATCATTTCTGATCCCCCTCTTACCCTTCGAGAAGGGGGCATCATAAAAGAGGGCTATGATAGTGAGCTGGATGAACTGATCTCGCTTACAAGAGATGGCAAGAGATGGATAGCAGCCCTTGAAGAGAAGGAGCGTAAGAGAACGGGAATCAATTCTCTCAAGGTGGGGTACAATAATGTATTCGGGTATTATATAGAAGTTACCAGGGCCAATACCGGCCTTGTCCCTGATGATTATATCAGAAAACAGACCCTGGTAAATGCCGAGAGATATATAAACCAGGAACTGAAGGGATATGAATACACAGTTCTCAATGCCGAAGATAAGAGGAAAGAAAGGGAATATGACCTCTTTGTAAAGGTAAGGGATGAAGTAGCAAAAGAGATTAAAAGAATTCAGAAAGTAGCCTCACTTCTCGCCGATCTTGATGCCATTGTGTCCCTGGCCGAGGTAGCTGAGAAATATAATTACTGCTGTCCACATGTGGATAAAGAGGACATAATTGAGATAAAAGAGGGAAGGCATCCGGTTGTGGAAAGGATGCCTTTAACCGAGGGGTTTGTGCCGAATGACACATGTCTTGATTGTGATAAGAACCGGTTTCTCATTATTACCGGTCCAAATATGGCCGGTAAATCTACATATATAAGGCAGGTGGCTCTTATAGTGTTGATGGCCCAGATGGGTGGTTTTGTGCCGGCATCTGAAGCAAGGATAGGCATTGTCGACAGGATTTTTACCCGTGTCGGTGCAACGGATAGTCTGGCCAGGGGTCAGAGCACCTTTATGGTGGAGATGAGCGAGGTGTCTAATATACTGAAGAATGCCACAAAAAGAAGTTTAATTCTCCTTGATGAGGTGGGGCGGGGAACAAGTACCTTTGATGGTCTCAGCATAGCCTGGGCGGTGGCGGAATACATACATGATTCTGGCCATATAGGTGCTCGCACTCTATTCGCTACACATTATCAC
>Ga0209121_10004868_pt1 | contig 12390 bp, 11 predicted proteins | sample Cruoilmetagenom3_FD_187292 | JGI IMG/M metagenome (GOLD analysis project Ga0209121, IMG submission 187292) | Oil polluted marine microbial communities from Coal Oil Point, Santa Barbara, California, USA - Sample 3 (SPAdes) (version 2) | ecosystem: Environmental > Aquatic > Marine > Oil seeps ... | reverse complement strand
ATTAACTTCTACGAGACAACCAGTACACTTCCCTATACGACAAGACTTGTAATAAGCAAGAGAACTATCTAAATTTTGTTTTATATAATTTAATGCGCTTAGTACAGTCATTCGATCTTCGTAGGGAATTTCGTATTCCTTATATTCCCCTCTATGATTAACATCTTCCTTTTCTTGTTCAGCACTTCTATAAACTAGTAATTTTATCATTGATTTATTATTCAAAATAAGTTCACCTCCAAAGATAATTCATATTTTCTATTTTGATCTGGTTTTTCTCCTATTGCTTATTTTCCTAGCGTGACTTTATTAAATTATTATTAAACCCTAAGCGATTAAACTAGCTTCATTTTAAATCGATTGTGAATTTTATTTACTTTTCATATACCACCTCCATTTTTTGCTATTTGGAGTAAAATAAATTATCGCCTCCTTTACTGAATCAATTTCTGAAATAAATCTTTATATAGTAAATTTATTTTATAATAGATATTTTCATAACTCTATTTACTAAAACTATCTCTTTTTTTGATAGATTCCATTTTATCAGCTAAACTTAATGCAGAATTCGGACATACTTGAACGCATAGACCACAGCCATCGCAATTATCTATATTGATTTTAGCAATATCATTCTCTTTCATTTCTATTGCGTTATACCCACAAACTTTTACGCAATTACCACACCCTATACACAAATCTTCATCCAAAATTGCTACTACTGGCGGTAATTTGGCCATCTCTTCTGTTGTAGTAATATATTTTAAGGCAATACCAACTAATTCTTTCGTGCTCTTATAACCTTTTCTCACCATAAAAGATTCTATTCCACTTATAATGTCTCCAATTACCTTGTAGCCTCTCCACATTACCGCAGTACCAATTTGAACCGTAGTTGCTCCTGCCATCATCATCTCTATAGCGTGTTTCCAGTTTGACACTCCACCAATCCCGGAAATAGGTATTTTAACTGTCTGAGCAATTTGAGCAACAATGCGTAACATCACAGGATGAACACAAGGCCCTGAATATCCTCCAAATGCTGGAAGTAAGGGCCTTCCTGTTTCAACATCAATTCCAGCAAGAGCCTGGATAGAATTTGTAGCTGCTATTGCATCTGCTCCGGAATCTTCGCATGCTTTTGCAATCACGGCAATATCCGAAATATTGGGTGTCATTTTTGGCATCAAGGGAATGTCAGGACAAGCTTTTTTTACTGCTTTTACTTGTTCTGCGACAAGAATTGGGTCTTTACCAATATTCATCCCAACATTGGCAGCTGGCATAGGACAGGATACATTTAGTTCAAAAATATCTACCAACCCTGTATCAGCCACCCTTTTAGCTAAATCTGCAGTATCAATCGGATTGGGATTTGCAACAATGCTAACCACCATTTTAGCTTTTCCTTCTATTGCAATTTTTAATTCCTTATCCAACCAATCTTGGACATTAACTGTTGAAAATATTTCATTATTTTGCATCCCAATAGGAATACCATTATATTTATAGAGCACCATTCTTCCACATCTTGGATGTTCGAAAGTCTCTGCCGGAGAACCAATAGATTTACATACAACACCACCTGCTCCTGCTAAGCCCGCTTTCTTTAATGCTTCACCGCTCCAACCGAAAGTCATCGAAGCGGTTAATATTGGATTTCGAAATTTTACCCCCGCAAAATCAATACTTAAATCTGTCATTTCTGCCCCCCTGTATTTCGCTTTTTAAATTCTTGGCAATGTTAGTTTTTAGATATTTATCGATACTAATAGCTGCCTTAACCCCCTCAGCAATGGCCTGTATAACAGTTGATCCGCCACTTATAACATCTCCGGCTGCAAAAATCCCTGGTATAGATGTTTCTCGATTTTTATTCGTTTTTATTGTTCCATTTGGGTTAACTTTTAAGTCTTTGTTTTTAATAAATTCATTTTCGACTTTCTGACCTATTGCTTCAATAACAACATCAACATCTAACTGAAATTCTGTTCCCGTAACTGGAATAGGTGTCTTTCTCCCAGTTTCATCAGGTTCCCCCAATTTTGTTTCAATACATTCAATTGCTTTTACATTTTTATTTTCATCACCTAATATTTTTTTGGGCATTGCTTTAATCCAAAACATAACACCTTTTTCTTTTGCCATTTTTACTTCCGAAGGAATAGCCGGCATTTCTTCAAAAGAACGACGATAGATAAGAAAAGTTCGCTTTGCGCCCAAATTCACTGCAGAAACCGCAGCATCCATGGCAACATCTCCTCCTCCAATAATAGCAACTTTCTTTTTATGTATCGGATTAGCTCCACGTTTTTTATTACTAATATCATTAACAAGCTTTAAAAAATCTAATCCTCGAAAAACGCCAGCAAGGTGAATGCCCGGTAATTCTAATGAAACTTGTGACCATGCACCCGTGCTTATTAGAATCGAATCATATGCCTTTTGAAGCAGTCCATTAATTCCAATAACGGTGTTGGTTTTTATCTCGATCCCCAATTCTTTAACTCTATCATTAATCTCAGTTAATAATATTTTTCTCGGAAGTCTATATTGTGGGATTCCATAAGTCATCATCCCTCCGGGGAATTCTTTTGATTCATAAATGGTAACTTTGTAACCTTTTTCTGCAAGCCAAAATGCAGCACTTAAACCAGCGGGACCTGCTCCCAAAATACCTATCTTTTTCCCATTTATTTTTTCAGGTATTACCTTTTCAACTTCATCTTTATGCTCAATCTCATATTCAGCTACAAATTGTTGAAGTTGATTTATTTTAACCGGTCCTAATGGTTCTGTTATACAACATCTTTGCACACATAATTTTTCTACAGGACAAACATATCCACATACTCCCGGGAAAAAACATTTTTCCTTAATTATTTTATTTGCTCCGATAAAATCCCCCATTTTAATTCTGCCAATAAATCGAGGTATATCTACTCCAACCGGACACGCCTTTACGCAAGGGGCACTATCACATTCTATACATCTTGATGCTTCAAAAACTGCTTCTTGCGATTTAAATGATTTTGTTTTCTCCTCACTATTCACATACATATTTACTCTCCTCTAAAATGATAATATTTATGTTTTTATTTATTACTAAATAATTGACAATTATAAATACTAATTATTCATAACCACACCATTCTAAAATAGCTAATGCCAAGATTTTTGTTGCAGAAATTAAATCACTAATTTTTACATATTCATCGGTAGAGTGCATTAATTCAGTTAAACCTGGTCCAAATATTGTTGTTGGTGTTTCGCCATATTTTATTAGATATCTAATATCTGCTGCACCTTCTCTCCCTGTAATTTGCGCTTTTTTTCCTAAAAGCGAGTAGTATTTTTTGTTTAGAAGATTTACAATTGGATGATTTTTAGAAATTTCAGCAGGATCACCACAATAACCTTTGAATTTAGTCAAGGGTGGATTATCCTTCAACCAGGAATCAGTTTTTGCAAATGTCGCAATATGATCTATGAAATTTTGTTTTATATTATTTGTATCTTCTCCGGGAAGTGTGGCAAAGCTACCTTTAAGCACACAAGTATCGGGAAAAGAACTGGGGAAAGAACCTGATTTAAAAACACCTACCATACAAGCAAGTGCATCTTTTACTTTCGGATAAAGAGAATGGCTTAATTTATTAATTCTTTTTTCTCCAAAATCAGATACAGCATTCACCACAGCATAACCTTTATCAATTGCATTTACACCTTCCCATGCTCTTTGAATTCCAGCCGGTTTTCCTTTAACAGTGATTTCGAACCATATTCTTCCAATACAGGCAGGCTGAATATGCATACTACTCGTTTCACAACATATACCTGCATCAGCTTTATATCCTCTCATTACACATGCCAGAGTTCCATTACCACTTTGCTCTTCATCTACGGTGTATTCAAGAATTACATCACCTTTTAGTTTAACGCCTAATTTTACTAAAATGTCAAGAGCCATTGTCATGGCAGCCAAACCGCTTTTCATATCAGAAGCTCCTCTGCCATACAATCGATCACCTTGAATATCCCCTGACCAAGGATTATGATTCCATGCACCTAATGGTTTGGCAGGAACAACATCTACGTGTCCATTAAACAGTAAGGATTTTCCATTTCCAGTTCCTTTATATATTCCTACAAGATTCGGTCTATTGGTATACCCATTTTTTACAGGTACATAGGCGGGATGCTTTCTAAGTTCACTATGATTTGGCTCCCACATATCTATTTTTAAATTCATTTCTTTAAGTTTTTTTGCAATAAATTGCTGTATTTTTAATTCATTTCCGGTAACACTGGGGAAAAAAATTAACTTTTTTAAAAATTTAACGATACTATCTTTATTTTTATCAATATTTTCTACAATTCTCTTTTCAATATTCATTAACGATTAATTCTCCTCCTTCGCTTTACATATGGCAACATAAATTTTGTGAGCACTTTAATCCTTTGAGATTAATATATTAATTTTTCACACAATGCAAAACCTGGCATTTTATTGCTTTAAATATTCGAATATATCCTTTCCAACTAAGCTTTCTGGCAGAGATATTTTTAATATCCATATCTAGATAATATTTACCGAATTATCTAACATGTCCTGATAGTCATATTTCCAACAAAAAATAACTAAACATTAAAAATAATAAAATATCTTCAATAATCCTAACTTATTTATAAAATTATTTAAAACTATGCTTTTATTATTTTAGCCCTTTAACTAGTGGTATTTTTTTCAGACAAGAATTCCAGATCCAGTTTTCTGAGTCTTTTTAATTCTGGTATTCCGGATATCTTATTCCAACCAAATACCTTATAATATTCATCCTTTCCACTTCAAGAATGGAAAATACAACAACTTAAAATCTCAGAAATTTTTTCGTGAAGTATTACTAACCTGTATGCAATTTCCTTCTTGCGCTCTTCTTCTGCAAATTTTCCTACTGAAGGCCAAGGTACACCAAATTCTGTAAGGCCTGATTCAAAATTAGCACAATCCCAGGCGCTTGCCCAATTAGGATGCATACTCGAGGCTCACCTTGATGAAACAGCATATTATAAACCATGGATCTTAACTTCGCCTTTGGTTTCGTAAGCCAGTATTTCCATTCCTTTTATGTAAAACACTATTTTTTGTGCTTCATGTCCTATCTATTCTGCAGTATGAGCTGTTTCTTCCACTAATAAATGCCAATATCTTCTCTTCCAGCAACCTTATGTACCAAATCGACTAAAACATCACTATTACTCCAGTTACGGTCACAAATTGTCAACTTGCTGGTTGGATATATATGCCTTTTTCATAGCATTCCATAAGGAAGGCAATAACTGTACCTGTTGATATAGTATCCAACCATAATTATTACATAGATATTTGACCTAATTATACTAATTATAGATTCTAAATCATTATTTAGACATAAAACGCCAAACACATCAATAGTCTCGTATTCAGTTCCTTCTTTAGGAGAAGTGACCCATTTACCTTCCTCAACTTTACTGTATCTTCCGCATCCCTAGAACAGTTGAAGCATGCTCTGCGTTTAATTAAGTATTTTTCCGTGAGTTTTTCACCTGAGATCCTCTCTTTATAGTCAGTTACTAAAATAACTTTTACTATAAAGTAGAGAAACTGGTTGAAGAAATAGGTTTAGCTTCTATTTTTTAAACATATTACTAGAGCTTCTCTTTTTTATTTAATTGAGATTTTGCAAAAACTTCAGTAAAGTCATATCGGCGTAAAAATTTTAATAGATATTCTTCGGCTTTGGTACCTGTACTTATTTTTTCATCATTTGCAGTTAGTTCTACTCTATATTCTTCCACCTAAATCCTCTTTTAAATTATCTATTTAGTTACACCTGGCTAGTTGGCTACAAGATTAATAGACGGGTGAGACGCTTGTCCTACGAAACTATGTTAGTTTTTTAAAAGAGCGTTTAAATAGAATTCCGGAAACATATCGGCGATATTCAGTGGAAGCTCGAATATCACTAATAGGATTAACTTCTTCGCTTACTTTATTTATAGCTTCTTCAAGTAATTTATTATTTATCTCTTTATTTTTCAAAAATTCTTCTACAACAGTTAATCTAATTGGTATAGGAGCTACAGAGCCTGCCGCAACTCGTATACGGATAATTTTATTTTGTCTTACTTCTAAGTTTACTGCTATACTTGCAATAGCAATTGTCATAGCATTTCTTTGTCCCAGTTTAATAAAATACCCATTTTTATTTAAATCACTTTTCTCAAATTTAATTTCCACAATCATCTCATCGTCTTGTAAAACTGTCTTGCCCTGCCCAAGAAAAAAGTCTTTTAGTTTAACTTCTCTCTTCTCTCTGAGACTCTCTATTTTTATAATTGCATCAAGTATAAGTAAGGGTACTGCCATATCTGCTGCCGGTGATGCGTTGACTAAGTTTCCACCTATTGTTCCCCTATTTCTTATCTGTGGCGACCCTATCATTGAAGCAGCTTCTGACAAAAAATGTACTTTGTCCAAAATTAGTTTAGAGGAAGCTATTTCAGCATGATTGACAAGTGTGCCAATTGAAATATAGTCTTCATATATTTTTATTTGTCTAAGGTCAGATAATGAGTCTATACTTACCAGGTACTTAACACCAGCAAGCTTATCGTCTTCATTTCTTAACTGAACCAGAAGGTCGGTTCCACCAGCTATAATTTTAGCTTCCTTACCATACTGATTAAGATATTCCAATGCTTCTACCAAGGATTTGGGATTGATAAAGTGAAACTTCTGCATTTTTATCTTCCCTCCTTATCACTTGTTGATTGAACAGCAGAAATTATTCTCTCTAGATTAGCTGGCAATTCAAATATCCTAACGCCTATAGCATCGTAAATTGCATTTATTATTGCTGGAGCAGTAGGAATGAGAGAAGGTTCACCAACACCTTTTGCGCCATAAGGCCCCTTGGGTTCCTCATCTTCAACAATTATAGAAGTGATGTTCGGAATATCAGCTGCTGTAGGTATTAAAAAATTATCAAAGTTTTTGGTAACAACCACACAGTTTTCTGATTTTACCTCTTCAAACAAGCCATACCCCATTCCCTGTACAACTCCTCCCTCAATTTGCCCTTCACAAAGTACGGGATTAATAGCTTTTCCAACACCGTGAATTGCTACAACTTCTAGAATATCTACTTTCCCAGTTTCTGTATCTACCTCTAAGTCTACCACTTGCGTGGCAAAACTGTAGGTAGCATATGCATCACCCTGGTTGGTTTCCGGATTTACATCTGGAGTAGTATTATTGTACCAACCGTGGCCTAGGAAAGGCTTACCACGATCATGCAAGGATTTGGCTACAGATGAGATTGGGATGGATTTTTCACTACTTTTATGATAGATAATTTTATTTTTAACGAAAAAGTTGTCATCATCCACACCAAGTAATTCTCTAGCATGATCAAACAACTTTCTTTTAATATCTTGGGCAGCCATTTTTACTGCATTGCCTGATGTAAACGTCTGTCTGCTGGCTGTGCTTGCCCCTGCATCCGGAGTTACCGCAGTATCAGCAGAAATGATGTGGACATCCTCATATTCTAGACCCAACTCTTCGGCAGCAATCTGAGATAAAACAGTGTCAGAACCCTGGCCTATATCACAGCACCCGCTTAATAGAGTAATCGAGCCATCATCTGCAATTTCAATGGTTGCAGCGGCATGGTCTGGCCTGTTGAAACCGTAGCCAATGCCATAATACATGGAAGCAATTCCTACTCCTCTCTTTTTCATTCTCTACCACTCCCTTCTTCTTTAAGTCGTAGATAGTGCTCTTTGGCTATTTCCAAAGTTTTTGCAATTCCTACGCTATAATGTAAGACATGACCAGTAGAAGTAGACAATCCAGGACGAAGGCAGTTTAGTAGTCTTATGTCAACGGGTGGCATGCCTAGTTTTTCGGCTAGTATGTCCATTTGTGATTCATGGGCAAAAGCAACCTGGGGAGTACCAAACCCTCTAAATGCACCTGAGGGTACATTATTTGTATAAACAGTATATGTGTCTACTTTCACATGAGGTATATAGTAGGGACCCGCCAGGTGAATGCCTGCTTTTTTAGCCACATAAATTCCTAGTGAACAAAAGGCGCCTGTATCAGCGTAGATAGTACCTTCAAGGGCCATAAGTTTACCTTCTTTTGTAGCTCCGGTTTTGCAGCTGATCTTAAAGGGGTGTCTTTTAGTTGTTGAAAAAAAGGATTCTTCCCTGGTCATACTATATTTCACAGGCCGGCCAGTATAATATGCCAATAAGGTACTGTACATTTCTGTAGTTATATCATCCTTACCCCCAAAAGCTCCACCTGTTGTGGCTTGTATCACACGCAGTTTACTAAACTTGATTCCCAAAGCATTTGCAATTTGCCTTCTATCTCTAAAAGGATATTGTGTTGAAGTCCAGACAGTCAAATAGCCGGGCGGATCAAAGTCAAAGTCTGCTACCGAACATTCTCTTTCTAAATAAGCATGTTCAACACATTGGGTAGTATAAGTGTTCTCTACTATTACGTCTGCCTGTGCAAACCCTGTTTTCACATTGCCTTTACGAACTTTGGTATGCTGCAGCAGGTTACCTTTTTCGTATATTAACGGTGCCCCATCAGCTAGAGCCTCCTCTACAGTGGAGATTGCAGGAAGCTGCTTGTAAACAACTTTAATATTTTTAACAGCTTCCTCAGCTTGTTCTTCAGTCTCAGCAGCCACAGCTGCGATTGCATCTCCCATAAAACGCACCTTTTTCTCTGCCAAAACCTGCTGATCCTGAACTGCAAGTCCGTATCGATTAGTACCTTTAATATCTTTTGCTGTAAGAACACAATGTACCCCAGGAACGAGCTTTGCTTTTGATGTATCTATTTCTTCTAGGTAGGCATGGGGGTAGTGACTGCGCAATACTTTTGCCTGTAGCATTCCAGGCAGTTGGATATCTCCAGAGTAAATGGCTCTCCCAGTTACTTTACTATAAGCATCAACTTTTTTAACTGATTTGCCTACAACACAAAGCTCCTCCATTAGTTCTCACCTCCATTATCTACATTCTCTTTAATTAGCTTTTTTGCCGATAGTTCTACCGCTTTAAAAATCTTGGTATAACCGGTACACCTGCATAGGTTACCCGAAAGCCCCACTTTAATTTCCTCTAGTGTTGGATCAGGGTTTACATCCAAAAGAGCCTTTGTTGATAAGATCATACCTGGGGTACAGTAACCACATTGAACTGCTCCAACATCTACAAAGCTTTCCTGGATTGGATGGATGCCCCTACCTCTTCTTAAACCTTCAATAGTGAGAATATCCTTGCCCTCAGCCTGTTTAGCTAAAACAAGGCAGGATTTCACAGATTTACCATCCATTAAAACTGTACATGCCCCACATTCACCAATTCCACAACCCTCTTTCGTTCCTGTTAGATGCAGCATCTCTCTTAGTACATACAAAAGAGTTTTGTTATCTTCAACTTCTACTTGGACATGCTGACCATTTACAGTTAGGTTGATAGTTGATTTCATAAAGTTTTCCTCCTTTTTTTTACCATAATTAATATAAGATGATATATCTATAAATTATTTTACGATTTTTTTACCTACTATACCACACTTAAGTTTTAAAAATCCTTCTTTATTTTTGAAAATATTTTAACACTATATACAAAAAATTAGTTATTGTTCTTTTACAAAATATGCCTAAAACATATGTACTTATTATGAAAAACGTTATATTTTTTGCGATAGTCTTTAATACTAAAATTTACACCATTATGTCCAAAATGATTACATTTTTTATAGTAGCTCTTTCCAAAGATAACCCATCATAAATTGTTACATCTTTCTACCCAAGCCCTGCTAAATTAGTCAAAAATAGAACTGCTTCTGGAAAGGCAATCATTAGTGCGCAAACTATAAGCGCTAGAACTATAAACCAAGGTAATCCTCTTACTACTTCAAGGTAAGGCCTTCTAAAGATGGCTATAGCTGTAAATATATTAGCTCCAAATGGAGGAGTAGCTACACCAATAGCTGATTGAAGGATCACCAAAGCTCCCAAAAAAATAGAATTAATGCCTAGTTGCATTACAAAAGGAGCAAAAATCGGAGCAAGAACATAAATAGCTACAACGACATCTACAAACATGCCTGCAATAAAATAAGTGATCATTATTAGAATTATGAGACTTAATTGGGATGGATCAGGCCCCAGTATTCGAGGGATTATCATTTGAGGCACTCCTGAATAGGTTAACACAAAACTTAAAACCTGCCCCATACCAATAAGTATGAATACCACAGCTGTTATAACCCCGGCTGATAAAGCAGCTTCCATAACGTCTTTCATCTTTATATCTCTATAAATACCTGCTTCTACTAGGATTGCGTATATGACAGCTACCGCTGCAGCTTCAGTAGGGCTAAAAATCCCAGAAAATATCCCCCCCAAGATTATAATAGGGAATCCTATGGCTAGAATTGAGCCTTTAACAGCCTTCATCCGCTCTCGTAGAGTGCACTTTGGTGAAACTCCTATTTTTTTATGTCTACTATAGATAAAGCAGTAAATAGAGAATAATATAAAAACTGCAGTCCCTGTACCTACACCAGCTAGAAATAAAGCACCAACAGAACATTTTGCTGCTACCGCATAAATAATAGCAGTCAGGCTAGGTGGTATAAGGAGTGCAATGCCGGAAGAAGACACTATTAATCCATATATAAATGAAGATGGATAGCCTGCTTTTTCTAAAGGAGTATGCAATGGCGTACCAATTGCAACAACAGTTGCTTGAGCAGAGCCAGAAACGGCTCCAAATAGAGTACAACTTAAAACTGTGCTTATAGCTAGACCTCCATAAATATGGCCAATCCATGCTTTTACAAACTCTACCAACCTTGTCGCAGTTTTTCCCCGGGTCATTAATTCAGCTGAAAAAATAAACATAGGTATACAAATTAATGTCATCGGTCGTATGCCTATTATTATTTGGCCAACCAAGACATTGGTCGCACTCACTGTGGGAAGGAAAAAGGTGATAGCAAGAATTGCAGGGACAATTATAGATACCATCATGGGAAAACCTGCAAAGAGTAAACCAAACATTGTTACAATAAACAGTATTAACTCGTAATTAGACATCACATTTAACTCCTTAGCTTAATATTTATGTGCCTTTCAGAAAACTCTGAAACCTTTGTCTTGCAAGGCTTTTAGAGTACCTCTATTTTTTCTTCACCTCCACCCTTTTAAACCCTTATCTGGTAAGGGTTTTAGGAAGGTTATCGACTGATTTCTACTCATTTTATCGATTTTTTAGGGGCTTGGAGGTGAATTTTTTCAACCTTCTAGAGTTTTCTGAAACCATCATCTCTATCTTAAGCAAATTATTTGCTAATCTAAACTTGATTTCACCTCCACCTACCTTTTACCCTATAATATTTTTAGAATATACTTTTTTAGTTACATTACCTTTCAGAAAAGAAGGGGGTAAGACTATGAACAGATTTAAGGCAAACCAGAAACTTTTATTTAAAGCTGAAACTGTTTTTAACTTAAAACCTTTAGAAAAATACGAATAGGGTGCAGACCGATTAGTCGAGCTGCCCTTACCAGAGCACTTATCTTCAAAAATTTGCGATCTTTGCCTACCTTAAGTGATCTGATAGCAGAACTAGATGAGCGATCAAACCTCTCTTTAATTCTGGGTCTTAATCCAGGAATAAAGATTCTACCAGTAGAAAGGTTTTCTTCTTTCTTAAGAGATACGGATAATCTCTGCTTTTAAAAGATAAGAGAGTCTCTAGCCAAAAAGTTAATCCGCTTTAAATTATAAAAGGTAATTACCTTTCCTTGGATGCCTGCACTATTAAGGCTAAAGTGAAACAAAACAATCTTAAGACCAATATGAGAAACCGTTTTTGTAAATAGAATCTACCGAAGAACAACCCTGACTCTCGGTTAGGTGTATTGGCAACTTTCCCCTCTGGAAAGAAGAAAGTGTAGTTTTTCTTTCGGATACCGCAATGAAAAAAATAAGAATTGCTTCTATCTAGTTATCCTCTATCTAGTTAATAACCTCCTAACTTACTTTCCCTTTTCCTTTAGCTATATTATGGCTGATAACCTTTCCCATAACCTACCTCTCTGACCCACCAGACAGGATACCTTATAGCTTCTTCTTGAAATCCATAACCGTCAGAGTAAGCCTTAATTAAGTAGTCAGAAAGCTCCCACCATTCGTTCAGTACATCATTGGCGTTATTAACACAGTAGTTGGTTAAAAATTCGCGAGCTAGCTCAGGATCTTTTTCATATAGTTGTTTCGCAGTCTCCTCAATTGCAGACTGCA
>Ga0209121_10004867_pt1 | contig 12390 bp, 11 predicted proteins | sample Cruoilmetagenom3_FD_187292 | JGI IMG/M metagenome (GOLD analysis project Ga0209121, IMG submission 187292) | Oil polluted marine microbial communities from Coal Oil Point, Santa Barbara, California, USA - Sample 3 (SPAdes) (version 2) | ecosystem: Environmental > Aquatic > Marine > Oil seeps ... | reverse complement strand
CTATATCCCCAAAAATGCGGTGATGGCCTTTGCGCCACGCGATGCCGCCGAAGTCGATGTGATGATCCAACTCCTGACCGTAAGCTGGAAATTCGCCAGCGATAAATTGGAAAATCCGAAACCTGTTCACCTCCACGACTGAATGTGAGCCAAAACCGAAAAAACCAATGACTAATGCCTGACAAGGCGAGTCGAAACATCAAACCAATGAGGAACTCCATGAGTAACATTCAACAAGGTCCTTTTATCGTCACCGGCGCGTCCGGCAATCTTGGCCGCCAAGTGATCGAAAATATGCTTGCCGCTGGTGCGGGCCCAATCATCGCCATCACGCGCTCGCCCGACAAAATCGCGGATCTGGTAGAAAAGGGCGTCGAAGCCCGTAAGGGTGATTTCAACGATCCCGCGTCGTTGGCGACGGCTTTTGCCGGTGGCAAGCGCATTTTGATCGTCTCGACCGATGATCTGGAACCGGGCAAACGGCTTGCAGCGCATAGCAACGCCGTTGCCGCTGCCAAAGCTGCGGGTGTTGCGCATATCGTATACACCTCCCTGACCGACCCGAGCGAAGGGAGCCCGATTACTTTTGCTGTCGATCACCGTGATACCGAAGCCTTGATTGAGGCCAGTGGGGCTGGGTATACGATCCTGCGTAATAACCTTTATGCTGACCTGTTGTTGATGGGTGGCGGGCAAAGCATTGCAATGGGCAAGCACTTCGCCGCCGCTGCCGATGGCAAAACTGGTTATGTTACCCGCGCAGATTGCGCCCGCGCCGCTGCCGCTGCACTGATGCAGGAAACCGATTCAAGTACCCTTAACATCACCGGCCCCGCGGCAGTTACACAAAGTGATGTCGCCGCGATCTTCTCCGAAATTTCCGGCACGGAAATTCCCTATATCGCGATTCCGACCGACGCCTTGGTGCAAGCCATGGTTGGCAATGGCCTGCCTGAATTCATGGCAAATGTATTTGCGTCTTTCGACGAAGCCATTGCGCAAGACAACCTCAATGTAGCCTCCAGTGATCTGGAAGACTTAACAGGGCAAGCCGGACAATCTGTGCAGGATTTTCTCAACGAAAACAAAGCGGTTCTGCTGGCCGCCCCTCAGCATTAAGGAATGAATATGAAACTCTATAACGCCAACTTTTCGCCAAATGCGCTGCGCGTGCGTGCTGTGGCTCTTGAACTTGGCATTGACCTAGAGATTATCGAGGTCGATGTTTTTAAGGGCGGGACCCGCACAGACGAATTTTTAGCGCTGAACCCCAATGCCAAAATTCCGGTTCTGCAAGACGAGGATTTTGTGATTTGGGAATCCCGCGCTATCAATACCTATCTGGCGAGCAAAAAACCGGAGCATGGGCTTTACCCAGATGACCCAAAAGCGCGGGCGATGGTGGATCAGTGGTCAAACTGGCAGACAATCCACCTCGGTCCGGCAATGCAGAAACTGTCATTTGAGCGGTTCCTGAAAGGGAAATTCGGCATGGGTGATCCCGATCAGAGCGTTATTGACGCCGAGATTAAAAACGTTGACCAGTTTTTAGCGGTGCTTGAAACCGGTTTAGAGGGGAAAGACTGGATCGCCGGCTCTCTGAGCGTTGCAGATTTTGCGCTGGCCACAACGTTTATGTATCGCGAACAGTCTGATATCTCGCTGGATGCTTTGCCAAATGTCAAAAACTGGATCGAACGCTTAGAGGCGCGAAAGTCCTGGCAGGATGCACTGGCACCTTTGATGGCCATGTTTGGCGGCTAACTTAACAATTCGGGCGGGGCCTTTGGGCCTCGCCCCGTTGAAAGTATAAAAAGGGAATAACGTGGAAATCGGAATTTACACATTCGCGGAGTCCGGCACAGACAGCATCACCGGAAATAACATCAGCGTTTCGCAACGGCTTAGCAATCTGGTCGAAGAAATCGTATTGGCGGATCAGGTCGGATTGGACATGTTCGGCCTTGGTGAACATCATCGGGCGGATTATGCGGTCTCGTCTCCGGTTGTGGCCTTGGCGGCGGCCGCGACTCAGACCAAAAATATCCGGCTTTCCAGTGCGGTTACGGTGTTAAGCTCGGACGATCCGATCCGGGTGTTCCAGCAGTTTTCCACGTTAGATAACCTAAGTCAGGGGCGTGCCGAAATCATGGTTGGGCGCGGTGCTTTTGTTGAATCCTTCCCGCTTTTCGGGCTTGATCTTGAGGATTACGACACCTTGTTTGCTGAAAAATTGCAGCTTTTATTGGCGGTGAATGAAACCGGCAAGGCTTCCTGGCCGGGCAGCAAACATTTGCCCATGGTTGATAACCGCAATGTTTATCCGCGCCCCTATCAAAATCAACTTCCAATCTGGCTTGCCGTTGGCGGAACGCCCCAATCAGCAGCGCGCGCCGGATCGCTTGGCTTGCCGCTTGCGCTTGGGATTATCGGAGGGGAGCCCGCACGGTTTAAACCTTTGTTTGACCTTTATCGCAGCGCGGCAACGAAGGCGGGGCATAACCCCGACCAGCTTGAAACATCGTTGAATGTTCACGGGTTTGTGGCAGAAACCAGCCAAAAGGCCCGCGATATTTACAGTGGCCCCCATAACGAGGTGATGACCCGCCTTGGTGCCGAACGCGGCTGGCCACCTGCCACGCGCGCGCAGTTTGATGCAGCCTGTAGCCCCACGGGCTCGTGGTTTGTTGGGGGTCCGGCCGAGCTGACTGACAAGATCCTCGCCCATCACGAGATTTTTGGTTTTACCCGCATTACCCTTCAGATGGGTGTTGGCATTCTTGACCATAAATCGCTGATGAACGCGATCGAGATACTGGGAACGCAGGTCGCCCCCGAAGTGCGCAAAGCAATAGGTAACTAGGAACGCAATTCGAGCAGTGGCGAAGCTTGCTTCCCCGTATTGACTATGGCAACTTGTCATAATCAGCATAAAGGATTTCTGTGTGTCCCCTACTACAAACTACGCTTTAATCATGCTTTTGGCTGGTGTCGGCGTCCCCGTTCTGGCGGCGCTGAACGCAGCCCTTGGCGTGCGCCTCTCAAGCCCTTTTGCCGCCGGAGCGATCCTGTTCACCGTCGCGCTTGGCACGACAGTTGTCGCGTTGCTGATTACCGGCCCCGCGCCATTGGCAAAGGCACCCGAAGCCCCCAAACATCTATTCCTCGCCGGTTTTCTAGTGGCGTTTTATGTGCTGTCCATCACCTTCATCGCCCCACACTTTGGCGTTGGGAACGCGGTGTTTTTTGTACTTCTCGGGCAACTGGTAAGTGCTGCGGTTATCGATCACTTTGGATTGTTCGGTGCTCAGATCAACACGCTTACAATATATCGTGCCGGAGGAATCGCCTTGATGGGAGTGGGGGTCTGGCTTACCCAGCAAGCCTAGTACCCACACGGAAAAATGAGCGCGTAACCGGATTGGCTCTAGCTCATTTTCCCTGCAGTCGATTACTTTACAGCCGCTTGGCGATCTCTTCCAGCATCACTTCGGTTGCGCCGCCACCAATGGCCTGAATGCGGGCGTCACGAGACATGCGCTCAACCGGAGTTTCGCGCATGTACCCCATGCCGCCGTGGAACTGAACACAATCGTACAGAACTTTGTTAACCAAATCCCCGCAATAGGCTTTGACCATAGAAACCTCTTTCACGCAGTCCATGCCTTGCGCGTCCATCCATGCCGCGTGATAGGTCAGCTGACGGCCAGCCTCGACCTGTGCCGAACGCTCGGACAGTCTTTGACGGATTGCTTGTTTGTCCCATAAAACCCCACCAAAAGCAGGGCGGTTTTTGACGTATTCCAACGTTAATTCGATGGCCTTGGCGGCCTCACCCATGGCCATTGCGCCCAACACGGTGCGCTCGTTCTGGAAATTTTTCATGATGGCGTAAAAGCCCTTATTGACTTCACCCAGAATATTTTCCGACGGCACGCGCACATTATCAAAAATCAGCTCGGCGGTATCAGAACACAGCCAACCGGTTTTGTTTAACCTCTTGCCCACCGTGAACCCCGGCGTGCCCTTTTCAACCGCAAATATTGTAACACCGCGTGAGCCCTTGGCTTCGAGGTCGGTCTTGGCCGCCACGAAAAACAAATCGCCATAAACGCCGTTGGTGATGAACATTTTGGTGCCGTTAAGAACCCAATCATCACCGTCCTGAACCGCACGGGTGCGCATGCCTGCAACGTCTGATCCGGCACCGGCTTCGGTCACGGCAACAGCGCAGACCTTTTCGCCACTTGTAATTGAGGGCATCCAGCGCGCCAATTGCTCGGGCGTGCCTACGTTTGCCAAGTGCGGTGAAGCCATATCCGTATGCACCAGTGCATCTGCGGAAAATCCGCCGAAGGTGCAACGGCCAAGTTCTTCGGCCAAAACAACACTTGCCATCGTATCAAGACCGGATCCGCCATAGGCTTCAGGGTAGCGCATACCCAAAATCCCGAGCTGACCCATCTTGGTAAATACATCACGGGGCACTTTGCCAGCCTCTTCCCACGCCTCGCCATTTGGCACGACTTCCTTTTCGATAAACCGGCGGATTTGGTCGCGCAGCATGTTCAGTTCTTCGGAAAAGTATGGAGAGTTGTTCATTTTCAGTCCTCGGGTTCGATAGAAACTAGCACAGCGCCTGAGTCGACAATTTCGCCAGCCAAAAAGTTAATATGAGAAACGGTGCCATCACAGGGGGCCGTCAAAGTTTGTAGAAGTTTCATGGCTTCCAGCACAATCAACGCCTGTCCGGCGGTCACGCTGTCCCCGACCTTAGCTATTACTTCTGATACCAAGCCGGGCATGGGAGCCACCACTTGATTGCCTGCACCAGTAGAGGCATCGCTTCCTGACAGTAGAATCCCATCAATGGTCAACACTTCAATGGACATACAGCCGTTGTTGCTGTGCAAGGTGACTGTGTCACCGTCAATTTGCACATTTACAGTGGAGCGCAGCCCGTCGATTTCATAAGAAAGCGCACCGTTTAACAATGTTGCATCGGTCAGATCAAAGGGCGCGTGATCCGGCAATGTAATGCTGTATTCACCGCTCCGCCCCTCGATATGGACGTTCTCGCCGCCAAGCAGGAATAATGCGCCCCCGCGCCGGTCCGCAAGTTCCGTTATTCGCCATGCGCCCAGACTTGTCCACGGGTCTGCGCCGGGTTTTTCCATGTTTAACAAACGGGCCAGAACAGCCTCGGATTGTTGTAATGGTGTCGGGGAGGGTGCCTGCCAGCCCTCAGCATATGTGACCCCGATAGCCGCCGTGTTGTGGTTGCCTTGGGTGAATTCAGGCATTTTAAGCAGGTCTCGCAAAAAGGAGATATTCGTGCCGGGGCCCGCGATATGAAACCCTTCCAGCCCACGATCCAGCAACCGGATCGCCGAGTCCCTGTCCGGCGCTGCCGAGATCAGTTTAGCGAGCATTGAATCGTAGTAATGGCTAACGGTACTGCCCGCACAAACGCCGCTATCAACCCTGAGGTCAGGCATCTCGGGCGCATGGTACGCTGTGATTTTGCCGATTTCGGGGCGGTACCCATTGGCGGGGTCCTCGGCGGCGATACGGGCTTCAATCGACCAGCCGGTGCAGCGAATATCATCCTGCGCAAAGGGCAGGACCTCGCCGCCAGCGACGCGTAATTGCCATTGAGCAATGTCGATGCCTGTCACGGCCTCAGTCACAGGGTGTTCCACCTGCAAACGGGTGTTCATCTCAAGGAAATAATATTCGCCGGTGTTGGAATCGAACAAATATTCAATTGTGCCTGCACTGTCATAGCCAATACCAGCCGTTAGGCGCACTGCGCTATCCAGCAGGTTTTGGCGAATTTCGGGCGCAAGATTTGGCGCGGGGGCTTCCTCGATCACCTTTTGATGATTGCGCTGCAGTGAGCAATCACGCTCAAACAAATGGCGCACATTGCCTTGACGATCGGCCAATATTTGCACTTCGATATGGCGTGCAGTTCCGACATAGCGTTCCAACAACACCTGACCATCCCCGAAGGCAGCCTCTGCCTCAGCCCGCGCGGCGGTAAGCTCGGCGGCAAAATTGGTGAGGTCATGCACCTGCCGCATCCCGCGCCCACCGCCGCCAGCACTGGCCTTTATCAGCAAGGGCACGCCGATTTTCCGGGCTTCAGCCAGCAATAGGTCATCAGACTGGTCGGTGCCGTAATATCCCGGCACAACCGGAACATTCGCCGCCACCGCCGCCGCCTTGGCCGCAATTTTGGAGCCCATCAATTGGATATTTTCAGGCGACGGCCCCACAAATACCAACCCTGCATCCGCACAGGCTTGCGCAAATTCGGCATTTTCGGCGAGAAAGCCATAACCGGGGTGAATGGCTTCGGCCCCTGCGCGTTGTGCTGCGGCAATGATTTTTGAGCCATCGAGATAGCTTTGTGCGGCTTCCGCTGGCCCGATATGAACGGCGCTGTCAGCCTGCTCCACATAGGGTGCATCACGGTCAGCGTCTGAATAAACAGCCACGGCGCGCAGACCCAAGCCTTGGCAGGCTTGCACCAGACGCAGCGCTATCTCGCCTCTATTCGCGATGAGAACGGTTGAGAAATTCATTGACCGCTCCGCCATGGGGGAAGCTTCTTGTTCAGAAAACTGTTGATACCGGTGGTGCCCTCGTCGGTTTCCCAAGCATCCGCCAGCCGGTCAGCGGTATAGATCATGTTGTCGGCCATGCTGTGGTTGGCAACATAATCGATCAGGCGCTTGGTCTCGCCAACAGCGCCCAAGGCGGCTTCCAGATGCTCGGTAATGATCTCGTCAATCCGCGCATCCAGATCGTCAGCAGCCACAGTCTCGTTCAATAACCCGATCTTTTCGGCCTTTTGGGCGCTAAACAAAGCCCCCGAAAGCATTGTTGCGCGTGAATTGGCTGTCCCGATCCTTGCTACGACATGCGGTGAGATGTTGGCCGGAATCAGGCCCAAGCGCACTTCGGTCAAACCAAAGCGGGCAGTATCAACCCCCACAGCGATGTCACAAACCGAGATCATACCGACCCCGCCACCATAGGCCGAGCCCTGAATCCGCCCGATCAGCGGCTTGGGCAAGGCGTTCAGCGCGTTCAACATATGCGCCAGCTTGCTGCTTTCCCGAATACGCGTTGCGCGGTCAGATTCGGCATTGCCTTTGAACCAGTTGAAATCTCCGCCAGCGCAAAAGCTTTTGCCGGTGCCGGACAGGACAACAACGCGCACATTGTCATCAACGGCAAGATCATCAGCGGCCTGTTTTAGCTCGTCGATCAGCTTTCCGTTCAAGGCGTTGTGCTTGTCGGGCCGGTTCAGGGTCAGGCGTGCCACGCCGCGCTTGTCGGTATTCAGGGTTATTGTTTCATAGGTCATGAGGGCCTCCTACATGCGGTAAACGGGTGAATGGCCGGTGGGTGCCGGGGTGCTGGCTGTAATCGACAAGCACAAGCCGAGCACATCGCGGGTTTGGCTTGGTTCAATGATACCGTCATCCCACAAGCGCGAAGTGGCGTAATAAGGGTCCGATTGCTCGCCATACTGGGCGCGCACACCGGCTTCGATTTCGTCCAGCTCTTCTTGCGTGGCCGTTGGTGCCTTAACGTTATTTCGGCGCAATTCCAGCATCACGTTGCTGGCAATATCCGCCGACATAGTGGCCAAAACCGCGCTTGGCCAAGCAAACATGAAATTGGGGCGGAAGCCACGCCCGCACATGCCGTAATTTCCCGCCCCATAAGAGCCGCCCACGATAACCGACAGTTTTGGCACCCGCGCAACCGACTGGGCATAAACCATCTTGGCACTGTTCTTGGCGATGCCCTCGCGCTCGGCCTCGGTGCCGACCATAAAACCGGTGATGTTATGCAAAAACAGCAGCGGGATGTTGCGCTGGTCGCACATGGTAATGAAATGTGCCGCTTTTAGCGCGGACTGCGATAGCAATGCACCGTTATTGCCGATGATCCCCACCATATGCCCGTGTATCCGCGCCGTGCCGCAAACTACGGTTTCGCCCCACTCGGGTTTGAATTCGCTAAGGGCGCTATCATCCACCATACGGGCGATAATATCGCGCACATCATAGGGAAGTTTCGGGTCAGCACTAATGACCCCCTCTAATTCAGACGGGTCATAACGCGGTGGCAAAACCGGTGTGGTTTTGACCTCTGCGCGTGTGAAATTGGTTTCGCCGATCAAGGTGCGGGCAAGAGCTAAGCCTTGATCCTCGTTTGCGACCAGATGGTCCGACACGCCCGAAACCCGCGTATGCATCGCGGCGCCGCCAAGGGTTTCGCCGTCAACCTCTTCGTTAATCGCAACCTTGACGATGGACGGGCCGCCCAAATGGATGCGGGCATTCCCCTCGACCATAATCACCTGATCGCTGAGTGCCGGAATATAGGCCCCGCCCGCTGTGCAGCCGCCAAACACCACCGATATTTGTGGCAGGCCCGAGGCTGACATACGACACTGGCGATGAAAGGAATTGCCAAAATGGTCACGATCCGGAAACACACGGTCCTGTTCGGGCAAATAAGCGCCGCCGCAATCTACCAGATAAAGGCAAGGCATCCGGTTTTGCTCCGCGATTTCTTGGGCACGCACGTGTTTTTTCACGGTTTCATGAAAAAAGCTGCCGCCCTTAACGGTCGCATCATTGGCGATAATAACGATATGCTTGCCCGAAACCACGCCCATGCCCGTAACAATTCCAGCGGCTGGCACTTGGTTGTCATACTGCCCCCAAGCCGCCAGTGGTGAGAGCTCCAGAAAGGCTGTTCCGGGGTCAATCAGCCGATCAATGCGGTCACGCACCAGATGTTTACCGCGCTCATGATGGCGCTGCCGCAGCTTTTCGTTGCCCCCCGCAGTCGCGATGGCTATACGTTCGCGCAGGGTTTTCAGCAGACTGCGTGCCTGCGTCCGGTTTTGCGCAAAAACGGAGGATCTGGGGTCTATCCGGGAGGCTATGTGGGCCATTTATTTTCTCCGGTTTGGTCAAGAATGCCATTCAAAAAAGTGTTGGTGTAATCATCCGCAAGTGCCTCGGCGCTGCCCTGATTTGGGTCAAACCACTCCAGCGTTGCGTTCATTGCCCCGATCAGCAAAAGGCGGAGGCGGCTTATCTTGACATCAGGGCGGATTGCACCAGCCGCTTGCAAGTCTGACAACAGCGCATCGAGGTACTTTTCATAAGCCCTGCGCACAGGCAGGTTGGCTTCGCGTACAGCAGCGGGTACCTGGCCAAATATCCGAACATTGGCTGAGGTGTAATCTCCATGCTCAAGCAACGCGCGCAGGTGCCCACGCACTGTCGCGCGAAATATATCCTCCGGCGGGGCACCAGCAGGCAACGCCTTCACAGCGGCCCGCGCCTCTTTGTGGACCGCAATAATACCCGCATCGAGGATCTCGATGACAATCGCATCTTTGGAAGAAAAATGATAATAGATGCTGCCCGCCTTGATCCCGGCCGCAGCCGCGATTGCGCGCAAGGAGACCCCCCCATACCCGTGCAGGCGAAACAGAGACGCAGCCGCACTCAGGATGCCTGCGCGGCCAACTTCGGGTTTTTCAGAATTTGCCTCTGCAGCGGACATGTATGGCCTATCAAGAATCTACCTACCTAACACTTGTTAGGTGATTCCGCGCGGCCTGTCAACAAGCCCCTCCAGTTAGGTATAATTCTTGTGGCCAATAATATAGACCGTTCCGGTAAAGGCAGAAACAAGCCCTGCCTCCGCCCCCTTAACCTCGATCTCGTAAACAGCAATCTTGCGGGAACGAGACACCTCACGAGCAGTGGCGGTCAATGTATCACCCAGTTTTGCAGCGGCATTATAGGTAATATGCACATCAATCCCGGCCGATAGCGCACCGTAAGAATTCGAGGCAACGCCGAACGCGCAATCCGCGAGGGCAAATATGGCGCCACCATGGCAGGTGCCGTTGAAATTCAGGCTTTCTTTGCGCACCTCCATACGAATGGTCGCCGCACCGCGATTGATTTCTACAAGTTCCGCACCAAGGGCACGCATAAAACCATCACGCTCGGAAAATTGCTTTTTCAGCAGGTCGAGCGGCGGAAGGTCGGGGCTGGCATCATTCATTTGAAAGGCTTTCATGCAGGAGGTCGAGGATCTTCGTCATGGCATCGCGCAGGTCAATATCGGATTGCTGCAAGGCTAAAATGATGGCCTCGGCTGCAGCACTTTGATCCTGCAATATGTGGTCTTCGACCGTTTTAGCCGCGGTTTGTGCCAGCAAACGCCGCGTGCGGCTGCTTTGCAGATCACGTGAACCTTTGGTCTGGCGCAATGCGGCCTTGCGTTCTATCGCATCGGCCAGCTCCGGCAAACCGGTTCTGTCAACCGCATTGGTTGATAAAACCGGCACCTTCCAGTCACCCGGAACGCGCAAGGCCAACATCGACTCGAGTTGGCGCCGCGTCCGGCTGGCCAATGGCAGGTCATCCTTGTTAACAACAAGAATATCGGCGATTTCCAGAATGCCTGCCTTGATTGCCTGAACATCATCGCCAAGCCCGGGGGCGGATACAACGATCTTCACATCCGCCATTTCCGCCATCTCGACTTCGGATTGCCCAGCGCCAACGGTTTCCAGAACCACGACATCATACCCTGCGGCATCCATCAAATCAGCCACCCGCGCGGCTGAGGCGGACAGCCCGCCAAGATGCCCGCGCGAGGCCAGCGAGCGGATAAAAACGCCGCTATCCATCGTATGCTCGGCCATGCGGATGCGGTCCCCGAGCACCGCGCCGCCGGTAATCGGGCTGGACGGGTCAACCGCCGCAACGGCGACCGTTTTCCCGCGCTTGCGCATTTCGGCAATGAAGGCATTCACCAGCGTTGATTTCCCCGCACCCGGCGGGCCGGTAAACCCGACAACCAACGCACGGCCAAGATGCGGCTGAATAGCCTTGAGCAAGCGCCTGACGGCCTCGCTCTGGCCTTCAATGATGCTGATCGCTCGGGCCAGGGCGGGCCGCTGCCCAGCTAACAGATGCACCGCCAGTTCGGACTTTTCATGCGTATCACTCATCGCCTCAAGCCACGACTAGCGGCATGCCGAAGCCCAGCTCCTCCCGCAGGACCTTTACAATTTCGCCCATGGTCGCACCGGCACGCACGGCGTCCAGCTCGGCTGCAAAGACATTTATGTCCTTAGAACACGCCGCATCCCGCAGGTCCTGCAACGCCTTAGCCAAGGCTTCCGGATCACGCGCTGCCTTTAGCTCTTTCAAGCGCTCCACCTGTTCTTGCATATGTTGGGGGGTTGGGCGCTTCAGAACGGGCCGTGCCGAGGCATCCTCTTCTTCCTGATACGCATTCACGCCAACAATAATCTGCTCGCCATTGTCCACTGCATCCTGATAGTCGAGCGCGCTCGCGCCGATCATTTCCTGCACAAACCCGCTTTCCACAGCCTTATACATACCACCTTGCGCGTCTATTTGCGCGATAACATCCAGAATTTCCGCTTCCATCGCATCGGTCAATTCCTCAACGTAATAGGAGCCGCCCAACGGATCGACCACATCACACAGGTGAGCCTCGTGTTTCAGGATATTCTGGGTAGAAATGGCGATTTTGGCGGAATCTTCACTAGGAGTCGAGAGAACCTCGTCATAACCATCGGTGTGCATGGATTGCAGGCCCCCGAAAATACCGGCCATCGCTTGTGCCGTTACCCGCGCGATATTGTTCAGCGGCTGCTGGCGGGTTAAATCAAGGCCCGACGTCTGCCCGTGGAACTTAAACCGCTTGGCGCGCGGGTTGCTCACGCCAAAACGCTCAGTCACCAGATTGTTCCAAATCCGCCGTCCGGCGCGGAATTTGGCCACTTCTTCAAAAAAGCTTATCGAGATATCAAAGAAGAACGTGAACCGCTCAAGAAACACTTCGGGATCCATGCCGCGCTCGATGCAGTCGTTGGCATATTGAATTGCGGAGGAAAGCGTCAGCCCCATCGCCTGTGCGGGGGTCGCGCCCGCCTGTTGCATATGTTGCCCGACGATTGAAAGCGCGTTCCAGTTGGGCACATGTTCGGCCAGATAGGCGATTGTATCCATCTGCACCCGCCGCGCCCCTGGCAGAGACAAGCGGTAGAACATGTGGTTGGCAACGAAATGCGAGATATAGTCGCTCTGGTTCGAGGTTCCGGTGATCTTGTCCCAGCTAATCCCGCGATTTTCGGCAACAATCAACATCTGCGCCAGCATCGTAAAGGGGTTGGGGTCGTTCAAGCCGATCGAAATCTCGCCAATCGGGATGTCTTTAAGGCTTATATCCATATCCTCGACCGTGTTGAGGATGGTGCCACAGGTGCCCAGAATCTCCGGCTCCACTTCGTCGCAATCA
>Ga0209121_10004865_pt1 | contig 12395 bp, 12 predicted proteins | sample Cruoilmetagenom3_FD_187292 | JGI IMG/M metagenome (GOLD analysis project Ga0209121, IMG submission 187292) | Oil polluted marine microbial communities from Coal Oil Point, Santa Barbara, California, USA - Sample 3 (SPAdes) (version 2) | ecosystem: Environmental > Aquatic > Marine > Oil seeps ... | reverse complement strand
AAAAAGCCTTAAAAGTTTGACTTTGTCCTGAAGAAATAATTAATTATAGGACATTTTACTAAAAATTATTCACCTTCCAATGTTTGTCGGACAGCCTCTTAACTAAAAAATTTTAACTCAGTTGATTTTTTATCTTTTATCTATCCTGGACAAAATTCTTCAGTAGTGAAAAGGTTTTTTATAGTATACTTTGCAACAGCGTCCAAACCCTACATCTGCATTTCTCCTTCTCTTAGAGCAATTACTGGTTGGAGCCTCGCAATTCTTATTCCAGGTGCCAACGCCCCTAAGATAGAGGTTATTATCGGGATTAACCCCACAGTGACTATGTAAAGCGGATTTAATCCGATTGAAATCATTAGATACTCCTCCATGAAATAGATCCCTCCGATGAACAGACCAATACCAACCACACCCGCTATCAGTCCCATCATGAGGGCTTGGTATAAAACAATGTTAATGGCACCCCTATTCCTAAGCCCATAAGCTTTAAGATATCCTATCTCTTTTGTTCTCCTTCTAGCTATTGAATCCATAATGGAAGCAATTGCTGCTAATGCAGACACGAGGGTAATAATCATTATGATCATAGTCAGAGGCAGCACAAGAGTGACAAAGCTGCCATATACGATTTCTACATAATCCTCCCATGTAAAAATTGCGACATCATCAAATATATCTCGGCTAATCTCTAAGGCATTTAATCCTTCCTCCTCACTCTTTCCAAAGATAGCTAATATACCCCGCTCTTCGGTTTCCTCCCCCCGAACTAGAATCTCAACTCCTTCCTCATCTCTGTATCCTTTCATTTCGGCAACAGATTCGAGGGGCATATAAAATCTCCATCTCTCTAACTCTGAGAGTCCTGTATCGTAAATTCCTATAACTTCGGCCGACACAAAACCTGAAATCCCTCCGCTTCTTCCAGTAAATTCAGGCATTAACAGGATGGTGTCATTAACTTCAATGCCCCAGTTATCAGCAAACGATTTTCCAACCACTAACGGATACTTGGTCTCTATCTTGAATGCGGCTGTCAGTCTGTCCATTATGGGCGTAACGACGTTATTAATGACCTTACCGACTAGCGGAAAATCCTGCGAGATCGCATCAGCATATTCTTCTAATTTTACCCAAAACACAACCGAAGTTGGAAGGTTTAACCTTTCAGCATCCTGCTCTATCTCTTCCAGCATTGCAAGAATTGGTAGAATGTTGGCCAGTCTGGGAGAGAGTGTTTCGAGCATGCTGGCCAAGAAATTTTCGGGATGAGTCACTCTGGATGGTAACATTGCATCTTTTACTGAATCTACAGACCCCGCAAAAAGCGATAGGGGATAAGGTGCTAAAAATAGCATTGCAGTTGCTTGGTCAAACACCCGTCCAATCATAGGATATGTAATATTGTACCATAGCACGTTTATGTGCGGGATAGATGCAAATATGATCACGCCCATCTGTATCCATTGGCTCTCAGGAAGCATGTCTTGGATTAACTTATCAATGAAGGATTCCGATTCGCGTTCTGTGACATATCTAACATTCGGATCAAACCATTCTCCCTCAATCAGATACTCCTCAAGAGAACAAACTTTAGAGTCGTTTTTGGTATCTATGCCCCATATTTCCGCTTGATGAGTTATTCCACCAGGTAGCGCCACATTTTCAAAACAAACGTGTCTGACTGACGCGTTAAGCCCCTTTTCTCGAAGAAGTTCGGCTCTCTTCTGAGCATCATGCATTATGGAAGAAGACCCGTGAGCCACCTCATCTATAACTATAGATCTCGGATACGCTAGGGTTATATCAGATGATACCGAATCTTCTATGCTCGTCTTGACCACTGTATCAAGATAATAGTTGAAGCTCAAACTCAAGCTAAACGGAGTTGTCACGACTGCCATTATTAGTATGATAAGAGTGAATATGCGAATGTGTGCTTTCAATTCATGAACTGCAAACTTCCACGCGACCCTAGAGCTGCCTCCTTTTTCTCCTTCCCATGGAAGCTCAAAGCGCAGTTTCCTACTCATCACTGATCACCCTTCCGTCTTCCAGTCTTATATTTCTCTTGGCATAATCGGTTAATGAGAGTTCGTGAGTCACAAACAATAAGGTTATTCTTTTTTCTTCATTTAATTTTTTCATTAGACCCATCACTAGCTCCGCTCCCTTTCGATCCAGGGCTCCAGTTGGTTCATCAGCAAATAAAACCTTTTGGTCATTGATCATTGCTCTTGCGAGTGCGACTCTTTGCTGTTCTCCCCCAGATAGATGGACTCCAAGATGCTTCACTCTGTGGGCTAATCCGACGGTTTTGAGCAAACCCATGGCCTTATCGTGCAGTTGTTTTTCAGTTTTTCCTCCAATGACTCCCGGAAAATTCACATTCTCAAGAACCGTAAAGCCTGGCAAAACCGTGTAATTCTGGAAAACAAAACCCATGTATCTGTTTCTAAGCTGCGATAGACTTGCCTGTGAAAGTTTGGTTGAGTCTTTTCCATCTATGAACACTTTTCCTTTTGTAGGGACATCCAAACAGCTCATCAGATGCAGTAAGGTAGACTTGCCGCTCCCGCTTCTACCAGTTATTGCAATGCTTTCACCGTGATAGATTCTAAACGATGCATCTTTCACCGCATAAACCTCGTAGCCGTACTCTGTGTAGATTTTGCTGACATTTTGCAGTTCAATCAACGGTATTTCTTTGTTTGTCATTCTACCAACCTGCCTGCATACAACAAATCCCCAATCGTTCGGTACACATTCCCACCAGCCCACCAATTTCATGGCTATACAGTTCTCCAGTTAGGGCATAGCAACACGAGCCAAATTCCATTTTAACGCAGCAAAAGATCGTACCGATTAATGAAAACGGTGCTTCAAGGCAAAAGCAGCATGTTGAACAACATGTAGTGCTTAACTGTAAAATTATTGTAGGACAAAGTATAGGCAGGGTACATGGGCAAACCAAAAGCATTAAACTAGAGATAAGATTACTACAGCAACCTCCGATGCTGCTAAAACAAGTGATGATTGAGATTAGCGGAAAAACGACGCAAAAGCAAGTTGTCAGGCAAGGTAATTCACAAAGTCCAGCGCAAAGTGCAGGTCTCTTTAGAGCGTTCGGATTGCCCTCAATATATCCTGCTTTGTATCCATGATCGTAGCCCCTATAATACTCATTGCTTTGATCGGTCTTGGGAAAATAGTTTGTCCGAATTGATAGGTCATTGATTCCGTCACTGTGTCCCTTTTCGTACCCCTCCTCATAACCTTCCTGATAACCCTCAGAAGTTTCTTCATCTACTTCGACTTCGTCGACATCATTTTGAGGTTGCGCAGTCGGTTGCGCAATCACAATAAATAAAACAGAACCAAGAACGCTTAAAGTAAGAAGGACTAAAAAAAGAGCAATGGTCCTTTTTTTGACATTTTTGCTTAAGAATGAAATTAAACTTTATAAAACTTGCGACCTGCGAACCTTATTCTGTTTGCCAAGAGGAACCATTCGAAAGAGAACCATCGAAGGTCAGGGGAAGATTTATCTATAAATACGTTATACTACTACCTTTCTGATTTTAGCGAAATAAATAAGACCGCTTGCGCTGGAGGAAAAAGGAGCAATCGAAAGAATGAGATCACTGATCGATAGAAATCTAACCGTTGGGAGCATATCAAAGAATATATGGTTCCTTGCAGTACCTATGATACTCACTTCTTTTTTGCAGGATTTTTTTAGCATAGTAGATATGTTTTTTGTCGGAAGACTTGGCCCTTCAGCCATAGCCGCTGTTTCCATGGGCGGAGTGATAATCGGAATAATAATGGTTGCAGTTATGGGAATATCCGTTGGCGCTATTGCCCTTGTTTCAAGATATATTGGAAGAAAGGATTCTGATTCTGCTAACAATGTGGTCATGCAGTCACTCCTCCTTGCTTTAATGTTTTCCTTGGTTGTGATGATTTTAGGTTATATCTTTGCAGAGCCCTTGTTGAGATTGCTGGGAGCAGAAAAGGACGTGATCAATCTCGGGAGCAGTTACATAAAAATTTTGGCCTTAGGAAGCCCGACCATCTTTTTGACAGTGATGATGTTTTCATCATTGAGAGGTGCAGGAGATCCAATATCTCCCATGATAGTTCTTGTCGTATCAACCTTATTAAACATAATTTTGGATCCGCTGCTCATATTCGGAATCGGCTTTTTCCCGGAGCTTGGTGTCGCGGGTTCAGCGGTGGCCACTGTGATTGGCAGGGGTGCTGCTTTGCCATTTATCTTTTGGGTTCTATATTCTGGAAGGAGTAATGTTCGCCTAAGGAAAAGCAACCTCCGACCTGATACAAAGACAATGGGTCAAATAATCAAAATAGGTCTTTTTGGATCTCTGGAAATGATAGTAATGAACATCACTATGCTAATTTTGATGTCGACTGTAGCTCAGTACGGAACAAACGTTGTGGCTGCTTATGGAATAGGAATGAGACTGAACATGGCTGTGACTATTCCAATTATGGGAATAGGTTTTGCTGCTGCAACCCTAGTTGGACAAAATCTTGGTGCTCTTAAAGTAGAGAGGTCCGAAAAGAGCGGGTGGCTATGCGCGTTGTACGCGGTCATAATCATGTGTGTGCTCAGCACCTTTCTGTTCGCATTTCCAGAGGAGATAATAGGTATTTTCAATAGGGATGGAGAAATAAAAGTGCTTAGAGTAGGAGCAAGTTTCCTAAGATTTGTTGCTCCCTCTTTGCTTTTCGTTGGGCTCGGGATGACTTTGGGGAGGTCTCAAAATGGGGCGGGCGATACACAAATTCCTCTGCTAACCAGTACCATAACTTTCCTGGGATTGAGAATTCCACTGGCATTTCTATTGTCATCGTTGCTGGGACCGAATGGAATATGGTTAGATCTTGCAATTACTAATGTCGTGTATGGTATCCTCATGACAACTTTCTTTAAGATTGGTAGGTGGAAAAAAAAGAAGTTATAAAAGATTGGCAAAAGCAAAAACCATCGCAACCTTGCTAGATTCAACTTCCGCATTGGCAGAAATATCGCAAGATCTCAAAGCAGCTAGATCGCTTCACAACCCGCTCCTTTTATCTCTTTGAGCACAACAGCTGTTCCACAAACAAATATCTCTGCGAATCCAGACAACAGGAAAATTGTCGAGAATCTAACACCTATTATTGCGTTAGCCCCCAGGTCACTAGCTCTTTCGACCATTTTTCTAATCGCCAATTCTCGTGTTTCATCCATTCTTTCAGCATAAGTTAAGTAATAGTAGGATTTCTAGCTCCCCTTAATGAGATTCTCGCAATACTATTACCTCCAACCAACCCCAAAAATTCAGTTTGGCTTTTGCCAAACCTTTCAACTGTTGTAATGAGCATTTTGCACCTATTTATATTTCAACAGGATCTGCAAATCCATGACATTCGTATTGGTAGGACCCGTGATCAACAAATCCTCTAATTTTCTAAAGAAATTATAAGAGTCGTTTCTCTTTAAATAATCTTCTGGATTGAGATGACTGTCTAAGGCTCTTTCGAATGTCTGCCCATCGGCAATCGCCCCCGCGGCATCGGTGTTGCCGTCAATTCCATCCGTTCCAAAGGAAGCAAAAACTAACGGTTTATCCCTCATAACCTCCACAGTTCCAAGAACAATCTCTTGATTTCTTCCCCCTTTTCCATTTCCTCTGACTCGAACAGTTGTTTCTCCTCCACCCACTAACGCTACCTTCCCCTCTTTGTAAGATTTCATTTTACGAACAATCTTTTTTCCCACTTCTCTTGCTTCCCCAGAGATTTTGGATGGGGGCAGAACGGCCCCATAGCCAAGTACACTTGCTCTTCTGCAGGCAGCTAAACACGCAGACTGGTTGTTTGCAATAATATAATTGTGAATGCGGTTCCAATCCCATGTCTCCTCTTTTGCAGTTTCTGGAGTCTTTCCAGTTAACCCCTCTTTTATAATATTTTGGACGCCTGGTGGCATCCCCTCCCAAAGCTCGTATTTTTCGAGCACCGCTTTCGCATCCGCAAATGTTGTGGAATCCGGATAAGTTGGGCCCGATGCTATTGCGTCAAGTGGGTCGTTAACGATGTCAGACACAATCAAAGAAAGAATGGTGCTTTTGGCAAGTGAGGCTAATTGCCCTCCCTTGACCCAGGATAAGTGTTTTCTAACCCCGTTTAGTTCCGTTATTGTGCATCCTGACTTAAGCAAAAGATCTGTTGCAACCCTCAGATCTTTTATGGAAATTCTCGGTTTTGACAAAAGAGCAGACCCCCCTCCCGAAATGAGCACTACAAGCAGGTCCTGTTTTTTAACATTTTTAACAATTTCTATCACTTCGTTTGTTGCATTCAAGTTTGTTTGGCTTGGAATTGGATGAGTTCCCTGCCTTAGCTCTATGTTTTCTATAAGGCTCTGTGACGGAGCAGGAATAATCACAGCCCCGTCATCTATACTAAGTGATTCGCACGCTGCTTTTGCCATTGGGAACGATGCCTTTCCAAACCCAACAAGATAAATGTTTTTATAATTCCTCAAATCAAATTTGTCTCTTTGGATTTCTAACTCATTTTGGCTGATCTTCAAAACTCTTTTAACCGCTGCATAAGGATCGACAGCTTCAATTGCAGATCTTGCAATTTCTATAACGTCACCTCTCGCTTTTCTTGCTTCTTCAGTCTTCCCGTTTTTTCTAACATCAATTTTAAACGAAATCATTGTACCGCTTTTTCGATTTGTTATCTAGAGATACCAAAAATTTTAAAAACATTTTCATTTACCTGATACTATGCCACATGCTTATTTTTAAAATGCTGTTCCGTGAGATGAATTTGTTCTTTTTTATCCCAATAAATCAGAGATCTACCGCTTCCTCGTTTTTTTGTATTATTGCTAAAACTCTTTAAAAGTGACTCTTGTTTACACAAATTTCCCCCCCACATCTCTATGGATAACGTGGTGCCATGAGCTGCTAATCTATTTCTTCTATCAAGCTTTCCTAAGCTTCTCTATTATGTCCTCATAGTTCTTCGATTTAAAAATAGTCGATCCTGAGACTAAAACATCGACACCAGCATCCTTTAACCAATGAGCAGTTTTCAGGTCTACTCCTCCATCCACTTCTAAAAATATTGGATGGTGACATGAATCTATCATTTCCCTTGCTTTCCTAATTTTTGGAAGCGTTTCTTTGATAAATCTCTGACCACCAAATCCAGGATTTACTGTCATCAGGAGCAGTAAATCTATTTTTGTAAGAAAAGGTTCAACCAGATCTATGGAGGTGCCAGGATTGATGGCAATGCCAGCCTTGCATCTCAGCGAGTGTGTATGTTTTAGGATATCAATAGGATCTCTGGAAGCTTCTAGATGAAACGTTATTATGTCCGCTCCCGCCTCTGAAAATTTGTCGACCCAAATACCTGGTTCTTGCACCATCAGATGCACATCAAAAATCCTCTTCGTGATCGGGCGAATGCTTTTTACAACAGCGGGTCCTATGGTCAAGTTCTCGACAAAATATCCGTCCATTATATCTATGTGAATCCAGTCAGCACTTGTTTTATCTATTCTTCTGAGTTCTTTGCCAAGGGACGAAAAATCCGCTGAAAGTATTGAAGGAGCAATTAGTACCATAATAGATTAATTGATGATTGCCTTATAAAAATTATTAACAAACAATAAATATAACGAACCTATTTCAGAAATCATACGCATATCCAAACTTGCACCAAATTAGATGGAAAAATGGAAAATCCTACTCGCGATTTAGAAAGGCTGTATGAAGATTTAGAAATCAAAGCAGTAAAAATAAGAAAGCACATAATCGAGTCCATCTACTCAGCTGGTTCAGGGCATCCCGGAGGATCTCTGTCCGTTGCCGATGTTTTGACAGCTTTATACTTTCATGAAATGAGGCACGATCCCAAAAATCCAGGTTGGGAAGATAGAGACAGACTTGTTTTAAGCAAGGGACACGCAGCACCCGCTCTTTATGCTGTCTTGGCTGAAGCAGGATACTTTCCCGTTAAAGAATTAAAAAACCTCAGGAAAATGGGACATTTTTTGCAGGGGCACCCCTGCATGCTCAGAGTGCCCGGGGTTGAGATGTCCACCGGGTCCCTTGGACAAGGTTTATCGGTAGGCGTGGGAATGGCTCTAGCCGGCAAAATAGACGGAAAGTCATACCGGGTTTTTGTTGTCATGGGCGATGGAGAGACCCATGAAGGGCAGGTTTGGGAGGCAGCAAGCGCTGCCGTTCATTTTAAATTGGATAACCTCATCGGCATAATCGACCGAAATGGCCTCCAAATAGATGGTCCCACCGAAGAGATAATGACGCTTGAGCCAATAAGAAAGAGATGGAAAGCCGTAGGCTGGAAGATAATTGAAATAGATGGCCATCAAATACCTCAAATTTTGGAGGCGCTTTATCGCGCTAGCCGATTTCGAGAAAAACCCACTATGATCATAGCGCACACTCTGAAAGGGAAGGGGGTTTCTTTTATGCAAGGCACACTATCCTTTCATGGTAAAGCTCCGTCAAAGGAACAGTATGAAAAAGCAATGAGTGAATTAAATTTAGCGGAAATGTTTTATAAACTCAGGAGCAAAAACAATGAATCTCAAGCTGTTAAACCAAAATGAAACGAGGCTAATGAACCTCCGGGATGCCTATTCTGCTGCGTTGATCGAACTGGGTATGAAAAATCCAAACATTGTTGTTTTGGATGCAGACCTTGCCCTCTCAACGAAAACAAAGAGGTTTGCAACACAATTCCCAAACCGATTCTTTGATTTTGGCATAGGTGAGGCAAACATGATGGGGGCAGCAGCAGGGCTTGCAACATGCGGTAAAACAGTCTTTGCTTCTACATTTGCCGTGTTTGCAACAGGTAGAAGCTATGACCAAATTCGTCAATCGATCGCCTATCCCAATCTGTCAGTCAAGATCGTTGCAACTCATGCTGGCATTTCGGTTGGTGGTGATGGAGCATCTCATCAAATGTTGGAAGACATTGCTCTAATGAGGGTTCTGCCTAACATGAGGGTAATCGCACCAGCCGATGCGACAATGACAAGGGTGGCAATCTACAAGATTTCTGAGGAAAAAGGTCCGTTTTATGTAAGAATGGGCAGAGCAGACTCCCCGTTAATATTTGAATCATGTGATTGGTTTGAGATCGGAAAGGCAGTGCAGATAAAAGACGGTGAAGACATAACACTCGTGGTGACAGGACCTTTACTTTCCGAAGTATTGAAAGCACAGGAATTACTAAAAAAAGAAAAGATATCCGCAAGAGTTTTGTTGATTCACACGATCAAGCCCATAGATAAAGAGGCGGTCATAAACGCATCGAGGGAAACGGGTGGAATAATCACCTGCGAGGAGCACTCAATAATAAATGGGTTAGGTTCTGCTGTGGCCGAGGCTGTTTCAGAGGAAGCGCCATGTCAAATTAAGAGAGTTGGAATCGGTGATGTGTTTGGTGAATCTGGGGGTCCCAGCGAATTAATGTCTAAATACGGGATCGATTCAAGTCACATTGCACAAGCTGCAAAAACTCTATTAAAAGAGAGGAAAAAATGAAAATATTTATAGACACTGCAGATATCAAAGAAATAAAAGAAATAGCTTCATGGGGAGTGTTGGATGGGGTTACAACAAATCCAACTCTGATAGCCAGGGCAGGTCTCGGATTTAAAGAGACAATCAACGAGATTTGCAAAATAGTTAACGGACCGATATCGGTTGAGGTTACCTCAACGGATGCGGAAGGGATGATAAAAGAAGCGAGAAAGCTCGCAAAGATTCATCCTAATATCATTATCAAAATTCCCATAACTCCTGATGGATTAAAAGCAACTAAGAGACTCAGCAAAGAGGGCATAACCATTAACATGACCCTGGTATTTTCCGCGAACCAAGCTTTGCTTGCGGCAAAAGCGGGAGCGGGGTATGTTTCTCCATTTATTGGAAGGCTGGATGACATAGGAAACGAGGGGATGCAAGTGGTTAGAGATATTGCACAAATCTTTAAGCAGAACGGAGTGAAAACAAAGTTATTGGTAGCCAGCATTCGGCATCCCATTCATGTCATTGAAGCAGCAAAGTTAGGAGCGGATGTTGTAACTATCCCTCCCCCGGTTATCAGAAAGATGGTTACGCATCCGTTAACCTCTAAAGGAATTGAGAAATTTTTGGAGGATTGGAAGAGAGTCCCAAAAAAATAAGATAAAAGATCGATCAAGCCAAAAACATCATTGATTTTTTCTTTTTGGTTTTTAGATAGGAATGGAACAGGAGATTTGATTAAGGCAAGAGGCAAAATCAACCAATATGCCCATTACCCCAGCTTCCAGTCTTGCCAGGCAAAGGCTGCAGGGCATCTCCCACAAAAAGCCAAAGCACCAACCACAGCAACAGCAGTAAGAAGTATCAAGGAATCGGCACATGGCAGAACTGCATAAACCCACACATTCGCCCATTTCTATCCTCCCAACTCTTCTTCTATTTCAACCATGCTGACGCGTTTTTTAGATTTAACGAGAAGGCCAGCCATTCGTTGTTCTCCTTCCCCCAAGTCATACTTTGAACACCATCGTTTTGATAAATGTTCGGTAGGTGTAATTATCCTATCACGTGCACTTTCCTCCTCATTCAAAAAATAATCGAACCACGCAAGCAAGTAATGGAGACTTATCTTGTTCTGCCATGGTGGCTTACCCCTTTTGATCAACCAGCCAGGAAATTCATCTGCGGGAAGTGCAGCAAAATCATGTGTGCCAGCCTGAATAACTACCAGTTGCTTAGGTGGATTTGCCAAGAGGTAGGAAGGAGCGTTTTCAATTGTTGTAAGCAAACCACTAAAGTCAAAATCGGCAGTCTGAATCTGGATTGGAATATGTACATCGCTCAGCTTTGAAAGGTCGGTGCAGGAGAGAATCACTGCTGCTTTAACTCTCGGATCCTCAGCTGCAACCTTGGAGGCAGTAATTCCCCCTAAAGAGTGGCCTACTACTCCTATTTTACTCTCATCGACCAGTCCTTTTACCGGGCTCTCTTCAACCAAATAAGTTATTGCATCCTCCATGTCTCTAGCCCACACGCCCGCCATCCCTTTCACAATTCCTTGATAGTATGTTTCTTGCTCAGTCGTTTTGAAGATCATTGCAACATAACCCTGTTCTGCAAGCTCTTTTAAATTCCCATAATGAGCGGCTCTTTTTCCAGTCCATCCAGCACACCAAACAACCGCAGGATATTTCTTTGTTGGTCCAAGCGGAAAATAAATCCGTCCAGGCACTATGAGACCATCACTTTCTTCATAGATAACCTCCACCATTCCAACACCATTTGGAACTCTATAAGATTCTGGAATGCTCTCCACTTCTTCGGAAATCTCTTTAATTTTTTCAGGAGTGGTTTTCTTTCCACCAATCCAAGTTAAGCAAGCAATTGCTCCAATCACGATTCCAATTGCTACCCAGGTTGTCATCCACTTCTTCACTTGTTTTTCATCCATTCTTTATCTTTACTTTAATATGCAATGTTCTATAAAAACCTATTTTTGAAAATGCTTTATTGTCTCAAGTTGATTGGGAAAGCTTTTAACTTCGTAGCCAAGAAGTCCCCTTCCTAAACTATGTTAGGGCTCGGGATAAATTGGCTCATACTAATAATATATACAAACCATAAAGTGTGAATACTTTAGATTATATTACTGTATAATGAAACGAAAAAGAATATACCTTCGATAAGTATGGTGAGGTTATATCGGATGGGAGTCAAGCTAAAAAATGCAGATAACTTATAAATTCAGGCTATATCCAAATTCAGAGAAGGAAAAGAAACTATTCTGGTCTTTGGAGAAGTGCAGATTAGTCTATAACGATATGCTCGAGGGATTGAATCTCCAGGAAAAGCCGAATAGATTGGAGTTGCAATCCACGCTGCCAAAACTCAAAGAACAGCATCCGGAATTGAAGGAAGTATATTCAAAAGTTCTCCAACACGAAGTTTACAGGTTATTCTCAAATTTGCGAGCATTAGCACAGCTAAAAAAGAATGGCAAGAAAGTAGGCAGGCTCAGATTCAAAGGAAAAGGATGATTCAAGACGTTCACGTATAATCAATCAGGATTTGAGCTCAGGAAGACGGATAAGAGATTGGATTGGTTGTGGTTCTCAAAAATTGGAGACATTCCGATAAGAGTTCGCAGAGAAATTGAGGGGAATATCAAGCAGATCGTGATCAAGAGATACAATTCTGGTGAATGGTATGCGTGTGTTTCAGTTGAATCCAATGTGCCAATAGAACAAAAACCAATCCAAAAAGCTGTTGGACTGGATGTGGGGCTCGAGCACTTCACAA
>Ga0209121_10004863_pt1 | contig 12397 bp, 11 predicted proteins | sample Cruoilmetagenom3_FD_187292 | JGI IMG/M metagenome (GOLD analysis project Ga0209121, IMG submission 187292) | Oil polluted marine microbial communities from Coal Oil Point, Santa Barbara, California, USA - Sample 3 (SPAdes) (version 2) | ecosystem: Environmental > Aquatic > Marine > Oil seeps ... | reverse complement strand
CATCGAGGCATGCCCGCACAGCAGTCTCGATGCTCTCTCGTAGTGAGTCAGCAAAGCCCTCCCAATGCGCCTCTCCGACAAAGATGGTGGGCACATAGCGCGGCTCAAAGCAATAGGCTGCCGCCATCTTCCCAAAGAGCGCTTGATTGTCCGCGTTGTTGTAGATCTCGAAGGACTCGACTTGGACCTGAGGGAAGCTGCGGGTCAACTCCTCGAGGAAGAGCTTGGCCTCCTCACAGTGTGGGCAACCATCACCCCAGAAGAAGTAGACGGTGACCGACGGCTCTGTCTGAGCAAGCGGCGCGGCTTGGATTCCTGATACGGTCAACAGCCCCGCGATCGCGAGCAGAATCGACAGACATATGGTGCGAGCGAGACGGTTCACGATATCTCTCCTTGAGCCGCTTGAGTCCTGAGGCCGGTACGTAATAGTATACGCCCTCGTCGTTACTCCGCAGATGCGTCGGCGATAGAAACGGGTACCGCCTGCGTGGGGCGAACGCTGATTTCCTCGGCGAGAACATGCCTGGAGATCGCCGGCTCACGAGAGAAGACTCCAACGATCACCGGTTTCAGCAGGATAAAGGCTGCCATCATCGCCGAATAGAGAGGTTGCGCAATGCGCCCTGATAGTATTCAGTTTTATGAATGTGATTATAGTGACACTGGGGCTTTTGTCAAGACTTAGGAAAATCAGGGGGGCATTCTCGACCCTTGACACACTGGCACAAATCCTGTATGATGTTCATCAGTTGAATATCCAACAACGTTGATCCGGAAAAGTAGCGCCGGTACGTGCGCCAGAGATGTGGGCCTTGAGGTGAAAGCTCACTCGCAGACGGCAGGCGTGAATGGGCCGGGGAGTTGCCAGCCCGAACAGGAGCCGCAAAACGGACCTGGGTAGGACTGGCCGGAATCGCCACCGTTATCAGGGCAGAAGGTATCGATCGTATATTGGCTGTGATCCGTACCTGCAAGAGTGGAGCTGGCTAATCGCGTCATTTGGCGCGATTTTTGTGTTTCTGGGAGAGACACCAGCTCAATCAGGGTGGTACCACGGGAAGCAAGACGCCTCTCGTCCCTAAGTGGGATGAGAGGCGTCTTCTTTGTTTCCGCAACACAGCCGGGTCGAAAAGAGGGGAAGAAAATGAACTTGACAACATTATCACGCGAGCAGTTTCACAGGAGCGCAACCCAGGGGAAGTTGGTTCCGGTCTATCGCGAGTTGCCCGCAGATCTGGAGACGCCGGTCTCGGTCTATCTTAAGCTACGGGGCACGGGGCCGAGCTTCCTTCTGGAGAGCGTCGAGCGCGCCGAACAGATCGGGCGTTACTCCTTCCTGGGCTTCAACCCACGCCGGCAGATCATCACGCAAGGACAGACGGTGACATTGATCGACAACGGCAAGATAACGACACGGGATCTGACGAAAGGCGAAGATCCGCTGGACGTGGTCAAGGCTGAGCTGGCTACCTACCAGCCTGTCGCCCCGGTTCACCAACTGGCCAAAGGTCTCCCCCGTTTCTTCGGTGGCGCAGTGGGGTACCTTGGCTACGATCTCGTGCGTTTCATGGAGCGCCTGCCCGGACCGGTCCGCGACGACCTGGTGTTACCCGATATGCATCTGCTCATCACAGACACACTCGTCGTCTTCGATCACGTCCAGCACCGCCTGCTGCTCTTCGCCAACATCCCGGTCCCTGACGGCACGGATCTGGACGCGGCATACGACGAAGCCATCGGCCAGCTCGATGCTCTGGAAGCTCAGCTACAGATCCCGTTGTCCCGCACGAACACCGCACTCGGCAAGAGCACGGCCACCCTGACTTCCAGTATGGACGAAACGACCTATGCCGAAGCCGTCAAGGCGGCGAAGGCCCATATTCGCGCCGGCGACATCTTCCAGGTAGTGCTGTCGCAGCGCATGGCACGCCCCACCAAGGCCGAGCCCTTCAGCGTCTATCGCACCCTTCGGCGCATCAATCCCTCCCCCTATATGTTCTTTCTCGATCTGGGCGGAGACCCACGCACCTGTCTGATAGGGTCATCACCGGAGGTGCTGGTGCGCTTACGGGACCGCACCGCTGCCGTGCGCCCCCTCGCCGGCACGCGACGGCGCGGCAGCACCCCGGCCGAGGACAAAGTGCTGGAGGCTGAGCTGCTGGCCGATCCCAAGGAGCGCGCGGAGCACGTGATGCTTGTTGATCTCGGCCGTAACGACCTGGGACGCGTCTGCGAGTACAACACGATCCACGTCTCCGAACTCCTGGTCACCGAAACCTACTCGCACGTCATCCACCTGGTCAGCCACGTAGAGGGCCGGCTGCGCGAGGGCCTCGACGCCTTTGACCTGTTGCGCGCCACCTTCCCGGCCGGCACGGTCAGCGGCGCGCCCAAAGTGCGCGCGATGGAGATCATCGACGAACTTGAGGGTCTCCGCCGTGGGCCCTACGCCGGCGCCGTCGGCTACTTCGGCTTCAACGGCAACATGGACACCTGCATCACCATCCGCACCATCGTGATGCAGGGCGATACGGCGTGTCTGCAAGCCGGCGCGGGCATCGTCGCCGACAGCGACCCGACCCGTGAGTATCACGAGACGCAGCACAAGGCCGCAGCGCTGAGTGTCGCCATCGATATGGCAGAAGAGGGACTCTAGTCACGATGCACGATTCATTCTGCTCTCTTCAGGGTGGATTTGATCAGAAAGCAGTCATCTCTAGTGGGCTTGAATCGTGAATCGTCAATCGTGAGATCGCCATCATAGATCAAGACTCTTGACTTTTGACTCTAGACTTTGTCCGCCAATAGGAGCACCACAATGATTCTCGTAATCGATAACTACGATTCATTCACATACAATCTCGTGCAGTATCTGGGCGAGCTGGGCGGGGAACTCACCGTCCGGCGCAATGACGCCATCACCTTGGAGCAAGTCAAGGCGATGCAGCCGAGCCACATCATCATCTCACCGGGCCCGGGCACGCCGGACGATGGCGGCATCTCGTTGGAGCTGATCCGCAAGCTCCACGAGACCACGCCCATTCTGGGCGTGTGCCTGGGACATCAGTGCATCGCCGCGGCCTTTGGGGGCATCGTCAAAGCAGCTCCACGGCTGATGCACGGCAAGACCAGCCCGGTCCACCATCAGGGGCACGATATCTTCGACAAAGTCCCCAGTCCCTTCACCGCCATGCGCTACCACAGCCTCATCGTCCACGACCCGGTGCCCGATTGCCTTGAGGTGACGGCCACCACGGAGGAGGGTGAGATCATGGCAATGGAGCACCGCACAGCGCCGGTCGTCGGTCTGCAATTTCACCCCGAGAGTATCTTGACGGAACACGGCAAGACAATCCTGGGCAACTTCCTTGAGAAATACACCAAGTAACGGAGGGAATCATGATTAGCCAGGCGATCACTCAGATCTTGGATGGACGTTCTTTGTCGGCGGAGGAAGCCGAGCACGTGATGGATGAGATCATGGGAGGGCAGGCGACGCCCGTACAGATCGCCGGCTTCCTCATCGCACTGCGCGCCAAAGGTGAGACGGTGGACGAGATCACCGGCTGCGCGCGCGCTATGCGCTGCGCCGCGACCCGCGTTGAGCCAACCAGCCCCGATCTGATCGACACGTGCGGCACCGGCGGGGACGGGGCAGGCACCTTCAATATCAGCACCGTCACAGCCTTCGTCGTCGCCGGCGCAGGCCTGCGCGTCGCCAAGCACGGGAACCGCAGCGTCAGCAGCAGGTCGGGCAGCGCCGACGTGCTCAAAGCCCTGGGGGTCAACCTCGAGCTGACCCCGGATCAAGTCGCGACGTGCATCGATAAAGTCGGCATCGGCTTCCTCTTTGCCCCCCGGCTGCACCCGGCGATGAAACACGCAATCGGCCCGCGGCGGGAGTTGGGAGTACGGACGATCTTCAACATCCTGGGGCCGCTCACCAATCCGGCCAACGCCCAGGTCCAACTGCTCGGGGTCTACGACCCGGCGTTGACCGAAGTGCTCGCGCAGGTGCTTCAGGAGCTTGGTTCAAGGGCGGCCTACGTCGTACACGGTCACGACGGCCTTGATGAACTCACCACGACCGGCCCAAACCGCATCAGCCGGTTCGGCGTGGGAGACCATGCAGATGAGGTCATCACTGAAACCCTCGATCCCCGCGACGTCGGGCTTGGCCTTGCCGGCCACGATGACCTTAAGGGTGGCGAACCGGAGGAAAACGCACAGATCACCCGAGCCATCCTCTCGGGCACCGACCAAGGGCCACGCCGCGATGTGGTCTTGTTGAACGCCGCTGCCGCACTGTTGGTTGGCGGGGGAGCGTCCACCCTGGCTGAGGGCATTGCCGGGGCGGCCGAGAGCATCGACAGCGGCAGTGCACTTCGCCGGCTGGACTCGCTGATCGCGCTCAGCCAGCGCTTCGCTGCAGCAGCCTGAGGTACAGAACGCTATGACTTGCCTCACCGGCACCATTCTTGACGAGATCGTCACGCACAAGCGGATCGATCTTGCCAACCAGAAAGAGCAACAGCCGTTGGTCCACGTGAGTGCGGATGCCAGGGTTGCAGCACCGGCGATGGACTTCACAGCAGCACTACGCGCCCCGGGTATCTCGCTCATCGCGGAGATCAAACGGGCCTCCCCCAGCAGCGGAGAGCTGCGCGGGGATCTGCAGCCGGCCGACCTGGCGCAGACCTACATCGACAACGGCGCCGCGGCCTGCAGCGTGTTGACCGATACCCGCTTCTTCCAGGGACAGCTGGCGGATCTTGAGAACGTCCGGCAGGCCGTGGCCGCCCCTGTGTTGCGCAAGGATTTCATCATTGACCCCTACCAGCTCTACGAAGCACGGGCGTCAGGTGCAGATGCAATCCTGCTGATCGTCGCCATCCTGGACGACGATGCGCTCTGTGGCCTGCAGACGTTGGCTCACGATCTGGGTATGGCGGCCCTGGTCGAGGTCCACAACCGGCAGGAGCTGGACCGCGCCCTCGCGACTCACCCGCGCATCATAGGCGTGAACAACCGCAATCTGCACACATTCGAGGTGGACCTCGAAACCACCGAGAGCCTGCGGCCTTACGTACCGGCGGACATTGTATTGGTCACCGAGAGCGGCATCCGCACACCGGATGACGTCGCCCGGCTTCGGGATATCGGTGTCGACGCGATGTTGGTCGGGACGGCCCTGGTCACAGCGGCAGATACGGCGACCGCGGTCCGGCAGCTGGTCCGGGCTGGGAGGCTATCACGATGACTCGGGTGAAGATCTGCGGCATTACCAACGTCGAGGATGCGCGATGTGCGGCATCCGCGGGCGCAGATCTGCTGGGATTCATCTTCTATCCCCGGAGCGCCCGCTACGTCACACCCGCCCAGGCCGGCGAGATCACCCGCGCACTCCGGGCTGAGTTCGGCCTGGCAGCCCCGCGCATGGTCGGCGTCTTCGTGGATTCACCGGTCAGCGAGATCACGGAGACGGCGGCAACCGCGGGCCTGGATCTGGCCCAGCTACATGGGGCCGAGACACCGGAGATGGTCGACGCGCTGAACGTGCGCGCACTCCGCGTGCGTGCAGGCGGAGTGCGTGCACGCGGAGTGCATGCCTTCAAAGCCATCCGGTCACGCACCCTGGAGGGTACAAGAACCGCCCTGAACAGGTATGTTGGGCACCCCGACGGCTGCGACAAGAACGATGTACCCAGCCTGTTGATCGATGCCTATCACCCTCAGGAGCACGGCGGCACCGGGCTGCGTGCTGATGTAGCGACGGCCCAATGGCTCTCGCAGCGCTGCCGCCTGCTCCTTGCAGGCGGACTGACGCCGGAGAATGTCAGCGACGCCATCACGTTGATCAGGCCCTGGGGGGTGGACGTATCCAGCGGGGTTGAAGTCACCAAAGGAATCAAAGATCACACCTCGGTCGACGCCTTCATCGCGGCCGTGCGTGCAACTGACCGTCAACTAGATCTCCAGGGAGCAACACATGACACTGACAGCTAAGAGACTCACCACACAGACAGGCCCCTACTATGGGCCATACGGCGGACGGTTCGTTCCCGAGATTCTTATGCCCGCATTGGAGGAGCTGGAGGCAGCCTACGAAGCAGCCCGAACCGATGCGCTGTTTCAGGCCAAGCTTGATCGTCTACTGCGGGACTATGCAGGTCGCCCGACACCGCTGACACCCGCACATCGCCTGAGCGCAGCTCTTGGCGGCGCCCGGATCTACCTCAAGCGCGAGGATCTGGCCCACACCGGCGCCCACAAGATCAACAACGCCCTGGGACAAGCCCTGCTCGCGCAGCGTATGGGCAAGAAGCGCATCGTCGCCGAGACCGGCGCCGGGCAGCACGGCGTCGCCACAGCCACCGTCTGTGCGCTGTTGGGTCTGGAGTGCATTATCTATATGGGCACCACGGACATTGAGCGGCAGAAACTCAACGTCTTCCGCATGAAACTCCTGGGGGCGGACGTGCGCAGCGTGGATTCGGGCAGCTGCACGCTGAAGGACGCCATCAACGAAGCGATTCGGTACTGGGTGGCCAGTGTGCACGACACCTACTACCTACTCGGCTCGGCGCTGGGCCCGCACCCCTATCCGCGCATCGTCCGTGACTTCCAACGCGTGATCGGGTTGGAGGCGCGCCGGCAGATCCTGAAGGCAGAGGGCCGTCTCCCCGATCTGTTGCTCGCCTGCGTAGGCGGGGGCTCCAACGCCATCGGCCTCTTCCATCCCTTCCTGGACGATGAGGACGTGGCCATGATCGGGGTTGAGGCAGGCGGCCTGGGTATCGCCTCAGGGCAGCACGCGGCCCGCTTCTCTGACCCTGTTAACGGGCGTCTCGGTGTGCTCCACGGCACACACTCCTATGTTCTACAGGACGCGGACGGGCAGATCGCGCTGACCCACAGCATCTCGGCCGGCCTCGACTACGCAGCGATCGGACCGGAGCACGCATGGCTGCGTGAGATCAAGCGCGCCTCCTACAGCTACGCCACCGACGACGAGGCCCTGGATGCGCTGCAGCGTCTGAGCCAGTTGGAGGGCATCATCCCGGCCCTGGAGAGTTCCCACGCGGTCGCCGAAGCTATCAAGCAAGCACCACAGATGTCGCCCAACCAGCTCATTATCATCAACATCAGCGGCCGCGGCGATAAGGACATGCACACCGTTGCCGGTGCCCTCAACGTCGAAGTGTGACCCTTTGACAGATGCACGGATTCTCTCATTCACTGATTCTTTGATTCTTCCCATCTTCCATCATCACATGGTTCACAGGAGAAGACGATGAGCCAAATCAAGACAACATTCCAACACCTGCAGACCGCCGGGCGCACAGCCCTGATGCCCTATCTGACTTTGGGCTATCCCGAGCTGGACAGCGCCCTGACCCTCGTGCCGGCCATCGCCGAAGACGGGGCCGACCTTATCGAACTGGGGATCCCCTTCAGCGATCCGCTGGCGGATGGGCCCACCATTCAGGTTTCCTCGCAGAAAGCTCTGGGGAACGGTATGACGCTGAGCCTCTGTCTGGAGCAGGCGGCATCCCTGCGTGGCCAGGGCGTGACTATACCCATCGTCTTTATGGGCTACTACAACCCCATCTACCAGTTCGGCATCGAGCGCTTCGCAGCCCAGGCCGCAGCCTCAGGTGTGGACGGGGTCATCATCCCCGATCTGCCCCCGGAAGAGGCACAGGCTGTGCTGGACGCATTCGAGAGCCAGGAACTCGATCTGATCCTGCTCCTCGCCCCCACATCGAACGCGACGCGCATCCGGATGGTTGCGGAGCTTGCGCACGGCTTCATCTACCTCGTCTCGCTCGTGGGCACAACGGGGGCACGAGGTCAAGTTGCCGGAGATCTGGCGGAGTTGGTGGACCGTGTACGGGCTGAGACGGACGAACCGCTGGCCGTGGGCTTCGGCATCAGCACTCCCGATCAGGCGGCCCAGGTAGCGGGACTGGCCGACGGCGTGATCGTCGGGAGCGCCCTGATCGAGGCGATCGGTGCTGCGGAGATCCCCGAGAACGCTGCCCGCGAGTTCATCGCTGCACTGCGCGACGGCATGGATGCAAGCTGATCCTGCGACTTCGGAAATGAGCCGGCAGAGCCCTCGCCCCGCGCGCTGGGAAGCGCGTCACCCTCTCCCATTCTCCGCGGACGGTGCCCCCTGAAACGGGGACTGCGCCTCCGCGTCCGGAGCTGGGAGAGTGGACCGGAGGTGGTACTTCGGAAACACCCACCTACGATCAACTCTCGGGCCTTAGGGCCTTCCTTGCGTCCCACTTTCGTGCTGTGTGGTGTGCGCGCACACGTGCTCCGGCGAACACGGCGTCTACTTCGAAAATAACCACCCACGATCAACTCTCGGGCCTAAGGGCCTGGATGCGGGCCTTAGGGCCTTCTTCGCGTCCCATTTTCGTCCTGCGTGGTGTGCTGATGCACATGACGTCTATTCCGAAAACAGCCTTCCGCTCCCGGGCCCAAAGGCTTTCCCCAAGCTTTGGGCCCTTCTTCGCGTCCCATTTTCGTCCTGCGTGGTGTGCGCGCACACATGCACCGGCGAACACGGCGTCTACTTCGAAGATAACTCGCGCCGGATTGCAGCTTCCGCGGACCGCGGGCGTCTCGCCCGCTCTGCTCCCCCGGGCCCGAAGTGCGCAGCAGAGGCTATGAACACCGCAGTTCCCACCGGCGCGAAGATGCGGGCGAGACGCAGGGCGTTCTGATGCACGCGGTCCAAGATGACACGTCGCACCGCTGTTCCGAGAGTGGCCTTCTATGCTCGCCATCGGCCCGATCAGAACGCGGCCTCGATTTTCGTACGTGCAGGACGCCCACATCGAGCATATGGGCCATTGCGTCTGCGTTTGAGCCCACAGCAAAGCTCGGGTACACTAGGCCCCATGTAGCGGGACAGGCCTGCTGCCGCCACGATGACGTCAAAGAAGGAGGGAGCGATGGAAGTATTGGTGATCTACACGAGCCCCAACTACGATGGATTGACGGCCGCGTGCTCGGCCGCAGCCGTGGAAGGCGCCCGGGCCGCCGGCGCCGAGGTCGAGGAAGTACGGCTTAACGATCTCGCTGTCGGCATGTGCGAGGCGTGCGGTCACGGGTGGGGCACCTGCCAACAGCAGCATCGCTGTCAGGTATTGGATGGCTTCCAGGATCTGCACATCAAGACCTGTGCTGCAGATGCGCTGATTCTGGTGACCCCGGTCTATTGGGGCGAGATGAGCGAATCGGCCAAGGCGTTCACCGACCGCTTCCGCAGGTGTGAAGCAACGCGCGGGGACGAGAGCTGCCTTGGCGGCAAGCCTGTGTTAGCCGTCGCAGCCGCCGGAGGCAGCGGCAACGGGACGATCACGTGTTTGGGCAGCATGGAACGCTGGGGAAAGCACGTGCGCGCAAAGGTCTGGGACCTAATCCCCGTGAATCGCTGGAGCCGACCTTACAAGCTGGTGGCCATTCGCGAAGCAGCGAAGGCCATGGTGGGGGCCGCGGCCTCGCACGAAGCCTGATCAACAATCTAGCGAGGGCTCAGTAGGGATGCTCGTAGAGCAGGCCCTGTCTCAGCCCTCGCTGGGTTCTTCCCGCCTTAGCTGTACCCGTGATAGGGCTCGAACATCTCCCCGACACTCCGCCCGGCGTGGACACGCTCGATGACCCCGGCAAGCAGCGATGACACCGAGATCACGGTCATATTGGGCAGCCGCTTCTCCGGTGGGATCGGCACGGAGTTCGTGGTGACGATCTCCTTGATCGATTGTTCCTGCAGCCGCTCCACGGCGTCGGCCGAAAGGATCGGGTGGACAAAGCAGCTGTAGATATCACGAACGCCGGCCTTACCTAGGGCACGAGTGCAGTTGCACATCGTGCTGGCCGTATCCACCTCATCGTCGACAACGATCGCATCACGGCCCTCGACCTCGCCGATCACGGTGAGCACCTCCGTATCCATATCCACCCGCCGCTTCTCGACAAATGCCACCGGGAGATCAAGTTCGGTGGCGAAGGCGCGCGCCTTCTTGGCAAAGCCCAGATCCGCCGCCACCACGACCGCGTTCGGAAGATCCTTCTTGCGCATATAATCTGCCAGCAGCGGAAAGGCCGTGATTACATCACCGGGGATGCTGAAGAAGCCCTGGATCTGCCCAGCATGTAGATCCAGCGTGATGTACCGATTCGCACCGGCAATCTGGATCATATCTGCAACTAGCCGCCCGGTGATCGGAACACGTGGTTGGTCCTTCTTGTCAGATCGGCCATATCCTAAATAAGGCACCACAGCCGTTACGCGACCAGCCGACGCACGCTTCAACGTCTCAATGAAGATCAACAGCTCCATCAAGTTGTCGTTGGCCGGGGCCGAGGTTGATTGGACGATGAACGTATCTTGACCCCGAACGCTGGCCCCCAGCCGCACAAAGAGGTTGGTGTTCGGAAACGTGATCACCTCGCGGCTGCACAGCTGGACCCCAAGATTCTGGGCAAGCTGGGCGGACAACTCGGGAGACCCTGTACCACCAAATAACCTGATCTCGCCAAAGCATCCTAGATTCGACATCTAGATCCCCTCCTCATACTCACGATCCAGAATACTCATAACCAGCAAATCGCGATACCCGCCGTCTACCCACACCGCTTCACGCAGACATCCCTCCAGCTGGAAATTGCACTTCTCATAGCTGCGGATGGCCCGCGTGTTGTCAGCCACCACGTGGAGGTAGACGCGATGGAGCTGAAACCACTTGAAGGCGACCATCAACACCGTGCGCAACGCGTCGGTGCCGTAGCCCTGGCCCCACATATCCGTGTCACCAATCGCGATGCCCACCTCCGTCTCCCGCTCACGCCAGTTGATGTCCATCAACGAGACAAAGCCAATCGGCACGTTACCATCCAGGGTCTCGATGACGAAGAACAACAGGGAGGGTGTAGAGCCACCCATGCGATCGAGAGCGCTCTCAAACCAGCGCTCCTCCAGGGCCTCTGACACATAACGCGTGCTGAGAAAGGAACGTTGAGTCGGGTTGCTGAGCCAGGTCACGAACAGTTTGAGGTCGGATCGTTCCGGGGGTCTGAGACGTACGCGTTGTCCATCGTAGAACACAGGCTTCTCCTTCTTCAATGACTGGCTATGATTGAGAAGCTAGACTCCGGATCAGCTTCGCCAGAAGCTCTTGCGCCGCCGATGCCGGATCTCGGTCGCGCCGGACCACAGATGACAGGGCATCCTCGAATGCACCTGCGTCAATGTGCTCGTCGACCACCGTACGTAGATGCCGCTGCAGCCACACCTCCAGCTGGGCACGCGCGTGACGCCGGTGCAGAGCTTGCCATTCGTCTCCGGCCTGAAGATAGTCGCGGTGAGCCTCAATAGCATCCACAAGCGCCGGCACGCCCTCACCATCCAGGGCACTGGTCTGCAGTATCGGCACGGCCCAAGCTTCATCCGATGCCGCCGGCGCCTGATCCACAGATGCGCCGTGATGGCCGGCAGCCGGCTTGCCTCGGGAATGCGCGCTCCGAAGAACCTGCAGCGTCCGTTTGGCCTCAGGGCGATCAGCCTTGTTCACCACAATAATATCGGCGATCTCCATCAGCCCGGCCTTGAGGGCCTGGATCTCATCTCCCATCCCAGGGGCCTCCACAAGGACCACCGTGTGCGCTATACGAGCCACATCGACCTGCACCTGCCCGGCCCCCACCGTCTCCACCAATACCACCGGTACGTCCAAGGCATCGAAGAGCATCACGACATCGCGCGTCGCCTCCGCCACACCTCCGGGATGTCCCCGCGACGCCATGCTGCGGATGAAGACACCGGGGTCTTCAACAAGATCCCGCATCCGCAGGCGATCCCCCAGCAACGCCCCTCCAGAGAAAGGGCTGCTGGGATCCACGGCAACCACAGCCAATGACAGGCCACGGCTGCGCAACTCGCGTGCCACACAGTTGACCAACGTGCTCTTGCCCGCCCCGGTGGATCCGGTGAACCCGATGACGTGCGCCCGTCCGGTGCGGGGGAAAAGCTTGGCCAGGGCCACCTTCCCTTCGGGATCGCCGTTCTCCACCAGCGACAGCAGACGTGCCAGTGCCCGGCGGTCACCGGCCACCGCCTGAGCGGCCAAGGCCGCCCCATCCTTTGAGCGAGTATGCCGCGCCAACCTAACCTCGCTGCGCCACGTCACAGGCGTGGCTGCGTCGTGGACGTAGCGACGTCTGTGACGCAGGAAACAATCGTTTGCAGCTCTGTTCCTGGTCCGAACACCTGCAAGACGCCCATCGACAGTAGCTCCGGAATGTCGTCCTTGGGCACAATGCCGCCCAAGAAGATCGGCACATCGCCGATGCCACGTTCTGTGAGAGCCTCCAGTAT
>Ga0209121_10004862_pt1 | contig 12398 bp, 10 predicted proteins | sample Cruoilmetagenom3_FD_187292 | JGI IMG/M metagenome (GOLD analysis project Ga0209121, IMG submission 187292) | Oil polluted marine microbial communities from Coal Oil Point, Santa Barbara, California, USA - Sample 3 (SPAdes) (version 2) | ecosystem: Environmental > Aquatic > Marine > Oil seeps ... | reverse complement strand
TATCGCAGTAATGGGTCAAATGATCGGTGCAGGCTTGGCAAGCATCGGTATGGGCGGCGCTGGTATTGGTGTGGGTCTTGTGGCGGGTAACTTCCTGTCTGGCGCACTTCGCAACCCTGCAGCAGCAGGCGAGCAGACAGCCACGCTGTTCATCGGCATCGCGTTTGCGGAAGCTCTGGGGATCTTCTCGTTCCTCGTTGCACTTCTGCTTATGTTTGCTGTTTAAGCAAAACGCCGAACTGCGGTCACGATACGCGTGGCCGTATATGGATTGCATCGGGCTGCGCATAGACGTGGCCCGCCCTGCTATCGGAGAATAACATGGCAACTCAAGACGCCGCACATGCAGCAGAGGCTTCCGTAGGAATGCCACAGATCGATTTTTCGACATACCCAAACCAGATTTTCTGGTTGGTCGTGTCTATTATCGTTTTGTATTTCATCGTCGCCAAGGTGGCTTTGCCGCGTATCGGTTCTGTGATCGAAGACCGGCATAACGCCGTTGCAAACGACATCGAACAAGCCGCGGAATTCAAACGCAAAGCGGAAGAAGCCGAGGCAGCCTATAACGCTGCCCTAGCCGAAGCCCGCGCACAAGCGATGCAAATCGCAGGTGAAGCCAAAGCCGAGATCAAAGCAGATGTCGACGCGGCAATCGCCAAAGCTGACGCTGAAATCGCTGCCAAGGCCGCTGAATCTTCTGTTCGCATCGAAGAAATTCGTGCAAGCGCACTGAAAAGCATCGAAGAGGTCGCAGGCGTTGCCGCTACTGACATCGTCGCTGCAATCATGCCGTCAGCAACGGACGACAAGGCACTCAAAGCAGCAGTTGCTGCACGTCTGAAAGGGTAAACGACCATGAAACGTATTGCTCTACTGGCTTCCTTGATGGCAACTCCGGCGTTCGCGTCTGGTGGTGGCCATGCATGGTACAGCCTGAACGACACGAACTTTGTTGTTTTGATTGCCTTTGCGATCTTCTTGGGTGTTTTGGTTTACTTCGGTGTTCCGAAGCTGATCACAAAAATGCTTGATGATCGCGCCGAAGGTATCAAATCCGAAATCGACGAGGCACGTGCCCTGCGCGAAGAGGCCCAGACCATTCTGGCGTCCTTTGAGCGTAAGCACAAAGAGGTCGAAGGTAAGGTTGCAGGCATCATCGAACACGCCAAAACCGAAGCCGAGATCGCTGCCGATGCAGCCAAAGCTGACCTGAAAGACAGCATTGCGCGTCGCCTTCAGGCTGCTGTGGACCAAATCGCTTCTGCTGAGGAAGCCGCGGTTCGTGAAGTCAAAGACAAGGCGATTAACATCGCTGTTGCGGCTGCTGGTGAAGTTATCGCGGCCAACATGTCAGCGAAAGACGCTGGCGGGTTGATCGACGATGCCATCAAAGTTGCCGGTGATAAACTGCACTAAGCTTTATGACATATTAATTTGAAAAACCCGGCCATTGTGTCGGGTTTTTTATTGCGCGGGCAACCGTTTCATCGCCCATTCAGCGGCATCGCGCACGACGGCATCCTCGTCGTTTAGTAAAGGCTGAATGTAGGGCCGCAACCCCGCTTCCTCGGAATTCCCGATTGCATAAAGCACGTTGCGGACAAACCGGTTGCGTCCGATCCGTTTAATGGGTGACCCGCTGAAAACCTCGCGAAAACCGGCATCATCCAGCGCCACCAAATGCGCAAGCTTCGGGCACTGCAATTCGACCCGCGCCCAGTAATTAGCATCCTTGGTAACGCTCGCGAATTTGTTCCACGGGCAAACGGCCAAACAGTCGTCGCACCCGTAAATCCGGTTACCCAACATCGGGCGCAAGGCCTCGTCAATCGGGCCGCTATATTCGATCGTCAGGTAGGAAATGCACTTTCGCGCGTCCAGTTTGTACGGCCCCACAAACGCGTTTGTCGGGCAAATATCCAGACATTTCGTGCAACTTCCACAATGATCAACCTCGGGCTCGCTCTTCGTGAAATCCAACGTCGTAAAAATCGCACCGAGAAAAAACCAGCTGCCCTGTTCGCGGCTGACCAGATTGGAATGTTTCCCCTGCCAGCCCAACCCCGCCGCAGCCCCCAACGGCTTTTCCATCACTGGGGCTGTATCAACGAAAACCTTGATGTCTCCACCGGCCTGTTCCAACAACCACCGTCCGACCCGTTTCAGCCGTTTCTTAACCAGATCATGGTAATCCCGATTGCGCGCATAAACCGATATATTACCCCGATCTTTCATTTCCAGAAGTCGCAGCGGATCATCGGCTGGTCCGTAGTTTTCCGTCAGCATTATAACTGAACGTGCTTCGGGCCACAGTTCGGACGGATCACCACGCCAGTTTTGGCGTTCGGCCATCCATTTCATATCTCCGTGATAGCCGCCCTTCACATAGGCCTGCAAACGCGCCGCCGCTTCGGGGATTGCATCGGGAGAGCAAACACCAAAATCGGAAAAGCCTTCGGCCAACGCATGTTCGCGCAGACGTTGCAAAAGACCGTCATTTACGGCCGGGCCCACCTAGAAATCCAGATCAGCGTAGTTCGCCGGGGGTACAAACCCGGGCACCAGATCAGACAGCAGTGGCCTAAAAGCCGGGCGGGATTTTATCTTCGCATACCAATCGTGAACCGCCTCGTTTCGCGCCCAATCGATATCGCTTATGTAATCCAGACAACTTAACTGCGCGGCGGCGGAAAAATCGGCAATTGTCATGCGATCCCCAGCTAACCATCGACGTTGCTCCAACAACCAACCCATATAATCGAGGTGGTACTTGATGTTTTTGGCACCCGCTTTAATACGCGAGCTGTCAGGCTGTCCGGTTTTCATCAGTTTTTTATTGATGCGTTCATAAAGCAAATTAACCGTAACTTCGTGGTGGAATTTGTCGTCAAACCATGCCGCTAGCCGTCGTGCTTCAGCCCGACCAGCAGGGTCTGAGGGCAGCAACGGCACGGCCGGATATACCTCTTCCAGATACTCAAATATCGCCGCCGAGTCCGCCAGGATCAGCCCGTCCGCCTTTAACATAGGCACTTTTCCCGAAGGGTTTTGCCGTAAATAATCCAGCCGCCGTTCCCACGGGAACTCGACTATCAAATCGACGTCGATTTTCTTTTCAGCCAAAACCAGTCGAATTTTGCGGCAAAAGGGGGACAAAGGCAAATGGTAAAGTCGCAGCATCAGAAATCCCTGAAATTGAAGAACCTCTCCTCAATATCCCAAATTTCCAGTAATTCAAGGAGAAGCTTTAGGTAAAAAACAATCCGCCCGCCCCTCATCCCGCAAAGTTGTCACACCAATCGCAATCCGGCTGGCACGCCTGTTCAACGTAATGGAAAGGTTGCTGGCGGACCGTTCTTTAGGGTTTGGCAGCACGGTTGCCAGTCGCGCGGCATCAGCTAGCCGCAGGTTTTTCGGGTCATACCCAAAATATTTGGCGATTGCCCCATCGACGCCGAAAATACCCTCGTCGAATTCGGCAACATTCAGGTAAACCTCCATAATTCGCCGCTTGCTCCACAGGCTTTCGATCAAAACGGTTACACCGGTCTCCAACCCTTTTCGAAACCAGCTGCGGCCAGGCCAAAGGAACACGTTCTTCGCGACTTGCTGCGAGATCGTCGACGCCCCGCGCCCGGATCCATCCTCCAATGCTGCTTCGATTGCCTCAAAATCAAATCCGTTATGTGCGCAGAAATTGGCATCCTCGGCCGCCGCGACGGCTAGCGGGATATAGATCGACATATCTTCCAAATCGCGCCAATCTTTGTGAATAACGCCCAACCGCTTGTATTCGCTGTACATCAGATAGGTTAACGGCGGGTTCACCCATTTGAAGATCGACACGAACACTGTCGAGATCAGCAAAACTATTAACGAAAACTTCACGAAAGGTCGTAAAAACCAAACCACCACGCGCACCGGAAAGAACCAGTCGCGTTTGGGCTTCGGTTCTACGGGTTTCTCAACAGGTTTTGATGGTGGTCGTCTTGCCATGGTCTGGTCCGAAGTTGCCTCCGGACCAGCCAGTATCAGGCCGAGGCCGCGTTTTCAACATCGCTAAGCGGATGCGGAATGCGGGTCAGCATTTCCTTGGGGCAGAGCTGTTTGAACTTCGGCAACATCTCGGTCCAGCGCAACAGGATTTTGGTGCCCTGCACACTGCCGGTCTCCTCGACGTGCTGTTCAATCAGGCCTTTAAGCTGGGCCTCCCAATGCGCCGATTGCACCGTCTGCACCGTAAGGGTTTCCATGTTGGCGCGGGTCTCGACCTCGTCGTTCAGGTCCAGAATATAGGCCATTCCGCCAGTCATTCCGGCCCCGAAGTTATCACCAATCGACCCAAGAATAACGGCAACACCGCCGGTCATATATTCGCAACCGTTCGATCCACAGCCCTCGATCACCACCTGCGCGCCGGAATTGCGCACGCAGAACCGCTCCCCTGCGCGCCCGTTGGCAAACAGCTTGCCGTCAGTCGCACCGTAAAGAACCGTGTTGCCGATAATGGTATTTTCAGCAGCCACCAGCGGGGAACCAAGACGTGGTCGCAGCGTTATCATACCGCCCGAAAGCCCTTTACCGACGTAGTCGTTGGCATCACCTGACACCTCGATCTTCAGACCGGGCGCGGCAAACGCCCCCAGTGATTGCCCTGCGGAACCCGTCAGTTTCACCGTCAAGTGATCCGGCTGCAACGAATTGCGCATCCCGAATTTCTGCACGATATGGCTGGAAAGTCGCGTACCAACCGTCCGGTGCGTGTTTTGCACCGAATAGGAAAGCTGCATTTTTTCGCCGTCCTTAAAGAACGGCTGTGCATCCTTCACGATCTGCGCGTCCAGTGTGTCCGGCACAGCCTGACGATCACGGTTACGATCATAGGAAATGGCACCGGCTTCGCTGGCCGAAATCAGCAGCGGGTTCAAATCCAGATCATCCAGATGTGCCGAACCGCGCGAAACCTGCGTCAGCAAATCCGCCCGCCCGATCACCTCGTCCAATGAGCGCGCCCCGATAGAGGCCAGAACTTCCTGCACTTCCTGCGCATAGAACGTGATCAGGTTCACAACCTTATCGGCATTTCCGGTGAATTTCGCACGCAGTTTAGGATCTTGCACACAAACCCCGACAGGGCAGGTGTTCGACTGGCATTGGCGTACCATAATGCACCCCATCGCGATCAACGCCGCAGTACCGATGCCGAATTCCTCGGCGCCCATCATCGCGGCAATCACGATATCGCGGCCTGTCCGCAAGCCGCCATCGGTGCGCAAAGTCACCCGATCCCGCAGGTTATTCAGCGCCAAAACCTGATGCGTTTCGGTCAGGCCCATTTCCCATGGCAGACCCACATACTTGATCGAGGTCGCAGGCGACGCCCCCGTTCCGCCATTATGACCCGAGATCAAAATCACGTCCGCCTTGGCCTTCGCCACACCAGCCGCAATCGTCCCGACACCACTGGAGGCCACCAGTTTCACAGTAACCTTACAGCGCGGGTTGATCTGTTTCAGGTCGTAAATAAGCTGCGCCAAATCCTCGATCGAATAGATATCGTGATGCGGCGGCGGTGAAATCAACGTCACCCCCGGCGTCGAATGGCGCAAACGTGCGATCAGTTCGGTCACCTTGATGCCGGGCAACTGTCCACCCTCGCCAGGCTTGGCGCCTTGGGCAACCTTGATCTCCAGCTCTTCACACTGGTTCAGATATTCGGCGGTCACGCCAAAGCGACCGGACGCCACCTGCTTGATCTTCGCACTCGGATTATCGCCGTTCGGTTCAGGATGGAAATGCGCGGGGTCCTCACCGCCCTCGCCGGAATCCGACTTCGCCCCAATCCGGTTCATCGCCACGTTCAGCGTTTTATGTGCCTCGGGGCTAAGCGCGCCCAAGGACATTCCCGGCGTCACAAAACGCTTACGGATCGAAGTGATGCTTTCCACCTCGTCCACTGAAATCGGCGCGTTCGCTGGTTTGAAGTCCAGCAAATCGCGCAAATGGATCGGCGGGCGGGACCGCATATTCTTGGAATACTGCTTGAACAAATCAAACGATCCACGATCACAGGCCGACTGCAACAAGTGCATCGCCTGCGCTTCCCAAGCATGGGTTTCGCCAGTTGTACGGGATTTATAGAAGCCGCCGATAGGCAAAACATCCTGCCCTTTCAGCCAACCCGGCGCATGAACTTTCAAGGCCGCGCGTTGAATACCGGTGATACCAATACCCGAAATACGGCTATGCATCCCGGGGAAGAACTCGGCAACCATCGCGCGCGAAAGCCCAACCGCCTCGAAGTTCAGACCGCCGCGATAAGACGAAATCACGGAAATCCCCATCTTGGACATAATCTTCAATAGACCCTGATTGATTGCCTCGCGATACCGCAACTTAGCCTCATCCAACGTGCAATCCAGCAACCCGCGTTCAATCCTGTCCGCCAGTGAATCGAGCGCCAGATACGCATTAACCGTCGTCGCCCCCGCACCAATCAGCACGGCGAAATAATGCGGGTCAATACATTCAGCAGACCGTACGTTCAGCGACGTAAACGTCCGCAAACCCTTTTGCACCAGCCAGCTATGCACCGCAGAGGTCGCCAAAATCATCGGAAGCGCCACGCGCTCCGCACTTTGATGCGTGTCCGTCAGCACAATATGCGCGATTCCGGCCCGAACGGCCTCTTCGACCTCGGCTTGAATCCGGTACAACCCGTCCTGCAAACCCTGCGGGTCGTCAACCGCAAACGTACAGTCAATCGTTGCCGCACTATCACCAAAATATTTCATCATCGCCCAGAACCGGCCGTTCGAAACAAATGGGCTATCCAGCGTCAAAATCTCGGTCTGGCTACCATCTTGGTCCAGCACGTTCTTCAAATTTCCGAACCGCGTCTTCAGGCTCATCACACGGAATTCGCGCAAACTGTCGATCGGAGGGTTGGTCACCTGCGAAAAATTCTGCCGGAAGAAATGGCTTAACGGGCGATAGCGTTCAGACAAAACAGCCGAAGGCGTGTCATCCCCCATCGAGGCCAGAACCTCCTTACCGTCCTCAGCCATCGGATGCAGGATCATCTCCATCTCTTCAAAGGAATACCCTGCCGCAATCTGGCGCGTGCGCAAATCCGAGCCCGTAAACTTCGGTCTTTCATCGACCCCGTCGGTGATTTTCTCAAGGTCGGTAATCGCCTCGACCCATTCGCCAAACGGCGATGCGGCGGCCAGCATATCTTTCATGTCAACGTCATGCCAAAGCTTGCCCTCGGCCATATCAACGCCAATCATCTGCCCGGGCCCAAGCGCGCCTTTTTCGACGATGTCCATTTCATCCGTCGGCACCATGCCAGCCTCGGACCCTGCAACCAGCAGCCCGTCACCGGTAATCGCATAGCGCATCGGGCGCAGACCATTACGGTCCAGACCCGCGCAAACCCAACGCCCGTCCGTCATCGCCAAAGCGGCGGGGCCGTCCCACGGCTCCATCACGGAATTCGCATAGGAATACATATCCTGCCACGCTTTGGACACTGCCGTTGCTGCATTTGTCCAGCTTTCCGGCACAAGAATCGTCTTGGCCATAGGCGCATTACGCCCGCCCCGAACCATCATTTCAAACACAGAATCCAGCGCCGCAGAATCCGAAGACCCGCGCGCGATCACTGGCTTGATGTCCTCGGCCATGTCGCCAAATGAATTCGAAGCCATTCGGATTTCGTGGCTTTTCATCCAGTTAACGTTGCCCTTTAGGGTGTTGATCTCGCCGTTATGCGCCAGCATACGGAAGGGCTGCGCCAGCCACCACTGCGGGAACGTGTTGGTGGAATACCGCTGGTGATAAATCGCAAACGCACTTTCAAACCGCTCGTCCATCAGGTCCGGATAGAAAACCGCAACCTGTTCCGCCAGCATCATACCTTTGTAGATTACCGAGCGGCACGACAACGAGCTGACATACAGTTCAGGAACCTGCGCCGCAGCCGCCGCCTTCTCGATACGGCGGCGAATAACGTAAAGTTCCCGTTCGAACGTCACCTCGTCCACGCCTTTGGAATTGGAAATAATGATCTGCTCGATTTCGGGCCGCGTCGCGTTGGCCTTGTCGCCCAGACAGGAAATATCGACCGGAACATGCCGCCAACCATAGATGTAATACCCCATCCGCAGAACTTCGGATTCAACGATTGTCCGGCAGGTCTCTTGTGCGCTAAAGTTGGTGCGCGGCAGGAAGATCATGCCAACAGCGATCAAATTGTCATCCGGTTCGTGCCCGGTACGACGGATCTGGTCGTAGAAAAACTTCACCGGAATCTGCACGTGAATGCCTGCGCCGTCGCCGGTTTTCCCATCCGCATCAACTGCGCCACGATGCCAAACGGCCTTCAGCGCTGCGATGCCATTGTCTACGACCTGACGGCTCGGTTTGCCGTCAACAGAAACAACCAAGCCAACGCCACAGGATGAATGCTCGTCATCCTCGCGGTAAAGCCCGTTTTCAGCCAGCGTTTTGCGCGCAACTTCGTGTTCGGCGGCCCATTTTTCATCATACTTGGTCATATTAAAACCTCCGAAGTGAATAGTTGGTTAATGCATAGGGTAAGATCGTTTGACCCATTAACCTTTTGTTTTTGTTCGTTAACGTCAAATCGTACATACACGTTGTGTACGGGTTGTGTACGCATTGTGCATACGCGGTTTTTGCCAGAATTAACCATTATGATACCCCGATTAACGATTTCGCGATGCTGTCCGCCGCGTCGCGCCCGTCTTTAATTGCCCAAACGACAAGGCTCGCGCCCCGCACAATATCACCGATGGCATAGACGTCATCCAGCTTGGTTTGATGCGTGTTAAAATCGGCAACCACGGTGCCCCAACGGGTCACTTCCAGTTCCGGCGTATCCCACATAACGGGCAGGTCTTCGGGCTCGAATCCCAGTGCTTTGATAACCAGATTAGCCTGTTCAACGTACTCCGATCCTTCGATTTCCTCGGGTGCCCGTCGCCCCGTCGCGTCCGGCGCCCCCAGACGCATCTTTTGCACCATCACGCCTGTAACACTGTCGTCACCCGTGAAACCTTTGGGTGCTGCCAGCCAAACAAACTCGACACCTTCTTCTTCCGCATTTTGCGTTTCCCGAACCGATCCGGGCATGTTTGCGCGGTCGCGACGGTAAAGACATTTCACAGATTTCGCGCCCTGCCGAATGGCCGTACGAACGCAATCCATCGCCGTGTCGCCGCCACCGATAACCACAACATTTTTGCCTTCGGCGTTCAGCTCTCCGCTGTCAATTTCCGGCACCTTGTCGCCAAAGTTCAGGTGGTTGCTGGCGGTCAGATAATCCAAAGCCTTAACGATTCCACCCAGACCGGCCCCCGGCCCGCCAAGATCCCGAGACTTGTAAACCCCTGTCGCAATTACAGTTGCGTCATGTTTTGCGCGAATATCCGCAAACGATATGTTCTCGCCAATCGCGCAGTTATTAACTATTTCGACGCCGCTATCTTCCAGCAGCTTAACCCGCCGCATGACGATATCTTTTTCCAGCTTGAACCCTGGAATGCCATACGTCATTAATCCGCCGGAACGGTCATTGCGATCATAAACGGTCACTTTGAACCCAAGCGCGCGCAAACGATCAGCCGCCGCCAAACCACCCGGTCCAGCCCCGATAATCCCGACGCTCTCATCACGTTCAACTCTTGGTGTAGACGGTTTAACCCAGCCCTTATCCCAAGCTGTATCGGTGATATATTTTTCGACAGCCCCAATGGTAACGGTGCCGTGGCCAGACTGTTCGATTACGCAATTCCCCTCGCAAAGGCGGTCTTGCGGGCAGATACGGCCACAAATTTCCGGGAACGTATTTGTCGCCTGGCTGATCTGGTAAGCCTCTTCCAAACGCCCCGTCGCCGTCATCAGCAGCCAATCGGGAATGTTGTTGTGTAACGGGCAATGTGACTGGCAATAAGGCACACCACACTGCGAGCAACGGCTGGCCTGTTCTGCCGCCTTTTTGTTAATGAATTCGTGGTATACTTCCTGAAAATCATCCCGCCGATCTTCAGCCGAGCGTTTCTCGGGCATGTCGCGCGCAACATTAACAAACTTCAACATAGGCTGCTTGGCCATCCAAAATCCCTCTTTCAGCATTATATTTTTCAACACCCTTAGTACTGGCAGTGTGCGCACCAATAAAGACAGTGTAACTGACCTAAATGCAAGAAAGAACGCTCACATACCAATGAGTCGCAGAAAATCTCGAATAATAGGTATCACACGTTTACCAAATCAACGAATGACCTTTGAAATAAGGATATATAGTGTGTTCTGCATTGATTCGATTTATTCGGGATTTTTCCATGCCACTAATATATCTGCTGATCCTCGCACTGGTTCAGGGCCTGACCGAGTTTTTGCCTATCTCATCCTCCGCACATTTAATCCTTTTACCAACCCTGACAGGAGTCGAGGATCAAGGATTGGCGTTGGATGTCGCCGTGCACGTCGGCACCTTGTTCGCTGTCATCCTGTATTTTCGCAAAGACGTGGCATTAGCCTTGCGTGGCACACTGGATATCCTGCGTGGAAACCTGAAAACCGAAGGCGCAAAGCTGGCGTTATTGCTGGTGATTGCGACGATCCCTGTCGTAATTACGGGGCTGATTTTAAAGGTCACGGGGCTGGCCGATGCCATGCGTTCAATCATGGTTATCGGCTGGGCGATGCTGGGGTTCGGCCTAGTGCTTTACTGGGCGGATCAGCGCGGCCAAACCACCAAGGAAATGCGCGACTGGACGATCCGCGAGGCCGTAATTCTCGGTTTATGGCAAGCCTTGGCGTTGATCCCCGGAACCTCGCGTTCAGGCGCTACAATCAGCGGGGCACGAATGCTGGGGTACGGGCGCGAACAAGCGGCGCGGATTTCGATGGTAATGTCGATCCCGACAATTATCGCATCCGGCAGTTTGCTGGCTCTGGATGTTGTAGGGCAGGCGGATTGGGCTTTGGCAAAAGACGCCGCCATCGCCGCAGCTATGGCGTTTGTGGCGGCACTGTTCGCGCTAATGTTGATGATGCGCTTGCTGCGCAGTGTCAGCTTTACGCCTTATGTGGTGTATCGAATTGTACTGGGCGTCGTGCTGCTAGTGATCGCTTATACCTAGTTAGTTCAAGCCTTTAGCCGATTCCGTAATCGCCGAAAACTGCCCGTAAGCGCGGTAATGATAAAGATAGCTGTCCAGTACGGATTCCATCGCTGTTGGTTTAATACCAAGCTCGGCAAAGCCGACAGCACCCTCGTTTACGACGTTATCAACCTGCAACATTTTCAACTGGTCGCGTGTCAACATGGCTGGAACAAGCCCCCCTGTAAGCTTCTCGAGCATCTCGAAACCCCAAGCGTTCATACGGGCCAACCAAAACGGCACGTCCAACAAAATACGGCGACGACCAGCCACTTTCATGGCGCCTTTGGCCAAGTCGTGCAACGATACAACTTCCGGTCCGCCAAGCTCGTAAATACCGCTCGCGACATTGCCGGTTATGGCCGTTTCCGCAGCCAAAGCTATATCGTTAACATAGACGGGTTGGAACCGGGTATCCGCGCCAACCAGCGGCAAAACGGGGCTTAGACGGCTGAATGCCGCCATGCGATTAAAGAACCGATCTTCGGTGCCAAACACTACGGAAGGACGTAAAATAACGGCGTTCGGCATGGCTTGCAGAACCAGCGCGTCGCCTTCTGCCTTGGTTTCGGCGTAGGCACTCTCGGCACCTGCAACAGCACCAAGGGCAGAAATATGCACCAGCTTTGTGACGCCTGCCTCGGCACTTAAACGCGCGATCTGGGCGGGCGCGTCTACATGGACATCCTCGAAAGACTGGAACTTGGTTTCCTGCATTATGCCAACGCAATTCACAACCGCATCTGCACCCTCGATAGCACGGCGGGTCGATGCCTCGTCGCGCACGTTGCAAAGGATGGGCTCCACCTGTCCAACATCCCCGTATAGCTTGACGTGCATGGCCTCGTTCGGGCGGCGAACGGCTACGCGTACGCGCCAACCAGCATGGGCCATATGGTGTGCGATATAGCGTCCGACAAAGCCGGAGCCACCGAAAATTGTGACGATTGGAGTTATGTTGGACATGGCAGAGACTCCTTGAATAATACGTACTTAAAGCAATACGCCTCAAAAGAACTGCGGACAAGATGGATTTAATAGCAGGCGCAGGATATTTGGGAAAAGCCCCGTTGACACCCCCCGTTCGCGGGTATAAATCCCGCCTGCACACCTGCCCAGGTGGCGGAATTGGTAGACGCGCTAGCTTCAGGTGCTAGTGTCTGTATGGACGTGGAGGTTCGAGTCCTCTCCTGGGCACCA